>Ga0316206_1000898_pt1 | contig 32192 bp, 29 predicted proteins | sample 6monthpyrite_MG_FD_204942 | JGI IMG/M metagenome (GOLD analysis project Ga0316206, IMG submission 204942) | Microbial mat bacterial communities from mineral coupon in-situ incubated in ocean water Damariscotta River, Maine, United States -... | ecosystem: Environmental > Aquatic > Marine >... | reverse complement strand
GATTGGACTGTGTGCCAGTGCAGCATCACTCGCTAGTGGTACCACTAACGAACTCGAATGGGCAACCATCTCCGATGTCGGCAACCCCGGTTATCCGGGCAATCGGTGGGAACTCTTTGCGGGGCGTGGCAGTGTCGATTACGAGTATCGCATCACCAAGTACGAAATCGCCAGTAAGGATTGGCTCGAGTTCGCCAATGTCTTCTCAACACAGAGCGACGAACTCGACGATCTCCTCTTTGCACACGCTTCAACATCCCTCCGGACAGACTTTAACTACCAAGGTCCCGGAAATCGGTATATTTATCGGCCCGGGCTCGATAGCCCGGAGTTGGCACCAATAGCAATCAGTTGGCGAATGGCAGCGATGTATTGCAACTGGCTCCACAACGGCAAGTCCAGCGACCCTGAGTCACTCATGGATGGCGCATACGATGTTTCCACCTTTGGAATCGATGGCGCGAGCTTCACGGATCAGAGCACACATCACCCGGATGCTAAATACTGGATTCCGACCCTCGACGAGTATCTCAAAGCAGGGTACTACGACCCCCACAAGAACGGCAATGGCCCAGGGTGGTGGAAGTATGGGCATAGCTCAGACCAGCCACCCGTTCAAGGACTTCCGGGTGAGGGTGACACCATCATTGGCATGTCGATCGAGGAAGTTGGTGTGAATCCGGGTTTCTTTCCGCTCGGCTCCTTTACAAATGTTGTTTCGCCCTGGGGGCTCTGGGACATCATCGGAGGCGAAACGGAGTTTGTAGAAGAATGGGACATAGATGGATTCGGAAATCAGAGAGGTCGACTCACTAAATGGTCTTCGAACACATTCCCATGGCAGCCCGAGTTCTTATACGATGAGTTATGGAACTTTATCGCTATGCCTCCATGGACCACGCCAGGGAGTTTTCGAGTTGTCTCTCTCGCTCTCAACCCCGCTGATTTGAACGAAGACGAAAGTACCGACTACTTCGATATCTCAATCTTTATCAATGGATTCATCGCTGGGGATATGCGGATGGACTTTGACGAAGACAAGGCCTTGGGCTTTGGTGATGTCGTCCTCTTTTTAGAGTGGATGAAGATCGAATAGGCCAAGACAGCCTGTTTTAGTTTTATCGCCCAGCGTGGGCGTCCCGTGTGGTTATAATTAGAAAAGGAAAATTGTCATGAACAGATCAATTATTGTGGCGGCCTCAGCGTGCTTGGTGGCAGCCGTCCCGGCACAAGCAGATTTTATTGTTGAATTCAGAAGTTCCATTCAGCAGTTTTATAACTTTTTTGGCAGAGTTGTTACTGATGGCTCAGGTACTCCAGTCAATTTTTCAATTACAGACGCCAATACCGGCTTCTGGAGAATTTACTCAGATAATCCTGCCGTTGACAGCCTTAATACTTTGACATTCGCCGGCGGTAGCAACCGCGATATTTTTCTAGTTATAGGACAACCAGGAATTGACTGGAATCCATTTCAAGATCCTGGTGGTGGAGCAATGAAACACTGGATCGGAGGCGTGAATGAAGGGGCGTACAATGTTCATGTTCAAGCGAGCGTGAGAGAGCAGTTGGGACCCGTAAGTGCAGAGAATATTTCAAGAGTTAAGGCAGGTGTCGCGCTCATTGGAACTTTATCAAGCAGAACAGGCAACATCGTGATGGTTGAAGCTCCACTGGCAATTGAAAATGGATTTGGTGCACCTGGAGTCCATGCGTTTGCGGGGGCTATCCAAAATGTCTCAATTGCGGGTGATTTTATCGGCAATGTGACAGCCAGCAATAACGCGACTATTGGAACTATCAATGTCACGGGGAACTATATAGGAACAACTTCGACCACAAACGGGTCAATTGGAAATGTACTCGTTGGTGCAAACTGGGGTGGGACTATATCATCTGGAGGACTGATTACATCTATTAATATAGCCGGTGTGGCCGGAGTGGCCGTGCAAGGCGGGTCATTGGTCTTAGCTGCTTCCTCGATTCAAACAACTGGTGGGGCGGGGTTGGATCAGCTTGATGTGGGTTCTGATTTCATTGGAGACATTGGTATTTCTGGAAATCTCCCAGATGTGGATATACAAGGCGGTCTCTTCTCGGTTTCAGGCCAAAATGTTATCCCTGCATCAGTACAAGTGTCCGGAAGCATCACGAGTTTTTTGATTGGAAATGCAGTCAACTTGGCTAACAACAACATCAGCGCCATCGCCAACTTCGATTTCGGGACTGTTGATCCTGCTGGATTTATTCGGATGAATGGCGATTACACATCTGGTACACTTGCCATGAACGATGGCCTACCGACAAACGCATTGGTGAGTATTGGTGGCTCACTACAATCCGTAGCTCAGGTGAGTATGAATCTCCTGTCTGCCGATGTTAATGATGTCGGCATGGCTGGTCAAATTGTTGTCAATGCCAACAATGGAGCATCAACATGGTCAACCGGCACTGTTCAAGTGGTCGCCGACTCTGGTCCGGTTGCACTGTCTGAAGATTACACCAACCTCTCCTCCGAATTCGGCGGCGGTGCAACTGGGCTTGCGCCGTTCAACTTCCACCAACGAGAAACCGCTCCGTCAGCCGGCGAAACACGCGATTGCAATCCGTATCAGAATGAGGCAGTCACGATCACCCCGCTGGGATCGTTGAACGAGGTTATCATTAGCCATTATGGTTCAGTCTACGCCGATGGTCCCGGACCTCATTTCCGCGTCGAGTTCCGCCCCGATATCGCGCCATTCCCACAGGTGCCTGCATGGACTGACAAGACATCACTCTTTGAGATCGATCCAAATCAAACAGGCCAAAGCAATCTCGCTGGACAGCGCATTGCAGTGATCAAAGCAACAGATTCGAACAAAGAAGGATTCAAGGCCGCCGGGCGTTGGCGTATTCGCCCGCTTGCTGGCAAGGTCAAGTGTAGCGATGTAACGGGTAATCCTGATGTTGCGTATAACTCATCAGTCGTCTCCGGCGATCTTGGGTCATCAACAGGGATGCAGTACGATTGGTACGCCTTCCGTGTATTTCTTGAAGCCCCGGGCGGATCAACTTTGTTGAGCACGAACAACGGCCCACAGGCGAGTGATCTGACCGCATGGATACTCAACCCATTCGAGACCAACGCCTCGGGCACGACCAACATTCAAGACTTCATCGACATGGCCGCCCAGTATACCGGCCCATAATCGAGCCATATCTCGATCCCAACCGCATCCAATGGGTGCGGTTTTTTCGTATACTCAATGGGTATCCCCCCCCCGATCGGAACCCCAAGTTAAATCGGCCACCCTCTTAACCGAGAGTCACAGAGAGTTCGAGAGGTTTGGGCAACGGTGTAACCGGAACCGTAGGGGTTCTGATCTTAGGGCGGATAGACGCATCCAAACCGAGAGTCTCACCACCATCAGGGGTCGCCGTAGGTCTTGGATAGGTCGGGGTTTACGAGAACAGGTTTTGCCGTTGAAATCTGCCCAATCCCGAAACAAAAACCGCCGCACTTTCGTGCAGCGGCTTAAAGCTCCGTGGTCGGAACGGGTCGTAGTGGCCGAATCCGGCGAAACGGTCGCGTAAGACTCTCTGTATTCAGAGCTTAGAGATGCGGTGTTTTTAAGCTAATCCGCAACTCCGAATCTCTGTTTGAGACGATCGACTGTGTGTTGCCAGCTTTTGGCGCGTGGTTTGGCTGCAATGAACTCAGACGCATCTCAAATGCAAGCTAAATCTCATCCGAGGTCACACATACTGCATAATCGACACCTAAGGCCTTGAAGTGCTTCCTTGCGCAGCGAATCTTGTATCGCTCACTCTCACCTAGGGTTTCTTCTGAGAGCGAGTCTTTCGTTTCACGAACGAGGTAGAGCTTTGGTTCGCCTTGAGAATCATTCTTGATGATTACCCAATCAGGATTGTAGTTTCCTACTGGAGTAGGCACCTTGAATCCGCCGGGAAGCTTGGCGAAGCAAAGTACATCACCTCGATTCTGAAGGTCCATTGCAAAGGCATGCTCTACGCCCGAATCCACAGCAACCGGTTGCGTCAGGCTTCGCAAAGGTGAACCGTCTTCAACAGGCAGATTCACGATCCTGTCGATGCTATGAGCAACCTCTTGGCCATCGAGTTCGCTGAGCTTGCGTTGGTCATAGCACGACCCTTCAGCAGGCTCATAGGTGACCCCCTTGACCAGTTCGGATGCCAATGTGTGACGGATCAGCCGTGTACAGTCCTCCAGATAGCGGGCAGGATGCTTACTGAAGTTCTTAAATGTCCCTGAGTCCGCCAGAATGCTCGACAGACTCTTACGGCTTAAGTCAACCCGTGCAGACAGATAGCTTAGTGGGTCAGGCAAACGCTCCGAGAGCTCGATCTTCTCTGATCTGTTTTCTCGCACCTGGCCCGACGAAACACCCTTGGCAGACACCTTCAGATTCGTTGTAGTGACTTCAACCTTTCGGCTAATGTCATGAACCAGAAAGTGATCGCGTAGCGATTTCGATGCGGCATTGATCAAGTTCTTGGAGTCGATATCGAGCCGATATCGCGTTCTCCGCGAGATCTTCTCCCACATGTCCTGGAATGCAGGGTGATCGAGAAGTGATTTATTGAGCTTGAGTTTCGTATGAGGCTTGTCGGGACGAACATGATGTTCGATCTTGTGCTCGAGAAGGATTTTCTCAATCTCCGCACAGAATGGCCTGAACATTTGAGACAGAGCTTTGGGCATTCTCTTGAAATCGGGATCTTGAGCAAGGGTGTTGTCTGGCTCAAGAATTTCTGCTACTTTCAGTTCCTTGTGAAGTTGGCTGGCCTTCTCAAATCCGATTGAGCCCTCGCTCGTCGAGAGTTCAGCAAATGCTCGTGGCAACACGACACCAAACGCGACACCGCATTCTTGTTGGAGTTCGTTTTGGAGCCCCTTCGCGTAAGAGGTGTAGTCCTCAGCCCCCACAACGGTGAGCTCATTGATCACTCGGTCTCGAATACGGACGCCACTGGCATCTACGGGGAGGCGTAAACCACGCCCGAGTTCTTGACGACGGCGAGTTGCCGTCTGCGCTCCGCCTAGCTTGCAGATTTGAAACACATTTGGATTGTCCCAGCCCTCGCGTAGTGCTGAATGACTGACAATGACTCGCAACGCTTCATCTGGATCGAGCAGCTTCCCCTTGTTCTGCATGATCTTCTCGTATGCACTCTCGTCGTCTTTGGTATTTCCCTTCGTGTCCTTGGCCCTTCCCCTCTTGTCTTGAGCAAAGTAGCCGTCGTGCAAACATATATTGTCGTGTTCCAGTGCAGGTAGTCCACTGAATCGTGTGTCATTCCGGAAGGTACTCAACGCTTCATCAATCCATTCGTGGACTTTGCCGGGTAGCGGGTTTCCTTGGTCGTCGTAGATGCGATAGTCGGCGACTTTATCAAGGAAGATCAGCGAGAGAACTTTGATCCGTTTGTCCAGATCATTGCCGCCGTCGTCCTTGCCGATGGCGAGCCGTGAATGGAGTTGCTTCTCTTTGAGCAGATGTTTCTCGATCGTCTTGACGACCATTGCTTTCAGGATGTGCTCGTCAACCTGTCCTTCGCCCTCCCCTTCGAGGAAGTATTTGGATTGGCCGTAGATGTTGATCTCAACACCGCTGTCTATGGAGATGCCATCGACTCGCATGTCGGCATAGGCGCTGTTCTCCTTGGTCACCTTCGGCGAGTCGAGTTCTTCCCCGCCCTTGACGGTCACTTTCTTCAGCTTGGGCGTGCCCTTTGCATCGAGCACCAAGAGCTCCAGATCCGCGCTGGGGATCTTTGCTTTGCCTTTGTAGCCGACACGCAAGCACTTGATCGATGCGCCCGCAGGCAGTCCACCCTCGCGGACCGATGTCACCACGATGCCTTTAACCAACTCCTTCCGCCGTGCCTCGACCGGGCCGAGGTCGTACACCATGTTGTACGGCTCTTTGTGGGTCGCTGAATACCGAAGGCAGAACATGGGATTCAGTCGGCGGATCGCCGCCTTGCTCTTCTCGGTGCTGTCCACACTCTGGGGCTCGTCGATGATGACGATCGGATTACACGCCCGCACGAAGTCGATCGGGGCTTTGCCTTGAAGGTTTTCCTGTGGTTTGTAGATCACATTCCCGCTTCGCCTGGACTCTTCCTCGGTGTGGTCAGGGTCTACATCCTTGATGAACGCCTGAACATTGATGATGCACACCGACAGACAACTGTTGCGGGCAAATGCAGCAAGCTCAGTAGGCTTCTTGCCGTCGTAGACAAAGAAGTCCATCGGCTCGCCGTTGTAGAGTTCGCGGAGATGCTTCTCGGTATCTCGCAGACTCTGGCGGACGCCTTCGCGGATCGCCACCGAAGGCACCACGATGAAGAACTTGCTCCAGCCGTACTGAGCGTGCATCTCGCGCATGGTTCTCAGATAGACATAGGTCTTGCCGGTCCCGGTCTCCATGCTGGTCGTGAAGTTCATCGGGGCCGGGGCGCTGGCGTCATCAGGATCATTTGGGATCAGGGTGGCGTCGGGCATCAGCCCCTGGCTATCTTGAATACCTTGAAGGTTCTCGAGCACCTGATCCCTTGAGATTGTCAGCTTATTGCCAAGTCCGAGCGCGTGTTGATACAGCCCGGCATCGGTCCCGCCGCCGACCTCGATCGAGAGATTCCCGCCGGCTTGTCCGCTGCGTGGTTGGCCGGAGAATAGATTCACCGTCGCATCGATCGCGTCGATCTGAAACTGTTGCTTGGGATCAAACTGAAACTTCACATCTGACATGACTTACACCACCCTTAGGTTACAAACAGGTTTACCGTCTTCGTCCTTCCGCTCCCTGTAGAGCGTGGCGATGTTCGCACGAGCACTGTCGTCTTCGAAGGCGCTGTCTAATACGACAAGTTCGGACGGGGGGATATCCTGATTGAGCAGGGCTTCGAGGGCTGCGGTTGGGATCGACTCCTGGGTGCTGATGACCTTGGTTCGGTCGGCAACGCCGATGAACGATGCGCCCTCCAGTTCAAAGTATTCGAGTTGCACATCCAAAGGCAGTCCCATCTTGAGCAGTATTTCCCAAAGGATGTCCGTCTCAGAACGCCCAGTCACGGTTTGGTCGTTGAGCTGCTCAAGGCGTTCGAGTAGGTCGGCCTCGCTGGTGGTTGGGTCGCCGTTCCACGCGGTGAAGTTGCTCGAATCGAGCTTGAAGACACGCAATCCGGTATCAAGTTTCTCGGCGTTGAGCCCGGCTTCTTCTTTGATCTTCTTGCCGGCCCGTTTAAGACGCTCACGAGTGAGGTCGAAGATCGTCTCGCAGACAACGCCGTCATCGAGGGTCACCGGCTCGTCCAACGGCTCGGGAAGCTGGACGCAGATATAGCGGCAGTTGCAACCATCTTCGACATTCTGTGTCATGACCGCTTGGCCGGTTGTACCTGAGCCAGCGAAAAAATCGAGGACTATATCATGATCAGTTGCAGACATCCTGGCTAGATAAGCAGGCAATGAAACGGGTTTAACATAGTCAAACACGGTTAATCCGCCAAACAAACTTTGAAGTTCTGCCCACCCCTCGTCATTTCGGAGAACGCCACACTCATCTTTGCTGAACAAGTCGGAAGGAGCAATGAATTTCTCGCCCTGTTCAAAATCTAAGCAGTAGTACATCGTAGACAGCTTGTCGGTTTTGAAGGCAACTCTTTGGCCTTCACTAAGACGAGAGTCCATCGTGTCTTGAGACCATTTGAATCTTGCTGTCATACTGAAATCGTTTGCATTAGTGCCGTCAACCACCTCTATATCGTCATGTAGCTCAACGAGTTTCTCCCCCTTGCCATAATCTCCAGCTTTGCACACTTTGTCGTCGAAGCCAAAAGTCACACTGCCAGCGGTAAATTTAATTCTGGCATGGTTGTTCCCACTGTTGAATAGGGGGGCCATTTTGTTGTATGAATCAGGCCCCCTCATGGAAATTATGTCCAGTTTTTCATAGCAAATAACATATTCGTACTTCGTGCGTACTTTGGGGCTCAATGTTGGAGCTTTGCTCGTCTTGTTCCACTTGAATGTACCGACAAAATTATGGGCGCCAAAGATTTCGTCACAAAGCTGCCGAAGGTTGGCGAATTCATTATCATCAATCGAAATAAAGATCACACCATCGTCACGCAATAGGTTCCGGGCAAGCGTCAACCGCGGTGCCATCATGCTCAGCCAGTTGGCATGCTTGCGGCCGCTGGTCTCGCTGTTGGTGCTTTTCCAGAAGCCGTCATCGTCTTTCTGCTCGGTTCGCTGTAGGTAGGTGTCCAAGCCTTCGCCGTAGTTGTCCGGGTAGACGAAGTCCTTGCCGGTGTTGTAGGGCGGGTCGATGTAGATCATCTTGACCTTGCCGTGGTAGCTGCGTTGGAGTGTCTTGAGGACTTCGAGGTTGTCGCCCTCGATGAGCAGATTCTGCGTGGTATCGAAGTCAACGGACTGCTCGGGGCAAGGCCGAAGTGTCGCGGTGGTTGGCACACCGGCGGCGGCAAAGGCCGATTGCTTACCCGGCCAAGCAAGACCGAATGAAGGGATATCGTCGCTCGCTTTGTAGCTCGCGGGCTTGAGTGCTTCGAGGAGTTTGTCTCGAACGAGATTGCCGTCGAGGTCGAAGGCTTCTGGCAGCACCGCCTTGATCGCGGCCAGCCGCTGTGCGGTGATGTCCAAAGACTGACCATCGAGCTTGTCGAGGTTGCTGGGTTCGGTATTCTTGGGATCAGTATTTTGGGGATCGGGCATAATCAGACAACGCTCCATTTCACGGTCATGATAGTTTGCGGCATCGCCTTCTGCTGACTGCTGGTCCTGAGTTGGTCGAACATTTCATCGAGCTTGTCATCGAGCTCGTCTCGCAAGCGAGCGATGGAGTGTTCTTGCGCACGGATCTGCTTCTCGATCTGTCGCGCTTGGGTTTGGCTTGCGAGCTGGTCATCGACGGTGTTTGCCTGGCGTGCTTGGCGGCGGGCTTGGCGTTTCTGATTGCTCAGCTCTTCGAGTTTTTGTTTTTCTGGTTCGATCTTGTCGTCAGCCCACTGATCGAGCTGATCTTGCAGCTGCTGCAATCGCTTGCCAACATTCTCTGAATGCTTGAGCAGTGTGGCTTGGCGATGCTGCTCAAGTTCTCGTGACAAGCGTTCGTCAATATCATCTGCGAGTTCGCGCGGTCCTTGGTCGGTGGACGAGAGATCCCAGAGGCGTTCAAGGCATTCGACATCCATGCTTTTGAGATCGTTGGTGACGCCGCTGGCGAGCAGGAAGTCTTCCTCGGCATCGGTGTGGACTTCGAGCCGCTCAACCCGGAGCCAGCCACTTTGGCCTTTGTAAGGTTCGAGCATGCTGATCTTCTTGGGATGGGATGAGAGATCAAACTGAAGCTCACAGATTGGCAGCGTTTGGTCCTTCGCTGAAGTAAGTAGCCATTGACCGAGCGGGCTCGAGAGCCGGAGCAGGTGGTCTCGACCCGGAACGATGTGATCCTGTTCATCCTGCTTTGCAGCGGAGATGAGCCGGTGCTTCCCTGACGGAATATCCGTAGCAGGTGGGGTAGGTAGATCGAGGCTATATCGTTCATGATCAAATGTGGCTCGATCGGCAAGTCCCCATTGTGTCAGACGCCAGAATCTTTCTTGGATGCGGTTGAGCGCGAGCTGGGCATCCACACGCTGTGATTGGAGCCGGTCGTGGACATCGGCGTCGAAGTGGTCGATGAGCTGCTGTTTGGCTTTGCCCATTTTGTCCTGGATGACATCATCGAGGTCTTCTTGCAGCTTGTTGAAAGCTGATTCGATTTCATCAGAGTCGCGGCAGGTCTTGAGAATGTCAAGAATACGCCGCTCGAAGTCAACGCCATTCTCGATGGTTCCAAGGACTTGATCGCTGGCACCGAATACGCCATCGAAGAGGTTGAACTTTTCGTTGAGGAGTGCGTGGACTCGTTGGTCGGCGTGATTGTCACTGTTTAGGAAGTTGAGAACGACCACATCGTAGTCCTGGCCGTAGCGGTGGCAGCGGCCGATGCGTTGTTCGATGCGCTGGGGATTCCACGGCATATCGTGATTCACGACGAACGAGCAGAACTGAAGATTCACGCCCTCGGCAGCGGCTTCGGTGGCGAGCAGTATCTCGCCATCTTCTCTAAATGCCTCGATTAGAGCACTGCGGACATCTACGGTCTTGCTTCCAGTGAACCGATCGGTGCTTTGGTATTGCTGTTTGAACTGTTCGTAGGCTGCTTTGGCTTGCGGGTGCGAGTTGCTTCCGTTGAACTGGATGACTTTCCCTCGGTAGCCATTGCTTTCAAGATACTCGGCGAGGAATGCCTGCGTCTTGCGGCTCTCAGTGAAAATCAACGCTTTGCGAGGAGCGCCGATCTTCACCAACTCTGTGAAGCCTCGATCGAGGGCAGTGAGCAAGGCCGTCGATTTGCTATCGCAAGTGATGCCCTCAGCTCGCTTAATCAGCGACTGAAGAAGAGTGACATCCCGAGCGAGGATTTTGCCGTCGATTTGTCCTTCGTCGCGGTCGGTTTCATCCTCGTCATCCCATTCATCGAGCAGATCCTCAATGTCGAAATCCTCATCGCTGGCGATCGATTTCCAATATGGCTGGTCTGCATCTGCCTCAGCCAAGCCATCACGCAATGCTTCTAGGCGGGCAAGCATCGTGCGGAGTGTTCCTGCAAGGGCTCTTGGAGACGATGCAAGTGCTTTGAATACGACGATTTCAACGAGCTGGCGTTGTCTAGCCGGGAATGCGTAGCTCTCATCCTGCTGCATGAAAGCGAGTACATCAGCATAGAGCTGTTTCTCTTCTTTGCTCTGTTTGAATGGATGAGTAATGGCTCGGCGCTCTGTGTAGCGAACATATTCACAATCCTTTCGAAGTGTGCGCTTACAAAACTGACTCAACCGCTGACGAAGACCTTCTAAATCACCGCCGGCTCGACAGTAGCGGCTCTGGAATGCACTCTTGTCCCCGAAGATGTGCTCGTCGATCATCCAGCCCAGCCCGTAGAGCTCAAACAGGCTATTTTGCAATGGTGTTGCGGTTAGGAGCAGCTTCCTTCTGAGCTCGAATGCCCATCGAAGTTTCTGACCCTGTTTACGGCTCGGTTGATAAGCGTTTCGGAGTTTATGTGCTTCATCAAAGACAACAAGATCGAATGGTGTAGCTCGAAGCTCGTCTTGCATCCTCGCTGCGAAGCCGTAGGAAACCACGACTATTTGACCACAGTCGAATGGGTTAATCGCACCATCGCGTCTCAGCTGGTTGAATATCTTTCGGTCCAGTACGATGCTGGGCAGATTGAACTTCTCTGATAGCTCGGTTTGCCACTGCTTGCGGATATGGGCAGGCGAGACGATGATCAAACGGCGCTTGCGCTCGGCCCACTTCTGGCACAGCACCAGCCCTGCTTCAATGGTCTTTCCGAGACCAACTTCATCAGCGAGGATGACGCCTTTCTGAAGTGGATTGGAAATCGCAAAGAGAGCGGCTTCTATCTGATGCGGATTCAGGTCGACTTTGGAGTCGAACAGAGTTGTACTAAGGCGGTCAAACTCTCCGACAGCGCCAAGTCGGGTTAGTTCGTGGGCGAAATAGCAGGCCTGATGAGATGTTATGTTCAATATTTATTTCCTGTACTAAATACAGCATCAAGTTTGGCATGCAATGGGGCATTAGTGGAGATTGACCAATGAGCCAGCAAATGCGACCAAACGAAAAGCTCATCATAACATCAGCCTGCAGTTACGGTTAAATCATAGGGAGACGGGTTCGTAATTCCCTGTCTGGCTTGGGTTTGGTGACAACATGTAGTCAGCAGCAACGCGTGCACTACAGCCCACTTGATTGGGTGGCGTCAAGCCAAGTGATTGTGGGTACTTGAGTTAGACGAGAGTGGAGAGGCCAGTGGCAGATGTGGCGGATTGGAGGCCGCTAGAACTTCCGCCGCTGGATGAGCTGCTGCCCATGCTTGAGCCGCTGGATTTGCCGCCGGAGCCGCTGCCTGAACCTGATCCGCCGCCGGAGCTTGCGATGCTGCCTTTGGCCATGTCGTTGTGGGTCCAGACGCCCTCGGCGAGGTAGGTGTTGGTGCCGGGGATGTGGATCGAGACGGTGCGGGCTGGGGCAGCGATGTGCTCGATGGTGGTGATTGGTTCTTCGTTCAGATCGGCGTCGATGAGTTGGTCGCCGACGCACAAGAGTTCGGCGGAGCAGAAGCCCCATTCGTCGCCTCGGCGGATGAGCATGGGGTGCTCGAAGGTGAATTTGAGTCGGCGGTTGATGATGTAGAAGCCGGGGTGGGTGCCGAGGGTGATCTGGCCGACGGGTGCGGGGGTTGGTTGGACGCCGTCGAGGCCGGTGTCGGATCGCCAGTCGTACTGGGCTTGCCAGTCGGCGTCGGGTTCGAGGCCGGGGATGGAGAGGGACATCAACAGGTCGCCTGGGGTGAGTGATTCGATCGGAGCTCGGCTGCCGTCGGCTTTGGTGACGAGGGTGCCGAAGAGGAAGCAGTTGGATGAACCGCCTCCAGAAGACCCACCGCCGGAACTTCCTCCACCGGATGACCCGCCCCCAGAGCTCCCACCTCCTGAACTTCCGCCACCGCTTGATCCTACACCTGAAGTACCACCTCCACTTGAACCGCCTCCTGATGACCCTGCACTGCTGCCTGCTGACGAACCAACGCCTGAGCTTTCAAGTGTGCTTTGGGCGGAACTGCCGGGTGGCGTTGAACTGCTTTCAAGTGTGCTGTTGGCCGAGCTTCCCGGCGTGGTGCTGCTGTTGTTACTCCCGCTCCACTCGGTGCTAACGATCGACGAACTCGATAGATCACTTGAGCCGCCGCCGGTTGGGGCTTGGCCGGTCGCCCAGACGGGGAGGTATAAGTAGTATTGTGATGGCGTGGGCATGGCGGTTTTCAGGGTGCTTTGGCGACGGGTGTGTACCAGCCGGTGGTGGTGATGGGCTTGCTGCACTCGCTGGCGGCTTGTTTGATCGCGTCCTCGTAGCTCATGCGTTCGAAGGCCTTGAGCTGGCTGCCGGGTGAGCAGTTGATGACGCGGAAGTTGTGTTGCTCGAAGTGTGGGAGCAGAGCCTCGAAGCGTCGGCTCAGGGATTCGTAGAGCATGTTGTTGTAGCGGATGACATTGGGAGCGCGTGCTTCATCGAAGGCGTACCGGCGATCGTCGGCCATCTTGAAATCGCATCCGATCAGATACACCGTGCGGAAGCCGAGGTGATGAAGCAATCGCAACGCGGCGAGCATAACGCTGCGTTTGCCCTTGATGCCCAGCGTGTCGGGTTGATTGCCGTCGTTGCCCCACGGGACGCTGTCGCCGGTCAAGAACCGCTCATGATCGAAGTGATTGCTTCGGCGGTAGAACAACACACTGGGCATCTGGCTGACATGGAAGGCACTGGGTTGCATCGAGCCATCGGAGTTCTGGATGCGGAGCTTGCGGACGCGGTGGCACATGGGGACGAGCTTGGTGATGCCGGGGTCTTTCCAGCCGGTGTCGATGAATCGGCCGGGGTCATCGACGCAGGTCCAGAGGGTCGGGCGGTGGATTGTCCAGGCGTTGTTGACACCCATGGTGACGATGCCGCGTTGATTAAGCAATGAGAGATCGAGTTGGTTGAGCGATGGGCCCGAGAGCATGAGGAACGCGGATCGGCCGCGATAGAAGTTGGCCAGCGAGATCGAATCGAAGTCGGCGGTGTAGAGCCGAAGGCCGGTGCGTGATGGTGATCGGTTCTTGAGGCCGCGTTGGAGGGCGACGATGTCGGATTGGTTGGGGCGGTTGATCATGCGAACCTCCCTGCGATGTATTGGCTATTCGTGCTGTCCACTTCACCGACTCGGCTGATCTGTTCGATCCACCAATGCTTGGGGCGGACGGTCGGGTGCAGGTTCTCGCCTTGGACGGTGATTCGGCTTGGGCGCGTGGAGATCGAAAAGCAGAACCATGCGCTTGGTCTTGCCACGCGTTGCATCTCGTTGAGCACCGGATGAACATCGTCGATCAGCAGGTGCTCCATCGCATCGAAGCTCGTGACGACATCGGCGACGCTGTCGAGCAAGCCGGTCGCGTGCATGGGCTTGGCGATGTCGGCTTCGGGGAAGGCGAAGTCGATGCCGAGGCCGTCGAAGCCCAGTCGGCGGAGGTGATGGATGAAGTTGTTTCGGCCGCAGCCGAAGTCGACGACGAGCCTTGGCTTCCATCGTTGGATGATTGGGATGGCGCGCTGGCCGTGGTTGGTTGAGCCGTAGGACGAACCGGGACGCGATGCCAGCTCGACATATTTTTTTCGTTCGTGGGCTCGTTGTGTGTTGAGTGCGATCGTCATCCCGCACCTCCGTTGGCCAGCAGGTTGAACTTGCGATCGCCATCAGCGGGATCGGCGATCTCGATGCAACTCATCGCTTCGAAGATCCACACCGGGTTGCCCAATGAATCACGCTCGCAGGTGAGCTGGACGGTGATGCCTTCGGGCACCGGGGCGAGCCGGGGCTCGAGCGAACGCGCAGGCGGGCAGTTGTGCAGCACGCCGGGCAGATCACACACCGGGCCGACGCCGAGCAAGCCCTCGAAGCCAGTTCCGGGCACCGAGTCGTTGCAGTGATGGGCCTCGAAGCGATTGATGGCCATGCGTGATGGATCAGAACCTGAACCGATCCCACCAACGAGCGTGACATATCGCAGGTAGGTTTCGCTGCCGGGATCGCCGTCGAGCTTTGCCTCGCTCCACTGGTATCGCCAGCGGTTGGCTTCGGTGGGGATGGGTTGCGACGCGCCAAGGATCGCGGTGATGCGGCCGAGCGACGGCCGCCCAAGTTCGATTACCGCCCAGCGTTCGCCTGTGCCGGGTTCTTTCCAGAGGATCGGTGCGCCGCCGATGGGGCTCGATACCAATGCCGTCTCGCCCGCGCAAAGTTCACAGGTTTCATCGCTGGAGTTGAGCACATGGACGCGGGCCGGGGTGGTGCCGCTGATGACGCACAGCCCGAGCTTGCCCGGCTGGATCGTTTGCTGGGCCACCACGAACGACAACGGCGGCGAGCCGATGTTGGCGATGTTGCCCTTGATCGGTGTACGGGATTGGAAGGTGCGTTCGTCATCGTTGGTGTCTGGTTCGATGAGAACGCCGGTGATCGCTAGCGCGTGGTGCGCTGGCAGTTCGATGCTCGAATCATTGCGAACAAGCACCACGCCGCGTTGGTTGAGTTCGCGGTGGGCATCAGCGATGGTGTTGCGCTCGCGGGATTGTTGTGCGATGGCCGTATCGACAAATGCGTTGTACGCACCCGCTGGAATCTTGAGTGGGTCGCCTGATTGTACTTTCCAATTGCTCATGCTGGCGTCCTTGCCAAGTCGTTGCTACGGATTAACACGGATAAGCGCATATCCGAAATGGATCGTTTCTTGATGAGGCAATTCAATTTTGAATGACCTAACCATTCGCTGATCAAACTCTAAATGACATCCTCTGAGGCTGCCTTTACGACGCCGGCACTCCATGATCTTCTTCCACGGATCAATTGATGCTGGTTCATCACGAAAGAATGCTAGAAACCAATTCGTGCCCTTCGGATTTAAGCTACGCATCTTTGATGCGTCATCCTTCACTTTTTTGGGGCTAAAATCGCCAGCTTCGATAATCGTTTGACGACCACCATTCGGGGGACGAATCCAAATGTCTACCTGCTTTGGACGCGTGTTAATTGGGTACGGTTTTTCATGGACGATCTCTAGATGCGACAAGTCGGGCATCATCAACAGAAACTCGAAGATTGAGACAACTAGTCCCGTTTCATAAAAGCTGGATATTGTGGGCTTTCGCTTGTCAGATCCAACTCTTCCTCCAGTAAGTATGAATAAACGATCTGCTACATGACGAACAGCTGGCTCAACTGCTCCACAAACAGACTTAGATATCAGTGCATTCTTCATATTTGTTCTCCAGTGGTGTACTGATACAACATAGGAGTTATGCCGTTCATATTCCGAGACCTCCAAAGTTATTGGTGTCGTAGACCCGCTCGACATACGCGGCGATTGGGCGTTTGACGATCGTGTTGGCTGCCGTGTCCTCGGCGTCGGCGTAGCGGACCCAGAGGTATTCCCAGCCTTGTTTGCTGATGCCAGTGATCGGTCCGGCGGCGAGCCCAGTCACATTCGGGCTGACCGCGAAGCGGAAACTGATCTCCCAGTCGTCTTGCGGATCGGTGCCTCGGCGTGAACCTGACGCGCCGAGGAACAACACCTCGCCCGCAGCAAAGCCCTTGAACCCGGCGCTGTTGACCTTGCCGGTGAGTTCGAAGAGCAGCACCTTGTAGGCTTCGCTGACGGTTGATGCGGGGAGGTAATGCGTCTCGGAGAACTGGTAGACGGGGACGGTGATGTCCACGCCGTTGACGCTGTCGGGTGTGACCCCGATCCCGCCTTGGAAGTTGGGCGCGGTTGTGCCCGGGGCGGCGTAGGTGCCGATGGTGGCTTTGCTTTGCGTTATATGCTGCGAGCCGCCGCCGGTGTCGAAGTTGAATACGCTCTCGCCGGTTTGGGGCGGCGAGGATTGCTGATTGGGCGCGAACCGAACCGTCGCGTCCCAGTGCTCTGGCCCGACGGGTTCGACGGCCACCGCCTGGCGCGGCAGATTGTCGTAGGTCGTTGGGCTGGCGGCTTCGACGGCTGAGCGGGCCGCGAGATCGTCGTCCGTGCCCCGCACCGTGTAGCCAAGTTCGGCCGACGGGTTGTCGCCCGTGGTTGATCGTCGGCTTTCAAACTTTTCGGTGACAGTGATGGGCATCAGGCAGCCCTCACGGTGTAATGCGATAAGATTGACCACATGCCCCGTTTGTCTTTAATCATCAAAGGAACATGTGGTGCCATTGCACTAGTGGCGATTGTCGGCTCAACTACGCTGATGATCCTCAGCCGAGGCGATCCCTGGCGTTTTGGCCAGCAACACGAACCGTATTGGTCATGGGCGATTGGAAGCGGGCGACTCAAGCTTTGGATCGCAGAACCGGGAGTGTTTACTCCAACTGACTCATGGACGAGTTCGTGGTATAGAGGGCTCGATGGATCACCTATTCGGTGGGATTTTACCATGCATCGTGGATCAACGGGAGGCGTTGTAGTGATGGCAATCCCATTTTGGAGCGTTGCGCTCGGCGGCATCACGCTGGGCGTTGGTGTCTTTGGATACCCAACACTTCGCCGAACGCGCCGAAGACGACGCGGAAGGTGCCTCAAATGCGGATATGACCTCACAGGTACTGTTGATGAAGTATGCCCAGAATGCGGGATGGCATTATTGTTACGCAAAGGTCAACCCTCCTGACTGGGCGGCAGTGACGAGTTGATTCGTGTTCTTGGCGGTTTGTTCACTGGCCTTGGCCGTGCGTTCGGCGATTGGGTCGCTACCCGCTAGACTCTGAACAGCCAATGCATTGAAAGTGCCTCGGGTGACGACGCCGGATTGACGGAGTGTGCCGCCCAGCCCGGCAAGCTGGCTTTGAACGCGAGCGATGAGGTCGTCGATAGAGCCTGTAGATGATTCTCCTGTGTCGGTTTCGTTCCGCTTCTTGGCGGCTTCAGCGATGGCTTCGTCGAGTTTCTTGCGGGCATCATCGAGTGCCTTCTGTGTCTCTTCAATCTTGGAGTTCGTGCGATCGTCGAGTGCCTTCTGGGCCTCATCGAACTGTCGTCCGATCTCGGCGAGTGTGGCGTCGTTCTCTTTGGCCGACCGGTCACGCTGACTGTTGCGGTCCTGTTCACGATTGGCGATGGCCTGCTTGGTTTGTGATTCGATTTCATTGAGCCGGGATTCGAGCTGATCATCGATACCCTGCTTGGCGGCATTGACATCGAGCGACGAATCAAACAGCCCTTGGATTTCAAGCATCCGCTTGGCGACGAATGAGGTCGCGGTCTCCCAGATCTTCTTGAACCCGCTGGCGAAGTTGGTCCAGGTCTTGGAGAGGAACGAAGTCGTCTCGATCCACGCAACCTCGATGGCGTGGAAACCGATCTGGGCGGCCGCCAACGCACCGAACCACATCTGCTGTGCCGTGGAGATGAAGAATCGCTTGGCTTCAAGCCATGCTGCGTTGATTGCCGCGATGCCCTTTTCCCAGACGAGTTTGATCGAGAGCCAGAGGATCTGGGCGGCGAGTTCGATATCGCCGGCAGCTAACGCATCGGCCATGCCGCCGACGACCTTGGTCACGGTCGCTTTGAGTGTGTTGAACTGATCGCCGAGCCAGTTGAGCGCCTCAGCCCCGGCACCGCTTGAAATCAGGATCGCCCCTCCAATGCCGATCACCGCCGCAACGATCAGCCCGATCGGCGAGAGTAATGCGGCAAGCACCGTCCCCATGACTCCGATCGCTGCGCCTACGCCGGTTATGATCGCGGCCAGCGAACCGAACACGGCTCCGATGGCGACGATTGCAACTCCCGCTATCACCAAGGCGATGCCAATACCGATCATGACAGCGGTCAGCTTGAGGATCGTCACCACGAGCTGGCGGTTCTGGTTGATGAGTGTCGTGATCCAACCCGAGATCTTCGTGATTGCATCAGCCGCCCGGCGGACTGGTTTCTGGATGGCTTCGCCGATAGCGATGGCGATGCCCTCGACCGCCGAGAGCAGTTTACGGAACGAGCCGCCGATCCCCGCGTCCATCTCCTCGGCGGTCTTGGCCGCGAGCCCGGCGGAGTTCTTGATCTTGTCTTGGAGTTCATCGAACGCCTCAGCCGACGATGCGAGCTTCAATGCAGCGGCCTGCCCTCGACCGAACAAAGTCTCGAAGATGGATAACCGTTGAGCTGAACCGAGACCCTTGGTCGCCTTGGCCAGGTCGTTGAGGATGTCAGCGAGCGGGCGAAGGTTGCCCTGTGCATCAACTGCTTCAACGCCAAACTTTCGGAGCTCGGCCTGTTTGGATTCGTTTGACAGGTTCTTGTACGCCCGAGCGAGTGCGTTGCCCGCGAGCGATCCCTTGATGCCGTTGTTGGCCAGCACCGCGATCGCAGCGGCTGTCTCCTCGATGCTCGCGCCCGCCTCAGCGGCAATCGGCGCGACGGGTTTCATGGCTTCGAACAAATCTTCAAGTGTCTGAGCGCTGCCATTGGCGGTCGCGGTGAGCACATCGGTCACGCGGGCCATCTGATCGACGGGCAATGCGAACCCACGCAAGGCCGCCCCGGCGATCTCGGTGGCTCGGGGGAGTTCGGTGCTTGTCGCGCGGGCGAGTGCCAACACGGCTTCGGTGCTTGACAAGATTGCTTCTGGTTTGAACCCGGCACGACCGAGTTCGGTCATCGCCTCGGCGACTTGGCCCGCTGTGAATGATGTTGTTCGCCCGAGCCGCTTGGCTTCTTCACGCAGCGATTGGAACTGGGCTTCGGTCGCGCCCGTGACAGCCCGCACCTGACGCATCCGATCGTCGAAACCTGCGAACACCCGCGTCGAGATCGCAAAGCCTGCTGCGAGCCCGGTCCCAATGCCGGTCAGGCGTGCCCCGATCCGCTGCACCGACGAGCCGAACGCCTTGAGCTGTTTCTGGGCGCGGTTGAGCCCTCGCACGAGTTTATTGTCGTTTGCGTAGAGCTCAATGTAAGCCGCCCCTGCCCGGATGCCGCGTGCGGATGCCATGCGTTTCTCCGATCAGGTGTTGATGGTGCCCAATGGTTGAGTAGGGTTGGTAGGTGGAGCGACCCGCCCTTCCTTCATCCCCTTGTTGAACGAGGACTCCTTCTCCTTGCGGAGTCGTCCGGTGCCGAGGAAGAGTCCGACGAGCCCGGTCATCGCAGGCAGGGCCGGACCAAGCATTGGGATTCCCGCGACGGTTGGGCCGAGTTGATCAAGGGCGGAGAGTGTCAGTTGGCTGAAGATGCCTCGGATCTCTCCGGCGCGTTCGATGTTGGACTTCCACTGTGAGCCGGTGCGTTGGGTTTCTTCGAACCACGCGCGGTACTCGGCCTCGGCTTCGTTGAGCGTGGTCGTCGCGGCGAGGCCGGTTGATTGCTGCACGCGATTCGGCGTCTTGACGCGGACGATGTCGCCGAGGTCGAACCCGGCGCATGCGCTGAGCGAAAGGGTGATCATGATGAGTGCGAAGCCGTAGGCGTAATGTCGGTGTTGCATGGGTGCGCCTCCTTGCGCGTGGGGTTGTGTTTGCCGTCGATGAAGATGTCCTTGAGGATGCTCACATTGACCTTCTGCTTTGGTTTGTGCGTCTGGCTGAACGGGTCGAAGTCCGTCGGCCTGAACGCCCCGTGTTTCTTTGCATCGCGGTTGGCGTTGGCGATCAGGGCCATGAGCGAGCTGGTGCGTGCCCACTCGTCGCGTTGCTTGCCCTCGGCCATCGCGGTGAGCTGGCGCAGGGTCAGGGCGGCGGGATCGACGCCGACGATTCCGGCGAGTTGGTCGATGATTCGCCAACATGATCTCGCAGTGCTTCCTCCGCGATCCGATCGAGTTCTCCCGTGCTGATCTTCTGCTCGACCAGATCCCTCGCCTTGTCCAACACGCGATGCGTCGTTTCGAGGACTCGTTTCAGGTTCGCCCGGTCCCTCGGGCTCGGGGAAAAAGACACGAGTTCTTCGAGCAGGGCCGTCGTCGCATGTTCGATCGCGTCGCCTGCCATCGCTCGTCCGAAGTCTTCATCGCTGACACTCTGCGCGTCGGCCTCGGGCTTGCACACGGCGTAGACAATGTCGCACAGCAGCACCGGGTCGGTGATGAGTTGGTCGATGAGCTTGCCGCCGACGACTTCGAGGAGATCGACATCGAGCAAGCCGCGGACGCGTTTGATGGCATCGACTGTGATGCTCACGGTCCATGTGCGTCCGGCGTTGTCTTGGAATGTTTTCATTATAATCTCCTCTTAAATCCAAGCCGGCGCGGTGCCGTCGTAGGTGACCTTGGCGGTGACGGATACGGTCAACGCTTCTTCGAGTTGTTCGCTTCGGCTGAAGTTGGTGATCGAGAAGTCCGCTTCGAGACCTTCGCCCGCCGGGCCATCGAGCACCTGCAACCCGATCACGGCGTTGCTAAAGAACGCGTCCTTGATCGCTGTGAACCCGGTGTCGGCGGTGTCCCACACCATCTCGAACTCGACGCTCGCTTCCTTGAGCGTGCCGACGGTTGCCCGCCAGCCCGCGTTGGCTCGCGTCGTGATGTCGGCCTCGCCAGTTTCGAGCGAGAGCGTCACATCCTTGACATTGGCGAGCTCGGTCCATGCGCCCGCGCCGCCGACGCCTCCGGCTTTGTAGTTGAGCACGGCGTCCATGCCGAGTTTGATGGCCATGATGATCTCCTATCTGATCGATCCCGCCCAGTGCTTGGGCAGGCGGTCTTTGGTCTTGGTGAGTGCAGGGCCCATGAACGGGCGTTTGGGGTATCGTTGTTTGCGGTAGCGGCCACCGAACTCGTGGGCTCGTGCGGACTGCCCGACGAAGCGGTGATCGGGGCCAATGAGAACACGCTGGCGATTGCGTTCGACGGCAAACCGAATCGAGTTGCGGAGTTGTCCACGCCGGGTCTTGGGTGGCTTACCCGGCTCGGCAGGGCTGGTACTCTTACGGATACTGCGTTTGGCGGTGAGCCGAATGGTCGCGCCCGCATGCCCGAGGCTTTCGATATTCGCCCGACGCGCCTTACGGAGCACCTTGGGGATGTCCGAACGGGTCTTGACTTGGAATCCAATGGCAGCATTCATCTGAGCACCCGGAAAGTAAGAGTGATGATGCTGGTGAATACACGCTTCTCGGTCAGGTGCTCGGGTGCAAAGACCGGTTCAGTGGCCACCTTGAGCACCGGGATACTGCCGATGCCTTCGACTTGCACGCGCCCTCGCCGGAAGTGATCAGTAATCTCCTCGGCCAAAGACATCAACACATCCGCCTCAGCATCGTCGGCCACCTTCTGCTGGATACCAATGTCGATCGCGTAATCGTGCTGATTCTGATTCCGGCTCGATGCCAGGACTTCAATCCCCTTGGGAACGACCGATACATGAAGATCAGACATCTCAGGCAAATCGAACACGGGCTGGTAGTGCCACTCGGCGGTGAGCTCCTGGCTCAGCGTTGCTGCATTGAGTGATTCGACAACCGCGTCAGCAATGGCGATGAGTGTGCTCATGGCTCACCTCCGGCAACATGAGGTCGACCATTGAATCGGCCTTCGAGATACGAGACACGACGCTCAATCGAAACGAGATCGCCTCGCATGCTGCGAATCTCAACGGTCAAGCCATCAAGCTGACGGACAACCTGATCGAGTTTGGTCGTCACCACGCCCCATTGAACGGTGAGTGCAAGAACGCCGATCAAGGCCGTCAAACCGATCCCGGCCCAGCGAACCCGCCCATTCGATGGAGAGGTGTTTGATTGATGTTGTGTGCTGATCTGGCTCATGGGTTCGTCTCTGTGGCCATGTGCTTGGTGTGGATGCGGAGTGCTTTGCGGTACGGATCGGAATAGCGAAAGACGGGTTCGTCGCCGGGTGAGAGGACTTCATAGACGACGGTGGTCGTGCCGTCGGTCTCGCGGATTTGATCGCCGCGTTTGGGCAGCGTGGCTTGTCCGTCGAGCACAAGGTCAGCCGTGCGGATCAGATAATCCCGGCTCTCGGTTTTGTGCACGATGCCGTACTCGTCCGCTTGCTCGAACTCGGTTCGGCCAACCGTCGCTTGGACAGCCATGGTGCTGGCCCCACGCGCATACGACACCGATCGCGTCATATGCTGGTGTCGCTGGTCATCGAGCCAGCTTGCGCCTTGTTCGAGCATGTCCTCCATTACTGGCTCATCCGTACACGCACAACGGCGTCGTTATCACCAGCCGCCGCGATGGTTCGTCCGATGCGTTTGTTCGCACCGGTGGCACTGTCGGTCGTGGCCTCGTTGGCCGCGTCGTCCCAGTACACATCGAGCCCCTCAGCAATCGCCGTGCTTGCGCCGATCGCCTTGGGGAAGTCGAAGACCCCGGTGACAGCCAATGCGCCCAGCGCGTTCGCTTTGATGTCGATCTTGGCGACCCCGACGAGTTCGCCTTGAACGACGACTTGGCCCGCGACGACATCCGCCGTTGGGGAGTAGTCGATCGAGTTGCCTTCATGGATATATGTTGCGGTCATGATTGTGTTCTCCTCATCGATGAGCTCGTGGCTATCAATCTGATTGCTGTCTGGAAACTGGGACATAGGTCATTCCTGCTTGGGTTCATGGCTTACACCTCGCCCTTGCTCTTGACGGCTGCGCGGTGATCTTGCATCGCCACGCCGAAGTCGAAGTAGCCGCGCCACTGCATGCCCAGCGTGTTGAAATCGGTGTCGCCGGATTCGATGGTGGGCGTGCGCTTGCCGCGGAGGTACGCGATCTCGACAGCCGCGACATCTGCCGGGTTGGCCAGCAGGTACCACGCCTTGGCGCTGCCGCCCGTGATGCCTTGAGCATTGAGGTACGGCGAGGCAACCGGTTTCCACTTGCCCGCGTGCGGATTGACGGCGGGCTTGGGCTTGTTGGTGTCGGTGACCTCGTTGACCCGCGTCTCGGTCATCAAGACTTGGGCCGCGACCTTGAGCGACGAAGGCACCAGCAGCACAGATGGTGAGAGCAAGACAGGCTTGCCTTCCGAATCAGTCTGGTCGAGGAACACCTGTTCCGCCTTGGTCAACGCGTCGATCGACAACGCCGTGTCCACGCCAGCGAGGAAGTTCTTGTTGGCGGCGTCGAAGAAGTTCGACGGGTTGGACAGCAGCAGCTCGAAGACCGCTTCCTCTCGCTTGAGTGCCGACATCCGCCCGATCAGACGCGGGATCTGGAGGAACGCACCCAGATCGTCGTTGATCATCATCTGGCGAGTGAGCGAGATCATCCGCCCGAAGGTTTCGACCTTGTTCTTGAACGCCTGCTCGCTCAATCCCGCGTGCTTGAGTTCGCCATCGGGGCCGACCTTCTCGAAGACGCCGTTGCCGGTGAGCCGGTAGCGGGTCACTTCCTTGAAGTCGTTCACATCCGTCTCGGCGCTAAACTGGGCAACGACACTTTCGACGGCGTTGTAGGCGGCGAGCATGGTCTTGTTGGCGACATTGGACAGGATGCCCGAAAGCGAAACCGTGCTGAACGCCGAGCTTGATGCCTGGAGCAATCGCCCGTTGGCAGCGAAGGCCGCGCGGATCGTCTCGTTGTCGATGCGACCCGGGCGTACATGATCGCCCGCTGCGTGGATGGTTTCGTAGATCAGCGTGTGGAGCCCGGCCCCTTGCAGGTCGCGGGCGAGGGCGGCGTTCATGGTCTTCTCGTCGTACCACTTGCCGACCTGTGATTCGGACAAGCCCGCTGACAAACACATGGCTGCTTCGAGGGCTCGACCAGAATGGGCATGGTCGGTGTCGTTGCGAACGCCGCCACGGGTGAGGGTTGGTCTTTGGGCGCGGAGGACTTCGAGTTCGGTCTGGGTGGTGTCCCAGCCCTCGGCGATGGCGCTCGCTTCGATCTCGTCGTGCTTACCGCCGCAAATCCGGCGGACCTCGGCGATGCGGGTCGTCTCGGCGGCGGTCTCGGTGCGGATGCGGGCGATGACATCCGTGCGATCGCCCGCATTGGCATCATGATCGGCCTCCGTGCCGGTGGTTTGAGCGTTCGATGCGTTGAACATCGCTTCGAGGTTGGTCGTTTGTGTTTCGGTGAGTGTGCCGGGGTTGAATCCCTTGGCCTCGAGCCATTGGGTGAATGTCATGTCGTCCTCCTTGACGATGTGCGTGTTATTGGTTTGGTTTGTGCGTGCAGCCGCGACGCTGGCGCTGGTGTTGTCATCCGCGCCGAGTGCGACGAAGCTCACTTCGCCAAGCGTTGATCGGCGAGCGATATACACCGGCCCGGCGAACTCGCGGCCGTTGGCTTGTGCGGATTTGCCCTTGGGCACGAACTCGGCTTTGCCCGATGAAGCACCCAGCGACGCCTGCCAGGGGAACCCGTTTCGGCTGCTCTCGACGATCTCTTGTGCGACGGCACCGGCTCCCGAGATCACGCCAGATACAAGCAGCTGGTTGCCTTCGATGCGGATGGATTCGGTGTGCCCGACGATGAGCGAACGGTTGTGATCCTTGAGGATCGGTCGGCTCTTGACCGCTCCGCCGGCGATTTGCATTCCTGAGAGATCAACGACAACCGGGTGTGCCCAACCGGCGAGCGTCATCGGGCCGCCGGTGTAGGCGACCATGGAGAATCGACGCAATGGATTCTCTGTGTTGGATTCACTCGCTTCGATCCAGCCCGCGACGGGGGCGCTGAGGTTGAGAGTTCGATCAGTCGGCATCGTCTGGTTCCTTCTGTGATGTGTTCGATCGAGTGAGCAAGGCCTCGCGTTGTTCGTGCAAGCCAAGCTCTTGCATGAGCGACACCTCCTTGGCGCGTTGGCGGAGCTCGGTTTCCCAGTCTCGGCCTTGGCGGGCGTATTCACTCGCGAGTGTCGTCGTGTGCGATGACAACCGGGTCGCCTGCGCGTTGGCTTCCTTCGCCGGGTCGACATGCTCGGTGCCGTCCCAGAACCACTGGTGTGACACACCAACGCCCGAGGCGATCTGTGTCCGCAGCCGGATTGGCATCAAGTCCGAAACCAGCACGGCTTCATCAAGCCACGCCGAGAGAATCAGATCGAGCACCGAGCACGCAATATGCTCCTGCTCGACGCGGATGTTCTTGAAGTACCCCTGATGATCGAGCCGACCCGAGGCGTAGTTGTGCCGCGACGAATCACCCGATGCGATACTCACAGGCATGTTGAGACACCGGGCGATCTCGCTGAGGATCTCCCGCTTGAACTCGGCGTATGTGGTCGCTGGTTGCTCTGCATGAAGCTGCGACATCTTCCAGCCGCCGGGCATGGTCAATAGCGAGCGGGCTTCGAGCTCGATCGCGTCCATCGGTTCGACGGATTCCGCCTCGCCGTTGACTGGCGTGTCGGTGTAGAGGATGCCCGCAAAATCGGCCGCTGTCTCCGCAGCGCCCAGCACGGCCAGTGTGAATCGACGCAGCTGCGCAAATAGTGGCAACGCAGGCGTGATATCCGGAATCCCCCGGCTCTGCCCGGCGCGATCCACGCGGTAGTAATGAATCACCGACTCAGCAGGCACACGGTCGTATTCGATCCCGAGGAACCCGGTGCGTGCATCGCCCGGATGTCCTTTGAGCATGTGGTACTCGACCGGGTTGCCAAACGAATCGAACACGATCCCATCGACCGCGCCATCGTCGAGGATTGACAAGTCGGGTGTGGTCACCTGATCGGCTTCGATGAGCCGAAGGTCGAGCTTGATCGGGGATCGGAGGTTTGGGTTGCTGGTCAGGACGACGAACATCTCGCCGTCGGTCGCGCGGGCCATCCGCATTGTGCGGAGCTTCTCGGGCAGCCCGATCTCTTTGCTCCAAGCGGCGAAGGTCTGTTCGAGCCGGGCGTTGCCGAGCTCGTCATCGGTGAGCATCTGCAGCCGAGGCCCGGTGCCAACGACATCATTTGCAAGCGTAAGCACGATACCCTTGGCGTAGGCATTGTTGGCGGTCTCGTAGCGGGCACGATTCCGCAGGATGCGCCGAACCTCGGGCGATGCAGCCGCGTCAGCGCTCATGCCGTCGGCATGAATCCAGTGGCGACGATTGCCGTCGTTGGTCGCCGCCGAGTCAAACCCGGCCCGGATCATCCGACGAATCATGCCGCCTTTGGTTGTGGGCATAGGTGAGCCCACCGATTGCTTCGTCGCTCCATTACTAGATCTGTTGCCAAACACCCAACGCATCAGCTACCCCCCGCGCCGGGAGGCACCAATCGAGTGAATCGAACCGCCTTGGTAGGATTCGCAGCAACCTGCTTGCTTGCAAGATACCGATCCGCCTCGATCTGATCCTTGAGCGAATGCTGCTCAACACTCCCCACATCACCCTGCGCCCGCTTGGGCCCGGCGGCGTTGTCACGAATCGCCTGTTCAAGATTGCTCGATGCCTCTGGCATGATGACTCCCACACGGCACATGCCGTATCTACGAGTCATCTACGCGATCGTCACCTGGAGTGGCGGGTCCTTTCAATACGGTTACCCAAAGCGTGCATTCCCCTCGAAGAGATCACGCCAATGCAGCGAGCCAGCCGGATCACTTGGCCGGATTCCTGATACAGACGGATGGTGTTCACGGAATTTTTGACTCTTGGACGCAAGATTCAAGGGATTGACAGAGTGATACCGGCACAGGCTTGATTCCCTGGGCTGGAGTGCCCCAAAATCATTACGAGCCCCGAGAAATCGTTACAGATAGGGGATCGCGTTGATTTTCTGTTATGGACTAGACCAATGCGATCACCATCCGTCACCGCCAAATGCCCTTACAGCACCATGAAGTTGGTTTTATTGGCCTTCCAGAGAAAATATGCCACCATACTGTCAGATATAGTATATCTTTTTTCTGACATTCAAGACCCCGATTTGGCTTGACGATTGTCAGATTATCGTGTACACTATTCTGACAGAAAGGAGCCCCCAATGGACTCTGTGCAAAGCCAGCTCAAGAACCGAATCACCTCAAAGGGACGCGGCAACATCTATACACCAAAGGACTTCCTCGACATTGGAAGCCGTGATGCAATCGATCAAGCCCTCCGCCGGCTTGTTCAGAACAGCTTCATCCACCGTGTTGGCCGCGGGCTCTATCACTACCCCCGTCGCAATGCTCGGATTGGGATTGATGTCCCAGCATCTCTTGATGATTTGGCGCAGGCCCTCGGTCGGCAGACTGGAAGCAAGGTCGCGCCTTCTGGAGCAGTTGCAGCCAATCGCCTCGGGCTCTCGACGCAGGTTCCCGCCATGCCCGTATATCTCACCAACGGCCGAAGCCGGAAAGTCCAAGTTGGGAATACGACTATTCAGATCAAGCATGTCGCCCCGAAGCTCCTACCGCAGGGTCACCCCATGAGTGCGGTTGTACTCCAGGCCGTCAAGTACCTTGGTAGAGACGCGATTGATGATCATGTGATTCGTACGATTCGCAAGCAGCTCACCCCTAACCATCGCCGCCAACTCGTTCGAGATGCTCGCTACGCAACTGACTGGATCGCTAATGCTGCGCGACTCATCGCTGATGACAACACCAACCACATCGCGGCATAGGAGCAGACATGGATGAAATCGCACGATTATCCACGAAGGATCGAGCAGACCTGTTTGCTGCAGCTGCGGCGAAGCGTGGTGTCACCACAGCAATCATGGAGAAAGATTTCTGGGTATGCTGGACCCTTCGGAGAATCTTCTCGCTACCCGATCCTCCAGCGCGTCTCATCTTCAAGGGCGGAACCTCCCTCTCCAAAGTGTACGGAGCCATCGAACGGTTCTCGGAAGATGTTGACCTGGCGTTCGACCGGGCTGATCTTGGATTCACCGGAGACAAGGACCCCACAAACGCTCCCTCGAACAACAAGCGGCAGAAAGCACTGAAAGAGCTCAACGAAACCTGCATGGATCTCATACAAGGCGACCTGCGCAACCGGTTGATCGACCACTTTGCAGAGTCGCTAAAGAGCGAGCCCGGTGAATGGGCTCTTGAGTTGGATGATGTCGATCCGCTCGCGTTGAACTTCGCGTATCCGCAGATCAAGAAGCCCCACTCCGCTGCTGAGTATGTGAAACCCGCCGTCAAGCTTGAACTTGGCGCTCGATCTGACCATTGGCCCGCCGAAGATGCTCAGGTCATCCCATATGTAGCCGAGGTTTTCCCGGATCAGGTAGCAGATCCGGTGAGCAAAGTGAGAGTGCTCTCCGGTTCCCGCACATTCTGGGAGAAAGCCACCATTCTCCACCAGTGGTGCCATGCGCCGGAAGACAAAAAGTTTCCCGACCGCCAATCCCGGCACTACTACGATCTCGCCCGATTAGCAGAACACGAGATCGGCGAGAAGGCCCTTAACGAAATCTCACTCCTTGCGGATGTCGCAGACCACAAGGAGATCTTTTTCGAGGCCAAGTGGGCAAAGTATGACCTCGCACGCCCCGGAACACTCAAGCTCATCCCTCCACCCGAACGAATCTCAGCCCTCAAGGATGACTACAGCAAAATGCACGAAATGATCTTCGGAGAGGTGCCGGACATGGAGCACATCATCGAGACCCTCCAGTCGCTTGAGGCACGGATAAACGCATCAAAAACTGATCGCTGACCTTTGCCATCAGTGGTAGCCTGCTTGATCTTGGAAAAGACCAAGATTATTTGCATGTGTAAAACGCGCCAAAAACCAGAAAAACGCGCCAATCCCAACCCTCTCCAAGATAAACGCGCTCTCACAGCTTCCCGGTCCGACAAATCACGGTTTAAGCTCTATCGCTTGCCCCTTCGGATTTCAGACAATCGCACTCGGGTGCGTTTCGGATCTTGATTCAGACCAGCCCCCAAGAGTACCACCCCTTGAATCGACGCCGCCACCGCAGCACCGACGATGCAATCGAGCCAGTGGTTATCGAGGCCGGGCTGGCGGAGTTTCCATTCGTCAACGGTTCGACCTCGCCCTTCGGTCTTGACGCGGTACTCGGCTGTCAGGTGCTCAGCGAGGAGCCGATGGGTGTCAGGCTTACGCCCGAACAACGCCAGGCATCCCGGGTCGCCCATAGGCACGGCGAGCCGCGATTGAACGAATGACTTCCAGTAGTTCGTGTCGAAGACCACATGCCGCACGGCCCGCTTGCCCGTGACATTGGGAATCCGCCAGTTGTGTCCGACGCGGTCGCCTCGTTTGCGTTTGTACTCGCTGAATGGGATGCTGCTCGCACCGACATATCGGCCGTGGCTTGGCAGCAATACATTGGCGAACTTACTCTGTCGGCAGAACTGATACACGACATCCGTCGATGCTCCCCAGTTGGCATCGATCAGACAACGGTCGATCCGCACCATCGCGCCGTCATCGCGTCGCCATTCTTTGGTCAGCATGGATTCAGTGAGTCGTTCGAGCCCGGCGTAGATCGCGCCCTCTTGCCCGGCTCGCGGGGACTCCGTTTGCAGTGTTCGCTTGAGTGATCGCAGCGTGAAGTGTGGTTGCTGTTGGTCGGGGTGGGTGCCGTAGTCGATGATGTGCCCGGTGAAATCGTCGGCCCACGCGGCGATGAGCCAGAACAACGCCTTGCCCTGCACATCGATGAACATCGTCAGGTGCGAACAACCGATCGGCACCTCGCCGCGTTTCATGCCGCTGGTCTTGGCCGCGATCTGCTCGGCGGTCAGGAGTTCATCATCGGGCTCATTCTCGGGCAACGGCTCGTTCTGATACTCCGCCCAGAACGCGGCTTCGTTCTGGTATTTCAGGTTCATAGCGTGTTGGACGGCCGACAGCTCGTCGTGGTTGAACCGCTCGGGCCAAGCGACGATCGCGCCCTCGTCCATTGCCTCTTGATGCTCGCGATAGAACGAAGTCGCGGCCTTGATCCCCGCATCATTCCGCAATCCATCGGCTCGAAGCTCGGCGTACTTCGCCCACAACGCTTCATCGGTCGGGAACGCGTACACCATCTTCGTTCGCTCGCCTTGCCATTGCGGATGCAGGTCTCGATCGAGCAACCGATCGGCCATGTCATCAGGGCGAACAACGGTGATCGTCATCAGCCCCGCGATCTTCTTGCCCGGCCCGCCAAGCCCGAGAATCGCGCCCGCAAGAATCCGCTCGCGTGTGGCGCATTGTGATGGCGATCGTGCCGATTCGTCCGTCTGGGGATCGTCGATCAATACCAACGATGGACGAACCGATTGGCCGTCGGGACGCTTGTGTTTCATGCCTCGGATGCGACCAGTGATCCCGGCCACGCGGATGATCGCTCCCGATGCCTTTGAGTTCGGCATCGTCGGCAGCACGATCTCCTTGGCAGTCCACCCGATGTGCGTCTGCGTGCCTTGGTAGAGTTGCCCGCCGGCGCGTTGGTGGATGCCTTCGAGTTGCTGGATTGGATAGACCGCTTCGGGGAAATCCGCAAGCAGCAGATCGTTGTTCTCAAGTTCGGCCTTGATCGAATCGAGCATATTGGCCGCGTGTTCTTCGTCGGCCCCGATGAGTGTGACGAATTCACGCGCGCCGATCAAGATCGCCCACAGGCACGCGATCTCGGAGAGCGTCGTCTTGCCCGACCCGCGGGGCATCGCCATCGCAAACAACCCGCCCTCGAGCACGGCCTGCTCGATCTTGGCGATGACCTTCAGGTGATCCGCCGACCACGCCATCGTGAAAGTCTGCTCGAAGTAGGTTTCGCAGAAGAACCGGAAACTCGTTTGGGCCTTTGTTTTACGGGTCGGATCGACGACGGGTGGCAGCTCGCCGATGTCGCGCCCCGAGAGCGATTGGGCCTTGCTTCGAGCCAACGCCCGCTCGCGCTGAGCGTCGTAGCCGGTCAGGGTTTCAGATTCGGGTTTGGGCTTATGACGCTGCTCGACCAGCCACGCGACATACCGCAGCAAATCCACCCGCTGCGGATCGTTGCTCGCCGCAATACGCAGCCCAGCCCGCGTGCGATGCCGACGAAGCTGCCGCTCGCCGATCACTTCACCGGTCGGCGTTGAGTTGAGCAACTGGCACAACTCGCTGGGCCTGAGTTGACGCGGATCAATCGCCAATGGTCGCCCCTCCCGTCGCCATCTCCCGCACCAACCACGCAGCGTAATGCACGAGATTGATCGTGCCGTCGGCGTTGGTTGGTGCACCATGCTCGATGTCCGCGCGTATCTGCGGCTCAGAAATGCGCACGCCGCCCGCCTTGGTGAGCAGCTTGGCGGCGTCTTCGATCGTCATCGCGGCTGGGTCTATTCGGTGCGGTCCGTCGAAACTAGGCGCGTGTTCGGGAGTCATGGGGCACCTCCCGCCATGACTTGCCCACATGTCGCCCCGAGTCTGCCAGAATCTCGAAAACATCGGTAAATAAAGGCCCAATGGCCTTCCAATCTGGTCGTTTTCATGGCTTCATGTGTCACACGGGAGGCGAATGCACGCCTGCCACGGAACACGAAACGGAGAACCGAACGATGACGACCAACCCCACACGCAGCACCACCCAAAGCCTTGACGCGATCGCCAAACAACAAGCGATGGACAAAGCCATCGAAACCGCCCGCAAGGCCATGTTCC
>Ga0316206_1000897_pt1 | contig 32223 bp, 34 predicted proteins | sample 6monthpyrite_MG_FD_204942 | JGI IMG/M metagenome (GOLD analysis project Ga0316206, IMG submission 204942) | Microbial mat bacterial communities from mineral coupon in-situ incubated in ocean water Damariscotta River, Maine, United States -... | ecosystem: Environmental > Aquatic > Marine >... | reverse complement strand
TATGTTCTATTCAGAAAAACGAACAAACATGGCGAGTGACTCATAACTGAGTGTATCAACACCCGCTGTCACATGCGTTTGCCTGATAGCAAAACTCTTCTCGCACGATCTTCCCATTCTCAATCGTGTAGTTCGCTATTTCTTGCATCGTGGTGCGTGGCCAAGACCCGTCCTTCGACTCCATATCGAGATCAAAGATCACACTAAACCCATTTTTCCCGATGAATGGCCCGGTGACTTCGCACGAATGACAAACAACGCCAGCCTCCCATTCAACATACTTGGCCATCACCGCATCACGCCCTACATATTCCTTGCCGTCACCCTCGATGCTCGTCCAACTCTCAGCAAAGTGCTTATCCCAAATCTTGGCATCATGATCGATCATGTTGTCGTTCGGTGATTTGCAATGGGCAACAAGGTCGTTGGCGATCTCGGCAATGGTGTCTTTGGCGGTCGTGGTCATGGCTGCATCCTCCTGTAAAAGTGTGTGATTGGCCGCCCACTCGGCGACCCCCTCAGCATACACATACCGACATCCCCTCGCAAGGTTGTGTTAGGGGAATATATGGTAAACTTACAAATCGACTCAACTCACCGTCAGCGTCGGCTTGCTCGCACCCTTGCCCATCGACGCCAGGGTCACCTGCGCTTCAAGCTGATCAACCAACCCACCCAACGCCCTGGGCAATGCCTCGCCGCCGGCGGTCTTGGGATCAAAGTTATGCGTCGGTTTGCCGCCATCGGAGTTCTCACGCAAAGCCATATTGATCGGGATCGCACCCAAGAATGGGTGGTTCAATCGCTGGGCCATCTGCTGAGCCCCGCCACGACCAAAGATGTCATATTCCTTGCCGTCATCGCCAATAAAGAAACTCATGTTCTCGACAACCCCGAGCACCTCGACGCCGAGCGATTCGAACATCGCGCTCGCCCGCACCGCATCATCCTGCGCCACACGCTGAGGCGTGCACACCACCACCGCCCCCGTGAGCTGCACGCTCTGGGCCAAGGTCAACGGCACATCCCCCGTCCCTGGAGGCAGGTCGATAATCAGATAATCCAACTCGCCCCACTGCGTCCGCTCGATCAACTGATGAAACGCCCCATGTGCCATCGGGCCACGCCAGATCAACGGCTTCTCCGCATCGACCAATTTCCCCATCGTGATCGACTTGATCCCATGGGCCATGAACGGCTGCAAAGCGCCCTCGAGCACCACCTGCTCCATCGAATGTAATCCAAGCATCGTCGGCAATGATGGCCCATAGATATCACCATCGAGCAACCCGACCGCGTGCCCCTTGCGCGCCAAGCCAATCGCCAGATTCACCGCGACCGTCGTCTTGCCGACGCCGCCCTTGCCCGCGCCCACCGCGATGATGTGCTTGACCCCGGGCACCCCCGTCGCGGCATTGTTCTGGGGCGTCGGTGTCTTAGGATCATCCTTGTCCTGATCCCGTTTGCCCTGTTCCCGTGCGACCCCTTTGGCATCGCCCTTGAGCTTCATCACCACCTCGCCCTGATGATCGACAAAGTCCACAATCAAGCCCAGCGCGTCAATCCCCTGATCCTTGGCAGCGCTGCGGATCATCGAATCGATCACCGCCCCCATCTTGGCGAGCTGTTCCCGCGCGGGCTGAGGTTCTTGAGGGTTCCCCTGCGTCATGCACACCCGCACCGATGCATGCTCATCACACACCGCGATGTTCATCACACACCCGCGTGAAACCAGATCTCCCCCATTTGGGTGAGCGACACCGGCAAGGGCGTCGGTGATGTGTTCTTTGGTCAATGCCATACCTGATTCTCCTCAAATCACCTAATTCTGCCCCGCTTCGGTCTATACCGATTGTCCTGCCTATCCGTCCAAAGACACCGAATATCGGCTCTCCGGTTGTGTTTGCCGCATGGTTATGTCATGATAGACACCCCGGATTCGTTCGATATAAACGATCGAGTCTCGATCGCCTGCAATATCCTTCACCCGGGCCCGTTGAGCCTTCGAGGACCGCCAGACACACGCTGGCCAATCGCGAACACAGACTCTTGACGAATGGAGAACCCAATGAAACGCAGCCGAACACTCACGACCTCTTTCGCCCTCTTGATGATCTCGGTCACTGGACTCGCCGCTGCTGGTCCAGACCACAAGGAAAAATCTAAGGACAAGGATCTCTTGCGGGGACCAAAGGTAGTTGATACAAACACTACAACCCAGCGCAATCGCAAAGAGATGATGCGCGACCAACCCGATCGCCAGAACGCCGAACGCGGCGCCAACGCAAAGCGAGACCACGCCCTCGGCTTCCGAGACTACCTCCTCGCCCTTCGCCAGCTCCAGAACCCAAATACACAGAATGTACTCAATCTCACCAATGCACAAAGAGATCAGATCAAAATGATCATGCAAGAGCAGCGAGAAGCGATGGTGGCTTTTAAAGAAGAGCATCAAGAACAGTTCAAGAAGATGCGTGAACAAGGCAGGTCCACGACCGATCAGAAGCAACCCAGAGGCGATCGCCCTGCGATCGAAGCCGACGATCAATCCAAGCAAGACAAGCGTGGCAACCGCAATCAAAAACAACTCCGCGAAAACCCGAACGCCCAGCAGCGCCGTCCTCAGGGTGATCACTCGAAGCAGGCACGCGATAAACTTCGCCAGTTTATCGACAACGCGCCGCCGAACACCAACGCGCTCGCCAAGATCCGCCAGGTGCTCACCCAAGATCAGAAAGACATCATCAAGGCCCACATCCGCAAGAATCGAGCAGAGCGGGCACAAAACGGTCAAAGACCAGACCAAGCCCAGCGCCAACGCCGGGCCAACGACAATGACAACCCAAACGCCGATCGCCCAGCCGCACGCAGACGCATGAACAATGAACGGATCAACAACACTGGTAAAAAAGACGCCCGACGCGACAAACCATCAAAAAAGGAACCGCCTCAAGGTTCAGCAACAGACGATAACGGAATCTTCAGCGAAGCTCCAGATATAGACGGCTGCTAACCAACCCCGCTTTCAGATCTCCAGACCACCCCCGCCATGTGCTGAGGATTTAAAAACAAAGTAACAAGAGCCCGATTCCGTCCGAGCCCGCACCTTTCGGTTGCGGGCTCGTTTAATTATCTTTCAGTTTGAACGGTTGTCTCTACGCCCCGCTCAGCGCCGCCAGATCAATCGTCACCGGCACAAAGGTCCGCGATACCCGCGCCTCGAACTCCTCGTGGTATTTCTCCATGATCGTTCGCGCCGCCCAGTTGTTCCCGTCGGCCAAGCCGCAGATCGTCGTCCCGGGCATCGAGCCCATCGACTTGGCGACCTCCATCGCCAGATCCAGATCCTTCGTCCGACCCTCGCCCGCTTCGATCCGCGTCATGATCTGATACAACCACCCCGACCCCTCTCGGCATGGCGTGCACTGCCCGCAGCTCTCGTGCTTGTAAAACCGCGCGATGTTCCGCGCCACCGCGACCATGTCCGTGTCCTCGTCAAAAATCGTTGGGCCGGAGGTGCCCAGACCGAGCACATCGTACTTGCGCCCGATATCGAAATCCATCTCGGCCTCGTACTGATCGGGACCCAAAATCCCCATCGATACCCCGCCAGGGATCGCGCCCTTGAACTTCTTGCCATTGCGGATGCCGCCGCAGAAATCTTCGATCAATGTGCGAAGCGGAACGCCCAACTCGAGCTCATAGCACCCCGGCTTCTCGACATGCCCCGAAACCCCCATCAGCTTGGTCCCAAAGCTCGGCGGCCCGCCGATGCTGCTCTCGACGCCCTGCTCCATAAACGCCTGCGAGCCATCGCTCATGATGAACGGCAGGTGCGCCAGCGTCTCGACATTGTTGATGATCGTCGGGCGATCAAACAATCCCTTGAGCGCCGGGAACGGCGGCTTAATCCTCGGCCATCCCCGCTTGCCCTCGATCCCCTCGAGCAGCGCCGTCTCTTCGCCGCAGATATACGCGCCCGCTCCTCGATGCACATAGCACTCGCCGACAAACGGATCGCCAGAAACCCCAGCCTGATTCAGTAACCCATTCTCACCAAAGATCCCGTGCTCGTACGCTTCCTTGATCGCCTGCTCAAGCACATGGGCCTGGTGGTGATACTCGCCCCGGATAAAAATATACGCCCGGTTCAATCGGCACGCATACATACAGATCGCGATCCCCTCAAGCAATCCATGCGGATCAAAGTCCATCAACAGCCGGTCTTTAAAAGTCCCCGGCTCAGACTCGTCCGCGTTGACCGCTAGGTACCGCTGCCCACCATCGGGATCAGGCAAGAAGGTCCACTTGAGCCCCGTCGGGAACCCCGCCCCGCCTCGCCCACGCAGCACCGAATCCTTCACCTGGCTCGTCACCTCGCCCGGCATCATCGCCAGCGCCTTGCGTAGCCCTTCGTATCCGCCCGTCTTGACATACTCGTCGTACTTGACGATGTGTCGATCGCGGATATTGCCAAACGGAGCCGTGGGGATCCGCTTGAGGAGATAATGCTGCGTCAGTGTGTTTTCCCAGGTCTTCTTGGGCATCGAAAAGCTCCCGCATCATAGAGTTTCAGGGCATCGAATCGTAGGCTCATACCTTAACAAAAAACCCGCCTCGGCGGGTATAGAACAATCACGATTGCTCACTGACGATTCAGTTGCACCCACCCAAGTTATCGTAGATATTGATGATCTCATCCGCCCCGTCCCGGATTCCATTCCCATCAGCATCCGCACACGATTCGTCGCGCCCGTTTGGCAATGATCCTGCATTACCCGTCTGACCAAGTGCAATCGCCATCGTCGCCGGCTGAATTGGGAACACTTCCGTCCCGATCGACCATCCGCTGGTATCAAATACCAACTGCCCGGTCACATCCTCCGACACTGGAAGCATCATCCAGAACGCCCCGAGCTGCGATATTCTAGTCAATGCCTCTGAAGCCGAACTGAGCGAAACAGCCATTCCTAGATAACCATCACCATTGGCATCGAGCACCAGTTCATTATATGGGCAGGTCTCTTCGAGGGTCAGTGTCGTAGTGATCCCATCGCCTTGAAGCGTAAGCACCATGTCTGTCGGCACAAGCTTTGATTGATCCCCCGAAAGCAGTTCGGTGATCGTCAACCTCCCCTTGACCACCCCGAGCGTTCGTTCAAATGGGCCGGCAAGCACCGTGATCGACCCGGACGGATCAAACTGGTACTGCTGGGCATCCATATTCATCACCGGCAAGATTGAGGCCGCGGGAGCGACACCATCCACCGACAAGAGTGTCTGGGCTTCAATGGCCACTCCGCCTGATTCGGCTGTATACAACTCCCCATTGACCAGCATCGGTTGTGTCTTTACCACGCTCGAAATGGTTGATAATGCAGTAAACGCAATCGATATCTGATCTGTCGGCTCAAGAATTACATAAGTATTGGCTATCGGATTCCCCGAACGAAGTGCCGTTGGGCCAACTGCCTCTACAATCCTACCACGCAGTATCTGATAAAAATCTCTCAACAACTCCTCCATTAAATCATTATCCCCATTCTCACAAGCCGCCTGTGCGGCAAGCAGTGTGTCTCTCATATCTTGATTCCTGCTATTCGCATCCTGAACACAATCGCTCCACCCCGCCTCTTCCGATTCCGTCTGACAACAAATAGCATAACCCGCGGCAACATTTGCTTTCAAATCATCCGCAGCATCACATACATCATCGCAACACCCGCTCAACCCGAATACCGCACCCGAAGAGAGTACCATGATTATAACTCGGCTTCTCATTTTTTTCCTTTCATAGAATTACTTTACAAAATCGTACATACCACAAATCTACCCCCCCCCCCATTCTGTCAATGAGCTCTCACCAATATTTGCACTTTTTTTCATTCACCCCCCTATCCTCCCCCATGAACATCCTCATCCTCGGCGGCACCCAGTTCTCAGGGCGCGCCTTCACAGAACTCGCCGTCCAATCTGGCCACCAAGTCACCCTCCTCCACCGCTCGTCGATAGACCCGGGCCTCCCCGCCGGTGTCCGTCGGCTCGTCGGCGATCGGGATCCATTGATCTCTTCATTCGAAGACGACGGGCTCGTCATGGTCAAAAAGATCATCGAGGGCGGCGAACGCTTCGACGCGGTCATCGACATGTGCGGGTATGTCCCCCGCGTCACCAACGCCGCCTGCCAACTCCTCAAGGACGCGGTCGATCTCTACCTCTTCGTCTCCACCATCTCGGTCTATGACCAACCAGACACCGCAGAGCCCGATGCGATCCTCGACGAGGATGCACCCAAGATCACGCTCCCCGACCGCACCGTCGAAGAGGTGACGGGCGAGACCTACGGCGGGCTCAAGGTCCTGTGCGAAAAAACCATCACCAATGTATTCCCAGACAATCATTGCATCGTCCGCCCCTGCGTCATCGCCGGGCCCAACGACCCAACCGATCGCATCACCTGGTGGGCCCGCATGCTCACAACCCAAGATGCACTCGTGATCCCCAAGGATTCCCAATCCCCCGTCAGCTTCATCGACGCGCGTGATCTCGCTGCCTTCTTCTTAACCTGTGCCGAGAACAAAACCACCGGCGTATTCAATGCCACCGGCCCAGAGACCAATCTCACCTTGAACGATTTCATCCGACGCACGCACAATGCCCTCGATTCAAAGACCACACTCATCGAAGCCGATCACACTTGGCTCAAAGACCAAAAAATCCTCCCCTGGCAGGACATCCCGACATGGCTGCCCGAACCCAAGCAGTTCATGAGCAAAATCTCGTCGGCCAAAGCCCGCAAAGCCGGGCTCAAGAACCGCCCGCTCGAAGAAACTATGCAGACCATCGCCCAATGGGACACCGATCGAGGCGCCCCCGATCTCATCGCAGGAATGAACCCCGGTCGCATCGCCGAGCTTGTTGCCAGGCACGCATCGGGTGCCACTGCTTGACCGTCTTCGGCAAGCAGTGTCTTCACTCAACCAAGCACCGTCCACGCAGGGTCGAGCACCACCACCGCCCCCGCGATTGAGACCAGATCATCCCTCGGCTTTGCTGTCGCTTTCAACCCGTCAAGCCGCTCGTGCCGATATTGCTCATGATCCTGAATCGACGCCCACGCCGTCGTCACAATGAATCGGTGCTCATCATCCACTGATCTCCAGAAGTTCCCTCCAAGCATCCCGGGCGCATCGCGCATTCCCGCCCGCCACACCGTCCGCTGCATATCTACAAAGTGCTCGACACGATCAGGCAACACATCACACCGCGCGATCCGGATCAAAGATGCCCCATGCTTGAGCGCTCCGGCGAGATCATCCGCCACCCCCGGCATCTCAAGCACCCGCTCATACACCGCTGATTCCGCGTCGCGATAACACGCCCCTTGCTCACCGGCTTCAAAGATCCGATCATGCGCCCCGCCCATAAACGCGCGATACGAATCGAGCCCGTCCCACATCCCAAAGATCTGAACCTTCAAGCGATGATTGACATCTACACCGCCGCACTGGGCAGCAAAGCCCGGCTCATCGCCCAATGCTGACCACCGCTCCTGCTCGATTGAAAACGCGTCCATCCGCCCATCCAAGACCCAACATCGAAAATCTTTGAGAATCACGCCCATCCTCCCACACCCAACCCCGTGCATATCATACCACACGAGGAAACCAAGCCCAAACGGTTCACCATGCGTACAACAGACATCGTCATCATCGGTGCCGGCCCCATCGGGATCGAACTCGCCGCCGCTATCAATCAAGCCAACCTCGAATACCTCCACCTCGAAGCCGGGCAGATCGGCTCAACCATGCAGTGGTGGGCGCCAGGGACGAAGTACTTCTCCTCGCCCGAACGCATCGCTATCGCAGGCGTGCCCCTGATCGTCGCCGATCAGGACAAAGCCACCCGCGAGAACTACCTCGACTACCTCCTCGCCGTCGTGGGCACGTACCAACTCGACATCGAGACCTACACCCGGGTCACCAAGGTCGAAAAACAACCCGACGGGTTCGCCCTCACCACTACCCGCTCATTCCACGGCGTCGGCGGCCCCGAAGAACTCGGCTACACACCGACACAAACAACCGAAACCATCAAGGCCAAACGCATCATCCTCGCCATCGGCGACATGCACACCCCACGCATGCTCGATATCCCCGGCGAAGACCTCCCCCATGTGGCGCACTACCTCGGCGAGGTCCACCAATACGCCAACCAACGCGTGTTAATCGTCGGCGGCAAGAACTCTGCGGTCGAAGCCGGGATCAGACTCTTTCGCGCCGGTGCCCATGTGACGATGTCCTACCGTGGCAACGCCTTCGACCCCGATCGCATCAAATACTGGCTCTACCCCGAGATCGAATACCTCATCAAGAAAAACAAGATCGCCTTCATCCCCAACTCGACCGTCGAGTCCATCAACGAACGCGCCGCCAAGCTCAACACGGGCGATTCAATCCCCGCCGACTTCGTCCTCCTCCTCACCGGATACGAACAGGACCAATCCCTCTTCCACCAACTCGGCATCAAGCTCGTCGGCGAGGACCGCAAGCCCAAACTCAATCTCAAGACCATGGAGACCAATATCCCGAATGTGTATGTCGCCGGCACCGCTGTCGCCGGATCCCAGACTCGCACCAAGGTCTTTATCGAGACCGCCCACATCCATACTGACCGAATTGTCGCCGCCCTCCAAAATCGCGTAAGTGACGCTACGCCAGAAGATTACTGGCTCGAAGAATCCTGATTCCAAGCCCCGAGTCCGGAATAAACCCTAGATTGGTGGCAGAACGCCGTTTCTGTGGTCTATTTGTTTCGGTGGGTCAGGAATCGGCTGCAACTTGCAGCCTGGCAATGCCACGAACCGTGTGAAAACACGCCTTCGGCAAGTTGCACAAGACCAAAGAAAAACGCCTCCGGTAGCGCCGGGGGCGTTTTTCTGTGCGCTCTCTCCCCTCCCTGCGCCCTGCGAGGAGGGGCAAGATTATTGCTTCGCCAACTCCATCGCCCGCCGATACACCACTTCGAGATCCCCCACCATCGTCTCGGCCGCAAACATCTTGGCGCACATCGCCCGCCCGCGCACCCCCATCAATCGGCCCTCCTCGGGATGCTCAACCATCCACCGCACCCCCGCGCGCAGCCCATCAACATCACCCACCGGGAACAGCACCCCCGTCGCCCGCGCCGGATCAACCCCCGGATCAATGCACACCTCGCGCGTCCCGTCGGCATCACTCGCCACCACCGGTACGCTGCACAACAACGCCTGAGGCACCGTCCGGGGCAAGCCCTCGCGATAGCTCGGATGCAACAACACATCCATCGCCCGCATCATCGCCCCCACCCGATGCTGGGCGACCAGCCCCGTCGAAACCACCTGCTCGCTCAATCCCATCTCCCTGACCCGCCCCAACAGCCGATCCGACCACCACCCATCACCAACCCAGAGCAATTTCCAGTGCGGATTGTCTCGAATATCTTTGCCGAGCGCATCGAGCACATCATCATGCCCCTTGTGCTCCGCCAATCGCGCTACCGTCCCGATCACAAAGTCATCCTCCTTGAACCCAAGCTCCGCCCGCATCGCCTTGCGCGTCTCGCTCTCGATCGGATTGAGAAACTTGGCCGTCTCCATCCCCGAGCGCACCGTGACAAACTGCTCGTCCGTCCCGATGTCCGCATCGCGGAACTGCTCCGTCATCGCATCGGCCACCGACACAATCAGATGGCACCGCCGAGCGGCAAACTGCTCGCTGACAATATAGATCGTGTTCTTCCAGCTTGGTAAAAACCGATGAAACGGCGGCCCATGCACCGTATGCACCACCGCCGGCTTCTTGCCCTTGCTCTTTTTGTATACCGACCATGCCGCCACCCGCCCAAGCACCCCGGCCTTGGACGAATGCGTGTGCACCACATCGGGCTGAATCTCCGCGATCAACCGCTTAAGCTCCAAATACCCCTTGGCATCCTTCACCGGCGAGATCTGGCGGACCAGATGAGGCACCTCGTGCATCGTGATCCGCTTCCCATTGCCCGCATCAAAGCCATCGGCCCGCGCAAAATACGACCCCTCGGGCCCAAAGATCGGACCGAACGCCAGATGCACATCATGCCCCAGCCCCGCCTGCCCCTCACAAGACAGCACCGTGTTCTCCTGCGACCCCCCCTGGATCAACCTCGTCGAGATATGCAGAATCGTCAATGCCATTCATTCATCTTTCTCCTCCCCCGAGCTTCCGGGGGAGGTGGCTGCGAAGCAGACGGAGGGGGTCTTCACCAGATGCTATTCCGGCTTCTTCATCTCAAACAAAATAAGCGTCTTCCCATAATACAACCCAGATTCCCCCAACTCCTCAAACCCCGCCTTCGTCAGCACCCTTCTCGATGCCCCATTCCCCGGAAACGATACTGCTACCAACCGATCGAGCCCCAACCGCTCAAACCCATACGCCGCCGACGCCCTCGCCAGCTCCGTCGCGTACCCCTTGCCCCAATAGTCCTTGCCAAACCGATACCCCAACTCCACCTCATCCCCATTGAACGCAATCGGCACCAACCCCCCTTGCCCGATGATCTCGCCGCTCTCCTTCAAAATAACGGTCCAGAAGGTCATGCCATGCTCATTGCAAAACCGGATCGCCCTCTCGATCCGCTCCACGACCTGCGCCCGAGTCCACACATCACCCTTGGCTCCAAGATACCGCATCGTCTCCGGATCAGACCAATACGCCGCCAGCGCATCGACATCCGCCAAGCAAGGTACACACAAATCCAGCCGATCCGTCTCAAACACAACCTCACGCATGAACTTCTCCATCAATACGCTCCCCACATTCAGGGCACACGCCGCCCGTCAAACCTTCAAGCGAATACCCACACCCAAGACAGCAACCACGCCTCACCCGGAGCCGACGCTTGCTCACACCAACCCATGCCGGCAGCGCGCACAAACCGAGCAACCCACCAGCAATCAGCCCAGAGAAATACACCCCGCGCTGCACACCGGTCGCGTACTGAACCGAAAAGAGCCCGCCATACGCATTCGTGCCCATATACGGATTCACCCCAAAGAAGTACGGCTCGGTCATCGGCAAACTCTTCGATGCCCGCGATGACCACACCCCAACGCCCCAAAACCCGAGCCGATCGTGCGCCCAATCGACAATCCACTCGGGCTGAGACGCGATCCAAATCCGTCCATTGGCAAAGAACACCGTATCCCGGCTCCGTCCATCTTCGCCAAACACATCCCATCGAATGCCAAAGCGAACCAACCACGACACCGCCGACACGCCGATAAACCCACACGCCAGCGCCGTCGCCGCCCAGCGCACAGTCGCCCTGAGTTTCGGATGCCTACGCCTTGTCATACGCATCTCCACATTCCGGACATCGCTCGCTGTCTAAGCCATCAAACGAGTACCCGCAAGATTGGCAATCTCCAACCGCGTACTTCCGTTTTCTACGCCAGATCAGCCACGACCAAACCACCCCCAACACCGCCGGATAAATCAGCGATACTTCCGCACCGCGAATCGATTGCCCGCCGACCCACCACACAGGGCTCAATAGTTGTGCCGTACTTCGTTTTTCAACCGTCGGCCAACGATGCCAGTACTCAAAATCAAACCCAACAACCGGCGGCGGATCATACGAATGAACAGGTCGCCCCGAAGAATACAGAATTGTGAAACGAGAACCAGAAAGGAGAACAGTCACTCCACGATTCGAGTGCACATTCGAGTTATGCATCAACATCGCCCCCGGCCTCCCCCAAATCGATACCGGAATCAAGAGAATGAGTAATACAGTGCACACCCACACTGCCCACCGACCAACTGTGTTGAGTTTCGGCTGTTTACGCTTCCCCATATCGCACCCACTCCAATCTCAACCCCATCGGCGGCAGCGTTATCCCTGCCTTGCGCCGATCGCCGCTGGAAATCATCTCGCCGATTGCCTCCGGCTCGATCTTCCCCCGCCCGACCTCCATCAGCGTCCCCGCGATGATCCGCACCATGTTGTACAAGAACCCATTGCCCGACACCCGGATCACAAACTTGCCATCTTCGGGCTGCTCAATCTCACACTTATAAATCGTCCGCACCGTTGTCTTGCGCCCATGATTGATCTGCGCGAAGCACGCAAAGTCATGCTCGCCCACCATCAGATCTGCAGCCCGCTGCATCCGGGTTGCGTCAAGATCGTACCAGGTATGGAACACGAACCGCCGATCCCACAACGGGCGCACCGCACCCGACACCATCGTGTAGCAATACTCCTTCTCGATCGCCCCGCCGATCGGGTTGAAGTCGTCGCCGACCATCTCGGCGCTGTGCACGAGGATATCTCTGGGCAGATTCCCGTTGAGCGCCCGCACAAGCTGGTCCGTCCCACGATCCGCGGGCCAGCCAACCCCCTTGCTCGCATCGGGCTCGCTCGTAAACGCCGCGACTTGGCCATTGGCGTGCACGCCCGAATCCGTCCGCGATGCCCCGAGCACATGCACCGGCTCGCGGATCACCCGGCGAACCGCCTGCTCGAGCACATGCTGAACCGTCCGCAGCTGCAACCGCTTGGGCTCCTCGCCCGCCAATGGCGCCGGCGCATCAGGGTCCGGCGGCTCCTGCTTCTGCCATCCTAAAAAATCGGTCCCATCGTACGCGAGGGTGAGCTTGTAGCGTGGCATCGCTCAGCCCGCGTCCGTGGTGGTGCGATCGGCGCTGGTGGGATCGGCGGAATCAAAGTCGTTGATCACCGTCGGCGCCGGGCTCTTGGGCCCACCCCCGCCGTGCCCGAACTTCTTGTATTCATCGTCGGCCCACTGATCGCCCACCTTCCACCACACAATCGTCACCACAAAGGTCACCAACGCGATCACAAGCCCGAGCGATATCCAGATCAGCATCCACGATCCTAGCGCAACGCCCGCGCATTCTCAAAATATTCTCCGCTACCGCAATACCCCATAACCCGGGGCGTTGGGCTCATGTCGCACAGTTTTCGCGCCCGCTGTCGGCTTGTGGATCCATCTTGGTAATCGACACACCGCCGCCAGCCGCGTGGCTGGGTTTGTGTGTGTCATCTCCATAGCAGGAAGGTCTCACCATGCTGACAAGAACCATTCGCCGACCAATCTCGTTCACGCTCTTCGCGGTGCTCATTGCGGTGCTCACACCAAACGCGATCGCCCAGCAGCAGGACCTCTCGCCCGCCGAGCGTTGCATCGCCCGCGTTGGTCACATCGCCCACAACACCGCCCGGTTCAATCGACATGTCGCCGATGACACCGTCCAAGCCATCCGCGCCCTCGACGACGAGGGCGCACCCGATATGGTCATCATCGCAACCGCACGGATTGCCAAAGAGACCATCAACCGCAAATCCTACGGCTCGTCCCAGCACATCCGCGCCATCGTCGAGCGCTGCGTCGAAGAACTCCGCGAGCATGATGCACCGCCGCCCGTGATCCATTCCGTGATCGCCGCCGGCGAAGCCGCCCGCGCCGCCATCGACGAATCCGCCGATCGCGCTAAAGGACGCATCAACCACGCCGTCCGCGTCGCCATCGAAGAATAAACAGACCCATTCCACAAGCCGTCGGTCCGCCGGCGCACAAAGCACCCCGCCCACACCGGACGGGGTGTTTTTTGTATATCGATTATCAATCCGATTCAGAGTTCAACCACCACCATGTCCGACTCGACGACCTCAACACCCGCGGGCATCTTCACATCGCTACCGAACACACCGAGTCCATCGACCTCGTCGCTTATCCGCTGGCGGATCATCGCCGCATCGAAGAACTCGCCGCGGGGCAACAAAATCGAATCGCTCGCCGAGGGCACCTGCCCGGGCTGCTCATCAACGATCTGGGCACCAAACCCCGGCGCGTGCTCTTCGAGCCGCCCGCCCGCCGCCAACTCGATGAGGTCAAGCCCGATCTGTCCTTCGGACTTCGACTCATGCTCATTGGGGATCGCCTGGTCAAAGTGTTGAATGATCCCATCGCAGTTCTCGAAGCTCCCGCCCTTTTCAGCGAAGGTCGATGCCGGGAGCACAACCTCCGCCTTGGCGCAGAGCACCGACTCGGTGGTATCAATCAGGATCAACTTCGAGCCCTCGAGCGCATCAACCAACGCATCGGTCACCCACGCGCTGGCAAAGTTGGCTGTCAGCATGACCGCGCCATACTGCCCCGCCTGACGCACAAAGCTGTCGTAGTCCTTGCACTCATTTCCACTGCTGGACATCGCCCCGAGCACCCGCCGGACGCCCTTGGCGTTGGGCACCTTCTCGGCCCGTTCAACAAACGCCCGATCGTGCTGCGGGTTGGGATACTCCTTGTCCACTCCATCAACCGGGATCGCGCCGACAAAGAGTTCGACATCCTCGTCGATCATCCGCGCCGCCTTGACCAGCGCGTACGCTTCCTCGCAGGTCAGCGTCGGAGACACCACAAGCGCCGTTTTCTTGCCATCGTTCTTGGATTCGACCATCGCATCGATCGCCTGCGCATATGCCCGGCTCCAGCTCGCCTCGACCATCATCCCGTGCTCACGACGCATCGGCTGCGTCAGCCGCTGATCGCTATGGACAAACTTCCACCCGTACCGGACCTCGTCGGTGATCCACCAGGTGTTGATCTCCATATTGGTTCTCGGCTTGATCCGGTACACCCGCCCCTGGTTGTGCTCGATCCAGATATTGTCGCCCGAACTCGTCAACGGATCAATCCCGGCCGTCTTCTTGAGGAACCACACCCGCTGCGTGAATAAAAAATCCTTATCGAGCAACGATCCCACCGGACACAGATCGATCACATTGCTCGCCAGCGGATTATCGAGCCCCATCCCCGGAAAAATATCAATCGTGCTCTTATCGCCCCGCCCGTCGATCATCAGCTCGTTGGTCGCGCTGATCTCCTGCGTGAAGCGCACGCACCGCGTGCACATGATGCACCGGTCAGAATACATGTAAATATGCTCGCCCATGTTCTTCTTGGGCGAGACCACCTTCGTCTCGGTGAACCGTGAATGCCCCCGCCCATACTGATACGAAAAATCCTGAAGCGTGCACTCGCCCGCCTGATCGCACACCGGGCAATCGAGAGGGTGATTAATCAACAAGAACTCCATCACCGCCTTCTGGTTGGCGATCGCCTTCTCACTCTCGATCGTCACGACCATCCCGTCGCTCGCCTCGGTCGCACAGGTCGGCAGCAGCTTGCCGCCCATCATCGGCTCGAGCTTGTTGTCATTGCGTGGGTTGGGTGCCTCGAAGGTCGCCAGACAGATCCGACACTGCGCCGGACGAGAAAGCCCCGCGTGATAGCAGTACTGCGGGATCTCGATCCCAGCGCGATTGGCGACCTCGATCACCATCTCCCCCTTGGTGAAATCGCACTCGACCCCATTAATCGTGACTGTTGGCATAGCGAAGCATCATCCCATAGCAGCGATTGAATACACAACGCCCGATCACGCACCAACGCACCCCGGGCAGACCCCCTATGGTAGCGCGAATCCCGATTCTGAGCCCGGATCAACACCCCAAACTTACGGCTGAACCTCGATGAGCACCCGCTCATCGTCCCGCTCACCCCGCTCACCACCCCAGATCTTCGCAGACGCCTCCCAGAACCGAGCGTCGCCGTGCAGCGACTCGAGATCCGGGTCCACCGCCCACCACCCCCCGTCCTGCCCATACCCGTGCTCGACCGCCCGCTCCCAGAACTCGATCGCCGCCTCGGTCTCCCCGCTCATCGCGCGATAGCACGCCAGGTTATACAGCACGCCGCTTCTGGTGATCTCCCCATCATCAGGCATCGAACGCGCCTCAAGATCGTCAGCGATCTTCGTAAACCACACCCGCGAGCCGTCGAGATCACCGATCCCAAACTTCCCCCACCCGCGAAAATAGTCCAACTGCGACTCGCTATACCGCTCCGGCCACGACGCAAGCCCGTCGAGGAGCCAATCAAGCGTCGCAAAGTCCGCGGTCGAAGAATCGATATTGCCCCCCAGCCGCCGAGAGATCCCACGCCAAAACATCGCACTCGGATCATCGGGATAGTTCCGCACAAGCGTCTCGCTCACCCGCATCGCCGCGACAACCTGCCCCTGCGCGAGCGATCGCCGGATCGTCGAGATCAACCCCGACCGCGAGGGCGCACGCCCGACCGCCCCCGCCTGCGGGCCCATTGACGGATCCATCGGCTCAAACGCCACCACATACACAAACGATCCCACCGCAAGCACCGCCGAAGCCCACACCACATGTCGAATCGTCAATCCCATACTCGACCTTCCGCAAATCGCCGCCCCCGGTTCCATTTCCAGCATACCCTACCACACCATGCCTTCCAAAAAATCGTCCAAAAAAATCAACCCCCCGAAGGGTACCCGAGACCTCTACCCCGAGGACCTGCTCCGCCAACGCTACATCACCAACGCCTGGCGCGACGCCTCGATCCGGTGCGGCTTCGAAGAAATCGCAGGCCCAACCTTCGAATCCACCGACCTCTACGCGGTCAAATCCGGCGACGGCATCCTCAACGAACTCTTCCAAGCATTCTCAGGCAAATCACCCGCCGAGATCGAACAAGTCCAAGCCACCGGCACCGCCCCCTACGCCCTCCGCCCAGAGTTCACCCCCACCCTCGCCCGCATGTACGCCGCCAGATCCAAAGAACTCCCCAAACCCTGCAAATGGTTCACCGCCGGCCCCTACTTCCGAGCCGAACGCCCACAACGAGGGCGTCTCCGGGAGTTTCTCCAGTGGAATGTGGATTTTATTGCTGACGACAACTCATCTGAAAGCCGGGCTATCGCAGATGCAGAAATCCTCTCTACGATCGTTAATCTATTTCAACTTCTTGGATTGAGTAATGGTGATGTCACTGTAGCGTACAGCGACCGCAGGATGGCTGAATCCGTCCTTCGCGAATTTGGCGCTTCTGATTCAACTCTCTCAGACTGGCTTGCTTGGATAGACTTCATACCAAAGAATCCTCGGATCGCAGAACGAAATGCGCATGAACTTGGACTAACTCAGGAGCAACATGATCTCATTATTGGGTTCTTCTTTGATCAGAAGGAAAACTCTGAGCTCTATGCAGAACTTGAGCGGCAACCCGAATTGACTAAAGAATATTTGGCTTTTCAACAACGAATATTGTCCGTCCCAGAAGTCACTGACGCTATGAGCCAACTACAACGAGCTGGAAAGATTGCCGAGAATTTAGGTATCAAGGGTTGGGGATTCCAGCATAATGCAATCGTCCGTGGATTAGCTTATTACACAGGTCTGGTCTTCGAAGCCATCGCCGATGGCGAACGAGCCGTCGCCGGCGGCGGACGCTACGACAACCTCATCGAACTCTTCGGCGGCCCCCCAACCCCCGCCTGCGGGTTCGGCATGGGCGATGTCGTCCTGAGCAACCTCCTCGACGACAAGGACCTCATGCCCACCGGGCTCGAACTCAGAGAAGCCGTCTCGCGCCCGCAAGCGTCGATCCGCCCCGACGCCTTCATCGTGCCCAACGGCGACGAAGCCAACGAACCCCTCGTCCACACCCTCGCCGCCAACCTCCGGCGCGGCATCGAGTCCGAATCTTGGCTGAGCCGTGAAGACCACAAGCCGTGGCAGCAAGACCGCTACTCCGTCGCTCCGATGCACGCCCGCATCTCCTACAAATCTACCAGAAACCTCGGCAAACTCAAGGCCGACGCCGCAAAGCAGCATGCCAAGTTCTTGGTCGAAATCCACGGCCCCGACAAGGTCGAACTCCGCGACATGGACCAACGCGACGCCCACACATCCTCGCTCGGCTCATTCTCCATCGACCCCGCCGCCGAAAACTACATCGGCAATGCCATCGCCGATCGCCTCTGATCACCATCCACCATCTGGGTGCCACTACTCGCCGTCTTCGGCGCAGTAGTGTCTTCTCCCCCTCTCCCCCCCAGGCCTCCGGGGGAGGTGGCGGCGAAGCCGACGGAGAGGGTCTTCCTTCCCCCCGCTCCATTTGTCGCTCTGCTGCTCTTCTTCACAGCGTCATCAGCAAAAACCCGACCCCCACCGCCAGGTGCACCAAAAACACACCAACAAAGATCCCCCACGCCAGCTTCACCTGCCCACGCCAATCCCGCCTGAGCCACCCGCGTTTGTTGGCGATCAGCACCCACAGCATCCCGATGCTCGCCAGCGCCATCGTCACCAGCGACCCCCCCAGATACAGGATCGCCCCGTCCTCGCCCCCAGTGATGAACACCGGCACCACCATCAGCATCCCGATCACCAAATCAAACCCCAACGCCATCGCAAACGCCAGCATCGCAAACAACCACGCCCCCAGGCGCGCCTGCGACGACCCCACCGAAAGCTCGATCGGCGCATTGCACTCTGGGCACGCCGCCAGCACCACCCCCCGCAGGTTGTACCCACACACCGGGCACGGCGCATCGTGCGATGCCAAATAATCCCGCAGCAGCTCGGGCGAGGGATTTCTCGGCAACCGATCCCTGTCGCTTTCGGTATGCGCTTTATCCATGGAATACTCTGTACCATAAAACCGTTGAGCATGTTCACCCAAAGGACCACAATGAGCTACATCGATATCATCAACGAGTCCGACGCATCGGGCACCCTCGCCGAGCAGTACCAACGCTTTGGCAACCCCGACGGCTCCGTTGACAATGTCCTTAAGGTCCACTCGCTCAACCCCGAGTCCCTCGAAGCCCACTGCGCCCTCTATGTCCAGGCCTGCCATCGCCCCTCGCCCGTCTCACGCGCCGAACGCGAGATGGTCGGCGTCACCGTTTCTCGCCTCAACAAATGTACCTACTGCCAGACACACCACGGGACCGGCTTGAAGCGTCTGCTCCCCGCTGATCGCAAACATATTGCCGACGAAATCATCGCGGGCATCACCGAGAACCTCACCGATCGCGAAAACGCGATGGTGATCTATGCAACCAAACTCACACTTGATCCCACTTCAATCACACAAGCCGAGATCGACCAACTCAAAGCCGTCGGCTTAACCGATCGCGAGATACTCGATGTCGCGCAGGTCGCCGCCTACTTCGCCTACGCCAACCGCATCGTGCTCGGGCTCGGCGCCGCCCTCGAATTCGGCGAAGGTGAGATCGGTCAAGTCCCTCAAGAGTCTCGCCCCTAATCCCTCATCTCTTCCGATCACCAGATCCACCGCACCCGCCCGACATCCGGCGTCAGCACCGGCCCATCGTTGAGCAGTGCCGGGAAATACACCACAAACGCCTTGCCCACGATCAAGTCCCGGTTCACCATCCCCGGATCGGCATCGATCATCTCACGCACCCACGGGTCGATCGAATCCGGCGCCCACAGCCGAGAATCCGCCGAGTTCGACGAGTTATCCCCGCACATAAAAAATTCATCGTCGCTCAAAGTCGGGAAGAAGTTGGGATCGCCGCCCCGCGTCGGCCAGTCTCGATTCACCTGATACATAATGTCCCGCTTGACCGACACATTATGAAGCGTAAACGCCCCGCCCGAGAACGCCCACCGGAAACTCGGTTTGCGATAGATCTCTGTCCGAGAGAGCACCCCCGGCTGGGTGATCCCGTCGCCCACACCGTGCATCTTCCTGAGTTCCTCAACACCTTTGCCCGTCGCTTCGAGCACCCGAGCCAGAGGCGTCAGTGCATACCCGCCCTTCTCAGCGCCGCCGCAGACAAGCCGCTCGTCAACAAACAACCACAGCGCCTGGTCCACATGCCAGAACTCGATGTCGTGCACCTCTCCGGGTGAAAACGCCGCGAAGGATCCGGTATCGAGCCTCGTCCATGGCCCATCGGGAACATCGCCCGTGCGCATCTCGACCGCCGCTTCGCCCGAGCCTGAATCGACCATCCCCCGAAACTCCATCCCCCGCGCGCTGAGCAACGCCGAGACTAAGATCGACGCATCGTCTGCCTCGATATCAAGGTGCAACGCCACATCCGAATCCGGGAACGGGCGGCGGAGTTTACGGAGATCGTCCGAATCCGCAAAGAGATCAAACTCTTTATAAGTCTGGTTGTATGCGTTGACATCGGTGATGTCCCGAGCACCGTTCCACGCCAGCGCCGTCGAGCCCGCCCCGGAGAACCGATACGCAGACTCCGACGCGACGCCTTCCCACCCAGGGGTTGTCCCCGTGAATGGCGAGCTGAACCCCGGGAACGCCTCCGCCGGCACAGGCACATACCTCGAGTTAAAGACATCCTGGAACATCGTCCGCTGGACCCGTTCGGGCTTGCGGTTGATGTGCCATCCCGGCTCGCCCCACGCATCCCATCCGCTCGGGCTCGTCTGCCCATCAACAAAGTCACGCGTGAACACATCGCCGTCGACGAACGCGATCTGCTCACCCGGCAATCCGACCAGCCGCTTGATGTAGTTCTCGTGCGAGCCCGGGTTCTTGAACACCACCACATCCCAGCGCTTGGGCTGATGCAAAAACGGGAGGTACTTGAGCACGAACACACGATCACCCGCCGCCAGACGCCGATTGGTGTCCTTGAGCACCAACCCACTCATCGGATCGTTCACGCTCATATCCACTTGATTCCGCACCGGCTGCGTCTTCGAGCGTGGATCCACATAGGTCCAAGGCCCAACCGCCCAATCGTACCCGCTGATCGGGCTCACAAACCGGATGTGCTTGCCCAGTAGCGTCGGCGCCATCGACCCCGTCGGGATCTGGAACCCCTCGATTACAAACCCGCGGAACAAGAACGCGAGCATAAACGCGATCACCAGGCTCGTGAGCGTCTCCTTGATCCCGACGGATTCATGCTGAGCCTGCTGCTTCTTGCCCGTGGTTGATGCCGATTCTGTCATAGTCAATCCTTGCCGCCCGGGCCATCCTTGCCATCGCCATTGCCGCCGCCGCCGCTTTCGCCATCCCCAGAGGGTCTGCGCCGTCGTTTACGACGCTTTTTTTTCTTAGCCCCCGGTCTCTGCTCTGAACTCGGCCCATTGCCCTCCGAGCCTGCACTCCTTTGTGTGCTCGACCCAGATTCTGCCCCAGAAGCCGGGTCTATGCCGTGATCTGCGCCTCCCGAGCCCTCGGACGATTCCCCGCCCTCCCCGGTGCCGCTGCTGCGTCGACGCCGACGCTTCTTCTTGGGACGATCCGTCCCCCCGCCTCCACTGACTCTACCCTCGCCCGTCTCCCCAGTGCCTTTGGTCCCCCTCTCGGGGCTCTGCTGAGCAGTCTCTGCACCAGATCGGGTCCGTGATCGACCACGCTTGCCCCCGCTCTTGCCATCGCCGTCGAGATCCTCTTTGCGTTCGCCCTGCCCCGACGAGGACGATCCACTCGAGCCGCCCGAGCCTGTATCGCCGCGTCTCGTACGCACAGAACGCGCCGGGCGTTCGGGTGCGACCTTGGCATCCGGCTCGCAGAGATCCTCGATCGGGATCGCGACATCGGTATTATTGTCCAAACGGACCAGCGCCAGCTGCGTCAAAATCTGCGTCGAGATCACGATCCCGTCGCCCTCGGGGGTGCCCACACGCGACCTCCTGTTCGGCAGGTTCTTGCGCAGCGCCTCGTAGGTCTCGTCCTCATAGCGAAGACAGCACATCAGCCGACCGCAACGCCCCGAGATCTTCAATGGATCGAGCGTCGCCTTCTGCACCTTGGCGCTCTTCATGCTCACAGGCTTGAGCACCTTGAGGAACCCCTTGCAGCAGCAGTACTGCCCGCACCGCTCATAATCCGCCGTGATCCGCGCCTCGTCCCGGGCACCGATCTGGCGGAGCTCGACCTTCGTGCCCACCTCGCGTTGAAGATCCGAAACAAGATCACGGAAATCAATCCGGTCCTCAGCCCCAAAATAGATCACCACCCGCTCATTGCCCAAGATCGGCTCGGCTTCGATGATCGTCATCGCCAGCCCGGCCTCTTCGACCATCCTTCTCGCAAGCATCCGCAACTCATTCTTGCGCTGCTCGATCCGGCTCTGAGTGTTGAGATCATCGACCGTCGCGATCCGAAGCACCCGCCCGCGATCATAAAACGGATACTGACGCCCGCCCGAGTTCTCGATGTATTCGAGCATCTCCTTGCGGGTCACGCTCTTGGCGCACCCCGCGTTCTTGCAGGTGCTCGTGAGCATCTCGCCGAGTTCGGTCCCGCGGTGGGTCTTGACGACGAGCTTGGACCCGCACCCGGGCTTGGCCGAGCCCGAATAGGGGAACTCGCCAACCATCCGCATATATCCGAACCGGACCACGATGGTGCTCGGCGCGTTGAGCCGCTCGTACGCCTCGCGATCCTCTTTCTCCTTGAGGTACGCCGCAAGGTCGGCTTCAAACTGAGGGAGAGGCTGGATGGACAACGGCTATTACTCAGGACAACCCGGTCTCGATGCCATCGCTTCAGGCATCAAAATCCGGTCACAGGCTCACAGTTGCCCTCAAACAGGGCAGACCCAGAACCTTAGGGGCGTCCCATCGCCCTGGCGCGAGCCCGCGAAAACAGACTCGAAAGATCCTCCCGTTCGAGCATTTTGAGCGATTTCATCCCGTCGGTGCGATAGACCATCAGCGACTCCTGACGCGAATCGACCACGAACAGGATCTCATCGTTGCCCCCGTCGGTGGTCATCATCGAATACGCCCCGTTGGTCGTCGCCATCTCGGCGCGGGCCGTCGATTCGAAAACCCCAGAGCCCTGCACAACGATCAACGCTGCGAGCACCCCCGCGCTCACCCAGAGCCACCCTGAACGATCAACCGATACACGCGATTCATTTCGGTGTGTATTTTTCATCATGAAGCTCCTTTACCGGTCGGGGTCACTCGACGCATCCTGGACCAAATCACGATACCCGACGCCCTCGACGGACTTGGTGGAGTCATTCCAACTCAGCACGATCATCTCGCGGTTGGCCGAATCGAGCACATAGATCACGCCCTCGACCCCATTGGTCGTCGCCCCGCCCACGACCAAGTATTCGCCGCGGACCCGTGTATTCTGTGTGCCCGCCTGCGCATCGGCGTTGGGGGCAAAGCTGACCATCGCCAGCCCACCCAAAAGCACGAGATTGAGCACCACCAGCCCGCGTCGGGCCGGTCGTCTGGCAGGGTTTTGATTGATTTCTCCAATCCCATCCATTCTGAGCCTCCGTTCTGTAGTTGTATTTTACACCGAACAACCCTTCGTTGCCATCACCAGACGGTTCCACCGAGCCCAACAATGACTCTCTACGGGCAAATATCAGTCCTGATGCGATCGCTTGGACTTGAGCGTCGCCGCAAAAACGACCCCGCCCGTCAGGAGCACCGCGATGATATACACCACATACTTCGGGCTCCCCTGAGTCTCCTCAGACTTGGGCGGCGTCAACGCCCCACCCTGGGCCAGCACTTGGCCCATCGCCTCCGATGACAGGATCGAGATCAGCATCGCCATGCCCAAACACATGATCGAGACGCCGCCCATACGAACAAACGAACAAAGACGGGCACAGAGTCTGGAGATCGGGTGTTGATTCATGCCATCACGCTACACCCCATCGCCCGCCTAGGTCAAGCAAGAACTCCATCATTGGCGACGATCCGATCAAGCATTGGCTCACAAACAAAGCCCGTATCATCACCCAGACCGCCAGCGCGAACACCATAATCGCCCCACCGACCACCTCCGCACCGCCCATGCACACAGAACGGCGTGCTCAACTCGAAGAAGTCCGCCGCCGAGAGATTCATCGTCCGCCAGCGCGGGCTCCGCACCTTCATCGCCCCCACATACGCGTCGAGCGTGATCGCCCTGAGCGTATACCACCGCCCACGATCGCTGATCGTCTCGACAAATAATCCGTCGGGGGGCACATCATCGCACCAATAGACAAACACAAAAACTGCCTCGAACTCCGGGCCGAAGAGCGTCCGCCAGCGCGAGAGCGCATCAATATCATCGAGCGTCACCCACGACTCCATCCGGGGCTTGGCTGGCGTCCCGTCTTTGAGCCGGATCGCGGGCAGCCGACGCCCCTTGATCTCCACAAGCAAGTTCGCGCCCTGCCCGTACACTACAAAGTCGAAGTTTTTTAGCTTTTTCGGCGCCGCATCGGGTGTTTCGAGATCGCGCGTCGTCAGCCGAGCCCCCCCGGGCAAAAGCGATTTCTTCGCCTCATTCACCGAGATATACGGGATCCGGGTGTCCCGCAGATACCGCTCGAAGGCATGCTCATAATGGTGGCGACGCTGGCCCATACCCCACACCATAGCACAATGTGCTCCGCATACAGCGAGGCCTGAACGGGTTTTATCAGGATAACTTAGTCCCTGAGCCGATCGAGCACCACCTGAATCGCTGGCGGCTCGTCCATCGGAGCCAGCGAGCCCATCTGACGGATCGCCACGCCGAGCTCGATATTCCGCACCAGCCCCCGATGGTTCGCTTTGAGGATCACCACATCGTCCACCCCGTCGAGCACCGCCGAGGACATCGGGACCACCCCGTCGCCGAGCTCTTGGCTGAGCTTCTCGATCTCATCTTGAACCACCCCCGCGTCGCGTTGACCAATCAGATCGCCAAGAGCTCCATCGACAAACAGCGAGCCAAGCCTGAGCCCGCCGTCCTCATCCACCTCGCTCCCGCCCACTGTCCGCCCAACGATATTGGTCACGACCACCCCTTCGGGCAACGAACGCGCTTCGAGCGAGCTGAGATAGTCCGATCCCGGGAGCAGATCTCGCCCGGCCTGCCCGACCCCATCGCGCGCAAAGCCCATCAGCCTCGCCGGATCAAGATCGTCCGACTCGACCCATCGCTGGACCTGCTCGCGGATCTCGGCCACCGCCCGCAGGCGCGCCCAGGGCGAGCCGCCAAACGGTGTCCCAATCGTTATAAAATGATCCACACCGATCCCGAGATCCCCGAACCCATCGCGGGAGATTGCGTCAAGGCTCACCAGCCCGCCCATCGAATGGCTCACCAGATCAACCCGTTCAACCCCACGCGCTTTGAGCCGAGCAAGCACGCCGGTAAAATCATCGGCGCTCAAAGTGATCGCCTGATCGTTGGCATAATCGAATCGCAGCACCGTGTGCCCCGCCAACGCCAGTGCCGGGGCAAGCTGATCCCAGATCCCGCCCGGCTCGTCGAGCCCGTGCACTAGCACCACCGCATTTGTCCCGATTTGCTCGTCGCCGAGTTCGCTGATTGTCACCCAGGCATCGAGCTCCGGGCGATACACCCGTACCCCGCGCCACGGCTCGCTCGGGTTTGCGAGCCCGTCTTCGCCAAAGACAGTCGAGATCGCCTGCGAACTCATCGCCACCACCGAACCGAGTGTCTGGGCATAGAATCGATCGACCGATCCATCTTCCTCTTCGAGCTCCAAGAGCGAGAGCCCGACCCAGAGCATCACGATCGTCAGCACCCCGAGCACCGCGCCCTGGATACGCCGCCCAAGCCGAGAGCCGCTCAAGCTGTGCTTCGCTTTGGATTGTTTTTCATCCTCGTTCATGGTGTTATTGATGGGCTTGGCTGACGCAGTCTTTCAAGCAACCCGCGTTCGGCCTCGGCGTACCGCCCGTATGCCTCCTCGACCACCTTTGAGATCCGGACAAGCTCGATGGTGTTGGCCTGGGCATCGCCCCGCCCCGCCCCGCTCACCGCCGAATCGAGCGCCTCCGATGCGGCGCGCAGATCGGCCACCGCCTCTGCGTATGCCCGGGCCGCCTCATAGATCGGCTCGCGTTCAAGGTCCTCCTTGCTCGGTTTCTTGAGTAGACGCCAGGGCTGGGCGCGGAGTTCCTCGACGAAGAGCTTGCTGTTGACCCCAATATCACGCGCAGAACTCAGCGTCGAATCAACCTTGGGGCGATTCACATCGAGTATCGTGTTGGCCTTGTCGCCCAGATCCTTGTACGAACTCAGCGCCAGCGTCCCCTTCTCGAGCAGCTCATCGATCCTGCCTATTGAATCGAACCGCACCCGCTCGGTGGTCTGTTCGACATGGTCAAGAATCCTCGCCACGCGTGGTCGGTTCTCCTCGATCATACCCCGCGCCTCGTTGATCGCGCTGTGCGCATCGTCAACCGCCGGCGAAAACTTCTCCGTCGCATCGTGCGTGCTCGCGAGAATCCCGTCGACCCGCGCCGACCACCCCTCCTCGCCGTTGAACCCCTCGGTAAATGCGCGGATGTTGGCCATCGTCGCCCGCCCGTCGTCGACCCCGCTGATAAACTCGGGCTCGAGCGATTCGCTCATCCGCTTGAAACTCGCGGTGGTGTCGTTGGCATTGACCGAGACCTGCTTGACATTGTCGATCGTCGCTCGGATCTTGTCCGCGTCCTCGGTTGAGAACCCGAGCTGGGTCAGGATCGATGGCGCAAAGCGTCCGCGGAGCACCTCACCCTCGTCGAGCACCGTGTTGGTATCAGAGGGCCCGCCCGTATATGACCCCGTCCCCGCGGAGGGGATATTGATCAGCGACACCCCGCCGAGCATCGGCAGCGTCAGGTCAGCAAACGCATCTTCATAAATCACCAGATCCGAAGCCAGCGAAACAAACACATCGTGGGCGACAATAATCTCGAGCCCAGATTCCGGATCGATTTCGCTATGTTCCTCGATCGAGTCGACCCGCCCTACATTGAACCCGCCGAAGGTCACCGTCGCCCCCGGCTTGAGCCCCGTCACCCCGACCTCTGTCGAGAACTGGAACACATAGCTCTTCTTGGACCCGAACTTGTCGCCGATGTCCGAGAGAATAAAAGAGATCGCTACTGCAAGCAGCACGCTCGCGATCAGGAAAACGCCTGCGACCACATTGTTCCGATTGACCACCTGCATACTCATGGTTTGACCTCTGCCTGTTTCATCCGCCGGAGATCCCGGCGCTCAGTCCTTGGTTGTATTCCCTCACCCACGCGTCGGCTGCACACTCGGCGTCCGGGTCACCCGATCCGGGGTCATCCCGAACAAATCTTCCCCATACCCCACCTCGTCACGACGCGACGCCAGAGGACCCTCGGCGTCGCCGCGAAGAAACTGGCGAACCAGCCGTCGGCTCTCGTCCATCCCTTTGGACTCGTCGGCGGGCATGTCGCGGAGTCGCTCGAACCACGACCGCTCATCCATGCACAGCATCACCCCTCGATCAAGCATCGCCATCCGGTCCGCGATCGCAAAGGCGCTGTCCATCTCATGCGTCACCACCACGCTCGTCACCCCGAGCTGGCGCGACAATGCGATAATCAGCTGATCGATCTGCGCACTCGTCACGGGATCGAGCCCGGCGCTGGGTTCGTCATAAAACAAAATCTTGGGATCGAGCGCCAGCGCTCGCGCCAGCCCCGCCCGCTTCTTCATCCCGCCCGAGATCTGCGCCGGATATTTCTGGGCATCCTCGCGCAGACCCACAAGCTCGAGCTTGATCTTCACCTGGATGTCAATAATCTCGTCATCGAGATCCGTGTGCTCGCGCAGTGGCAGCGCCACATTCTCGGCGATCGTCATCGAGTTGAACAACGCACCCGACTGAAACAAGATCCCAAACCTCTTGCGGACCTCGTTGAGCCCCTCCTCGTTGAGATCGCAGATGCACTCCCCGAAGAGCTCGATCGAGCCCTCGTCGGGCTTGTGCGTCCCGATCATCGTCCGCAAAAGTGTGCTCTTGCCCGAACCGGAGCCCCCCATCACCACCATGGTCTCGCCCGGATAAACATCAAGATTCACGCCGCTGAGCACCGTCTGCCCACCGAATCGCTTGACGATCCCCTTGCATCGAATGATTGGCTCACGGGTTTGCTCGTCCATCAACACTCCACCACTCTACCACGAACCCCACCAGAGCACCAATACCCATCTGATCGAAACCGAACCCGAACCCGGCCTCAAATCCATCAAGGGCCTTCCGGCATCTCAGGTACTTCGTCTCTGGGGGCTTCGTCCGCGGGAATATCCGGCAGTTCCGGAGCCGGCGACGAGCCCGCAGCCATCGGCAAGTGGTACTCATTGCCCTGCTGATCGATCACAATCAGTTCGACCGGCGGCGGAAACGCCTGGCTCTGCGATGACTGCATGTCCATCACATAAATCACCAAACCCCACCCAGAATCAAAGTGCATCGGGATCGGGATATACCCCGGACGACCGTTATACGGCTGAATCAGGGGGCCAATCGTCAAGTACCCGCCCCACATGTCCCCCATCCCGTCGGGCTTGGAGACAAAGTCGCCCAGTGTCGAGCGGTACGCCTCGCGGAACAGCACCAACTCCTCGTCGGGCACATCCGCCCCCGGCGAGCCCATCGCGCCCCGCACACCGTCAAAATTATCCGCCTGCACATCGAGCATCACCTGCTCGACCGTATCACCAAAGCTCGTCATCATGGTCTTGAACATATAACTGCCGCCGAAGAGGATCCCGATCCAGATCGCAAGCGTCAACAACCCGATCAGAATCCCGGCGATCGAGAACCCCGTGCCGCCAACGCGCCCCTTGCTCTTCGAGATCCCAACAAGCGAAAAAACACCGAGCAGTAGCGCCGGGATCGAGGTGAGCCCCAAGCAGCACCCGCCCACGCCGAAGATCAGGCTCATGATCGCCATGATGCTCGTGCGCTCGGGCTCTTGATAAAGTGTCACATCAGTTTGGTCCTGGTACGGCGATTGCATCTGTGTCATGCGCTCACCCTAGCGGATTTTTGAGCAATAAACCATACCAATCGATCGATTCTTCACCGAATCCGCATTCAATCGTGCCTCGCTCACCCCGGCATCGACCGCCAAAGTTGCGCCGTCACCGCCGAGATCACCCCGAGAGCATGCTCGATCTCCTCGCCCGTCGTCTCCCGACCCAGGCTCAGCCGGATCGAACCGTGCGCGACCTGCTCATCGACCCCCATCGCCAAAAGCACCGGCGACGGGTCTAAAGATCCCGATGCGCACGCCGATCCCGCCGAGACACAGACCTTGCGCTCAGCGAGCGACAACAAAATCGCCTCGGCTTCGAGTCGGGGGAATCCGATGCTCGTGGTCCCCCACACCCGCAAATCAGGATCGGTCGTCGTATTGACAACGCTACCCGCACACGCTTCAAGAATCCCGCCCTCGAGCCGATCTCGCAGTTGCTCGATCTTCGCCCGATTCTCCACATCCCCGACCCACGCCCCCGCCTGCTCTGCCGCCACACCGGCGCCCATGATCGCCGGCACCGCCTCGGTCCCGCCCCGCCGACCGAGTTCCTGCGACCCCGGGGTTGTGGGTAAGAGCTTGATCCCACGCCGAACCCAGAGCACCCCAACCCCTTTGGGACCGTGAAACTTGTGGGGCGAGCAGCTCAGCAGATCGATCTTGGGCGCGCCATCAGCGCTCAAATCCGTTTCCATCTTGCCCACCCACTGCGTCGCATCACAGTGGTAGACCACATTGTACCGCTCGCACGCCTCGCCGACGCGATGCACCGGCTGGATCACGCCAGTCTCATTGTTCACCCACTGCACACTCACCAAAGCCACCTGCCCCCGATGCGCTTCGAGCATTGAATCGAGCCCGGAGATATCCACCACCCCAGATCGCAACACCGGGAGCATCACCACCCGCGCCCGACCGGTCGATTCGAGCTGATGACACAGATTCCGGATCGCCGAGTGCTCGATCGGCGTGGTGACGATAATGTTCTTCTCCGGTTTCGACATCTCCGGGTTCGATCGGTGCAACGCGCCGAGCGTCCCGCGAATCGCCAGATCGATCGATTCGGTCCCCGAGCCTGTAAAAGTCACCTCGCGTGAGCGGATTCCGAGCAACCCCGCCATCTGTCCCCGCGCGATCTCGATCGCGTACTTGGCTTCTTGCCCGCCGCGATGTACGCTCGATGGGTTGCACCAGCACGCCTCAAGCCCACGAACCACCGCCGAGACCACCTCCGGGCTTGGCTTGGTCGTTGCATTATGATCGAGATACACCATCGGGCTGGTCATTGACCCTCATCGCTTTCGCTGGCTCCGGAATCAAACGCCTCATTCTTCTCCTCGACCGTTGGGTCGGCCTCGACGCGCTGCTCGCTCTGGTGGTCGCGCCCCACCAAGAATCGCGCCAGCACATCCTTGACATGCACGCCTGAGGCGTCGAATCCGTGCCCCGGCACACCCATCGCCGTCAAAACGCCGTACCCCATCCCCACATTGACGAGCACCCACGCGATCACGCCTGCGCTAAACTTGGTCGTCACCTTGTGCGCCTCTTGGGCCCGCTCAATCTCGCGCGTGATAAACGCATGGAGCCGGGACATATGGTCCGAGACCGCCTTGTGGATCAATGGATCGTCAACCTCCGAGATCGATTGGAGCAGCACCCGGTACCCCTTCCGCCCCGACTCGGACACCATTGGGTTCTCGTCGATGATCTTGGCGAGCCGGGACCCGGGATCATCGACCCCGTCGAGATCCGTCTCCCACTGCTCGAGCGTCTGGCGTCCGGTGCGCTCGATGAGCGCCACAAACAGATCGCGCTTGGACTTGAAATGGCGATAGATGATCGGCTCGGTGATCCCCGCCTCTTTGGCGATCTGGGCCGTCGTCGCCCCGGCGTATCCCTTGGTTGAAAACAACTCGGCCGCCACATCCAAGAGCTGGGCCCGCCGTTTGGCTGCTGGTAATCGACTCATGGTCCTTCACTCGCTTTCCATATTCGTATCCCGCGCGTCCGGCTCATCACGGATCGGCACCGGATCATACCCGCCCTTGTTGAGCGGATGGCAGCGCAAAATCCGATGCACCGTCATCTTCGTCCCCCGGATCGGTCCGAAGACCTTGTACGCCTCGATCCCATAATTGGAACAGGTCGGCTCGAATCGACATTGTCCGCCCATGATCGGCGAGAGCGTCACCCGATACAGATAAATCAGCCCCAAGAACGGCCAGTTCCCGATCCGCGCCGCCAGACCCAACCGCGTTCGCCCGCCCGACCCGCCGGTCATGGCTTTGCCCGCTTCTCATGGACACGATGCCCCGCCTCCACCGCCTCGATGAAGAACTGCGTGTACTGCGCCAGCGAAACCACCCGGTGCTTGTGCGTCGTCACCACGATGTCGTAGGCCCCACCGCCAGAGGGCGTGGGCAGATGCGACCGCCGATACCGGAACGCCTCGCGCATCATCCGCTTGAAGCGCCCCCGCACTACCGCATTGCCCACCTTGCGCCCCACCGAGAGCCCGAGCCGATGCTCAGGGCGGTCTGTCGCCAAGAGAAACACCGTGATCGGCCCGCGTGTTTTTTTGATTTTTCCCGCGAACACCGCCTCGAACGCCCCCGACCCCGAGAGCCGATGGCGACGCCGAAACACCGGACGCTCGATCCGTGATACCCCGAGTTCTTGTGGAATCGACTCTTCCATACACAGATGATAGGTTCACCGCTGCAACCAGCCCAAAAAAGAGCCGAGCCGGGGGGGACATCCCGGCTCGGCATTCATGTTGTCGCCGGTCATCCACCTCGGCGACAACGCTGGATCGGGGCGTTCTCTCTCCCCTCAACACACCCGATCCAACACAGCTCTCAGGGGATCCGCCGGAAACCCGCACACACACGCGGATCACGCCCAAGAATCTGATCCACCCGCATCCTTCCAGCTCTCGCTGGCACACACGCGGACGCGTCGGATCTCGTGAAGCACTCATCCATTTTCTCTGGTGGAACTGACAAGCGAATCGCTCGATCAGAAGACCTACCCACCCGGCGTCAGGACGCGGCCTACGAACTTCTGTGAACTCGTCGATCCCGGGGACGCAGAATCGACGCGCAAGGTTCCATCCAAGAAATACCACAAGGGATCGCACACACACATGAGGCATCCGCCTTGAAGAACCTGCTCTTGACTTGTGTATCGAACCGCATTGCCCTACGAACGAGCTTGAATCTCGCGGTCCGTCTGTTGGCCTGATTTGGCCACATCCCCATACGCATCCCATCGCCACCGGTTTCAACCCGGGTTGCGATGTTTCACCAGATTCTCGAAAATCGCCCGCTCAAAGCGTCACAATAACCTGTTCAAATGTGTGCGCATGCCCCCCTTACCACCGTGTAGCATGAAATAAAATACGCCCATCAATATGCTGATGGGCGTATGGACACGCGTACTATGCACGCAACAGGACCTACACCGCCTGCTCAGGGTTGACCCCGTTCTCTTGCGAACCGGAAAAGGTAAAACTCGTTCCCGAAG
>Ga0316206_1000895_pt1 | contig 32259 bp, 22 predicted proteins | sample 6monthpyrite_MG_FD_204942 | JGI IMG/M metagenome (GOLD analysis project Ga0316206, IMG submission 204942) | Microbial mat bacterial communities from mineral coupon in-situ incubated in ocean water Damariscotta River, Maine, United States -... | ecosystem: Environmental > Aquatic > Marine >... | reverse complement strand
CATACTGGACAAAAAATCTGATTTTATACGGTTTGCCTGTTGTGCCTCATCTCTGGATTGCCGCAACTGATTCTCAACTTGTTTAATTTCAGTTAAGTCTCTGACTATACCGGTAAATAGTCTGACCTCATCGACCTGAACTTCACTCACTGCCAGCTCCATTGGAAATATGTCACCGTTTTTTCTAAGCCCAACAACTTCACTTCCTTTACCAATGACTTTAGCCGGCCCTCCATTCAGGTAATTATTTACATACGTATCATGCTGGGTTTTATATGGGTCAGGCATTAACACATTGACATTTTTATCCAGCACATCCTTGGCTTTATATCCAAACATTTTTTCAGCTGCAGAATTAAATGACTGGATTTCACGATCTTCGCTTATTGTAATAATAGCGTCGGCAGCTGTTTCAAGAATTGATCTCAGCACCTCTTTTTTAGAACTTAGTTCATGCGTCCTTTCCTCAACGTGCATTTCTAAATCCCGATTAACCTGCAGAATTTTTTCTTCTAACTCATCTCTTTGAATAGAATTATTTTTAAAAACTTCAACAGATCTTGCCATCTCACCAATTTCATTTTCTTCTCCGGCACCTGGCACTTCCAGGCTGTAATTACCCGATGAAAGGCCGTCCATTATTTTAATCAAACTGTTAACCGGCTTTATAATTTTGAAGCGGAATACCCACACTGAAAGCAATATAAGAACAGTCATAATAACGATAGTTATTACTGTCATTGTTTCACCGACACTTAGAACAACATTAAGTTTGTTGCTTAGTAAAACTGCCTGTTTTTCGTTATGGCTATACACTTCTCTGACAAGACTATTGAGACCATCAAGAGCCGGCTGATCATTAACCTTTACGACCAGATCAATCTGTTCCGCTGTCTTCCCTTCAGAGATCAACTTCTTTATGTCTTTCGCTCTGCTTTTATATTGACTTACAACAAACTCAATAGCATTAAGTGATTTTTTCTCCAGATCAGTTAACTCATGCTGCCTGAAGGTTTTAATGGTTTCTTCTGAGGTTTTTGCATAAACAAACACCGCTTTGTAATAGTTATCATCCCCTCTTAATATATAATTTTTAAAATTATGTATAAGACCGCCATAGCCCATCGTTTTTTTGATTTCATTTATTAAAATAGCTTTTTCTATCAGGTGATCAATTAAATCACCATGATCTTTTCTAATACTGTTATCTAGAACGGCCATACCAACAAGTGCATCCGTATCATTAACTCTGGCAACTTTATCAATCGCACTAACGGCAACATCACCTTTAGCAATAAGCGCATCTATTCTACTTACCGCTTTGTTATATCTGCCAAGGGTCTCTTCAAGCTTAAGTAATGCTGATTCTTCAGAATATGACAAATAGGTCGAGCGATAACGATCAATCGCCGCCTCAGAGCCTGCAATAGTTTCTAATACTTGAGTTCGGTCATTTACATCATGACGCAAAATATAATTCTTGAAACTATGAATCATACCGCCATAACCAATTTTACTTCGTAATGCGTTCAGTGCTCTGGTTTTCTCTGAACGATTGAGTTCAAACTCATGCCAGATATCATAGACCGCATTAGCATTGGACATACTGATGACAGAGGAAGTGATGATAAAGCCACTGACCAGAGTCAGAAACACAACAAAGATCCAGCTTAGGGTACTAATTTTCATCATATATATGATTTGTTTGTGTAAGTTATTTAATAGTAGTCAACATTTAACATTACACAATGTATGGACAATCTACGGACAGATATTATTCAGATTAAAAATCTAATGGAGCAGTCTCCCCACTATTACTGGATAAGCGCTGGATACTTATCAGGATATTATATAGTTACATAATATCCTGATAATTATTGATGACCCCAAAATCCCTGGTCACAATTTCAACCCCCTGACTATCAGGTAACCGGATAGCTCTTAGATGTTCAATCCCGTAATCATCAGCGGCTTTTAAGACCGTTAAATTATCATCAATAAATAAAGTCGAATTTTTTTCAAATGGCTCTACTTCATTTAATTTTTCCCAGAAACCGGCTTGTTCTTTGGCCAGCCCGAACTGATGTGAACTGATGATACGGTGGAAGTACTTTTCGAGCTGAGTCTTTCTCATCTTTATCGCTATACTGGCTTCATGCGCATTGGTGACCAGAACAACGTGTTTCCCAGTGGTATTGAGCATCTGCAAAAACTCTTCTGCCTGAGGTCTTATTGCTATTTTGTGGCTGACATCTTCTTTCAGACTACGAATATCCAGGCCGATACGCTCAGTCCAGAAATCAACGCAGTACCAGTTTAATGTTCCACCAAATTCTGCATACAGATCGCTTAGCTGCTGCTTAGCGGTATCAACCGTAATGTCATGCTTATCAGCAAAATGAACAGGCACGTATTCAAGCCAGAAATGGTTATCAAAATGTAAGTCCAGCAATGTACCGTCAAGATCCAGAAATACGGTATGAATTTTGTTCCAGTCTACCTTTATCACCTGCTGCCACCCAACTCGTAAATTAGTGTAAGATATTATTATATAACCACTACTTGTCAATCTAATGTCTGCATCAAAACCTAAAATACTCAACAAATCAGAAATAGCCCGAACCCGATACTTTCGTATTGAAGAGGTTGATCTTGAGTTTTCCAATGGTGAAAAACGTACTTATGAACGGCTATCTAACCGTAGTCAGGGTGCTGTTTTAATTATTGCTTTTACGTCAGCTGATTCATTTTTGATGATTCGTGAATATGCCGTCGGTATGGAACGCTATGAGCTAACCTTACCCAAGGGTAAAATTGATAATGGTGAAGACATACTAACCGCCGCTAACCGTGAACTGATTGAAGAAACCGGCTACCGCTCCGACAAACTGACACACCTGCACAGCCTGTCGCTGGCTTCAGGCTACTCTACTCACTTTACGCATATTGTTCTTGCTGAAGATCTTGTGCCTGAAACCGCTGAAGGAGATGAACCTGAGCCACTTGAAATTGTTCCCTGGCAATTTGATCAAATGCATGGTTTATTAGAACAAGCCGAATGCTCTGAAGCCAGAACCTTTGCTGCACTTTATATTGTTCAGCAACACCTCATGAAGAGAAGCAATGCATAATCTTAATCTGAATTTTCTATCACAATCCTGTATTGAAATTGCTGAAACTGCAGGCCTGAAAATACTGGAAATTTATCAGGGTGATTTTGATATTAAGTCAAAAAAAGACAATACCCCGCTAACAACTGCTGACATGGCAGCACATTACCACATCGTTAACTCATTAACGTCATTAGCACCTGAACTACCAGTCCTTTCTGAAGAAGCGGCGGACATCCCATTTGCTGAAAGAAAGACATGGGAAACATACTGGCTGGTTGATCCACTGGATGGTACCCGTGAGTTTATCAAACGAAATGGAGAGTTCAGTGTAAACATTGCGCTTATTCATCAACACAAAAGTATTCTTGGTGTGATAAATATTCCTGTACAAAAAGTTACTTATTTTGCTTACGAGGGACATGGCGCCCATAAAATATCAAGGGAAATTTCAGAGAAAATATCTCAGGAAAAAATAAATTGCAGAAAAGTTGATATTGATAATTTAACAATCGCCGGTAGCCGTTCACATCAGTCTGAAAAAATAAAATCTTTTTTGACTAAATTAGGGAACCCAAAAATCATTCCGATCGGCAGCTCTCTTAAATCCTGCCTTGTTGCGGAAGGCTCAGCTGATCTTTACCCTCGACTCGGACTCACATCAGAATGGGACACAGCAGCTGCACATTGTATTGTTGAAGAAGCAGGTGGGCAGATAACAAAAACCGACATGCAACCGTTACTCTACAATACCAAAGACAGTCTGCTAAACCCGGAGTTCTTTGTCTTTGGCATCACCGATATTGACTGGAGCTCATACCTGTGATGAAGCATCCAGCAGCCTCCTTACTCTCACAGTAATATCCTGTCTACTATAAGGCTTGGCAACGACAAGATCTTTAAACTCAGCCTGGTAAACTGTACCCGTACTTTTACCGGTATAGCCAGATGAAAGCAAAACCTTAGTCTGCGGATAATCTTTTTTAACGGCATCGGCAAGCTCATAACCATTCATACCACCCGGCATAACAATGTCAGAAAACATCAAATCAATTTCATTTTTAGACAGTAAGTTTAATGCCTCTGCAGCATTATTTGCTTTCAAAACAGAGTAACCCTGAGCACTAAGATATTCAGCAGCAAGATTAAGCAAATCTATTTCATCATCCACAACCAGAACCGTTTCAGTTCCTGTTGGCAGCTCTACTAACCGATCATTTTGTATGACGATATTACTTGCACCATCCACTACACCTGTTCTTGGCAAATACATTTTGATCGATGTGCCAGCATCAAGAACTGAATTAATTTTTATGCTGCCATCGTAACGTTCTACAAAAGCATAAACCATTGATAAACCAAGGCCGGTGCCTTTCCCTACCGTCTTCGTTGTATAAAAGGGCTCAAACACATGCTCGATCACCTCATCACTCATGCCACTGCCACTATCTTTTATTTCCAGCATGATATGCTCACCTGTCTTCATGCCCGGGTTGGTAGCCACATAATCATTATCAATATAAATATTTGAGGTGCGAATATATAATTTTCCGCCATCAGGCATCGCATCTCTGGAATTTATAACCATGTTAACAACAGCATCTTCCAGCTCACCCTGATCAATTGTCACCGGCCAAACTTTTGGCTCAAGCTGATAAACAATATCTACTTCTGGGGTTACACTTTTTTCTATAAGGTCTTCGATTTCATTTAATACATGGTTAACATCAACTATTTTTTTACCCGGCGCTTTGGCTCGGGAAAACAACAGCAGCTGTTTAGTTAACTCAACACACCGCTGTGCAGCCTTCGATGCATTTTCAACCCACCCCTTTTGCTTTTCTTCATTTTTCAGGAACTCTTTCAGAAACTCAAGATAGCCGGTCACTATACCAAGCTGATTATTAAAATCATGCGCAATACCACCAGAAAGCTGCCCAACTGCTTCCATTTTCTGACTTCTTCTGAGCATTTCTTCTGTTTCTTTTTTACTCGTTATATCCTGCGAGATACCTAATAAATAACTGGCCTCACCCTGATTATTAAATATAGGAATTTTTCTGGTGTGTAACTGCCTGATACCTTTATATTTTGTATGAATAGGCTCTTCTGCAATATCATGCAGGAGGCCTTCAGAAAGGACCTTTTTATCCATTTCAATATAAAATGACGCTTCATCATGAGTAAAAAAATCATAGTCATTTTTTCCCAGCATTTCCTCACGCGTCAGACCCGTTAATTCTTCTGCGGCTTTATTCCATTCGACATAGCGATGATCGCCTGCTTTTTTAACAAAAAGCATGGCTGGTAAATTTTCAACAATAGAGTTTTTTAATTCATTCAAATCGGTTAGCTGTTGCTCAATCTGTTTTCGTCGAGTTATATTCCGGACGGTTTCTACAGAACCAACAAAATCCATTAAGCCCTCAACAGGAGACAGCGTATAGTCCAGCCATCGCTCATTACTTTTATCTTCTATTTCAAGACTGCTTAGTTTTAAGCCTTCTCTAATACTGGTACATACCGGACACTTCCTTTCATCAATACCAAAAGGATGAAACCATTTATGGCTACTTTCGCCAACAAGCTCATTTTTATTAGCTCCCGAAAGATTACAAGCCGCAATATTAGCCTGATGAATAATACCGTTTGCATCAACTAATATGGTTGCATCCGGAACAGCATCATAAGTATTAGCTCCACGTGACATCACTGCAAAAGGTTCTTGCAGCGTTGTTTTGATCATGGCCATAAAAATCAGCCAGTATGAAAAAAACTTAAATACATGACCGACAAAATTAGAGAATCCATAAAGATTTATATAAAAAGTAAACGCCAGTTCAGCACACATTGTTAGCATAAGTGACAATAGCATGATGCTAACAATTCTCGGATCAAGTAACTCTCTTTTATTCCACAAATAGAAAGCGGCTATTAGCAGTATAAATATAATGACGTATTCAGATATGATTTTAAATGGTGTTAATCCTTCACCTTCAACAAATGCAACTGGTATAAAGCCGTAAGATACCAGTAAAAAAATAGCGGTCGCTATAAAACCATAGCCAAAAAAGGTAAGTCTATAATTAAGTTTGTTATTTAAAAACCACGGCGCAGAAAGCAAAAGAATCGCTTCAAGGTATCTTGTTGTTATCCAGAACTGAATGGCAGCATCTTCAATACCAACACTGAATACATTCATGCCTTTGTAAGACAAGGTATGAAGTAAGTCCAACACTCCTATCCAGAAATAACCACAACCCAGATACATTAGATAATTGTTTCTGGTAAATGGATACATTTGCCAGGCAACCACACACATCAAAACAGCAACAATGATTGCAAAAAGTTCTGCTAACGTATGAAAGAGTAAAAAATTAACGTTACTGATAGCAATTAAAAACATTGCAAGTACTAGCGGTACTATCCAGGAAAAATTTGCGAAAGAATGTTCTTGTTTTTGGCCTGACTGCATGACACCCAACTTCTTTACCTCAATATATGTTGTTTAGGGTTATACACGGACGCCCTTACTGACGTACTCAATAAATTCAGTCGAAGTTATCGGCTTACTGAAATAATAGCCCTGAATTTGTTCACAATTCATTCGACTCAGTATTTTTAATTGCTCTTCACTTTCAACACCTTCTGCAATGACAGTAAGATGTAATCTATGCGCCAGATCAATAATGGTTTCTACAATAGCAGAATCTTCCGGATTTATTGTAATTTCACGAACAAAACTTTGGTCTACTTTTAAAACATGTACAGGAAAATCTCGTAAGTACGTTAATGATGAATACCCTGTGCCAAAATCATCTAGCGACCAGCGAACGCCAAGGCGAGATAAATCTGCCATCATTTCAATAGAATACTCAATATTTTCCATTAAAGCACTCTCTGTAACTTCAAGCTCTAACAGTTTTCCTGGTAACCCTGTCTCATTAAGTATATCTGTGACGATATCGACCAGATTCTTTTGCCTGAATTGTCTGGTAGAAAGGTTAACAGCGACACGAATATTTTTATGACCTAAACTCAACCATTTCTTACATTCACTACATGCAGTCTTTAATATCCAGTTTCCTAATTCATAAATCAGCCCGGTTTCTTCCGCCAGTGCCACAACCCGCTCTGGCCCCAGCACATTTTTACCATCTTTTTTCCAGCGAAGTAATGCTTCTGCGCCAACAACATGCCTGGAAATCACATCAACTTGTGGTTGAAAATAAATCTCAAGCGCACCTGTTTTAAGTGCTGTTCTGAATTCAATTTCTTTCTCAAGACGATCAACAGCTTGATCATTAAATTCTTTAGAGTAAAACTGATAATTACGACGCCCCTGTGATTTCGCATAATACATTGCAGAATCAGCATTTCTTAACAGGTCTTCATCATTATCTGCATCTACCGGGAACACAGTCACACCGATACTACAGGTTGCATTTATTTCCCGACCATCTATTTCCATCGGCTGCTTAATAACTTCAATAATTTTTTCACAGAGACGCGTTAAATACCCAATATTTTTCTGATAGTCAGGTATCAGATCCGTCACCATAATTGTAAACTCATCGCCACCTAAACGGGCAATAGAATCAGCATTTCTGAGTGTTTCACTCAGCCTGTCGGCAACAATCTTAAGCAACTTATCGCCCGCTGCATGTCCCAGGGAATCATTTATTGATTTAAATAAGTCCAGATCAAGAAACAGCACCCCAAAGTTTTTCCCCGTTCTCTGCGCTCTGATAATTTCCTGCTTTAATCTGTCTTTAAACAAAGTGCGGTTTGGCAAAGCAGTCAATGCATCATAATGAGCCATTTTATAAAGCTGATCTTGCCACTTTTTTTGCTCAGTAATATCATTCGACATACTAAAATAATTGGTAATAATGCCTTCTTTATTTTTTATGGCTTTTATATTAATCATTTCAGGGTAATTAGTGCCATTCTTTCGGCTACTCCATAATTCACCTTTCCAGATACCTGTTGTTTGCAGGCTTTTCTGTATGCCCTGATAAATTTTCGATCTGCTCTCTGTCTGTAACAGCAACGGGATTTTCCCAAGCAATTCTTCTTCTCGATATCCAGTGAGTTCTGTGTATGCAGAATTAACGTGAACAATTCGGCTGTCAGCATCTGTTACCATCACGCCTTCGGCCGTATTTTCGAGAACTTTTATTGCCATTTCCATTTCGGCTTCAGCACGTTTGTGATTTGAAATGTCAATTTTTACACCAACGACACCTTCAACAATCCCTTTGTTATTAATAAATGGAATTAAATGTGTCAGGTAAAATGATTTACCTCTGACATTATTTTCAATAATTTCTTCAAAAACGACAGGCTCTTTGGTTTCTATTACTTCACTTTCCTTCTCATGTATCGTTTCTGAATTTTCTAATATTGATAATTCCTCATCAGATTTTCCAATAATCTCTTCGCTGACTATACCCAGACTATCGCAATATTTCTGATTGACCATGATGTACTTGAGGTCGATATCTTTTAAGAATGCCTCTAAAGGAAGCTCATTTAAAACTATTTCCGCATCATGCTGGCGGTTGACTGTATGCATGGTATCAAATGATTTTTCAAAACCACCAATTTTCTGATTGATTGCATTTACAATCGGACTAAATATATGTCGGTTATCATTTGAAATTCGTCCAGACAATTCAGTGCCCACACGGACACCCTGAATATCTGCCGATAGCCGCTGCAAGTCTTTATCAAGTTTGTTTTTCTTACCCCACCAGTAAGCATAACCAAGCACCATACCTACAGCGACAATAAGCAAAATACTAAGCCAGGAAATTTTTATTAGTTCGGATAACTTTTGCACCGGTCTGACAATATAAATAATAACCAGCGGCTCACCTGTAATACTATTTAAGAGATAACTGGATGTTAGCTCCTGCTTATTTCTCTGGTGAATAAAATCGATAGCTTTAAACTGCTCAAGCATACGACCCTGATGCGGATTAAGCGCCAGATTTACTTCACTGATTTCTAATTGAACGATGTTATCTGATATTATTTTTTCTTTTGTCAGCTCTCTTCCAAGCACAAGGTATCCAGACAAATCCACAGATTCCTCATAAGCAAACACGGGAACAATAGCAACAAAAAATAAAGAATCCGACACAATCATTCCTGCCGTAAGCGTCTCACCAGACAGAAGATCAGTGAATTTTTTTGTGCTCAGTTGATATTGTATTTTTTGATTGAGTTTTTTTAACCTGGATTTTTTCGCATCAAACGATCTTGATAACCTGACCTTTTTATTAACTCCTACTAAGGCAATAAAATCAATGTCGTCTTTTTTAAATAAACCAGACTGCAACACTTTGTTTCTATTTTTGCGGGTATTCTTCAGCAAGGTCAAGCCCAGTTCAGGACGCTCTCCCCACTTAACAGCCTCAGTGACAAATGCAGATTGTTGAGCCTTTATATAAGCAGAGACTTGCTTCAGCTGCTCAACCACGGCATATCGTTCAGTCTTTTCTGCGACATCACCAATCGCAAAATACAAGGCGACCAGCACACCGAAACCCAGTACTCCGGTCACGATCACTAGTTTAAAAATATGTAATAATTTCAATTTATTAGCGTCTCATCACTGATAACAGACTTATTATTTTTCCACTACTAATTTATAGCTATTAATATCACTAAATTCATCAATAAACTGAAGTTCATCCATAATAAATGTTCTTTGTCTCAATCCACTCATCAAAACTTAAAATTAATGCTGTTTCACAGTAACCAGGTCATCTGGCACTTCAAAAAAGCAAAATTACTTCTGATCAATACTTAGTTTAAATAGATTGGCTGCTTTTATTATATTAGGCAAATGACAGCTAGCGACAGAATAACACCAATGCGCTAATAACAGGCATAAAAAAAGCCACACCTAATGAGTGCAGCTTTTAGCATATTGCGGTGGCCCGAGGTGGACTAGTTTGTAGGAAACAAACTAGCATGGCCTGCTTTTCAGGCCACCCGTAGGGTCAGTGCCTGACAATCTAACCAAATAGCTTGATATCTTTCAGACACAAAAAAAGCCGCTATATAGCGACTTTTTTATGCTTATTTGGTGGCCCGAGGTGGAATCGAACCACCGACACGAGGATTTTCAATCCTCTGCTCTACCGACTGAGCTATCGGGCCAAGCAGCTTTCAGATGTGTCTGAAAACAGAAGACGCGTATTAGACCTTCTCAGGCCCTTTTCGTCAAGTTAAAAAGAACTGATTTAGGGGCTTTTTGCAGAAAAATCAGTATATTACGCCAATACTCTCCAGGCCCTGCCGACTCTTTTTCGAGCTCTGTCACAAAAAAGTCTTTTAAAACAGCCCTTTAGCTATAAAACCATACCATTTATGCTTTTTCTAACCAGACTTTTTATTAATCACTTATTATCAGCTAATACATCTTATCAATACATGGAAATCATCATGAAAGCATCAAACCTACTGGCACTATTCATTTCTAGCTCACTATTACTCTTATCCGCTTGTAGTAGCGAAGATGAAGGCACCACGGTAACACCCTTTGACTGGACTATTTCTGAATCAAATGCTGACAATATCGTTAAAGAAGCCTTTGCTTTACAAAATTTTGATACTGACCTGTCGTTAAATCTGACTTCAAACCCTGACACAAACCTGAAGTCTGCTCAAAATAAATTTATTACCACACCATCACCGCTCCCTTGTGAAAAAAGCGGCACCCTTAATTTTGACGTTACTGGCGATTTCTTTTCAGGCAATTTCACCTGGGTAATCACACTAGCAGCCTGTGATAATGGTGATGGAGAAGGCCCTGCCACTGGCTCGGTAACTATCGACTCATCAGCCGACAGTTTAACTAATGATACTTCAAGCACTATTGCCTTCAATTTGACATCACAAGGTGCAACCGTTACCGGTGATATCAGTGTTTCAGTATCTGGTGAAACCGGTTCTCAAACATCTGGTTTTAATCTTGCAATTAACTCTGCTACAGGATCACTTAGTGTTGTTACTAACCAAAGCTTTGTTACAGACTTTGGTGCCTTATATCCGTCTTCTGGACAGATGACTATCACCGGCCCTAATAATGGCAAGATATTGGTGACTGTTGTTGATACCAATGAAGTAACTATAGAAGTTGATGCCGATGGAAATGGCACTTATGAGTTTGGAGAAACAAAACTCTGGACTGCGCTGTAAGGTAATCTGTATACATTAAAAAAGCCGGGCTAGCCCGGCTTTTTTAATACTGCATTTAAGACCTGAATAATTTTATCTTCCTGTTCTACCAGAATAACAATGCCAGACCACTTTTTCAGAGCGGCTTTTTTAAAGTAGAACTGTCTTTTATTAGAGCCTTTTAATGACATCAATGCCGATTGCATTTCTTTCGCTACATATTGATGCTGCGTTTTTACGCCGGCATTTTCACCAGCTGTGATGGATGACTTAATATCATTTTCATACGGCACAACAATAACACGCAGAATATCCTTGACGTTTTTCCGTAATCGCACAAGACTCACATCAACAATAATATCCTGATCAAAATTTTCGATTTTTGATTTGATTCGAACACCCGCCGGGCGAGCAGAGACTTCATCAACTTTTGATTTCATCGATGAAACATTTCGAACGGTCTTACCGTTTAAAAAGAACTGCGGCGTATAGACGGTGCGACCACCTTCCTGAGCCACCATGCGACGCTGTCGCTGGTCATAACTCTTTTTAGAAAACTTATCTTTCCAGCCAAGATAGTCCCAATAAGTAACATGCAGTGCCAGTGGCACAACATATTGATTTTTAAATCCCTGTCTATATATACGTGATAGCCATGCTTCAGCCGGAGGACAGCTACTGCATCCCTCAGAGGTGTATAACTCAATCAGATTTACCTGAAAATCACCAGATTCAAAGCGTTCTGCCAGTGCACCAAGCGGTATAAGTAGTACAAGAAACAACCATTTTTTCATAAGATCAATCTCCCTGATAACCTTATGACAGCTACAGGCAGACTCCGTTCCTCATAATTACTTAATATTGTCCGGCAAAAAGCTCAGGTCCATTAAGTATTTCTTTTTATTTTTATTTTTATCATCGATCATCACCGTAATGGTCTGATCCATGATGTAATCAATCGGGTTTTTCCACAGGTACTGACTTTTAAAGGTATGCTTTTTTTTGGATTTATGATCAACCCATGTACTGACAATTTGATATGGATGCTTTCCATCTTTTAACACCTTAACCACGGCTTCTACCGATTCAAACTGAGTATAAATATGGTTGCCCTCTCGACGTAACTTTTTTAATTTATTTGACTTCCAGTTACAACAAGTTCTGAATAAAAATATACTGGTTGCCACCAATACAATTAATAATAAATATAGCAGCGATTTAAACCAGATTTCATAAAGGTAACTCACTTTTAACTGCGCAGGAATAAGTCGGTTGTATAAAACCGGTAAGGTCTGACCAGGCTGAACAGGCTTTACAGTTTTAACCATCACATCTAAAACTGTTTGATATTCCGTCGTGATTCGTACAACCGAATCACTCATAACAGCGGTATCACCAACAGACATGACCATGGCGTTTGCAGGAAGCGAGTGTGACAAAAAATGGCGGGTATAATAGGAGTCCGTTGCCAGCAAAATAAATAAAACAATCAATATCGCCCATAAACCTTTTCTGATCAGATTTATAATACTCATATTGGTTTTCCATCCATTTTTTATACTTTAAAAGCTGACCTAAACAACTCACTGGCCGGTTTATTGCACATTTTCGAGAGCCTTTAAAATTACCATGAAACTAACGTAAGCCAGCAGCCCCTTTATCGGCATAATTATTCAGACTATCAATTAAAAAAGCCTATAATACTGTGTTGCAAGCTCTAAATTTCCTCAAACAAACACGAAAAAGCGATGAACAAGACACTTCAGTCAGGCTATACAATCCATACCCTTGAATTAGGACCAATGGAAAACTTCATCTACATCATTGAAGACAATGCAACCAAACGTGCCGCGATTGTTGATCCGGCATGGGATGTTGATGAAATACTCACACTAACCTCGCTTAAAGGGCTTAATGTGACGGATATCTTATTAACCCACTGCCACCATGATCATATCAATGGAGTGGAAGATGTTTTAGCAAAACACGACGCTCAAATTCATTTAATGAAAGCAGAAAATGATTACTGGTCACCTGGCTTTATCAAACCTCACACTTTGCATGGCGGTGATACCATTAAGCTGGGAAAAACAGAAATTCAAGCACTGCACACACCCGGGCATTCTAAAGGCTCTGCATGTTTTAAGATTGGCAATCAACTAATTGCCGGCGATACCATGTTTGTATTTGGCTGTGGTCACTGTCGTCTCGGCGGAAGCGACCCGGAGATACTGTTTAACACTTTACAAAAACTTAAATTAGAAATACCCAAAGACACTGTGATTTTACCGGGACATAATTACGCACCAGAACACCCTGTATCGAGCATGTCAGAGCAAATAAAAGGTAATCCATTTCTTCATTTTAACAATAAATACGATTTCATAAAATATCGCATGAAAATTCACGACCAGATTCGGTCAGATCCCTACCAAGCAATTACAGCAGATGAAATGCAGGAACACTGTAATAAATATAAAGAGACATGAAAAGGACATGATTTTGACAACTCTACATATTAGTGCATAATCATCATACTATTTAAAATAAAAATATAATAAATAAAGTTCTTTTCGCAGCTTGTCTTTAAAAAAGAACATATTGGCACTTTAAGCCTCCCTTAAAACTGGCTGTTTAGATATAGTCAGTTTTGATTAATCAGAGCAACCTAAATTAATGTTAAACTTATCATTAATTCTTTGGATTTCTGTTGGCCTGCAATTTTTTGCAGTGTACCTTGCACTGCGACTCATTCCGCTTACAGGTCGCGCTACGGCATGGGTTATTTTATCCGTTGCTTTTCTTTTCATGGCATCTCGCAGAACCATCAGCCTTTTGTATCAGGAAGGCCTTCTAACCAATCAATGGATGCAGGCACTAACCACCGAAACGGTCGCCCTGACAATTTCAATCCTGTTGGTGACCGGAATCTTCATGATCAAAAAAATATTTGTTCAGCAAAATGAAGATGCTGAAGAAATAACAAAACTGTCTCTTGCTATTGAACAAAGTCCAAGCGGTACCGTTATCTTAGATACTGCCGGAAAAATTCAATACGCCAATGCTAAATACTGCCAGATAAATCACTTTAACCAGCAACAACTACTCGGTGAAGTTCCTATTTTTCTTAATCCACAACATACATCGATTACAGAGCTTAAGAATATCTGGAGTAAAATCAAAAACGGCAACGTATGGAGAGGAGAGTTCTGCAACCAGGACACCAAAGGTAATTTTCACTGGGACCGGGCTATTATCTCTCCTCTTAGAAATAATCTGGACACAATAACCCATTATATTGCTACGCTTGAAGATATCACCACCGAAAAAGAACAACACGAAACCATTCAGCATATTGCGATGCATGATGTACTAACCAATTTACCAAACCGTACCTTATTCAACGACCGACTTAGCCAGGCTATTATTAATGCCAAACGTGAGTCTGAAGAACTCACTGTATTTTTATTAGACATTCAGAACTTTAAAGAAATCAACAGCGCACTTGGCCACTTAACAGGTGATGTTATTTTACGCGAAATATCCAGCCGACTACGCCAGCAAACAAATAAAAATGATGGTCAGGTAGTGGCCCGCATGGGTAGTGATGAATTTCTCATCTTCAGCCCTGACACCAATAAAGATAAAGCCGGCGCACTTGCCAATAAAATCAGTAAACAATTACAACAATATTTCAAAGTGGAAAACAGAAGCATTGAGCTGATTATAAATATTGGATACGCCACATATCCAGATCATTGCGATACCCATGAAAAATTAATTACTTGCGCTGAAGTTGCGATGTACGCCGCAAAAGAAAATAAATGTCTGATTAAAGAATATGAACATACTCTCGACTACGGCAAATTAAAACGGGTTGAATTAAGTTCAAACTTCAGACAGGCCATCGAGCAGGATCAGTTCATGCTTTACTATCAGCCACAAATTGATTTTCAGACAAAAGAAATCACAAGCGTTGAAGCACTGATCCGCTGGCTACACCCCCAGCACGGGTTAATCCCGCCGGATGATTTTATCGAGCTGGCAGAACAAACCGGGCATATTTCTTTAATCACCAAATGGGTTATTACTAACTCATTCCGACAGCTTGCCATCTGGCATAAGGAACACCACAAGATTGGTCTGTCGATTAATATTTCAGCACTTGATATTCAAAACAAAGATATTTTGAATACCATAGAAGCCGAGCTTAAAAGAAACAATCTTGATCCAACTTTTATCACCATTGAGATTACGGAAAGTTCGATTATGCTCTACACCAACGAAACCGCTGCCGCACTTTGTAAAGTTAGCGGATTAGGCATTCAAATTTCAGTTGATGACTTCGGTACTGGCTACTCATCATTGCAATACCTGAAACAGATGCCGGTTAATGAAATGAAGATAGACAAATCTTTTGTCATGCAAATGACACTTAGTGATAATGATGCTGTTATCGTACGTTCCACTATAGACCTGGCTCATAACCTGGGACTGAAAGTTGTTGCTGAAGGCATTGAGGACCAGGATACTGCCGATATTCTGGAAATACTTGGTTGTGATTTCGGCCAGGGTTATCACATCGCTAAACCAATGAGCCGGGATGAATTTTATAACTGGTTAAAAAATTATAAAAGCCAGATCAAACATTACCACTAAAAAATCAGCCAGCTGTTAAAATATTTCAACCATTTCTGGCGCAGCTGACTTTTTCAAAATCTCTCAAAAGTCTCATACCAAACGCATTGTAAAAACATTTACTTTTTCATGGCCTGCAATAAGGCATCAGCCATTGCTGAATTACCTTTATCTGTATTCGATGATTTATTCTGACGCTTAGTTTGTACCGGTTTTTTATCACGCTTAATGTCAGTATTAGCAGCACGTATATCTCGGCTATCATCAGTCAGCCGCATTGTCAGCGAGATACGCTTACGTTGCGCATCTACTTCCAGTACTTTCACTTTTACCACATCACCAGCCTTAGCAACTTCACGCGGATCTTTAACAAACTTATCGGCAAGCATTGAAATATGTACCAGTCCATCCTGATGCACGCCAATATCAACAAAGGCACCAAAATTTGTTACATTGGTTACGACACCTTCAAGAATCATATCTTCTTTAAGGTCTTTTATTGATTCCACACCTTCTTTGAACTCTGCCGTTTTAAATTCGGGCCGCGGATCTCGACCCGGTTTTTCAAGTTCTTTTAAGATATCGGTAACGGTTGGCAGACCAAATGTTTCATCGGTAAATGATGCAGGCTCCAGCTTCTTAATAAAACTGGCGTCTCCTATTAGAGAGCGGATATCTCTATCTGAGTGCTTGATTATTTTTTCAACTAACGGGTACGCCTCTGGATGAACAGACGAATTATCCAGCGGATTATCACCGCCCACTACGCGCAAAAAACCACCGGATTGTTCAAAGGCTTTTGGCCCCATACGAGGCACGCTCATCAGTTCTCTACGGTTTTTAAAAGCACCGTTTTGATCCCGATAGGCCACAATATTTTCAGCCAGCGTTAAACTCAAGCCAGCTACCTGTGATAGCAACGGCACAGATGCCATATTAATATCAACACCAACAGCGTTCACACAATCTTCCACCACCGCATCCAGCTTTTTAGATAACTGCAACTGACTTACGTCGTGTTGGTACTGACCAACACCAATCGCTTTTGGTTCTATCTTAACCAGTTCAGCAAGCGGGTCCTGTAATCGACGCGCAATTGAGACTGCACCACGAATCGAAACATCTAAATCAGGAAACTCTCGTGATGCTAATTCAGATGCCGAATAAACAGAAGCACCTGCTTCAGAAACAACCAGTTTCTGAACGTTAAGCGCAGCATGTTTCTTCATCATATCCTGAGTTAGTTTATCTGTTTCTCTTGATGCCGTTCCATTACCAATACTGATTAAACCAACCTTATGCTTCTCACATAATGCGGCGAGCACAGCAATCGACTGCTCCCATTCATTTTTTGGTTGATGCGGATAAATCGTCGCGTAATCAACCAGCTTGCCAGTCTGATCAACCACCGCCACTTTCACTCCGGTTCGTATTCCAGGATCGAGACCCATGGTAGCTTTAGCTCCCGCCGGAGCAGCCAGTAAAAGATCACGTAAATTATCAGCAAACACATTAATGGAATCTGATTCTGCGATTTCCTTTAAACGCATTTTAAGTTCGATATCTAAATGACTGAATATTTTAATTTTCCATGCCCAGCGAACCGTATCCAGCAACCACTTATCAGCAGCCCGGCCCTGATCACTGACGTTAAAATGACTGGCAATAGTCGATTCACACGGGTGCCTGTCTAGCTCTTCCTCATTCGCCACTTTTAAATTAAGTGCAAGAATGCCTTCATTGCGACCACGAAACAAAGCCAGTGCGCGATGCGATGGAATTTTTTCGATGGCTTCACTGTATTCAAAATAATCCGAAAACTTTTCACCCTCTTTCTCTTTGCCCTTCATCACCGCCGATTCTACGATGCCACCTTGCCAGAGGTATTCTCGTAACTCCCCTAACAATGATGCTTCTTCAGCAAACTGTTCCATTAATATCTGGCGCGCACCATCCAGTGCCGCTGCAGCATCTTCAACGCCTTTGTCTTTATCAATAAACCCAGCCGCAAACTCTTCAGGTGAGCGTGTCGCATCTTCAAGTAAACCAGTTGCCAGCGGTTCCAGACCGGCTTCACGTGCAATTTGCGCTTTGGTTCGACGCTTCTTTTTATAAGGCAAATAAAGATCTTCTAGCGCTGTTTTTGTTTCTGCAAAAGCGATGCTTTTCTTCAATTCATCCGTCAGCTTACCCTGTTCATCTATGCTGCTTAGAATGGTTTTACGCCGGTCATCCAGCTCTCGCATATAATTTAAGCGATCTTCCAGCTGTCGCAGCTGTGCATCATCAAGCCCACCGGTTACTTCTTTTCTATATCGCGAAATGAATGGCACCGTTGCTCCTTCATCCAGTAGCTCAATGGCGGCAACAACCTGATTTTCCTTAACCACTAACTCTTCGGAGATACGCTGAGAAATAGACTTCATAAAACACTAAACCTTAAAAATAAAATATCGCAACATTGTATAGAAAAGTCGGTCTCAAATCCTGATAAATCACCTAAATTTCAAGCTTATTAATCAATCAATAAAAACGGTCCAATTGAATTACGCAATGCTATTAACAGCCAGCCTTTTTAACATCTTTGTAACCTTTCCGTCGCAATAAACTTCTATACTATAAACACCCTTTTGCTTACTATGAGACGGCTATGAACGGCTCTTCATTTTCAAAATACTTTGCCATCATCAGCCTGATCTTAGCCGGCTTTACTTTTAGCAGCAGCACATATTCAACGGGAACAGACAACATTCGGTTTGGAATTTTGTCAATCGCGCCTCCATCCCGAATACATAAAAACTGGAGTCCATTTATTCAATATGTTTCTAATAAAATGGGGCGGCCGATTGAAATAGTTATACCACGTGGATTTAAAAAGATGCGAACCACCGCAGCCAATGGTGAGGTCGACTTCTTTTATATTAACTCTCGTGTTTTATACCGCCTAAAAAGTGAAAACAAGGCAGATGGTATTCTGCAGATGGTTAATCTTGATGATAAAGTGACCAGTCAAAGTGAAATTTATGTGCACCGAGACAGCGGCATAAATAATGTCAGTGAACTCAAAGGAAAAACCATTGCCTATGTCAGCCCGATGGGAGCAGGCGGTTATCTCGCACCACGAGCTAAATTAATGAGCTTAGGTATAAGCGGTGAAAGTGAGGTTAAAGAAGTCTTTACAAAAAATCTTTCAAACTCAATTCATCAGGTTTTACTTAAAGACCTTAATGCCGGCACAATGTGCGGTGTAAACTTTTCGCTGATGAGTAAAAAAATGGACACAGGTGAACTGAAAGTTATTGAAGTCAGTGATGAGTATCCTGAAAACGTCATTGCCACCAGAAACACGCTAAGTAAATCTGTCGTTACCAAGTTTCAAAAAGTTATTGTCGATATGCCAAATACAAAAGAGGGCCTTGCTATCCTTAAAAACATGCACGGCATGAAAATTACTAAATTCATACCCTATGACCCTAAAATAGAAAGCCTGACTAAAAACTTACTAAAACAGGCAAAATTGAAACCTTAAGCAAGGTTAAATGATTTTCGCGATTATTTTTTAATATTGTCTGAGAGTTTTTCTATTACAGTATCAAGATCTAAAGACATCCTTTTATTTAAAAAGGACAATAAAGGAATAACTGAATTGAGTGCAGCATTCAGTTGTTTTTCACCCAGCCTTTCACCATTGTTTTTCTCAACTTCACGAAGCACAGCAGACAAATCAATTCGTGGGCCTCTTTTCTGTTCTTCTGTTTTACCTGGCTCAGCGGCTTTACCCGCAATATCTGCAAAAACTATTTTACCATTACCAGCAGCGACAGCCTGCTCTAATGCTTTTTCAGAGTGCCCTCGAACATCCTGAAACTTCATTTGTTCTTCAAGCACCAGAGAAACACAACCAATCGCAATGCTTATTTTTTCATCCGTAGAAAAATCAGCTTCATTCACAGCCTTCTGTAATCTTGACGCAACTTTTTCAGCACCTTGCTGATCAGTTTCGATCAATAGCAGCGAAAATTTTGCCACACCCAGACGCGCGGCAACATCTTCTTTTCTGAGCATGATTTTAACAATGTCAGCCATCTTGCTCAGGACTGATTCAGCAACTTGTTTACCATGCTTTACAAACAGGGCAGAGAAATTATCGATATCAAAGCGCAATACGGTCATTGAAGCACTGTGTCTTATTGCATGCGCTGCCGCTCGTTCACCGCTTTCGTTAAATGATGCTTCGGTATAAAGACGGGTCAGTTTATCCAGAGAAACTTTTTTCTCCAGCTCATTAACCTGTGTACTTAGGCTGGACAAGCTACGGGCACGGCTGAGTAAATCCAGTGACTCAAATGGCTTGATCAGAAAATCGGTTGCACCGGCCTGCATCACTTTTTCTTTAGTGCCATCGCCATCTTCCTGCCCGGTTAAAATGACGACGGGAAGTTTAGCTATTTGAGGATTATCACTACCGCGGATAGCCGAAAGTAAACCGTAACCATCCATATTCGGCATGGCCAGATCAGAGAAGACGACGGAAATCTCAGGGTGTTCCTGAATAACATCCCACGCTTCCTGCCCGTCTGCTGCTTTAAGAACTTCAAATTCTGCTTTAAGGGCTTTGGCGGCTGCCACCAACATGACTCGTGAATCATCGACTGCAAGAATGGTCGCTTTTTGTTGTTGTTCTTCCACTCATACTCCAGGAATGCTTTTCAACAAGTTTAGTTGATATTATCGGTATTGTGAAATTACTGCGGGCAAAAAAAAGCCCTGACTGAATCAGGGCTTTTTTTTGACTGTCTGTGAAACTTAACCTCGACCAGAACGTTTACGCTCATTCTCAGTCAGAAGCTTTTTACGACAACGAATATGGTTTGGTGTTACTTCCACCAGCTCATCATCATCAATAAACTCTAAAGCCTGCTCCAGTGTCATATCAATCTTAGGCACCAGAATTAAGTTTTCATCAGTACCCGCCGCACGAATGTTATTTAATTGCTTGGCTTTTAACGGATTCACTACCAGGTCATTATCACGGGCGTGAATACCGACCAGCATGCCTTCGTAGATTTCTTCAGCATGACCGACAAACAAACGTCCACGTTCCTGTAAGTTAAACAGTGCATAAGCCAGTGACTTACCCGTGCCATTAGACACCAGTACACCTTTAGAGCGTTGACCAATCTCAACATTCAACTTAGGACCGTAGTGATCAAAGTTGCTGTAGATCAGGCCATTACCAGCCGTTGCTGTTAAGAATTCTGTACGGAAACCGATTAAACCACGAGATGGGATGATGTAATCTAAACGCACACGGCCGTCACCATCGGGAACCATGTCTTTCAACTCACCTTTACGCTCACCCAGTTTTTCCATCACGGAACCCTGAGCGTCTTCAGGAATATCAACGGTCAAATTTTCATATGGCTCTGACATAACGCCATCGATTTCTTTAATGATTACTTCAGGACGACCAACACACATTTCGAAACCTTCACGACGCATAGACTCGATCAGTACTGACAAATGCAATTCACCACGACCTGAAACACGGAACTTATCAGAACCATCAAGCACTTCGACACGTAATGCTACGTTATGGATTAACTCTTGGTCTAGACGATCAGAGATATTACGCGAGGTTACAAACTTACCGTCTTTACCAGCGAAAGGACCGTTATTAACCTGGAAGGTCATCGAAACCGTTGGCTCATCGACAGATAACGGTGTCATGGCTTCAACATTAGCCGGGTCACAAAGCGTGTCTGAAATATTTAACTTGTCGATACCACTGAAACAAATGATGTCACCCGCTTCTGCTTCCTCAACTTCGATACGCTCAAGACCGTGGAAACCCAGGATCTGTTGCATTTTACAATTCGTACGCGTTTTACCTTCTTTATCAATCAGGGTCAGTGGCATATTACGCTTTACGACACCTTGAGTAATACGACCGATACCGATTACACCCACGTATGAGTTGTAATCCAGTGAACTCACCTGCATTTTAAATGGCGCTGCCGCATCTACTTCAGGAACAGGTACATGCTCGATCACTTGCTCAAGCAAATAAGTCATATCACCATCACGTACTGTTTCTTCAGGACCTGCAAAACCACCTAAACCAGATGCATAGATAACAGGGAAGTCTAACTGCTCATCAGTTGCGCCTAAACGATCGAACAATTCAAACGTCTGATCTAAAACCCAGTCTGGACGAGCACTAGGCTTATCAATTTTGTTAATAACTACAATTGGCTTGAAACCCATGTCGAATGCTTTCTGGGTTACAAAACGCGTCTGTGGCATTGGACCTTCCTGCGCATCAACCAGCAGCAATACAGAATCAACCATCGACAGAACTCGCTCAACCTCACCACCGAAGTCGGCGTGTCCCGGTGTATCTACGATATTAATGCGGTAGTCGTTCCAGGTAATTGCCGTGTTCTTAGAAAGAATCGTGATACCACGTTCTTTTTCCTGATCATTTGAATCCATCGCACGTTCTTCAAGCTCAACACGATCACCCAGTGTGCCTGATTGTTTAAGAAGCTCATCAACCAAAGTCGTTTTACCGTGGTCAACGTGAGCAATGATAGCGACGTTACGTAATTTTTCGATGGACACTGTGTTCGTACCTGTGAGCGAGAAAGCCGCGCATTATAACAGCATTAAATCCCGATATGCCGCTATTTCCGACAAGATCGATGATATTATGACGGTTTTGACACTCAATTCGGACAAAAGCAGCGAAAATGACCAACAAAAGCCAGACACCAACGGTTTTAATGCTATTGAGTAGCGGCTGTGCTCACTGCCCTGGCGTACTAAACAACCTGACTGAACTGCTCAAAAGCGGCGCTATCAGCAAACTTGAAGCCATCAATATTAATGAGCAACCAGAAATTGCCCAGAAGCTTAATATCCGCTCTGTTCCCTGGGTCAAAATAGGCCAGATAGAATTAACTGGCGCCCAAACAAAAGCCGAGTTAGTTCGTGCGATTGAGCAAGCCGCATCGTCTGCAGGGCTGGCGCAATACTATGAAGACATGCTCAACAATGGACAACTACAAGAAACCATTGAACAGCTTCAAAAACAACCAGACAACATGCCGCTGCTATTAGACATGTTACAAAATCCGGAAATACAAATTTCTGTGCAAATTGGCATTGGCGCGATCATGGAAGAATTTGCAGCAACAGCTCCTTTAATCAAATTGATACCGGCACTGACTGAATTAACAAAGCACCCTTTAGCCAGAATAAGAAATGACGCCTGTTATTATCTGAGTTTAAGTGCGGATACTCGTGTTAAAGACACCATCTCTCAACTGCTTAATGATACAGATAATGAAGTAAGAGAAACTGCAAAAGATTGTCTCGAAGAGCTTCAGGAAATCGAAACAAACCAGTAGTAGACTCAGGTTAAGCTGGCATGATGCATCACCATACCAACTTAATCTGCACGGATTTTAATCTCCTTTTACAATAGTGCTATAGCGATGATAAAAAAATGCGATACCACTGGTCTCATGACTCACTGACTGCACATTCTTAATACCGCCATTTGCTTTGGCTGCTTCGACTGAACAATCACCGTATGCATATATACCGAGCACACTGATACATTTGGAACGACCTTCTTTGGTGATCGGAACCGCATTATCCACCACACCAGCTGAACCCAGACCAGAATGTGTGGTACTGGTTACAATGCCTGTTACCGGTGAAGAGGTTGCACAACCCCACATCATAATAACCAACAAACTTACCGTTAATACTCTAATCCATTTCATGTTATCTCCTTATCTAAACATTTGTATTTAGTCATTTAAATACCACAACATTATTTCAAAGCACCACACTAAAAAATGTCGACTTAATCACAAGATATTAAGGTTTGATTTTCTGTCATCAACTCCTATGCTTTGAAGACAACAAAAGGATGGAATCTCATGTCAAAAAACATACAAGAACCTACTTTTCGTGAAAGTGTAAACCTAATGGTTGACCGTGCTATTGCTGCAATGGATCTCGATGCAGGGACAGCCATCGCCGTTAAATCCTGCAACGCCGTTTTACAAGTTCAGTTCCCGGTTAAAATTCGCGGCAAGATAGAAGTCTTTACTGGCTGGCGAGCAGTACACAGTACACACCGCTTGCCGTCAAAAGGTGGTATCCGCTATGCGCCTTACGCTGATCAGGATGAAGTTGAAGCACTAGCCGCTTTAATGACCTATAAATGCGCCATTGTTGATGTGCCTTTTGGGGGTTCAAAAGGTGCATTAATGATTGACCCTTCCTTATATGAACGCGATGAACTGGAAAAAATAACCCGCCGTTTTACACTCGAACTCGTTCGTAAAGGTTTTTTAAGTCCGTCTACAAATGTGCCGGCCCCGGATATTGGAACAGGGCAACGAGAAATGGCCTGGATAGCCGACACCTATAAACACCTTTATCCCGATGATATTAATTATGTGGCCTGTGTGACTGGCAAACCCGTTCAGCATGGTGGCATTGCGGGTCGTGTTGAAGCAACCGGTCGTGGTGTGCAATATGGTATTCAGGAATTTTTTCGCCATGCTGACGATGTTAAAAGCGCGAACATGTCCGGCTCAATTGATGGTAAGAAAATTATTGTTCAAGGCCTGGGTAATGTGGGTTATCACGCCGCAAAATTTTTATCTGAGGAAGACGGCGCAATCATTACTGCCGTACTTGAAAGAGACGGCGCATTAATAAATGATGATGGCATTAACATAGAAGATTTATATCAACACATTTCTGAACATGGCACCATTAAAAACTTTCCCGGCGCAGTGCTTGAAGAAAACGGCATGGCTGTGCTTGAAAAAGAATGTGACATTTTAATTCCTGCCGCACTGGAAAGTCAGATCACGCTTGAAAATGCGGATCGCATCAAAGCAAAACTCATTGTTGAAGCGGCCAATGGCCCTATTACTTATGGCGCCGATGAAATACTGAATAAAAAAGGAACTATCATTATTCCTGATGCCTATGCGAATGCAGGTGGTGTGACTGTCTCTTATTTTGAATGGATCAGAAACATTTCGCATATGCGTTTTGGTAGAATGTCGCGCCGGCACTCTGAATTACAAGGCACGCATATGAGTGATGTGCTTGAAACAATGACTGGAGAAAAAATTTCAGATCAACACCGAAGCAAGCTAACCCGAGGAGCTGACGAACTAGATCTGGTTCGTTCTGGCCTTGATGACACCATGCGCAATGCCTATCAACAGATTCGTGAAACCATGTTACGTATGGATAATGTTAATGACTTAAGAACGGCGGCCTATGTTGCATCAATCGAAAAAATATCACGCTCATATCTTGATGTCGGGGTTTATTAATCGACTAAAGAGATTAATCTTCCATATAAGTATAACCTTCAAGGCCATGCTTAAGCTCGGTAAAATACATTTTATTTTCTGTTGATGTCAGGCCAGCAGCATCAACTTTAGACTGAAAACTATTTAGCATTTCATCCGTATTAAAATGAACATAGTTTAATAATTCAGAAACACTGTCACCCGATTCTGTATCACATATTTTATAGTTTTGTTTTTCATCCAGAATAACATCGACCGTATTGGTATCTCCAAACAGGTTATGCATATCTCCGAGTATCTCCTGGTATGCACCAACCATGAAAATACCCAGTAAATATTTTTCATCCTCTTTGATTTGATGCACCGGTAAACTGGTCTCTATACCATATCGGTCAACATATTTTTCTATTTGACCATCAGAGTCACAAGTTAAATCCTGAATAATGGCTCGCCTGTTCGGTTGCTGATCAAGATATTGCAACGGCACGATTGGAAAAATTTGCGAAATACCCCAGACATCAGGAACCGACTGAAATATAGATAAATTGCAGACGAATTTGTCGGCCAGCTTTTCATTAATAAAATCCAGCAATGTCTGCTGCTCTTCAACATCGTGACTCAGATTTTTTTTCAGTCGATGACAGCAAGCCAGATATATTTTTTCGAGCTCTGCTCGTTCTGAAATTAAAAACTCATTATTCACAAAAGATAACTGAGCCTGTTGATACAAAGCATTAACTTTTTTAAACACCAAAACAGGATCGCCTAACTGACTTTCTTCATAAACAGAATATGCTTTTTCCAGCAGTTCTGATCTAACGTTTATATTTTTTTCGATAATAATTTCACAATGCTGTTCAGCATTCACCACATCAGTAACCAATACTGCATGATGCGCCGTCATTGCACGACCAGACTCAGTAACAATCGCTGGCTGTTTAATCTGATAACGCGCGCATGCTTCACTAAAACTTCGGGTTACTGCGTTTGCATAATCACCCAGAGAGTAATCAACGGAAAACTCACTATTCGATGCACTGCCTTCGTAATCAACCCCCATACCACCACCGATATCCAGTACGTCGATCGCAACATCCAGTTTATGCAATTCAATAAAATATTGTGCCGCCTCAGCCAGACCGGTTTCTATATCGCTCAAGTTCGCAATTTGTGAACCCATATGAAAATGCAACAAACGAATCCAGTGAATACAGTTTTCCGACTGCAAGGTTTCTACTGCATTTAAAATTTGTTCCGCCGTCAAACCGAACTTGGCTTTTTCTCCGCCGGTATTTTGCCACTTGCCTTTACCCATACTTGCAAGCTTCAGTCTCAGGCCCAGCAATGGCTCTATTTTTAAATCACGCGCTTCTTCCAGCACTAACGCCAGCTCAGATACTTTTTCTAAAACGATATATATTTGCAATCCAAGTCGTTTAGCAATCAGCGCCAGCCTTATATATTCACGGTCTTTATAACCGTTACAAATAACAATATGCTTCCCCGCTTCTGCCACTGACAGCACGGCCATCAATTCTGGCTTACTGCCAGCTTCCAGACCAACACAGCCATCTCCCTGTTCAAGAATTCCAGCAACCACACTAAATTGCTGGTTCACTTTTATCGGATACACAGCGGTATAGTTCGACTGATAATCGTGTTCTTTGAATGCCTCTTTAAAGGCGCCGCATAATTGCGAAAGCCGGTCTTTTAAAATATCCTGAAAACGGATCAATACAGGCAATGAAATACCCTGATCCTGGCAGTCATCCACCAGTGCTTTAAGATCGATTTCTCCGGCTTCAGCCGCACGGAAAGGTCTTACTGATAAATGCCCTTCCGTGTTGATATCCACATAGCCTTCCCCCCAGTTTTTCAGGCTATACGTTTCTCTTGAATCTGCAATCGACCAGTCAGTCATTCAGGCTATATCCACGGTTAGGTTTTAACTTTATTTCTGCACTCATTTTACCGAGATAGCGCTATAATCCCCAACAGTTTATTTTCAGGTAAGAGCGATGACACTCGATAACACATGGTTCAGCGAACCTCAGCCCGATAGCGGCACTGCTTTTTCACTCAAAATCACAGAAAAGCTGCATCAAGAGCAAAGTGAATTTCAGAAAATTGAAATATTTCAAACTGAACACTTTGGCAAACTCATGGTGATTGATGGTTACATCATGCTGACCGATCGCGATAATTTCATTTACCACGAAATGATGAGTCACCCCATTCTATTCAGTCACGCTAATCCTCAAAAGGTACTGATCATCGGTGGAGGGGACTGCGGCACCTTACGCGAAGTTTTAAAACATGATTCAGTAAAAATAGTACATCAGGTCGATATTGACGAACGCGTCACTCGCCTATCTGAAATACACTTCCCTGTTCTTTGCGAATCTAACAATGACAGCCGTGCTGAACTGCATTTTGAAGATGGTATTAAATGGGTTAAAGATGCCAAGCCAGAAAGTTATGATGTCATCATTGTCGACAGCACAGACCCAATAGGCCCGGGTGAAGTCCTGTTCAGTACAGAATTTTATCAAAACTGCCGGCGCATACTAAAAAAGGATGGCCTGGTTGTACAGCAAAGCGAATCCCCCCTGTTACATCATGAAAGCATCATTTTACCCATGCACCAGCGTATGCAGGCTGCAGGCAATCCGCACACACAGAGCTTTAACTTCCCGCAGTGTGTATACCCGTCTGGCTGGTGGAGCTGCACAGTTGGGAGTAAGATTGCTCTAACTGGCTTTAGAGAAGACGATGTCATTAACAGGTCATTTAAGACCCTGTATTACAATGAAGAAATTCACACAGCAGCGACAGCTCAGCCTGAATTCATGAAAAATTATAAGTAAAGACACTTGCAAATAGCGGCTTTTCCTTCTAAAACTAAGTTAAAAAAGGAGGACAGAAATGGAAGTTGTAGAAATGAATACAATGGAAAAAACCAAGAAAATGAATCCCAAAGAAATGGTGGCGGGGATTATCAATTTAATCTCACTGCCAGAGATTTGCATTCGTGTTAATACATCGCTCGAAGATCCTTCTCACACCCACAAGCAGATAGGTGACATCATTGCACACGACCCTGCTCTCACAGCGCGTATTTTGCGAATCGTCAACAGCGCCTATTATAACTTCCCGAATAAAATCGAACTGGTATCACGCGCCGTTAGCATCATCGGCGAAGATGATCTGCGCGGCCTGGTACTGGCCACCTCTGCGCTTGAAGTATTCAATAAAATACCTAACCAGTTACTTAATATGGAACTGTTCTGGCAGCACAGCGTATTTACCGGCATCGTCGCCAGATTACTGTCAAAACAATGTAACATTCTGCACGGCGAGCGGCTTTTCATCGCCGGTTTACTACATGATATCGGCAAGCTGATTCTTTATTATAAAGAACCACAAATTTCGCAGGACGTTTTACTCGAAGCCGGTGACTCAAATGGACAAATTGTTGATGCTGAACAAAAATTATTAGGCTTTACTCACGCCGATGTCGGCGCAGCACTGATAGAAGCCTGGCAATTACCTGATAGCCTGCATACTATTATCAAACATCATCATTCACCGGCCGATGCTGAAGACTACCGGATAGAAACTTCTATCGTGCATCTGGCCAATGCTGTGGTAAACGCGCTCTCACCAGACACACCAATTGATGAACACATGCTGGATGAATCAAATGAGTTTGATCCGGTTAGTATTGAAATAACCGGTATTGATTTAACAACCATGCCTGAACTTGTTGCGGCGGCACAAGAACAAACACATGAAGTCTTAAATATAATGTTTCCAATGTATTAACGTTTTGTAACAATTTTTATACGCTCAGCCTTTCATCCAACAATGCTTGCCGGACGGCAGCTAAAACTTGTATTTTATTCACCCACTGTCAATAGTTATATCGCTGGAGACTAAAAACTTTAGTCCTGTAAAACAATCTATGGTGCGTTATGAGTGCGAAAATACATAATTTTGAAGATCATGCCGGGGAGAACACTTATAAAGACCTCATAAAATCCTCTAAAGAAATTGTGAAAGATTCTTTATCAGACGCATTAACAAAAATTTTTGACGAAGCCGATGATCTGCTTTTTAATACCGCCGAAAATTCTGGCTCATCTTCTGAACAAAATGAATATTTCGACATCATGCGGCTCTTACGCATTGAACGAAACAGCATCTCTAAGAATTTTATTCAAAAAGTACAGAAACGCTTAGCCACGAAAAAAGAAACAAAGTCTGATAACTTTTCTGCCGACGAACTCAGTCTCGTTAGCCAGGACGAAATGGAAGAGATGGTTGCTATCTCTAGCATCACTAACCGTTCTGACAATATTCATGCTGAGGCGATATCACATCTGCAGGCACGTATTGAACACTTAACCCTGAAATCTCAGGATGCTTTTGAAAAAGATGCATTGCTACCTAAAAATATTTGCGAAGATTTTTTATCGGCGACCAGCAACATAGAATTAAATACAAACAGCAAGCTCATTTTATTAAAAGTTTTTGGAAAGCACATTGATGAAGCATTGCAATCTATTTACGAAACTATAAACTACCGTTTCATTGAAGCTGACATTCTTCCCACCATAAAGATTTCGGCCCCCAAACAAAACTCTCAAAGACCATCCATAAGCAATGTAAACGATAATTTCTATAGTTTTTCATCAACAGAATACAGAGCCCCTGAATACTCTCAGTCTGAAAACATGAACCCGCAAGACATTCAGCAAACCATCCAGAATTACATAAAAAGCAGCATTCCAGACAATGCTGTTACACAAATAAATAATCAAAACTTTTATGAAAGATCACATGTTGTTAATGCACTGTCTAATTTACAAACAAAATTCACGCAAACTGCTCAACCAGTAAACTTCGACTTAATAAAACGCGCCTTACTTAACAACATTAACAATGGGTCTGGCGGACTAATTACCAGACAAGTTAATCAGGTTGATGAAAAAACCATTGAAGTCATTGAATTATTATTTGATGAGATCCTGCAAGATGAAAACCTCACCAGCTCTGTTAAAACATTAATTCTGAGACTGCAAATCCCTGTCATAAAAGTAGCTATGCTCGACCAGAACTTTTTTAGCAACCCTAATCATCCTGCAAGAAGTTTTCTTAACATACTGTCACACATTGGCATTGGTATTACAGATGATGAGGACGAATTACTGTCTGGCATAGAAGTTATTATCGACACACTACTTAATGAATACGAACAGGACAGCGTCAGTTTTCAAAAAGCACTGGATTCGCTTAATCGTATTTCAAATAAAGAATTCGATAGCTGCCAGAAAAATGAACAACACACACAGAAAAGCATTCTCAGAGAACACGCAAGAAAAATCGTCCTTGCAGAGCTTCAAATACTTGCAAAAAACAAAAACATCAGCAAAAAGAATGAACCGCTTGTTCTTAAGCTATGGCCCACTCATATGTATCACCAGTACATTAATTTTGGTAAGGACAGCGAGCAATGGAATGAGTCTGTCAGCACGCTTAAGTTAATCATTAACAGCTTACAGCTGCCAACCAATCAAAAAGAACTGCAACAACTGGTTAATAAGCAAGATGATATTCTGCAACTGATTGAAGATAAACTCGTTGAATCACATCAAAAATTACAGGCCATCAACCTTGCAATTTATACTTTATCCGAAACATTTCTTGAACTGATTAATCAGGCAGATATTCCAGACCCTGAAGAAAACAGCTTTGCCAGTTTTGCGATGGATACTTTTTCCGGCAGCTTTAATGATGTTAAAGATATTGATATTGACCAGTCGATCATCGCTGCAAACCTAGAAGAACCTTTATTACCTGAAATTGAAATAGCCGAGACAACAGCACCCGACAAAAGAGAACAATTACAGTTATTACCTAAAGAAGTTAAACCAGGTCTCTGGTTTGAATTATATAATGGTGAAGATCAACCAGTAAGAAGACTCAAACTTTCCGTCATTATTATGGAAGAAGCACAGTTAATTTTTGTTAACCGTCAGGGTGTGAAGGAGCTGGATAAAAATGCAGCGGAATTTGCTAAAGAATTAGAGTCTGAAAAATCTAAAATTATTGCCGATCACTCAGTGTTTGATCAAGCCTTGAATAATGTGATTTCTGTTTTATCTAACAGCGGCTAGCACTATTTCATTACTGTAAAAAAAAGAGCCGCTATAAGCGGCTCTTTTTTTACCAGAAAACAATACTGATTTATTTTAACGGTACATTATAGGTCAGTGCCCACTGAGTATCATCGCCATCAAGGTCTGACTGAGAGACAGACAATGAAAGATCCTTAGTTAAACTAACAGCTGCCGTAATCTGATTATAATCTTTTGTAACAACATCATTACTGTTAACACCTAATGCAATATTGAAACGATTGATATCAGCCGATAATTCAATATATGTATTATCATCATCAGCGCTATCTTTACCAATATACAGGTAGGCATTTAGATTATTAACATTAACACCTGCAAAGAACTCATGGAAACCACCACCGTCGACTTGAGGGTATGAATACGAAATAATACCTGCCTCATAACCAAGTTTGTCGGCTTTGCCCGCATAGCTAACTGTAATATCATACTCGTTAGTTATAACTGAAGCAGCGCTGCTTGATAGCCAAAAATCGACACTTACGCCGCTGTCATGATTATAAGTTGCGCCACCCTGAACGGCCGGTGCCCCTATACTTGCTGACTGTCCACGCCATACATAGTTGCTTGTGATTGAAAAGTTTTTATCCAGCCCATCAATAAAGCTATCCACTTCAGAAGGTTTTTCTGCCGCCATTGCCATATTTGATGAAAGTGCGATTGCTAAAGCACTTAATTTGATCAACTTATTATTCATTTAAAACTCCAGTTTAGTAATACATATTTTTTAAATATGATGAAAAATTCTTGTAAAATTTGTAAGTC
>Ga0316206_1000894_pt1 | contig 32280 bp, 22 predicted proteins | sample 6monthpyrite_MG_FD_204942 | JGI IMG/M metagenome (GOLD analysis project Ga0316206, IMG submission 204942) | Microbial mat bacterial communities from mineral coupon in-situ incubated in ocean water Damariscotta River, Maine, United States -... | ecosystem: Environmental > Aquatic > Marine >... | reverse complement strand
TTGGGGGAGGATGGGATTGATCTGTCCTGTTTTGATCTTAGCTCATTCGGCTTGACCGGGATTGATTTGTCCGGGCTTGATTTATCTGGGCTTGATTGGGCGGATGCTTTTTAGTTTGTGGTTGCGTTTGCTGGGGGATATTTAGGTTGGTTGCTCGGTGCCTTTTGGTGCCGGGTTTCCTTTTGGGTTTTAAACCTTCCTTGTTAAATTTTCATGAGTCAAATCTCTCTTGGTTAATTCTCCTTGGGTTAAATCTCCCCCAGCCCCTCTTTTTCTAAGAGGGGAGTTTAGTTAATTGTGTTGGATAATTTTTATGTTTACTGGTGTTTTATTTGCGGTTATTTGCGTGCATTTGCGGTGTCTTTTTCTTTTACGCTTTTTGTTTTACATTAAATTTAATAAGGATAAGTATGAAACAGAATAAGGGGTTACTTAAAGATCGGTTGATTGAAGCGGTCATTAACGGTGAGTTGGGTTCGGTTGAAGATACGGGGATTGTGTTTACCCTGAAAGAATTCAAATCGGTTTTCCATGATATTAAAACCGATTACATTAATTCTTTTTTACCCGCCGCGACGATCGAGCCGGGGCGGGAGACCATGACCCGCACGAAATATTTATTTCGTATTCGTAAAGGCGTTTATCGGGTGCATCCGGATGTGCTTGATGATGAGTCTTTTTTTATGCGTTAAATACGCTTACTACAGTGACCTCGTGCATCCCTGGAGTGTCAGTTTGGTGCCAGAATAGTATCAGTCTCGAGCGTTCGGTGTAGTTAGCCTGGGTGTGCTGTTTTCATATCCTGTTTTCAGGTGTTTGTTGTTCGAAAGGCGTGTACATATAAATATGAGCAGGCGCCCGGTGACTTTTAATTATTCAAAATCACTGGATTCCTGCCTTCGCATGAATGACCGCTAACAATATTATTTACAATATGAAATTGCGTAAAGACTAAAGGTTAAAACTCAAACTTAATCCCAACATGCGCAGCATCGTCTAATTCAAATTCGCCGCCGCCTTCAAAATCATATTTAATTTTTCGATAGCCTAAATACGCTCTTGCGCTTGGGGTGACTTCAAGTTCAATCGCAAGTTCATACTCACCGTAGGCATCTGCACCACTAAATGAGGTGATGCTCGGTGCAAACGCGCCACCGATTCGAAACGCTACTGGGGTTGATGAAGGAATGATGTAGCGTATCTGTCCCGCGATGGCTAATGCGCCTACGCTTTCATTTGCGGCATCGATTTCTACAAACATTAATTTACCGCCTACGCCGAACTGCAGGGATTTATTATTACCGGCGGGGTTACCGCTAATTAATAATTTGGCATTTACCTGGTAGTCATTATCTTCTGTAAATAAAACACCGAAACCAACGTCGGCGCCGCCATACCCAAAGGTAGACGATTCGGTTAAATAGGTGAGCTCGGCCATTTCGCTACCCAGTTTGAAGTCAAAACCACGGGCATTTGCCTGTGTTGACAGGGCGAGTAGTGAGATGGTGATGGCTAATTTTTTTAGCATAATGTTTCCTGAAATTTAGGTGTTGAGTAGGGGCTTTTATTAAAAATTAAGACTGCAGTCTCAGGGCCCGGAGTTGCTTTGTTTTGTGTCATCCCCGACACAAGCATTCGGGAATGACGAAGTCTTTCTTTGCTTTAGATATACGCACAAGATTGTAATGTACGAATCATACACAACTTAAGCCCGAAAAAAAACACAGCACTCAAATGAATGCTGTGTTTTTAGAGGTTCGCCGCATTAATCAGGGTATCCCTGAACTTTTATTAAACTGTCTGGTAATAAATATTCTGAGGAAACGTCTTCAGGGTTATTACTATACCGTCTGGTAATAAATATTCTGAGGGTGATTCGCCTGTGCAAAGAAGAACCAGCGCTCAGCTACCAGGCCGATGTACTGTATCGCAAAGGCCGCAAACAACACTTCGGTGTTGCCATTGCTAATCGCTGCGGTTAACAGAATCAATGGAACTGGAAAAACCAGAATCATAAAAACGATTTTTATCGATTTTAAGAACATGGCGGTTTTGCCGTGGAAGTATTCACGGGTATTAAATGATCCGCCCATCGCACCCTGTGATTTCTGCTGGATATTGCTATGGCGAATACCAATGGCAGACTGTATCGTCGACTTGTGTTTAATACGACTATTGCGAATGAGTGATGCAGAGCGGGTAATAAAAACCAGCACGGTTAATGCAATGGCCCAGCCACCCAGAAATGTTGTCTGTTCCTGTAAATCAAAATAACTGGCCAGTGCAGTCGCCAGCGTAAAGCCGGACGCGGTGCCGAACAGGAAGTAGTTGATAACGGTTAACGGGCTTGACCATTCCTGCAAAAACTTGATGCAGGCGTAAATCATGGCGGTGCAGATAAATAATGCAAAGGTGGCTATCACACCAAAAATGCCGACAAACAGGCTGGTGTTTAACTCGATAGCGCCATGGGTATAAGCCACGCTGTCATAACCGAAAAGGTGAATAACGCCGTAAGCAAATACCGCCGCCATGGCGGTGGGCAGGGCGATAACTTCACGTGATAACCATGAGGTTTTCCAGCGAGCCGCAGAGCGCCATGCGCGTTCCGGATGACCCAGGTGGAAGATAGATGAAATTAAACCACCCACTAAAAGCGCTAGCGATATTGCCGCACCGATACCGTAGAAGTTAGTGTCGCCCACGCTGGGTAACAGATTAACTTCCGAGTAAATCTGGGATGAGAACAGTGCCAGAAATAAACCCTGGCCGGCTCCGATTAATGTTGTTAAAAATATGACAGAAAATGCGGGATGCATAGTTCTCTCCTTAATAAAATTAAAATATAACTTTCAATACAATATAAAAGCTACTTAAAAAAATGCTTCAATCTGCTGTCATCAGTCATTGCAGCTTATCGAGAATCGGGTGACATTAAAGTCACTGGATTCCCGATAAAGGCATTCGGGAATGACGGGCAAAAACATTAAATGAACGAGTTATCGTCAAGTACCGATCCATCAACCGGTTTGTGGTGTTCTTTCTGCTCTTTATTAAGCGGATTATCAACACGAACCAGTTCGTCTTTATGGATGGTGATTTTGTTCTTACGACGCGGTAAGTAATGGTTAGACGGCTGTGTGCCCCATTCAGGCATTAGCTGGTAACCACCTTGATCACGAATCATTTCAGAAACTTCTGAATCTGCATCATGAACATCACCAAATAAACGTGCGTTAGTTGGGCAAGCTAATACACAAGCCGGTTTACGCTCTGCTTCTGGCAATGCTTCGTCATAAATACGGTCCACACATAAAGTACATTTTTTCATTACTTTCTGGTGTTCATCAATTTCACGTGCACCGTAAGGGCAGGCCCATGAGCAATATTTACAACCGATACATTTATCGTAATCAACTAAAACAATACCATCCAGCTCGCGCTTGTAACTGGCACCCGTTGGGCACACAGGCACGCAAGGTGGTTCTTCACAATGCAAACAAGATTTTGGAAAGTGAACGGTTTCAGTTTTTGGAAACTCGCCAACTTCATACGTTTGTACACGGTTAAAGAATGTGCCGGTTGGGTCTTTCTGATAAGGGTTATCATCAGACATAAAACCCGCTGGGCCCGATGTGTTCCATTCTTTACACGAAGTTACACAGGCGCTACAGCCTACGCATACATTCAGGTCAATAATCAGTGCTAACTGAGTCATTATTTAGACCCCTTCTTGTCAAACTTACCGGAGAAGAAACCAAGCCATTTACGGCGAGTGCTCATTCCTGGTAAAACGTTCATTGAATTAAATTGCGGCAGTGTGTGGTCCGCATCGTCTTCTGCTTTGTACACCCGTACACGTACGTCATACCAGGCAGCCTGTCCCGTTACCGGGTCAGAGTTAGAGATGTGATCGCCACATTCATTTTTAGGTAGCTCTTCCGCAATTAAGTGGTTAAGCAGGAAGCCCTGTTGTGATTCATTGGCGTCGTCACTTAAGTTCCACGCGCCTTTGGCTTTACCGACCGCATTCCATGTCCAGATTGTGCCCGGTTCAACCGCTTCAGAGAAGCGTGCCAAACAACGCACTTTACCGTGCATGGATTCTACGTAAATCCAGTCGCCATCGCCAAAGCCATGCTTCTCACCCAGTGACGGATGCACGTGCATATAGTTGTGTGCGTGAATCTGACGTAACCAGGCATTCTGCGAATCCCATGAATGGTACATTGCCATTGGACGCTGTGTTAATGCGTTAATCGGGTACTTTTGCTTGTCCGTTAACTGGCCTTCTAATGTTTCAGAGTAGAAAGGCAGTGGGTTGAAGTGCTCTTCAACGCGGGCACGTAAATGATCTGGCGGCTGGCGACCCGGGCGCTTGCCCTGTGCAGCCAGACGGAATTTTTGCAGTATCTCCGAATAAATATGGATATTAATCGGTTCGTCGTAACGGGTTAAACGATGATCCTGCGCCCAGGTTAAGTAGCCCTGATTCCAGTTACGCATGTACTGGTAAGACACCGGTAAGTGATACTGGTATACGCAGTTGTTCTTTTCGTACATTTCCCACTGGTTCGGGTTCGGCTCACCCTTCATGAATTTCTCACCACCCTTACCACGCCAGCCGGCGAGGAAGCCAATGCCGGAACCCGGCTCGGTTTCAAAGTTGGTTACAAACTCAGGGTAATCGCGGTATTTGCGCGAGCCGTCTTTATTCACGAATACCGGCAGTTTCAGGCGTGAACCCAGCTCAATTAATACTTCCTGGAATGGCTTGCAGTCACCCTTGGGAGGCACAACTGGAATACGCACCGAATCAACCGGGCCGTCAAATTCTGAGATCGGACGATCCAGCATCGACATGACATCGTGACGTTCCAGGTAAGTGGTATCCGGTAGCACTAAATCAGCAAACGCCACGGTTTCAGACTGGAACGCATCCGCCACAATCAGGAATGGAATCTTGTACTCACCATCTTCATCTTTGTCGTTCAGCATGTCGCGAACTTCATTGGTATTCATGGATGAGTTCCATGCCATATTCGCCATGAAGATCATCATCGTATCAATTTTGTACGGGTCGCCGCGCCACGCATTGGTGATGGCGTTGTGCATTAAACCGTGGGCGGATAGTGGGAATTCCCATGAGAAGCCTTTATCCAGACGCACCGGGCCACCGGTTTCATCGAGGAATAAATCATCCGGTGATGCGGGGAAACCTAATGGCATACCGCCGAGTGGCGTATTAGGCTTAACGCCTTCTGGGCCCGTCGGTGTTTTAGGGCAGGGTGGAATTGGACGTGGGAACGGTGCCTTGTGACGGAAACCACCCGGACGATCAATGGTGCCTAAAATAGACATTAATATAGACAGACCACGAATTGTCTGGAAACCATTAGAGTGAGCAGCCAGACCACGCATCGCATGGAAAGAAACCGGGTTACCGATGACAGATGCATGCTCACGACCCCAGGTGTCAGTCCAGGCAATCGGTAATTCGATTTTCTCATCACGCGCGACTATACCCATTTCATGGGCTAAACGAATAATCGTTTCAGCTGGAATGCCGGTAACAGACGATGCCCATTCAGGGGTGTATTCTTCAACCGATTCTTTAAGCAGCTGGAACGCAGGTTTAACCGGCGTGCCGTCTTCCATGGTGAACTCACCCATTAAGAATGGATCAGCACCTTCAGTATGGGTACGTACCGCTTTATTCGTATGTCGATCCCACCACATCTGGTTCTGGTGATCAAAACAGCCTTCTTCAGGGTCAGTAATATCCATGCGATAGAACATACCGTGCTGCTCTGAACTCTCATCACAGTTAACTAGCTGGCCTGAGTTAGAGTAATCTTTTACGAACTCACGGTCATATAAACCGGTTTCAATTAACTCACGTACGATCGCTAAAATTAAGGCGTTATCAGTACCCGGTTTAATTGGCACCCATTCATCTGCAATAGCCGAGTAACCCGTACGCACCGGGTTAATTGAAATAAAACGACCACCATCACGTTTAAACTTGGACAGGGCAATTTTCATCGGGTTGGAGTGATGATCTTCCGCGGTACCAATCATAATGAATAATTTAGAGCGTTCTAAATCCGGACCACCGAATTCCCAGAAGGAACCCCCGATAGAGTAGATCATGCCCGCAGCCATATTCACTGAGCAGAAACCACCGTGGGCAGAATAGTTTGGCGTACCGTAGTTCTTCGCAAACATACCGGTAAGGGCCTGCATCTGGTCACGGCCGGTAATTAGGGTGAATTTTTTAGGATCCGTCGCACGAATATTCGCCAGGCGATCTTCCATAATGTCGAACGCCTTATCCCAGGAAATTTCCTCGAATTCCGCATCGCCACGTAGAGAGCCTTTCTTACGCATTAACGGTTTGGTTAAGCGCGCAGGGGAATATTGCTTCATAATACCGGACGCGCCTTTCGCGCAGATAACACCTTTATTTAATGGGTGGTCCGGGTTGCCCTCTATATAACGTACTTCGTTGTCTCGCAAGGTTACGCGAATACCACAACGACATGCACACATATAACAGGTGGTGTTTTTGGTTTCGATACTGCCAGCGGGCTGCTTGACGGGATCGTGAATCACACTGGATGTCATGCTTAGGTCCTGTTTTAATTTGTCGGACGATTATATTGATCGAAGTCAATAATGCTAATCAGGATTGTTAAGTTAATCATAAAATTCTTATATAGCCAATTACTTAAATTAATACTTAACTAAAATAGGGTTATCACTGAGCCATCAGGTATAGCATATAAAGCCCCGGGACGCAGGGATGACAGCCAGCTGTGGCAGGCTATGCGCTAGAGTACCCTGTGTGGGTGATAGGGTTTTGCAGTTAAATGGTTGTTTTAACTGCAATAAATAGTGCGGAATCCGCATGCAGTGAAAAGTGTAAAAATCACCGGCACTTAAAATTTAACACGACCAACGGTCCTATAACCCCACAGAGCTTAATGTAGAGAATATGCGTTTTTTCTTATATTATATGGGTAATCGTCTAAAATTGATAAATGCCAAGGATTTGTTTTGATTAGCCACTATAGTGATGCCTGAACAAATCAGCCTTTATCGAGTCAGACTCATGCGCAAGGGTGCGCGAGGAAATTCAGTCCATGTCGGAAACAGTCATACCACAAACAGCATTAATCGATCAGTTTGGACGTAGCATCGACTATGTACGCATATCGGTGACCGATCGCTGTGATTTACGTTGCACCTATTGCATGCCGAAACACTTCAAAGATTTTCATGAGCCAGAGGAATGGCTGACGTTTGACGAGTTAGAAAGAGTGGTTGCCGCCTTCGCCAGAATGGGTACCCGTCGTGTGCGCTTAACCGGCGGCGAGCCGCTGGTGAGAAAAAACCTGCCGCAACTTGCACAACGCCTTGCGGCACTTCCCGGTTTAGATGATTTATCCCTCAGCACCAATTGCACCCGCATGACAAAACATGCACAGGAATTAAAAGCTGCGGGTATCAGTCGCATTAACGTCAGCCTCGACAGTTTAAATGCGGATACTTTTAAAACATTAACCGGCGGTAAACTGGAAAAAGTGATTAATGGATTAATGGCCGCAAAAGAAGCCGGCCTCAGTCCGATAAAAGTCAACATGGTGTTAATGAAAGATATTAACGACCACGAAGTGGAAAGCATGGTTGCGTTTTGTGCGCAACATGGTTTCACCCTGCGCTTTATTGAAACCATGCCGGTGGGTGACATGGGGCGCAAAGCCACCGAAAGTTTTGTAAATTTACAGGACATTAAAAAACGCCTGGCCAACAGTTTTGATTTAGTCCCCGGCTTAATGCCCGGCGGTGGCCCGGCCCGATATATGAAAGTGCAGGGCACCGATATTAATATTGGTTTTATCACACCCCTTTCACAACATTTTTGTGAAACCTGTAACCGGGTTCGCCTGTCAGTGGATGGCACCATTTATACCTGCCTGGGCCAGGAAGATAATTTTGAATTACGCCCGCTATTACGCGCGGGTATTTCCGATGCAGAACTTGAGCAGGCAATTCGCACCGCCATCGATTTAAAACCGGAGAAACACGAGTTTAATGAAAACCCGGAAAAGGTTTTACGGTTTATGTCGTACACCGGTGGCTAAATAAATTCATAAAACCCTGCCCCTCTTAGTATAAAGAGGGGCAGGGGAAGATTTAATTCCAGAATTTATACCCTCATCTCTTATTACAGAGAGGGCTCGGTGAAAATTTAGTTCCAGGCTTTTATGCTCCCCTCTTAGTAAAAGAGGGGCTGGGGGGAGATTTCGTTCCAGGCTTATTTGTTTAAGTTTATTTTTAAGCCCCCTAAATTTCCCTACCCTTCCCAAACTCTCATAAAGAAGGGAAAGTTACCCATCAATAAATAAAGTTTTTATATCGTTAATAACCCGCTAGAAAACAACCAACAAAAAACCAAAACAATAAACCAAAACAATAAACCAAAACAATAAACCAAAACAATAAACCAAAACAATAAACCAAAACAATAAACCAAAACAATAAACACGAGAAAATATAAACCATGACCAAAGAAACCCGTGACGAAGAATTCTGGCAAATAACCGATGATTTCATCAAGCTCGCAAACGACCAGTGCGACAAACACAAAAACGGTAAAGTCAGTACCTCAATTTTATTTTCAGCCGCACGCTTTAATTCATTTATGTATGCGGCCACTGCTAAAAACTTAAGTGATTTTCAAAAAGATAAAACGATGGCGATTGACTATTTAACAGAACAGTATAAAAAAGTGTTAACTGAAAATCTGGATGATTATGAGAAGAATTATAAAGATTATCTGAAAAATTAAATATCGGTATTTTTTTCAAATACCTGAATGCCAACTAGTTTTGTGCATGTTTCGGCGGTTTCGATTTCAGCGGTAGATTGCGATGTTATCGCAGCACCCGCCATCAGGTAACTGCCATTTGCATCACGAAATGCACTGCGTAACACCTGAGTGAATGAGAAGTCGCCATCCGGTGTGATGCAGCCTACTAACCCATAGTAAGGCCCACGACAAAAATTTTCATGTTGAGCCAGTAATTCAAAACCCTGTTCAAGCGGATTTACGCCGTATGGAATTATAGCTCGCAAACAGTTTGCAATACTGGTGCCTGTACTGGGGCTGGTTTCAAATGAGCTCCAGCCGTGAAACAATGTTGGCAATTCCATGACCTTAAATTTTGTGGCATTTAGTGTGCCTAAATCCAAAAGTGATTTTTCTATCGATACTATTGCTGATTGATGTTCTGAAATAATTCGCGGACTAGATTGAAAACTGGAAATTTGCTTGGCTATTGTATGTGAATTGTTTTTAGCCTGGGTGCCGGATAACTTATGGGTTGAAAATAAGCGGGTGTTTCCTTCAGCCAGTAGTTCCGGGCTTTGGCCAGCAAAAGCAATGTGCGGGTTGGAAAAATAAAAGCTTCGCGCAAGTGAGTGCCGACTATGATTGGCCGTAAACGTACCGGAAAGGTCAAACGTAAAATGCGAGGGAATTTTTCTCGCCAGGGTGGCTCTTTCCAGAGAACCCTTTTCTATTAAATTAATGAATTTTTCCACTGACTTCGAGTACTGCTTTCTAAGGGCGTCGTTGTCAATGTTCTGAATGGGAAGGCTGTTCTGATTTTTATGGGAATGATATTCTTTAATGTCTTCAATGTTTGCGTCGCCTTTTATAACCTTGTAACCGGATTTGCTGCAACGAATTACCGTGTCAGGTACAAATAAATCCATTTTTTGTTGATAGGATTCAACTTTTTTATTTAATTGATTAGCTGGATCAAACCCAATAAAACCGAAGATGTATTCATTTGAATTAGCCGTTATAAATTCACTGATTTGCGACCATACGGAATCAAGTGAACCTGAATCAATAAGATTCAGGCTTGCCGCTCTTCCAATGCCAATGAGTACGCTGTCATTTGTGCCATAACAACAAAAAGAATCTGTTAGATCGGTTTGCTGTAAATGCTGTAAAACTGAAGCGGCGTAATGGCGTGCATCATCCTGCATTTGTTGTTATGCAGCCTCGGAGTTCAGCAGTTGAGCTGCGTAGGAAAAATCAAACACAACAGGTTTTGCCTGGCCATTTAGCAATTCGTTTATACGGGTTTCATTAACCGGTTTACTAAATTGCGCGTTGCGCATAATAATGCGTTTTTTCATTTGATCAACAGTGAAGGCTTCCAGCGTTTTCCAGTCGGTATCGGAAAGTTGTTCGTCATCGGTTTCAATGATGCCAAGTAGCATGTGATTGAATTCATCATCATAAATTCTTTTACACACTTCAGACACTGCATTATCAAATTTATTACGCCCGGCTAATTTCATGCCTTCAGTAAATAATGCAACATAACCGCCTTCAGTAAAACGCATTGCGCGCGGTCCTATTTCGGGTGATTGAGCAATGTGTTGTTTGCGTAAATTCATTAAGTCATCATTTTCAGGCCAATTGCCTGCAGCTTTAAGTTCGTCAGGTGAAAGCTGGTAGTCATTGCCATCAAGTGCAATGCACAGATCTGCGAACATGCCAAAGTGTTCAACTTCCTCATGCACTATTTCGGAAAGCTCCATCAGCTTTAAACGCTGCTGGTTATTGCTGGCCTGGGGTAATTGTTCGTTGAACATTGTGAGGTAGGGGTGAACACCATTCCAGTATTCTTTATATATTTGATGGGTTAGCCATTTAATATCAGTTTCGATGTTTCTTGTTGGGGCGTCCCAGTAGCTGCGAATAACTTCGGCTTCAGCGCTCCAGTAGGGGGCATTTGCTTCAATGAGTTTAAGCAGGCCTGCGCTAGGGTTTAATTCTTTATGTGTCATGACTTACCTCAGATTTTTTAGCTATTATATGTGCGAATTCGGCATTTGATGGTACTGACGGGCCGGATAGTTCTGCTTTTTTTTGCAGATGATGATATTCAAGAAAATCAAAAGACAGGCCTGCCTGAGTGAAAAGTGATTCCAGTTCGTTTCTGGATGTGATGGCATGGCTGACAAAGTTTTTGGTAAATTCACTGGCGGCCAGTTTTATAGTTTCAAGATGATTGTCGTTATTGAGATGTTCAGTTTTTTTTGCAGCATCAATCGCACCATTGATAAATTGAGTTGATTGTTGTTTTGTAAAGGTAACCCGTTGCGGGCTGCTTGAAGGCCTTACCCGTTGAATCGTAATAATTCTGCCCCGGTCTTTAAGTAAATGCTGCCATTTGTTTATGAGTAATGGTCGTTGGGTTTTATCAAAATATCCCATAAAAGCATGGGTTAAAATAATATCGAATTTTTGATCGGGTTCAAAATCAAGCACATTGGTGCAACAGGTAGTTAATTTTATATGGTTTTCAGTGGCATAATTTTGCATAAAGGCCAGTGGGGTGGCGCAAATATCAATAGCAAGCAAATCAAACTTTAGCCCGAGTGTTTTGCAGGTGTTATTAATCAGGCGAACCAGGGTTTCATCGGTGGAGCCGGTAAGCAGTATGCGGGGGTTTGTTAAATCTTTTAAGGCTATTTTAAGCAATTTGATAATGCTTTTTTCATGAACAGCAGATGTAGATACTACACCTAGTTCTTTTAACAGATGCCAGTTTCCATGATACCAGCCACAGGCGAGTTCACCGGTGTTGCACAGTTGCTGAGAAATTTTTTGTGGATTATAACGAGTGTTGCTTTTTGTCATCTTTGCTTGAGTGCTAGTTATGTAAGAATTAGAAATTTAAAGGAACAAAACTGTTGATATTAAAGAAGGTGGTGTCCATATTAACCTGTATTCATTCATTTGGTATTTGTGCTGAAAGTGTAACAGAGAGTGTACTGCAGTGAAGAGTGCTATCTAAAAAAATGTAAAAATATTCGCAAATATACCCTATAAGTAGATCAGTCGTATTTTTAGTTTAATCGCTGTGGAGTAGTAATTCTACGGCATTCTCATTAAAACTGAAACCGGTTGATATTAACTGGCAGGAGCATAGACCAGGAAAATTAAGAAAATTTGGGCTGTCCGGCTTTATTTTCTGTCGTCACTGTAGTATCGTCCGAACTACATGCGCTTTGGATCAATTTGGTCTATAAGTAATACTCGTTTGTTACGATATATTGTAACCAACTGCAGTGGGTGTCTAGGCCCGCTGTAGATGGAAGATTAAAACTATAAATTAGGAAATAATGATGCATAAAAGTCAAATCATACTTCACAGAAAAAAACTGGTAATTGCAATGAGCCTGGCGATAGTCGGCGGCACAATGGGTGGTTGTAGCTCAAGCAATAGTGGTGGCGATAGCGCAGGCACCAGCACCATTGAAGCTAATGGCGGCCTGGGTGGTAGCTCCCTTTTTGCCCGGGGTGGTGATGGTGGCGAGCTGTATATGTACAACGAAGGCGCTGGCGGTGGTGTTGAGATAAGAAAAACAGGCGCGGCAAGCGCTACCATTACTTCGCCCGAAACGCCTACAACAGCAAATTTGGGTACTAACCCATTGCTGGTTACCAGTAATACATTGATTGAAACACCGGTTTTATACAATGAAATCGCGGACGGAGCTGGAACAACACTGGTTATTGGCGATCTCTATGTCGGTGGTGATTCAGTTTTACGTATTTCCGTAGCCGGTGGTGCAGCAGATTATACCAATGACACCATTGTGGCAGACAGCCGTTTCTACCGTAGCAGTGATCAGCCGAATGAGTTATTTCAGGCTTTAGGGGGTGATGCAACACCCGATTTAGCACCAGCTGGTATGGGATATTTCAGAGACACTATTAATAATATTTATATCTCTGATGCTGATGATACGATTAACGATACACAGGCCACAGGCCTGTCAGTAGCGGCAGGTTCAACGCTTTCGCTAGCCAGCAATAGTGGCTGTAATACAAATCTAACGGTTAATAATGATATAGATAACAGTGGCGCTATACAAAAAGAGCTAAATGAAAGCTGTACGCTGAATTTAAATGCCAGTAGTTACTTTGCTACAGGTGATGTGAATAATACCGGCGTTATCGCCAATACGGATGGCGGAAGTGTAAATATTAATGTTAACAGCGGCATATCAAATAGCGGCAACATTAATACCAGCGGCTTTGATGCTGTTGATGCAGACTCAGACGGTGGGGATGCAGGGGATATTTCAATTAGTGCGGGTCGAAATTCAGGTGACTTTATCGTCATCAGTGGTCAACTGACTGCGATGGGGGGTGACGGTTTAGGTGGTGGCAACGGCGGCCGCGGCGGTAGTGTGGATGTTGAAGATGCATCATATACTGAAAACAGTGGCGCCATTGATGTTAGTGGCGGTAACAATACAGCCGTAGGTGAATCAGCATCAAACGGGGGTAATGCCGGTGATGTGTATATGGAAGCGGATACGGTGTTAAATAACACAGTGGATGCGACGATTAATGGTAACGGTGGTAACGGTACCAGTGGTGGTAGTGGCGCGGATATTCAGCTGTATCAGTCAAATCAGGAAGGCGCACTGTTAAATGCGGGTGCAATTAGCTCTAATGGTGGTACTGGTAGCGAGAGTAGTGGTGGTGATGGCGGTGAAATCCGTATAAGTACGAGCAATGGCGGGCAGATACAAAGTAGTGGTGAACTGTCGTCTACTGGTGGTGCTAGTTCAGACCCGGATTCTGATGGTGGAGATGGTGGTGAAGTAAGATTCTATGCTGATTATAATAATATTGGACCGGGCGATATCGTGGTTTCCGGTAATATTAAATTGAATGGTGGTAGTGCTCTTGCCACGGGTACCGGTGACGGCGGTGAAGGCGGTGGCCTTCACTTGTGGAATGATGTTTCAGGTGAAGCTTCTGGGCAACGTATCGCTCTGTTAGGTTACAGTGCATTTAATGGAAATGGTGGTGACGGCTTTAATGGTGGTGATGGCGCTCGTAACGATGGCATAACGCTGTATACAAGTGATAATGGAGATAAAAGTGAAGGCTCCATCGTTAATGATGTACCACTGAATGCACGGGGTGGTAATAGTACAGCCACAGGTACTGATAACGGTGATGGTGGCCGCGGCGGTGAGGTGCAAATGAATAATAGTCAAAATATTGATGAAATTAATATTGATGTAACGGTTACCAATACTGCCAGCATCGATGTGAGTGGTGGTACCGCCTATAACGGCGGTGGTGATGGTGGTGAGTTCGGTCCCGCTAACGGCGGTCGTGGTGGCTCAATTGAAATGTATGCTACACATGCCGTTGATAATACAGCCAGCTTAACAGCTAATGGTGGTGATGGTGGTGAGTTTGGTGGTGATGCGGGTTATGTAGATGTATCTACTGAGACTGGCACTGCAACCAATAACGGCGCTATTTCTGCTAATGGTTCACAGGGTGAATACGCTGGTGGTGAAGGCGGTGACGTTTATATGTATGGTACCGATATTACTAACACAGCCGCATTAAGCGTAAATGGTGGCAATGGCACCGATGCGGTAGATGCTTTTGGCGGTGACGGTGGTGAAATTACCATGTTTACTAAGTTATTTACTAGTCCTGCCAATACCGGTTCATCATCTTATAACTTTGGTACAGGTGTAACCGAAAATGGTGTTGAAGGAAGTATCACAGTGAATTTCAGCTGTGAGGGTAATTGTGACGTATTGCTTACTAAGGGTAAGTAAGCTCACAGTTAAAGATAGTCTCATTCATATTGAATAAGGCCTATCAGAAACACGGATGTTTTTAACGGGTCATCGTGTTGCCATGAGCAAAGTGTAAGTCTGCTTTCTGCAATACGATGACAATAATAAAAATGGCGGCTTCGGCCGTCATTTTTTATTTAGAAGAAATAGTATTTACCACAAAGGGTTAATATGAAACACACAGGATTTACTTTACGGCTGCTTTGGCTTTTATCATTACTGGTCGTCGGTACTGCGTCAAATGTGCAGGCGAATAATGATGCCCAGGAAATTACCCAGGCAATTACCCAGGTAATTACCCAGGCAACTACCCCGCAAGCCGGGTCAGGAATGTCTCCAGCAGGCAAGGTGAGTTACGATAAAACCGAAGATCTTTTAAGTGTCAGCGGAGATAATATTTCACTTAAGTTATTGCTCGCAAAAATCGCAAAACAAAGTGGCATTGAAGTTATGTTTGATGAAGCTGCAGAAGAAACGGTCAGCTTCGATTTTGAAACCGTATCCCTGGAAAAGGGGGTAAAAAATATTCTTAAAGGGCGTAATCATATTTTTAATTATGCCAAAAATGAACAGGGAAAATTATTGTTAGTGGGGGTTATGGTGTTGCCTGATGGGGCATCAGATAATGGTCGTGCAAGGGCATTACTGGATGTTGATGATGAGGCCTATAACCGTGCACTCAGTGAATTATCATTAGAGCAGGTTCAGGAAATGGACCGGGTGAATGAGCGTTGGCAGGCGCGTTTTGAGATGATGTCACCGAAAAAACAGGAAACCATTAAAAAACGGGTTAATGATCGACTTCTAAAAAAAGCCAGGCGTGAGCAGCGGCACGAAGAAAAGCGCCAGGCACGTCAAAAGAAATCGGCGGACGCAAAAGCCAAACGTCAGAAAAGACGCGACGCCCAGCTTGAGCATATGAGTGATGAAGAGCGTACAGAGTATAAGCAGCAGGGTAAGGTCGAACGAGAGCAGATGGATGCACAGCTAAAAACAATATTACAGGATGGTTTGCATTGAGCTAATTTGAACCTGTTTTTATACAAACAATGAAAAATAGTTGTTTGTACAGTTGCGTTGGTTAGCAGGCTGGTCTGGAAAGTTAGTCTGGTATTTTGTTAAAGGGATAAAGTTTGGAAAATATTATAAAATCGACAGTCAAAGGCATTGAGTGGCCAGCATTGCCAGGCTCAGTGGGTGCGGGTCGGCTGGCTACATTATTTCAGGTGGAGCAATCGCAATGGTGGTCTGCAGACAAAATTTTACAGCATCAATTAAAGCAGCTAAATGTATTGTTGCAACATAGTATCACCCATGTGCCCTATTACAGGGAGTTGCTTGGCAAGCAATTTCAAACGGATCAGCTAAGCAGCGATTTATGGCAAACCATACCCGTGTTAACCCGTGATAAGTTACAACAGACGGGCAAAAATCTACGTACAACTTACTTGCCACCTTCCCATGGCGGTGTGGCGGAATCACAAACTTCCGGTTCAACCGGAAAGCCCGTTGAAACATTAAGTACTGAGATCTGCGGATTATTTTGGAACGTATTTTCCCTGCGAGATCACTTATGGCACAGACGTGATCTGAGCGGCAAGTTGGCTGTCATTCGTTACACTCAAAATAAAGCGGCAAAGCCACCGCAAGGCATTCGCTCTACAAACTGGGGGCGTGCTACTCAGGATTTGTATGAAACTGGCCCTACTTGCTGGATTAATATTCATACGCCAATTTCAGAACAACTTGACTGGCTACAAACAGAAAAACCAGATTATCTTTTAACCCATCCCAGTGTATTACAGGAGCTGGCATTGCACTGTCAGCGAGAGTCTGTTCAGCTGCCTTTTTTACGTGAAGTGCGAACAATTTCAGAAGCATTACCCGATGGCTTACGTGAACTATGTAAAAAAGTATGGAATGTAGGGCTGGTAGATATTTACACAACCATCGAACTCGGTTATCTGGCATTGCAATGCCCGGAACACAATCACTACCATGTACAGTCAGAAGGTGTCTTTCTGGAAGTGCTGGATGACAGTGGGAAGCCCTGTTTACCAGGAGAAACAGGCAAAGTGGTAGTTACCAGTTTACATAATTTCGCAACGCCTTTAATTCGATATGAAGTTGGAGATTATGCGCAGGTAGGGGAGCCCTGTTCCTGTGGCAGAGGATTGCCGGTCATTAAAAAAGTCCTCGGGCGTTATCGCAATCTAATCACCTTACCAGGTGGTGAGCGGCGCTGGCCAAAATTTGGTATGGGTGAAATATTAAAAATTGCGCCGGTACGACAATATCAGGCCATTCAGCACACCATCACTGAAGTAGAATATCTGCTGGTCATGGATGGACTATTGAGCGATGAAAACGAACAAAAATTAATTAAACTATTTCATAAAAACTTACATCCGGATATGCATGTGAGTATTCGTGTGGTTGATGAAATCGCGCGCAGTGCAAGTGGAAAATATGAAGAATTTATGTCTTTACTTTAAGCTGAATTAAACAATCTGCATTTAATAAAATATTATTTTAATGTTCGGTTGAACGTTAGCCTTGTAAGGATTTTAGGGTTTATTACTATTTAAGTAATATTCTTAGTGTGTTTATGAATCAGTTTTATATAAAATATGCGCACTGCTTTTTTTAAATCGAAAATATAGTATTGTTTCGTGGGTCGCGAGGTGATTACCTCAATATTAACCGGCTATTACATATTTTGTGTAATAACCGTATATTAAAGTTTATCTCCATTTTTGCATGGAAGGGTAAATCAATTAACAGTAGGAAGTACTTAATGTCTAAAAATCAAACCATATTACACAGAAAAAAACTTGTTATAGCAATGAGCCTGGCTATTGTCGGCGGTGCTATGAGTGGTTGTAGTTCAAGCAGTGATAGCAGCGAGGGCGCTGGTTCTTTCACCATTCAGGCAAGTGGTGGTATCGGTGGAGATGCAACTTTCGCACGTGGCGGTGATGGTGGTGAACTTTATGTATACAATAATGGCGGTTCTGGTGGCGTTGAAATAAGCAAGAGTGGTTCGGCAAATGCGACTATTACAAGCCCTGAGATACCAACTACTCCGGTTCTGGGTAGCAACCCATTACAAATTACTACAGATACAGCGATTGATATGCCAGTGCTGTATACCGTGTTGGTAGATGGTGCCGTCGCGAATCTGGCAATCGGTGAGTTGTATGTCGATGAAAACTCTATTCTACGAAGTTCTACGGATGGTGGTGATGCGGTTTATGCAACTGATACACCGGTAGCAGACAGCAACCTCTTCTATCGCAGCAATGTTTTACAGAATGAGTTATACCAGGCGATTGGTGATGATGACGTTACACCAGACCTGGCACCAGCAGGCATGGCCTATTTTAGAGATAATGATTCAATAGAGATATATCTTACAGACGGCGACAATACGGTGAATGACACTAGAATTACCGGCCTTTCTGTCGCGGCAGGTTCTACACTTACCCTGGGTTCTACGAGTGGTTGCAATACATCATTCAGAGTTAATGATGATATCGACAACAGTGGCCGTATCTTAAAAACTGAAGCGGGCGGATGTTCACTGAGGCTAAACAGTAATCACTATTTTGCAACCGGTGATGTGGTTAATGCGGGTAACGCAGATGCAGATGATGGTGGTTCGCTGATTATTAGTGCTAGTCGCGGCATCAAGAATAGCGGAACCATGGATGTAAGCGGTTTTGATACGGCAAGTGATTCAAGTGATCGGGGTGGCGATGCGGGTGCTATTTCACTGAGTGCCAATAGTTTTATTATTAACTCGGGCGAGCTTAATGCCAGTGGTGGTGATGCGGGTGATAATGGCGGTGACGGTGGTGAGCTTTCTATCGGGGAGCCTTCTTATTTAGAGAACAGTGGCATTATTGACGTGAGCGGCGGTGCTAATATCGGTGCTGGCATTGAAGGTGTACCAAGGGGTGGTCAGGGTGGTAATGCATCTTTGGAAGCAGATGCTGTGCTTAATAACACTAAAAACGCGACGATTAACGCGAGTGGTGGTAATGGTGAATCAGGTGGTGAAGCGGGACGCGTTAGTTTAAACCAGAATAACAGTGAAGGTGCGATACTAAATGCAGGTAATATCACAGTTAATGGTGGAGCAGCCAGTGTAACCAGCGCAGGTAATGCTGGTAATATCAACATGAACACCGGCGGTGGCCAGATTCAAAATACCGCAGACCTGAGTGCTACAGGGGGTGATATAGCTACCGGAGGCGATGAAGGAAATACTGCGGGTGATGGTGGTCGCATTAATTTATATACTAACTATGGCAATACGGAGACAGGTGAAATCGTAATTTCCGGTAATCTTAATGTCAATGGGGGAAATGCGCCTGTTACTGGCAATGGTTCAGGCGGTGACGCTGGACAGATTCAGGTATCTAACGATGCAAACAATTACCTGACGGATGCACGTATTGCTCTTTTAGGCTACAGCGTTATCGATGCTAATGGCGGTGATGGTTTGCAGGGTGGTAATGCTGCGGGTAACGGTGATGGAATAGATATTGGTGCAGGGGATAATGAAGGCGATGATAACGGCGTATATGTTGCCGGATCAGTAACCAATTATGTGCCTATGAATGCCCGTGGGGGTAACAGTACAGCCACCGGTGAAGCTGTTGGTAATGGTGGCTCTGGTGGGCAAGTTGATCTCTATACCAGTGGAAGTGATAATGTTTCTGAATTGAACGTAACGGTTACTAATACAGCTAACATAGATGTGAGTAGTGGTAGCAGTGTCGGGACGACTGTTGCTGATGAAGAAGCTTTAGAGCGCATTAGTATCAAAGCCCGTAAGATTCGTGGCAGTTCTGTTGATATGTATGGCTTCCACGGCGTAGAGAACAGCGGCAGCTTAACTCTAAATGCTGGTACCGGTGGTCCAAATAGAAACACGGGCGGTCGCGCTAATATTGACTCTGAAGTGGGTGCCGTGACCAACAGTGGTGCTATTTCTGCTAACGGTGCTGAAGGTGGCGATGGCGGTTACATTGATCTGTCTGGCAATGACATAAATAATTCAGCTGCGCTCAGTGTTAATGGTGGAGACGCCATAGACAATGCGGCTTCAACCGGCGGTGATGGTGGTAGTATTGGTCTTTTCACTCACCTGCTTTCCAATCCTCAAAATAGCGGATCTTTTTCCTATACCTTTGGTACGGGTGAAGAGGGTAACGGTGTTGAAGGTTGTGCTACTGTTAACTTTGTTAAGGAAGGAAACTGTGAGGATTTCTTTTCTGAGAAGTAGTCGCAATTTAAAGTGATTGCATGCAGTACCGGCAGAAATGCCGGAGGATGAAAAAATGGCAGCTCTGGCTGCCATTTTTTTTACAGTAGTGGTTACAGCTGACAAAATAAAAGCCGTCTTTTTCAACGGCACCAAATATGTGATATGCATCACAAAAAACAGGGCCAATAGTAAGTCACTTGCAACTCAAAGAATAGTATTTAACGGCAAGATCTTCTTAATCATGTAAAATGTCCACTGACTAATAAATCAGCACAAAGATTTTTAAAGGAACAGTGTGTTTTAATGGATGATCCCCTTCTTTAAGCGAATCGCGTTTTAAAACTCCCTAATATAACCGTTGCTCATATTGCGCCCAGGCCAAAAAATCCACGTGATTTTTTCCGTTCAGGTGTGTGTCTGATTTGCGTCAGTAGCTGCTAGAGGCGCCAGTTATTTTCGAGTAAGGGTTTGACAAGAACCATTGTGATATTTAAAAAGTAAAGTTAAGTGTAATTGTAAGGATTAAGGGTAAAAAAATGAGTTCAGGACAACTAATAATTAGAAAAATATTATCAACTTTTTTTCTACTGCTCGGCGTGCTCGCACTCAGTGCCTGTAGTGATGGTGGCTCCAGTGTAGATACCAGTTCTAAAAATGGTGGGGGTGTTTCACTGCCGGCTGCGCTAAAAACCACCTTGCCTGCCAACGGCACACTGCAAGCCTTTATTATTGTTGACAGGGGTGGACGTCAACCGATGAGTGTTGGTGATAACAATGCCAGCGTTCAACTCACGGATTTAAGTGAAGGTGATCACCGCTTTGAAATTGTTTTTGAATTTGTTTTTGATGCCACACCCGAGACCCCGCTTTTACTCGCCAGTGTGAGTAAAGTTAATAATGTCGGCGCCGGTAACAACATTTTAAACATCACTGAAACCGATTATATTGTTGGTTATGATAATGATAGTGACGGCATATCTAATATAGTAGAACTCGCCAGTGGCAGCAGCCCTTACGGCGGATTTGCGATTAGCTCCATTAGTGGTAACACCACTGAAACCGGCGTGAGTGCTAGTTTTACGATTGCTTTAACCGCGGCGCCGGTGAATGATGTGGTGATTACATTAAGCAGCAGCAATGCACTCGAGGGCAGCATTGATGAAAATGCAGTCACCTTTACCAGTGAAAACTGGAATGCACCACAAACTGTTACCGTTACCGGCATCAATGATGAGGTTGTCGATGGTAATGTGGATTACGCCATTCGCTTCACCGAAGTGGCATCTGTAGACAGTAATTATAATGCACAAACGATTGATGATCTTGGCATCATCAATATCGATAACGATAGCCCGGGTTTTAATATTAGCCCCATCAGTGGAGCCACCAGTGAAGCCGGTGGCAGTGCCACCTTTACCGTGCAGCTGACAACACAGCCTTCAAGTAATGTCAGCATCGACATTAATAGCGACAATACCGCAGAAGGCACAATAGATAAAACGGTTCTCACCTTTACTCAGGGCGATTGGAACACTGCGCAAACAGTTACCGTAACCGGTGAAGATGATAATGTTGAAGATGGTGATCAGACTTACGCGATTAATTTTGCCTCCGCCGTGTCCAACGATAATAATTACAACAACCTGACACCTGTCAATGTAAATGTAATAAACACAGATGATGAAGGTAATCCAACGGTTAGTTTAAGTATTATCAATTCTTCTATTAATGAAGATGGCGGTGCCGCAATTGTTTATGCCAATTTAAGTGGTTTAACTAATCAGCCTGTTACGGTGAATTTAGGCTATCGAGGTACGGCAACATCTGGCACGGATTACAGTCCCGTAACGAGTATTATTATTCCGCCAAATACACTCAGTGCTTCGGCGAATATTATTGCCACGCAAGATGTACTGGATGAAAACAATGAGACCATTATTGTAGATATTGTTTCAGTGATTAATTCAACTGAAGAGGGTACTCAAAGTAAAATCGCCACCATTAACGACGATGATCAGGAGCCCATTATTACGCTGGGCATCAATAATGCACCGTCATTATCGGAGGCCTCAGGCAGTATAAATGTTACAGCAACACTCAATAAAGTTTCTGGGCGTGATGTTACTGTCAATCTGGTTTATAGCGGATCGGCTGTTTCTGGTGTTGATTACAGTAAATCAGATACAATTTTGATTGAAGCCGGTAACCAGTTTGGTCAAATTGCTTTAACGGCTATACCAGACGAAATGGATGAAAGTAATGAATCCATCATCATCGATGTAAGTACCGTTGTTAATGGAACTGAGGCAAGTCTTCAACAAGTGCCACTCAGTATCATTGATGATGATGCGCCGCCGCAGGTGAGTTTTTCAATCGCCAGTCGAAGCGTAAATGAAGCGGTCGGTAATGTTGATGTTAGCGCCACTCTAGATGTTGCGAGTTCGTTTACCGTAACAGTTCCCTACAGCGTTTCGGGTAGTGCGACCGGAAGTAATGTCGATCATAACTTAAGTAATGGTAGTTTTAGTTTTACCCCTGGGCAAACAACAAGCAGCAAAAACGTTGTTATTCAGGATGATGCGTTAGCTGAAAGTGATGAGACTATTGTCATCACCATGGGCACACCAACAAATGCCAGCACCGGAACAATCACTAGCCATACCACCACCATAACCGATAACGACTATACAGTCGGCGGTTCTATAACCGGACTTGCGGGTGCTGGCTTTGTGTTAAGCAATAATGGCGCAGATGATCTGCCCGTTTTTGCCGGCAGCAGTTTTGTTTTTAATGGCACGTTAAACAGTAATGATAGTTATGAGGTCAGCATTAAGCGTCAAGCAGATGGTCAGTTTTGCACCGTGGGCAATGCAAGCGGCAGCGTTAATAATGCAAACGTTAACAGTGTTGCCATTAGTTGTGAATCCATAACAGTCAATTTTTCAACCGCCGCCCAACGGGTTTTAGAAAGTGTTGGTAACGTGTCGGTTACTGCAACACTCAGCGCACCCAATGTGACTAATTCATCTATTCGATACAGCGTATCCGGTACGGCAACCGGTAATGGAGTGGATCATAATCTCGGTGTAGCAACCATTAATATTGCGGCGGGGCAAACGCAAGTTACAACCGTATTTAACGTACAGGATGATCTGCTAGCTGAAGCCGATGAAACCATTATAGTTACCATGACTTCACCTGTTAATTTGGTCGTTGGTTCTGTTGCAACCCAAACCGTAACCATTGAAGATAATGATTACACAATTGGTGGCGATGTAATAGGTTTAAGCAGCGGCAGCGTAGTGCTACAAAATAACGGCGCTAATGATTTGCCGATCAATGCAGATGGAAATTTTACTTTCAGCAATGCCATCACTGACGGTAACAACTATTTAGTAAGCATAAAAACCCAACCGGTTGGTTATGATTGTCTGGTTAGCGCTGGTGGGTCTGGCACAGTTGCAGGAAGCAATGTCGTTAATGTCGCGGTTATCTGTGAACAAATTACTGTTGCCTTTTCAAGTGGCAGTCAGCTTGTTGCAGAGAACACAGGTTTAGTGACTGTTATTGCAGAACTGAGCACGGCTAGTGCATATAATATTAGCGTTCCATTCATGGTAACCGGAACCGCAAGCCAAACAGGTGGTGGTCGAGATCACGATTTATTGAGTGGTGAAATTTTAATTTCAGCCGGGCAGTTAAGTGCGGTCCAGGAATTTAGTATTACAAATGACGTAACAATCGAGCCAGATGAAACTGTGATAGTGACGCTGGGCTCACCGCTGAATGCCATTAATCGTTTGCCAGATATTCACACCGTGACTATCAGGGATAATGATTTTGACTTACAGGCGTTGCCTCAATCTCGTTCCGCAGGGTTAAGTTGGGTTGATACGGGGGCGGTAAGTTATAACCTGTATTCATCTTCTGACGTAAATTTTGATCCGTCTAATTACGCAAGCTTTCCTGATGGTACCTTGTTGAGTAATGTGCTTGGCTTACCCGTGTTTACGGCAGCTAACTTAAGAAATGATGAGCCGTTCTATTTTGTGTTAGAAGCGGTTTACAGCGACATTGCAGTTCAGTCAGCGGTAGTCAATGTGGTACCTGAAGAATGGAAATTTAATGGCGATGTTCTAGCAATGGTAAAAGCTGCCGATGGAACGCTTTATGTTGGAGGCAGGTTTAACCAGGTAGGCAGTGAAATGCGTAATGGTTTAGCGGCGATTAATCCGGATGGGTCATTGAGTGATTGGAATCCTGATGTAAGTGGTTTGGCTCGGACTGTAAATGCACTTGCTATAAACAATGATATTCTATATGTGGGAGGAGGGTTTACAAGCATTAGTAGCATGATTAGAAATAACATAGCCGCAATAGTGCTACCGACAAACACAGTGACCAGTTGGGATCCAGATGTAAATGACGAAGTATTTGCCATTGCTGTCAATGTTGATCGAGTATATATAGGTGGGCGCTTTAATGCAGTTGGTAATCTGACTAGACGTGGCCTTGCCTCAGTTAGCACCTTAGATGCATTACCTGATATGGCCTGGCCACAACTTGCTAACGGTGCTGATGAAATAAACACCATAAAAGTTGATCTTAATACTGTATACATAGGAGGGAAATTTAATGGCTTTAGTAATGTATCCGGCATTAATAATTTAGCGGCGATTAATTTAAATGGAGCCGTTGATATTGCCTGGGAGCCAAGCCCAGATAACCGGGTTCGAGCTATATCAATTGAAGGCGATCAGGTTTACCTGGGCGGCAGGTTTAATTTTGTGAGTGGTGTTAATCGTAATTTTTTAGCGGCTGTAGGTACGGTTGAAACCCTTGCGCAAAATGGCGGTAACTTATTAAGCCCCTGGAATCCAAACCCGGATAATGATATTGACTCGTTAACCACTTTTCAAGGGAGTATTTTTGTAGGCGGAAGCTTTAATACTGTGGATGATTTTAATGGTTCGCCTGTTCTGCGCAGTCAGATTGCAGAAATCAGGCCCGATGGCTCTATCACAAACTGGCAGCCTAACGTCTCATTAAATGACAATGTGCTCTCTATATTGGCTGATCCGGAAAATGTTTATTTTGGTGGAAATTTTACCAGCATAGATGGTCGTCCCCGTAGCTCATTTGCTACTGTAGATCGAATTGGAAATTTAAAGTAAACCACGAAGTGAAGATAAGGGGGAGCCGTGTGGCCCCGATTGAGTATTTAACAAGACACCCATGCTAAGAATATTCATATTAGATGAGCAAAAGGAGAAGCAGAAAGAAGGCAGTGAAATCAAGGGGTCAGACTCGGTTGAAACATAAATAAATTATAAAAAAGGAGTTTTAAGTGAATCCAACACGTACAGAATTAAAAATTACGATAGCTAAATTAGTAGAAGTTGCTTATTCAAAAGACAAAGGTCTAGCTACAAAAATAGTAAGAGCAAAAGGGAGTTTTAAGCTAACAGTTGATCAGAATGGTGATGCTCGGCTGAGTGGAAAAATGGGAGCGATAACTTTTAGTGGTAGTGAAACTTTAGATAAAATTGGTGCAAATATTAAGTTTGTAAATGTCAGCTTTTCTAATGGGGGTTCAAGTAATATTAAGTATACTGCCATGATAGATATTAAATCTGCGAAAATAGCAATTTCTGGAAGCTTTGATATTGAGAAATTAATCACATCATGTTCAGGGCTTTTATGTCGTGCGGCAAGAGCTTTAAAGGGAAGGCATCATGCCTATGATATGGAATTGCAACGTATTATGGAGCATTAGAGTGAAATTTTATCTACCAATAATACTCAGCCTGCTATTTTCTAGTTGCGCTGCTTTGAAAACTGATACAGCTCAGTTGTATGATGCGTATAATAAGCTAAGTCAGGAAGTAAAAAATGGTGAAATTGTTTTAAATAGAAGTGAATATTTTACAACGAACTACCTAAAAGAGGTTAACCCAAACGATAAAAATTCATTGCTATTATTGAAGCTATCAAATTATATTTATAAAGATGTGTCACACTACCAAATCTTTAATAATAATATGGGCTGTTTAAGTATAAATGGAATAGATAAAAATAATGAACCGTTATCTCTACATGTGGAATACAATAAAAAAAATGACGCGTGGCTTGTTAATTATGTATTTTTAAGTTTTATAGAAAATAGAAGTGCGTATACGAAAGAGGCGATTTGTCCTCGCGATGTTGAAAAGAGTATACTTGATAAAATGCAATAGAAAAATAAAGACCAAGGTGTCAGGCTCGCCGAAAATAACTAATTATTTTAAAATCGAGCAAAGCAAAAAAACAAATCAACAGGTTGCGGCTTAACCTGCTGGCATAGAGTCTGGTCCTTTGATTTTATTTATTACGAAGACAAAAATTATTATAATAAATAAACGCTACGTTCTATTAATATTATTTCTTGCGCTTGAATCATGTGCTGTTATAGATGCACAACAGAATAAAAGTGTGATTGGGTTGTACAGGGTTAGTGGGCGTGTTTGCAAGGTGCCTGAAGCTTATGAAAATGATTGTGAAGTCACTCTTTTGTTGAACTGGTTAAAGGGCAGTTTTATGGCGTAGCGAATAATGAGGTCGCTTTTGTTAATTGGCAGGGGTCGGAAGGTGAGGCGTTAAGTTATCAGGCGCGAAATATTAGTAAAAAAAATAAATTCATTTATTCTCAGAACATGATTTTAATATCTCAAACTGAAAATGAATTTTTAACAGTAAAAAATGGATTTGCGGTTGAGTACGTTTTTAAGATAAATAATCCACTATCAAAAGTTGGCACTAGAGAGTATAGGTATACTTTAATTTCGGCTAACCGTAGTGATACGCCTGTAAATCGGATGAATTATCCTGGTAATGATTGATGCAATATTTATGGGGGCGGTGACAAATACTAATAATTATCAATTGTCATTGTTCCTTCCATTAGTTATGTATTGAAAAGCTCTTCCATAAATCATGATTCATATAAAGCTTTCATGGCCTGGCAGTCCCAGTCTCTTTTCAGTGTAGTCTCAGCCGATTCTTTAAAAAGACTATAGCGTTGATTTGGGTTAACGTTAAATAATACGTGGTATACCTCTTTAGCTTCTTTTGAGGCAATCTGGTCACCCATATTATCAAGCTCTGTCGCAATATAATTACCAAGTTCTTCCGGGTTAAGATTTTTTGCAGAAGCCTCTTTAAATATTTGGCATGCACTATCAAATCCATTGGTGCTTTTTGGTGATGTACCCATACTACAAGACATGAGAAATAAAATAGCGGTTAGTGTAATACTTCTAGTAAACATAATCCTTTTCCTCGTTATTAGTGTACCAAAGTGATAATTTATTGATCATAACGCTGTCATGCTAACAAAAATCAAGGGGCCAGACTCGGTTGAAAGATAAATCAATTATAAAAAAGGAGTTTTAAGTGAATCCAACGCGTACAGAATTAAAAATTACTATAGCTAAATTAGGAATCAAAGGTTCACCCTGAGCCTTTGATTTACTTTGATTTACTTTGATTTACTTTGATTTCGGAAGAGCAAGCGTTGCTTTCACTGGATGAATTTGTAGAACGCTGGGATGAAAAATACCCCAAACCAGCAAATCCTGGCATGCTCACTGGCAGAACTTAAATACGTTATTCAACTATCCAGTGATATACGAAAAGTGATTAAAAAACGAAGACTCTTTCCAACTGATGACTCGGCAAAGAAGGTAATTTATTTAGCAACTCAGCGAGCTTTCCAAAAATGGACGATACTGATAAGAAATTGGAAAGCAGCACTTAATCGGTTTATGATTGAGTTTGAAGAACGTTTAACTGAATATATTTAATCAAGGGTAGTTACACAGAAGTATTTAAAGTGTGCCTTTTTAGTAGAGCTATAAACCTGACAGGCCACAATAACAAAAAAAGATTTTATCTAAGTTTTTTAGTGGTTTCTTAAGATAGCTATCCTGGTTATGTATTTTTATGTGTCTCGATTAACTCGTGTTGAGTTATTTTCGATAAACAACAATATGACCTTTTCCCGCTTTCTTAGCACGATACATTGCAATATCAGCATCTTTTAGTGCGGACTCAGCGCTTATTTTTTCAGGTGTCAAAAGACGTAGTCCAATACTGGCGCCAATCTGAAGTGATGTATTTTTGAAATTAATTTCTCTATTCAATCCTTTTAGGACTCTTTCGGCTATCATCAGTGCCTCGCTATTTACTCGTTGTTCATCAGTATCAAGCTGACTTAATACAACAACGAATTCATCACCACCAACACGGCTGACAATGTCTTCATTCCTCACAATAGAATTAAGGCGTTTAGCAATTTCAATAAGTGTCGCATCCCCTGCATCATGCCCGTTCTTGTCGTTTATAACTTTAAATCCATCCAAATCTATAAATAGAAGCGCCCCATACGATTTCTCTCTAACAAACCTGGATATTATCTTTTCTAGATATTCAATTAACAAACGGCGATTTGCCAATTGTGTTAACGAGTCGTGATATGCCATATGGGTTATTTGATGTATAGCATTATCACGTGCGACTACGTATGGTTTTATTATCCAAATATAAATCATTGGAGTGGATAATATGACCAGCAAGACGACATCCAGAATGGCCTCGGCGTATACGCCTATATCAAACGTCAAGCTCGCAAAACCAAGCATTATGGCAAACTCTACCAGGGCAATAATGGCAGTTATCCGCATAATGATATTTTTTTTGGTTGGTATATCCATAGTTCCTTTTCGTTACTAACGTTTGACTTAACCAGGAGGGTGCGAAGTGAGAGAGCAGTACGTCCGGTTGAGTGATTTATAAGTAATTTACACTGTACTTAACCTGGACGAAATCATTCGGAAATACTGATGCCTTAGCATTTTCAAGCTTTACATTATTATTGATTTTTCCAAAAAGTGGAACCCCTTCACCTAAAAGCACGGGAACTTTTGTAATGGTTATTTCATCAATGAGTTTAAGGTTAATAAAAGATGTGATGGTTGAACCACCATCGATGTACGCATGTTTAAGGCCGCAACTTTCTAAGTTTAAAACTAAATTTTGAATGTCGCCTGAGTACATTTCAACTTTTCCACGAAGATTTTCGGGCGGTTCTTTCATTGTATTACTTAACACAACAATACGCATATCGCCGTAAATCCATTGCTCAGAGGTTAAATTCATGCTGGAAATCATTTCCATGCACTTACGCCCCATAATCATACAATCTACGGAATCCATAAAAGACTGAAAACCCATATCTTCAGAACCCATATCAACTTCCAGGTTACCTGAAGTATGAAGCCAGTCAACACCTCCCTCAGGTGTTGCGATATACCCATCGACACTTGTTGCTATATAGACAGAGCATTTCATATTTTTATTCCTTGGCACCAAGCTAGAGATTACTTATAACGTGCATTAAGCCCCGTTCGATAAGTTATTGATTGGTATGTTTCCCGCTTTGTAAAAATACCCCATATCGTTACATTAAAAAAGGACTTTTACAAACAGATACTATGCTTATCTGTTTGAGTGAATCTTGTGTGACTATTGTTAAATATATTTCAGGACACACGTGTGAAAATCCTGTGTTTTAATCTTAAAAAAATCGTGGCCTTTTAATCAATCTCTGTGCTAGAGGTTGGGTGATTGTTTTTATGGCGAATCGCAAAGCGACAGCCCTGTTTGTTTTTAGAATGATGTTACGATGATGCCATTGCGAACTTACATATTAACAACGTGTTTGATTGGTTTAAAAATACTTAACAAAAACCAATGCATAAATAAAGCAGCCTATCGATAAACTAATAAACTAAACCATGAATTACAATCGCCGACCTAAGGTGTATCAACACCAAAAGCCAGCTAACCACATTAACCTGTTTAAGAGGTCAAAATGGTTAGAAAATATTCTACGCTACGAACCCGCTTTGTCCAAAGTAAATTAGTAACGAAAACAAACTTTTTCAAAGCACCGGTTAAAAACCCGGCACGAATGCCTGGGCAAATCTCCGGGCAACCAGCATCCAGTTTAGAACCTATAGCTGACTTAGTAGCTGTCGATTCACCGGCCAGGTTAGTGGGTAGCGAATTTAACGCTGGGCAATCCGCGTCCGTACTTTCAACACGGCTTAACGAAACCCTTCCCACCACTATGGAAACCCTGCGCTCGCATGTTAATTACCTGCTGAGTTTGCCTTTACCCGTGGGTGAGAGAAATCGTTTGTTGCTTGATGAAGCGCAGGCGAGTGGGGTTGGATTGGGGGAGGATGGGGTTGATCTGTCTTGCTTTGATCTTACCGCATTTGGATTACCTGGGTTTGATTGGGCGGATGTTTTTTAGTTATGTGGTTGCGTTTGCTGGGAGAACTTGAGGTTGCTTGCTCGGTGCCTGTTTGGTGCCGGGTTGCCTTTTTGGATTTTGGAGAATTTGAGATGGATACACTAGCTGACGTCGCTGGATCTCCGATAGAAGCGCGCGAAGATGAGGAGAGGTGTTGCTTGGCTCCCCTCTTTGGAAATGAGGGAATGCAAATATTTTATTACTACGCGTTTGATAGTGTTAAGTATTAATTTTACGGGGAGATTTAAAATGATTCAGGTAAATTTTCTTTGTTTATCGAGTTAGTAAACTGAATGTTTTTGAATCCCCCTCATTAGCATGATTTATTAATAGAGTGATTTTGAACTATCACTACATTATTTGTACTCCCGTTTTCCAAAGGGGGAGGCTTACAAGATTAACTTAGTCACACTGTAACAGGCTGATTTTTTTATCAAAGGTGTTTATCGGATTCATCCTAAGTTACTTGAACGTGATCGTGTAAAATATAATTAAATTTTTCTCACGCGGTATTTACGACCTTTTATTTTTCCGTCAGACAGAATTTTTAAGGCCTGCTTTGCGGCACCCTGTTCAACCGCCACATACGACACAATATCAAAAATATCGATTTTACCGATCTGTTTGCCTGGCAAGTCTGTGTTTTTGGTGAGTGCGCCCAGAATGTCACCGGCACGTATTTTGTTTTTACGACCGGCATTAATACAGAGTGTGCTCATGGGCGGTTTTATTTCTGTTGCGGGCTGTGTTTTTAATGTACTTGTGCTTTCTATGGTGAGCGGACTTTTCTGGAAATCTTCAATTGCGTTAACTTTTGAAGCTTCCGAAGGCGAAAATAAACTCAGTGCCAGGCCTTCCTTGCCAGCACGTCCGGTGCGACCAATGCGGTGAATATGAATTTCCGGATCCGGGGATAATTCATAGTTTATGACCGCTTCTAAATCTTTTATGTCCAGGCCGCGGGCCGCCACATCGGTGGCGATTAAAATGGAGCTGCTTTTATTGGAAAACAGCACCAGTTTCTGATCGCGCTCTTTCTGATCTAAATCACCGTGCAGGGCCACCGCATGAAAACCCTGTGACCAGAGTTCCTCTGCCAGTTCTTTGCACTGTTGTTTACGGTTGCAAAAAATTACACTGGATTGCGGGCTGTAATGGTTAAGCAAGGCAACTAAAGTTTGTGTTCGAGCATGTCTATCAGTTTCGTAGAAAACCTGTTTTATTTTGTTGTCATCATGTACAGATTCAACGGTTATTTCCGTCGGGTTGTTTTGAATTGAACGGCTAATTTTTTTTATTTGATTGGGAAACGTCGCAGAAAATAATAATGTCTGGCGGTTGCTGGGTGTTTTATTAATAATAAGATTTATATCATCCAGAAATCCCATGTCGAGCATACGGTCAGCTTCGTCCAGTACCAGTGTTGTTAAATTATCTAAATTCAAGCTGCCTTTCTTTAAATGTTTTAACACCCGGCCAGGTGTCCCCACAACAATGTGCGGGTGATGTTCCAGTGATGCGGTTTGTGGAACAATAGGGGTGCCGCCGCAGAGGGTGGTTATTTTTGTGTTGGCAATCGGACGGGCGAGTTTGCGTAGTTCCTTGCTGACCTGATCTGCCAGTTCTCTGGTGGGGCAGAGAACTAATGACTGGGTTTGATAGCGTTGGGCGTTGAGTTTGTTTAATAAACCAATACCAAATGCAGCGGTTTTTCCGCTGCCAGTTTTTGCCTGGGCGACGATGTCTTTGCCGGCCATTACCTGTGGAATGCTTTTTTCCTGTATCGGCGTCATGGATTTGTAATCGAGTGACAGCAGGTTGTTCAGGAATTCTTTTGACAGGGGAAGGGTTGTGAAGGCGGTCATCGGGTGTTGTTCCAGTGGTGTTGTGGTTGTGCTTGGGATAAGTATTTCGGAGGACATCCCCCTTAGTAAAA
>Ga0316206_1000893_pt1 | contig 32368 bp, 29 predicted proteins | sample 6monthpyrite_MG_FD_204942 | JGI IMG/M metagenome (GOLD analysis project Ga0316206, IMG submission 204942) | Microbial mat bacterial communities from mineral coupon in-situ incubated in ocean water Damariscotta River, Maine, United States -... | ecosystem: Environmental > Aquatic > Marine >... | reverse complement strand
CCATTAATCCACAGAATTGGGTGGTCAAATTATGAGTCGTGATTTTTTGTTTTGGTCAGACACAACATTGAGCCAAAACCTTGATCCATTGCCGCAATGACGGTTCGTTTGGGGTTCAATCTCCTGTCGAGCACCGAACAAAATGGTATGCTCTCATGATGAGTACTCAGAATACATCTGCGGAATCTTCGCTCGCCGACTCCCACGGCGATTTTCATGCTCGGCTCAATGCTGCGGCGGGGAGTGCGTCTTACCGCAAACTCGGTCGGCTCACGGATACTCATCCGGAGACGGTTCGGCGATATATGCAGGGGCAGGCGCCGAGTGCGACTTTTTTGACGAACTTGTGCCGGGTGCTCAATGTTTCTGGGGAGTGGCTGCTCACCGGGCGTGGACCGATGCGGTGCACGGATATGCGATCCCATGCGTTGAGCGAGGCGGACCCGTCCGAGTTGATGACTGCGGTCGCCAATACCCTCACGGATTTGTGTGACCGGATGGATCGGCTCGAACGGTTTGTCCAAACGATGGAAACCCGGATTCGGGGCGGAGTTCTCGCCAATCGGCTTGAGACGAGCACTCCCAAAGCCACAAAGCTACCGGCAAAATCCATCGAAGCAAAGCCCGCAGATCAATCTCAAAGATCCGCTGAAAGCGGATGCTCTGGTGAGCGGATCGACGAATCAGCATGCGTTGGAGGAACCAGCGTCCAACGGATCCGAGACGCTCTTGCCAAACACAAAGAATAAACGCACTGGATCGCACTTCGTATTTTATTACATCCATAGACGCTTTCTCGATCTTGAGTCATGCTGATACATCGAATTTGAGTCCCCCTCTATAGGGGGGCGAAAATTATAAAATGGCTCTAAATGGGCTGTTATCCCTCACAAAACTTTTTCTATCCCAGCAGGAATCGGCAACTCAACCGCTGCACATTGCGAACCGATGAAGCATGCATGGATAACAAGACTTCTTCATCGACAATATGCCCCTCAAATGATGACCAAGCCCAAAGCATATACGTCCGCCTTGTGCATGCGTGCGAGGGGATCTCGTATCGGGAGCTTGGACGGCTTACTGACACACATCCTGAGACCGTTCGGCGGTATATGCAGGGGCAAAATCCGAGTTCGGTTTTTCTCGCGAACCTGACCCAATCATTGGGAATATCAGGCGATTGGCTGCTTGGAGGCCAAGGTCCTATGAAAAGCTCCATGATTCAATCATATGCGCTTGCTCATGCAGACCCGAGCGAGCTGTTATATGCGGTTGCCGAGGCGTATACAAATATGCATTCACGGATGGAGTCGATGGAACAATCGCTCAAAGAGGTGAAGAACTTTGGGATTCAGTCAAGCCCGAACGGTGCGAATCCGGCTTCTCCTCGCCCAAAGGCGAAAAAAATCTCACTGAAATCGGATATGATCACTCCACCGGGTGCCGAGTTGGCACCAATGAAGGGTGAACATGACCACTGCGACCTCACCATCGAGCCAAAGCCCACTGAAAAAGCTCAAAAATCCGTTGCCACTCAAAGCACCTGCGAGCGAGCCAACGAATCCGCAGGCGCCCGGGGCAACTGCGCCCAGCGGATCCGGGACGCTATCGCCAAACGACCATCTTGAGTTGCTCATCGAGCTGATGCGTCCGAGGTCGATGGAGTTGGCCCGGAGATGGGTCAGCGCGTTGATGCTTGCCCCAGAATCTGAGCGGGAGTCGATTGTGCAAGCGGTCGAGGCCCAGATCGTGGCGGACTACACTGACTGAGCCGCCCACCTACGATTGGCCATGAGTTTTCAGAAGCACGCATCGTCGCTATTCAACACCATGAGCCAGATGCTCGAACTCACCGATGCCGATCGGTTCCGGGTCAATGCCCACGCCAAGGCATCACGGATTATCAAGGACCTCACCACGGACCTTGAGCCAATCGCCAAAGCTGGAGATCTCAAGTCGCTGACGGCGATCGAGGGGATCGGCAAGGGGACGGCGGGCAAACTGATCGAACTGGCGCAGACGGGGACCGTTTCTGAATACGAGGAACTCGCTGCCAAGGTGCCGACGGGCGTGATGAGGGTGCTCTCTATCCAGGGGCTCGGACCCAAGACGGTGAAGCTGATGTGGGATGAGAAGGGGGTGGAGTCGATCGGGGATCTCAAGGAGATCATCGACGATGGATCGATTCTGGAGCTGCCTCGGATGGGGGCCAAGACAGTTGAGAATATCAAGGCGTCGATCGCGTTCTTGGAATCGAGCGGCAAGCGCTTGCCGATCGGGATCGCGCAGCAGGTTGCGGATCGGTTCGTGGCGATGCTTGAAAAGGTCCCCGGAACAATCCGGGTCGAGTTTGCCGGGTCGCTTCGGCGAGGAAAGGAGACGATCGGGGATGTGGATATCCTGATCGCTACAGATGATCCTTATGCGGCCCGCGATGCGTTTACGGGGGCAGAGGGAGTGATGCAGGTGCTCGCCAAGGGGGAGACCAAGTGCTCGATCCGCACGGCCATTGGGGAATCGACGAGCCGATGGGGGAGTGATGAGCACGCTGGGGTACAGGTGGATCTTCGGATCGTGGACGAGACCTGCTGGGGGGCGGCGTTGTTGTATTTCTCTGGATCAAAGGAGCACGGGGTGCGCTTGCGCGAGCGGGCGATCAGGATGGGGATGACGCTCAACGAGTATGGAGTGTTTGCTGATGATGGGAGTGATCCGTCACCTCCACAATCGAGAGGGATCGAACCGATCGCGTGTGATACTGAGGAATCTATTTATACAGCACTCGGGATGCCTTTCATCCCCCCCACCATGCGCGAAGATCGGGGGGAGTTGGAACTCCATGACCCGATCCCTGTGATTGAAATTGGTGAGATCAAGGCGGAGCTGCATTCGCACACGCTCGCATCGGACGGGAAGATGACAATCGAGGAATCGGCGGCGATCGCCAAGGCGCGGGGGTTCCACACGCTGGCGATCACGGACCATTCGCAGAGTTCGGCAGTCGCGGGCGGGCTCAAACCCGATCGGCTGCGCGAACATATGAAGGCGATCCGCCAAGCCAACGAACAGATCGACGGGATCACGCTTCTGGCGGGGTCGGAGGTTGATATTCTAGTTGATGGCTCGCTCGATTATGACGATGATTTGTTGCATGCACTCGATGTGGTGGTGGCCTCGCCGCACGCGGGGTTGCGGGCCAAGCCCAAGCAGGCGACCAAGCGATTGCTACGGGCGATCGAGCATCCGATGGTGCACATCATCGGGCATCCAACGGGGCGATTGATCGAACGGCGTGAGGGGTTGTCACCTGATATGAACGAGTTGATCGCGGCGGCCATCGAGCACAACACGGCGCTCGAGATCAACTCCCATTGGATGCGGCTGGATCTGCGCGATACGCATGTCCGCGCAGCGGTCGAGGCGGGGGCGTTGATCTCGATCAACTGCGACGATCACCATCCGAGTGACTATAACAACCTGATCTTCGGTGTCTTGACCGGGCAACGGGGGTGGCTTACGGCAGAGCAATGCATCAATACTTGGGATGCTGAGAAGTTACATGGGTGGTTGAAATCGAAGCGGTGACCCCAGTGGACTTATCCACAATTTCGCGCGTTTACGAAACTTTCTTTCGTAATATATTTCTCAGTCTCAATGAACAAATTTGATTGCAACATCATTCTGTTTCAATAGATAGACCACAATTGTCTGTGTCAAACTGGGGCATTTGGACACAAACAAGTCATTTGCTCATTCACAATCATGAAAGTACATTCTGTATCCGAGGCGTGCATGCTGTGCGGTTCGTTGATTGCCATGTATCTGATGAAAGGAGCCTTCCATGATCCGATTGAGGAATTCCTCACTGGGTTTGTTTTCGCCAACCTTCCTCGCTGTTGCGAGTGCGATTGTCTGTGTAGCGCCCGCGATTGCGGCCCCCACCTGGATTGGGGTGTACGGCTCGTTCACCCGCCACGATGGTGCCAACCCGGGCACGCACACCGTGCTCATGAATCAGGATTATGTGGGGCTCCACGCCGAGCTCGGTGTGCAGGTCAATGGCGGATCGTGGGCGACCTACGAGATGTCGTATTCGGGCAACAACAGCGGCAACTCCACTTGGACCTACACCCCCGCTGCTTCGTATGCCCCTGGGAGCAGTGTCAACTATTACTTCCACGGGTACGACGACTGGGGTGCCAATATCTATGACAACAACGGCGGGTCGGACTATTCGTTTACCGCGTCGTTGGTGCCTTCGAGCAATCCGGGGTTCGGGTCACAAGTGATCAACGGCAATACGACCTTCCGGGTCTGGGCACCCAACGCGACGAGTGTTTCGGTCGCGGGGACATTTAATAGTTTCTCCGCGACGGCCAACCCGTTGGCAAGTGAATCGGGCGGGAACTGGTCGGTCGATGTCGCGGGGGATCAGACCGGGGCGACCTACAAGTATGTGATTGACGGGACGATCTGGAAGAATGATCCATATGCCGAGGATGTGACCAACTCGGTGGGCAACTCGGTCGTCGTCAGCCCTGCTGCGTATGCGTGGTCGTCGTTCACGACGCCGGGATGGACCGACATGGTGATCTATCAGATGCACACCGGGACCTACAACGATGTACCCGGGGGGAACCCGGGGACATGGGCGACGGCGATCACCAAACTCGATCATATCCAGAACATGGGATTCAACGCGGTGAAGCTGATGCCTGTGGCGGAGTTCGCCAGTGATTTTTCGTGGGGGTACAACCCGGCGCATCCGTTTGCGCCTGAGAGTATCTATGGGACGCCTACCGATTTGAAGGATTTTATTGATGCGTGTCATACGCGTGGGATCGCGGTGCTGATTGATGTGGTGTTTAATCACATGGGTCCGAGCGATCTGGATCTGTGGCAGTTTGACGGGTGGTCCACCGGTGGAAAAGGCGGGATTTATTTTTATCAGGATTGGCGATCGAGCACGCCTTGGGGCGATACCCGCCCGGATTATGGACGCACCGAGGTGCGGACCTACCTGCGTGATATCGCGATGTATTGGTTGACTGATTTCAATGCCGACGGATTGCGTTGGGATTCGACGATCAACATCCGCACGCAGAACAACGGCGGCGGCGGGGACATCCCCGATGGTTGGTCGTTGATGCAGTACATCAACGATGAGATTGATGCCTCGATGCCTTGGAAGATTTCGATCGCGGAAGATTTGCAGAAGAATGCCTGGATGACCAAGAGCACCGGTGCGGGCGGGGCTGGGTTCGATTCGCAGTGGGATGCAGCGTTTGTGCATCCGATCCGCGCAGCGATTATCGAGCAGAACGATGCAAACCGTGATATGAACGCGGTGCGCGACGCGATCGCGACGGTGTATAACGGCGATATGGTCGATCGGGTGGTCTATACAGAGAGTCACGATGAGGTCGCCAACGGCAAGGCGCGGGTGCCTGAAGAAATCTGGCCCGGCAATGCGGGAAGTTGGTTCTCGAAGAAGCGTTCGACGCTTGGAGCGGGATTGGTGTTTACCTCGCCGGGTGTGCCGATGATTTTCCAGGGACAGGAGTTCCTCGAAGATGGGTTCTTTGCCGATACCGATCCGATTGATTGGGCCAAGGCGGCGACCTATTCGGGGATTGTTGATCTGTATACCGATCTCGTCGGGCTCCGCAAGAACAGCGGTGGCAAGACGGCTGGGCTTGGTGGGAACAATGTCAATGTGCATCATGTGAACAATACGGGCAAGCTCATCGCGTTCCATCGTTGGAAGAACGGCGGCAACGGCGACGATGTGATCGTGGTGGCCAACTTCTCGGGGACCGGGTACAGCAGCTACAACATCGGGTTCCCATCGAGCGGGACCTGGAAGGTGCGGTTCAACTCGGACTGGAACGGGTATGACTCGGGCTTTGGCAACTGGAACGCCTACGACACGACGGCGAACTCTGGGGCGAAGGACGGCATGGGGTACAACGCCAATGTCGGGATCGGGCCTTACTCGGTGATTATTCTGTCGAAGGATTGAGTCGAAAGCAGATTGCTCTCTTCACGCTCGACGCTTTGGCGTCGGGCGTTTTTTTAGCTATACATCATCGCGGTGATGAAAAGCAATCCGAAAATCAGGAGGGCGAGTACGCCGATGATGGCGAAGAGCCAGAGCACAGGATGAGCCATTTCTGGTTGATTCAATCCATCCGAATTCCAAGCCACGAGCGGCTGAGGGAAGGAGCATTCGGGGCAGATGACCGATGCCGATTCGATGGTGAGCCCGGTGAGTGCATACCCACATCGGGCACAGACGAGCGGGCGAAGCGTGGCTGGCTGCATTGTATCGGGTCGAGCGGAGACGATCATTGCTGTTTGTATGACAGTTTCGTACCCTTGACGCCTGAGTATGGCTTCGGCTTGGAGGGCGGATCGGGCGGCGACGCGAATCGTTTGCCATGGTTCGTGCTTGGCCCCGATGGGGCGGGCGTGGAGTTCCCAGGTGTGATAGCCGGGCTTTGTTGGAGGTTGAGCGTCCATTGGTTTCAGTATAGAGGGAAACGGGCTGGAAGCCCGTTCTACTGGGGGAGTGGAGCTAGAATGGGGTGGCTGCGGTCATGGCCCTGAATATCTGAACTGAATGTGGGACACAGGCGAGACGCCTGTGCCACGGGTTTGGTATGTGTTGATAGGGGCTTTGTATGTTTGATCGTGTATCTGATGGGATGAACTCTGTATTTCGTAAGCTCAGCGGCAACGCGGAGATCTCGGAGTCCAATGTACGCGAGGCAATGGACGGGGTGCGCAGTGCGCTGCTTGAGGCGGATGTACACTTTGAGGTGGCCGAGGCCTTTTGTGAGCGGGTGATGACGGATGCCGTGGGGCAGCAGGTGACCAAGGCGGTCAAGCCCGGGCAGGAGATGATCGGAATTGTGCATCGTCGGCTGGTCGAGTTGTTTGGTGGTGATCCGGATGCTGAGGAGCAACCGACGCCGCCGGGGATCATGAAGCTGGCGCCTGGGCCGACGATCATTATGATGTGTGGTTTGCAGGGCTCGGGCAAGACCACGACCTGCGGCAAGCTCGCGGGGATGCTCAAAAAACAGGGGCGATCGGTGATGTTGTGTGCTGCGGACTTGCAGCGTCCGGCGGCTGTGGAACAGTTGGAGACTGTTGCGATACAAGCTGACAAAGAGCTGCCCGGTGGATCACAGGTTCATTTTTATGGCGAGCATGACCAGTCAGCCGAGTATGGCAAGGCGGTCGGGGTCGCGGTGAAGGTGTGTCAGCGGGCGCTCAAGGCTGCAAAGGACAAGGGCGTGGATGTGCTGATCCTTGATACGGCTGGTCGGCTGCATGTCAATGATGAGCTGATGGGCGAGCTCAAGGGCGTGCGCTCGATGCTCAACCCGCATCATATTTTCCTCGTGGTTGATGCGATGACCGGGCAGGACGCGGTCAACAGCGCCAAGGCGTTCCATCAGCAGCTTGAGGTCGACGGGGTGATCCTGACCAAGTTTGACTCCGACACCCGAGGCGGGGCGGCGTTGTCGGTCAAGGAAGTGACAGGGGCGCCGATCCGGTATATCGGAGTGGGCGAGCATCTCGATGCGATCGAGGTGTTCCATCCGGAGCGGATGGCCGGGCGGATTCTGGGGATGGGCGATGTGGTTTCGCTTGTGGAGAAGGCGCAGCAGGAGGTCTCTGAGGACGAGGCGGCGGCGCTTGAGGCAAAGATGGCTCGGGGTGAACTGGACATGGATGACTTCCTCAAGCAGCTCAAGATGATGCGTCGGATGGGGTCGATGAAGTCGCTGCTTGGGATGCTGCCGGGTGTTGGCTCTGCTCTCAAGGATATTGATGTCGATGAGAAGCAGTTTGATCGGACTGAGGCGATGATCCATTCGATGACTGCTGATGAGAAGAAGCGGCCTGAGATCATCAAACACTCGCGGAAGATGCGGATCGCCAAAGGGTCGGGGACGGATCAGGGCGAGGTCGGCAAGCTCACCAAGCAGTTCGGGATGCTCTCGAAGATGATGAAACAGATGGGGGCGATGGGCGCGGGGGGCAAGCTGGCGGCGGCCAAGGCGATGGCGGGCGGAATGGGTGGCATGGGCGGTATGCCTGGAATGGGTGGCATGGGCGGCGGATTCTCAATGAAGAAATCAACCAAGTCTGGATCGGGCGGGGGCAAGAAGCGCAAGCCAAAGAAACGGAGATAAACGATGACGAGTTCAACATTGGGTTTCGACGGCGATCGGGTCGCGGCGATCGCTGATCAGCTCTTCGAGATGAACGAGGCGAAGATGTCCAAGGCGAGGAAGCCCGGCGGGTGGTCTCGCAAGGAGATCCTCGGGCACCTGATCGACAGCGCGAGCGTGAACCATCAGCGGTTTATCGATTCGCAGATCACGGGCTCGATCGTGTTCATTGGGTATGCCCATCAGGAATGGGTGTCGCTGCAGGGATACCGGGATGCGGCGTGGGAGGAACTGGTGACACTCTGGTGTGCGCTCAACATGCACCTATGCAACATCGTTGAGTTGATCCCGAGCAGGGTCCTCGACGAGGTACACAACGATCACAGCTACGAAGCGATGGCGTTCCGCGAGTTGCCCAACGATGAACCCTCGACGCTTGGATATCTGGTCGAGGATTACTTTGCGCATCTTCAGTATCACCTCGATCAGATTCTGGAGTGAAGATGGATTCCTCGGACAAGGCGAACAAGCTTGGTTTGCCTGAACTCATCGCGATGGGTGTTGGCGGAATGATCGGGGGCGGGATTTTTTCTGTGCTCGGGATCGCGGTCGGGATCTCTGGGCACGCGACGCCGATCGCCTTCGGGCTTGGTGGGCTGATCGCATTGTTGGCGGGGTATTCCTATGTGCGATTAGCGTTGGCGTATCGAGATGACGGGGCGAGTTTTACCTATCTCGAAAAGGCCTTCCCCAAGCATCCCAACATCGCGGGGATTGAGGGATGGACGGTGATCGTCGGGTATGTGGGGACGCTGGCGCTCTATGCGTTTACCTTCGGGGCGTATGGCTCTGATCTGCTTGGCACCGAGAATGACCCTGTTGTGCGGATGCTGCTTTCTTCGGGGGTGTTGTTGTTCTTTATGGTGGTCAATCTCCGGGGGGTAAAGTCTTCGGGTCGCTCTGAAGATCTGATTGTCTATACCAAGATTATCCTGTTAGCGCTCTTTGCCGTCGCGGGGATGCGCTCGGTGAAGTCGGACCATCTGTTTCCCGTGTTCGATCTAGGCACCAGCGCGGTGTTTATCTCCGGCGCGACGGTGTTCGTGGCCTTTGAGGGGTTTCAGTTGATCACCAATGCGGTCACCGAGATCCGCAATCCAGAAAAAAAGTCCCGCGCGGGATCTATGGCTCGATCATCATCACCTCGCTGATCTATGTGTCGATCGCGTTCGTCGCTATTGGGAGTTTGAGTACGCAGGAACTCATTGACGCCAAGGAATATGCACTCGCAGTGGCGGCCGAGCCCGCACTGGGCAATGCCGGGCGGGCGCCAATTGGCGTCGCGGCGCTCTAGGCCACTTCGTCGGCGATCAACGCGACGGCCTTTGGGGTTTCGCGGATGATGTCGCAGATGGCGACTGAGAAGATGATGCCCAAGGCGTTCTCATTCCGCACGCGGACGCGCGATGTGCTGGCAGTCGGGATCATCACGCTCACCGGATTGGGCATCGCCTTCACGACGCTCAACTCGCTCGATACCATCGCTTCGTTTTCGAGCCTGACCTTCCTGTTCGTCTCGCTCGGCGTCGGGATCGCCAACTACCGCCTCAGGGCGATCACCAAAAGCAATGGCACAGTGATCATCAGCGGAATCGTTGTGGTGGTGGTGACGATCGGGCTGCTGCTGTTCTATATGGGGAACCACGAGCGGGATACGCTCTCCGCCATTGGGGTGCTCTATGGAGCGGTGTTTGCTGCGGATCTGCTCTTCAGCAAGCGCAGACTGATCTTGGTTTCAAGGAACTCTTGACCGGATATTCGTGGCATGGCTCATGATCTGGGCTCAACTCAGGCCGCCATTAATCCGGGCTTCAGTTATTTTTTCATTGAATCAATATCTATATCTATTGATACTCATTTGGTTATCTCAGGCTCGGTGGGGTTGTTTCTATCCGTCGTCAACACCGTTCGCGTCGCTGAGGCTGAATCGTTCTCAAAAACTGTGATCTTCTCGGTCTTCAACTGATCGAAGCCTTCTTCAGGTTGAAGTGTTCGCTGCGCGGCGTCTCAGACAGATCAAACCGCATAACCATCACTAAACTTCGTATTCCTGTTACGCGTGCATGGCGGAGCGGCATCGTTGAAATGTATGCTCTGGGTGATCCCCGTGCGGAAAGTCCGCGGGGGCAAATATCGGTCTCCATATCAACAGGTGCCAACATGAACTTCAGATCGTCCATCGCCATCGCGCTCTATGCCTGCGTCGGCGCATCGTCCGCCGTCAACGCGGATATTGTTTTCCAAGACAACTTTGAGTCGGGGTTGAATCTCTGGACCGGAAAAAACGGTGGGTCGTACCGGGGTGAACTCGTGGCCGATCCACTCGGGAGCGGGAACACCGTGCTCGGGTTTAACGGGCTCAACTCGGCGGGTGATATGTTCATGGCCAACCCGTTCGAGCTCGACCCGAGCAAGACCTATCAGCTCTCGTTTGATTATCTCGGCCTTGGATTAGCCAAAAGCAATCTCAACGACACGGGCGGGTATGTGGGGTTCTCGGTGGATACCCCGGGGAGGCATAAATGGAAATGGGCGACGGGCTCGGTGTCGGGCGCGAGCGATGTGCTTATCGACGACGGGCAGTGGAACTCGTACAAGTTTGATTTCCAAGCCTCGGATCTGGGGATCGGCAACTCGGTGCGTCTGATGGTCGAGGACTTTGTTGGCTCGGGCGGGCGTTCGGGCGATGCGTTCTTTGATAACTTCAAGATCACCACGGTGCCCACGCCGGGGTCGGTGGCGCTCCTGGGTGTTGGCGGATTGCTCGTCACCAGACGACGACGGTCATGAGGCGAACGATTCGATATAACCATGCGGGCGGGCTCTATTGGGTCCGCCTGTTTTCTTGCGCCTTGGAGGATCAGTTATCAATCGGCAATGGATCGGCGGCCCGCCCCTCGGCCCAGTCTTTGAACTTGGGCCAGAATACTTCTTGGATCAGGATTTTTACGCATGCGGCGATCGGGATGGCGATGAGCAACCCGAAGATCCCGAAGAGCGCGCCGCCGGCGAGCGAGGCGAAGAGGATCGTCGGGGTGTCCATCCCGGTGCTCTTGCCCTGGATGAGCGGCGTCCAGACATAGTCGTCGAGGGCTTGGCCGAGGAAGTAGAGGACGGTTGGGGCGCCGAGGACCCACCAGATCTCGCCTCGCATGCCTGAATAGCCCTGGAGCCAGAGCAGCGAGACGGCGATGGGCACGCCGATGAGGGCGAGGTAGGGGACGATCGAGAGGACGGCGACGGCGGGTCCGAGGATAAAGGCACCGGGGACCCCGATGATGAAGAACCCGATCGAGAAGACGATCGATTGGATAAAGGCGATGGTGATGCGTCCGCGGATGAACCCGGAGATCACGCGATCGAACTTGACGAGCAGGTCGATGATCCGGTCACGGTTTTTATCGGGGAGAAGGTTGGTCCCGAAGTGCTGGAGCCCGACCCATTCGGTGGCAGTGAAGAAGAAAAAGAACGCGGTGACGAAGGCCATGAAGCTGAGCCCAAACACCGCGCCGAGGATCGAGAGCACGCTCTTGATCGCGTTGACCCCGACGCCGGTGGCGGTGGTTGCGATCTGGTCTTGATTCTCACTGATCCAGTTGAGCGCCGTGTCGAAGGCGTTGCCGTACATCGAGCCGTTGGTCTGCGAGTCTCTGATCTGCTCCTGTATCCAGATCCAGTTGTCGGCCTTGGAGTGAGCGGGGCTCGGTTCGCCCTCGGCTCCGCTGGGGGCTACTGTGCCTTCGGGGTCGATTGAGTACCGGAGATATTCAGCGGCCTGCTCCGGATTCTGCATCCCGAGCGCTTGGTTGACATGATCGATATTGGTTGCGGTGTTGGTGGAGAAGGCGATGAGCTGGCCCACGGCATAGGTGGTCCCGAGCATGGCGGGGATGGCGACGAAGAGGATCAACCCGGCGATGATAGAGATGACCGAGGATCGGCGGGAGATATTGAGTCGCTTCATCAGCCAGACGATCACGGGCTCGAAGAGGTAGGCGAGGAGGATCGCCAAGAGCAGCGGCACGGTGACGACGGAGGCTTTTTGAGCGAGCAAGATCAGTGCGAAGATACCGAGCCCAAGGAGCACATCGCGGACGGGCTGCATGTGCCAGAGGTGGAGCGTAGCCCATGCGGGCGTGGGCTGGGAGTTGTTCGATTCGTGTTCATCCATGCGATAAGCATAGCATGGAACTGGGATTCTTGTCGGCACTGATGACTTGGTGGTCCCGCTCGCCGATCAGGATTCGAGCGTGACGGGGCGGGTGGTCCTCGCCGGATCAGCGAAGACATCGTCGAACTCATAGATCGAATCGAAGTCATCGATGCGGTCATCATCGGTGGTCCGCATGAGCCCGGCCTCGACCATCGCAAAGATGATGTTGCCAAAGTCGCGGGTGTAGTGGATGCCCCATTTGTTGAGCACCGATTTGGCGAGCATGCCGTAGCGCTCGATGGCGTAGTCCTTGAGCCCGATACAGAGTTCGTGCCCGCAGACATGGCGGGAGTCTTCGGCGAGTCCGAGTTCGAGGATGGTCTGCTCGGCGGGGTTGCCGTGGACCATCTCGACGGTGTGGGCGAGCCCGTCTCGGATAAACCCGAAGCACGCGGGCGAATAGCCGCCGGCTTGGTCCATGATTTCTTTGAGATCGATTTGTGTTTCGCTGCTCATCACACACACTCACTGGGGCTTTTCTGCACATCGAACGATATGCACGAGATCCCGCCTATGAAGGGTATTCCCACAACATCATTCGGGAAGATCACACCCTTCACTTGATCTTTTCGCATCGGCGGGCGGATTGGATGCACTATTCTGGGGCTTCCAGATCCACCGGAGCGGTTTGTCTTTCCACTCTTGAGCATACCCCACCCCGATCCGAGGGGTGCATTGAATTTCCTGATCGGGGACTTTGATTCCTTTTAAGATGGTAAGCTGGGCGGATTGGAGAAGATCGATGCCGTCTAGCGTGCGATCAATCAGCATTGCCTGGCAGATTTTGGCCGGCCCATTGCATAAGTCTTTTTCTCGCAACGGGTTCTTTCTCAGCTTTGTCGAGCGGTTTGCTCGCATGATGCCATTGCCAAGTGTGGGTTTGCCCCCCCGGATAAGCACGGCGGCGGGGTGGTTTTCTTTGTAGCACGAGACATTGAAGCAGTGGTGCATGCCGTAGGTGAAGTAGACATACGCCGTGCCGGGCTGGGCCCACATGGACTCGTTTCGTTGAGTCCTCCGACCCCCGAATCCGTGCGAGGCCCGATCTTCCGGACCGATGTATGCCTCGGTTTCGGTGATGAGCCCGGAGAGGATGGAGCCGTCGTCGAGGGTGCGCCGGAGCTGGCACCCGATAAGGAGCCGGGCGAGTTGGTCGGCGGGGAGATCGAACACTTCACTGTGCATGCGTCGTGTATCCATGATTCAGACATGTTTCAGACATTATTCAGAAACACCCACTCCGGCGGTTGGTCGCTCTGCATCGCACCATGCCATGAGTCCGCACGCCCCGGTTCGATCGGGACCGCGAGGAGCCCGAGGGGTTGATCGTCTGGGCGGAGGGTGAAACGCAGCGCGTCGAGCCCAAGGGCGGCGGCTCCGTTGGTGGTGGCCATCTGGAGGAGGGTCATCGCATCGGTTCCATCGCGACGGGCGAGGAGTCGCATCTCGTCGAGGATGGAGATTCGGTCGGGGGTGTCGAGGTTGACGATGGAGTCGGTGCCGAGACACACATTGACTCCTGCAGCGAGCATGTCTTGGTAGCGATGCAGGCCAAAGTGCTTTGCAGCACCGAAATAGGTTGAGGCACGCGGGCAGTAGGCGACGCTGGTTTTCGTGGTGGCGAGGGTTTCGATGGCGTGGTCGGTGGCGTCGTTGACATGGGCGACGAGGAAGGATGAATCTTCAAGCACCACAGCGAGGTGCTCGACGGGGTGCTTGTCCTTGGCGATGTGGTCGAGGATGGCGTCGTCCCAGATGCCGAAGCGTTCGAGGAAGGCGCGTTGGGGGCCGGTGCCCTCGGCGATGAACTCGCGTTCTTCGGGAGTCTCGGCGAGGTGGGTGCTCAGGGGCATAGCTCGCGAGCGGACAGCAGCGGCGGCCCATTGATACACCGCCAGATCAACGGTGTTGGGGGCGTGGGGTTGGAGACCGATTTTGACTCCTGAATCTGCGAGGTCGGTGAGGGATTGGGGATAGAAGGTGGAGAGGTACTGCTCGATCTTCTTGATCGCAGCGGCGACGGTGGTGCCGATCCCGAAGAACTCGATGTAAGACACCCCGAACAAGGGGGATTCGGCGAGTTCGTGGGCGGGGGTGTCGGTGAGTCGACCGCCCGGTGCCCCGGCGATGTCCCCCACCGCGATGGTGCCGCCGTTGAGTGAGGCCCGGATGCCGAGGGCGACGGATTTGCGGATTTCGGCGTCGTCGCTCTTGCGATTGGCCCGGATGTGATCGACCCACTTGACGAATCCGTCGCCTGGATCGTGGGCGATGGGGCCGATGTGGGTCAGATCGAGGTGGGTGTGAGCATTGACGAGCGCGGGGATGAGCAGGCGGTTGTTGAGGGTGAGTTCCATGATGGATTTGGGCAGATCCATCTGGGTCATTTGGTGGTCGATTTGGGCGTGCGTTCCGATTGAAACGATTTCGTACCCAGCATCGAGTTCTTTGAGGATCATTGACCCAGACTCGATCACGCCGATCTGGGCATCAGCGATGGCGCATGCATTAAGTCTGATGAAAGGATGAGAAAACCCGGAATCTGGGGGAATTGCTGAACGGGTGGGATCGAGCAGCGCATCTACTTGATAGCGAGCGGGTTGGAGTGTGTGATCGGGCATTGGTCCTGATGGTATGTGGGCAATGCACAAGAAGGTTGTGGATTGGGCCGCCGAGTTGGAATCAGCACGATATCATACAGCACGACCAGTTGGGAGAACCATTTGGGATCGTCATCGAATCCATTCGCCGGGTGCGCCACCCGGCAATCGAGCAGACAGGAGCAGACCATGAACATCGCCAAACCGTGGCACAAAGTCGCAACGACCACCGTTCTTATCGCCATCGCAGGGCTCTCGAGCGGGTGTGTCTCTCAGCAGGAATATGATAAACTCTACGACACCAACCAGTCGCTACGGAGTCAAAATCAGGAAATGACCAACCTGCTCGGGACCACCGAGTCGGCCAACTCCCAGCTTCAGGGCTCTGCCGGCAATGCTCAGCAGGTCATCAACGGTCTCCGCTCAGAGAATACGACTCTCCGGGACCAACTCGCGGGATCGCAAGAGGCGTTCGGTCGGCTTGAGGATCGGATGAACTCGCTCCAGATCGTGCATCTTGATGCCGCGACGGATCGAGCGCTAACGGATCTGGCGAGCCAGTATCCGGATCTGATTATCTACGATGCCGATCGTGGGATGCTGCGGTTCGCATCGGATCTGACCTTCGGCTCGGGCTCGGACTCGGTCCAGGCATCAGCGAACGATTCGCTCATGAAGCTCGCTGAGGTGCTCAACTCTGGTTCGGCGAATAAATACGACATCCGTATCGTCGGGCACACCGACGACGAGAAACCGAGCGCCAACACGCAGAAGCGCCACCCGACCAATATGCACCTCTCGGCCCATCGCGCGATCGCGGTCCGTGATGTGCTCGGACAGGGCGGGGTCGATTGGAGCCGGATGTCGGTGACCGGATGGGGTGCCAAGCGTCCGCTCGTCGCCAACAACAAGGGCAAGGGCACCGCGGCCAACCGACGGGTTGAGATCTATCTCGTGCCCTCGACCATGATTGAGGTTGAGGCAGCGACGAGCGAGGCATCCGCGGCTCAGCCGAGCCCGGAGGTGACCACACGCCCAAAGATCGACCCGACGAAATAAGTCGGACCGAATCCACCCATCCAGACGGTGTTGGTGAGTGATGGAAAAGAACTGACCCGTGATGGCTAGGCCTCGCGGGTTTTTTCTTTGGGTGCTGTGCGATTGGGCGCGATGGCGAAGAAGAAGGAGACGAAGAAGACAAGGAAGCCTGCAGCGGTGACGGGGAGGGTCCATCCCGCGTTTCTCAGGGGTTGTTCCTCGAATGTGATCGCGGGGGCACGCGGCATGATCTTAAGGGCGGCCCCTCGTTCCCAAGAATATTCTTCGAGTTCACCCTCGCCGCGTTGGGGGATAGGATCGCCGCGGAGCTTGGCGTAGTTCTGGCGGTATTCAAGGCTTTTACCGCTCTCGGGGAATCGTTTCACTTCGTGGACGATGGTGCCGTCGCGGAGGAACTCGTAGCAGTCGAATCGCCAGAGGTCTCGGCGGACCTCGGCGGAGCTCCGGTTCTTGGGTTGCTCGATCGACTCGAAGCGTGGCTCATTGATCGGTTCGACGCCGAAGGGCGTGCGGGTGACGATGGCGAGGCGGGGGATGATCTCTTCGCTCTTGACCCGGCGTTGGAACTCGTCCATCGACATCCCTGAGCGGTCAGCGAAGAAATCCATGGTCATCCAATCGCTCTGGCGTTCGAAGAGCGATGGGAGCGGCTGCTGGGGAGGGACAGTGACATCAAGGATGAGTTCTTGATTGCCGTAGCGTACTCTGAGGACCGGCTTGTCGTCGATGGTATCTTCGGTGAGGGTGATCGATCGACCTGCAAAGGTGAAGTCGGTGCTCTGGACCTGGATATAGGCGAAGAGCGGGTGGTCGGATTCTTTGTTGTAGTCGGCGATGCGCTCGGCGAGCATCGCCCCCGAGACAATGATCGCAACGAACGAGACCGCCATCAAGACCCAATAGATCCGCCTGTTCTCTTTGGTCGGGGTATTCGATCGATCGAGATTGTCTTGATTAGTGCCCATCGTCGTGCGATTCTGTAGCGTGCTCGCCGCCAGCGGAATGGCCCTCGGCGGGATCGACATCAGAGAAGAGCCCGGGGGTGATGCCGTGGCGTGGGTGCGAGGCGTTGGCGGTCGAGACCGCGTCGTGGTGGGCGAATCCGAGGGATTCGAAGTAGTTGGATTCGTCGAGTTCGTCTCGATGTGTGGCGTGCGAGCCGTAGAACTCGCTCCAGAAGTCGGCCTCGTCCATGTCGGGGTTGTCGCGGTATGCGTTGAGCCCGGGGTGAAGCTTGTTGCCGTTGAGTCGAGCATACTGGACAAGACTCTTACCACCCGTGTTGATTTTGGGTGCAAGATCGACCGCAAATCGCGGGTCGGCGGGTGCGGCGTTGAGACCCACGCCCGTGCCGCCGGCCTGGATTTCCCCCGCCTTCATGGGATCAACGAGCCCACGGTCATCGAGGTCGATCATTGCGAATCCGAGGAAGAGCGCGACGCAGAAAAGGCAGAAGAGGATCACGAAGGTATTGAGGACCTTGTCGTACTTGAGCTGCATAAAGAACGCCCCGACGAGGACCGCCTTGACCACGGCGATGGACATGACGCCTGCGATGTTGACCCACTTGGGCAAGAGGATCCCGAAGGAAACCTCGACCCACTGCTCGAGGTTGTAGAACCCGACGGTCACAACAGTGAAAGCCAGCAGGATCGCGAGGATGGTCACCTGCATCCGGTAGTCGGCGACAAAGTGCCCGTGGTGGTCATCGTCGTGGGGATTGATCCCGTGGGGGTCGGTCGGGTCCCACCCGAGTGTGGTCGTATCTGAGTTGGTTGTGTCTTGGCTCATGGTTTAATCTCTGATGAGAATGAATCGAATCGGGGAGACTGGATCTGCGTGCGGAATCAATGGATGAGGTAGAGCAAGGGAAAGAGGAATATCCAGATCACATCAACGATGTGCCAGTAGAGAGCGGAGTTCTCGACGAGGGTGTACTGGGTCGGGCCATAGGACTGGTAGCGGAACGCACGCCAGAGCACGACCGCAAAGAGGATTGCACCGACGATGACATGGAAAGCGTGGAGCCCGGTCCCGATGTAGTAGAGCGACCACCAGAGCGGCTCGTGGGGATCATGGGCGAATGGGTATGAGAAGAATGTGCCTGGGGCTTTGCCGGCGGGGAGCTTGGCGAGATACTCAAACTTGAGTTTGATGAAAAGGAATAGTGCCGCGCAGATTATAGTGATCACGATGTTGATCTTGAACCAGAACTGCTTATCGAGTTGGGCAAGCCGGACGGAGTTGGCTGCGGTCCACGATGAGACAAGCAGCACCGCGGTGTTGGCGGCTCCGAATCGCCAGTCGAGATAATGCGAACCGTTGGCCCAAGCTTCTGGATAGAGGAGGCGGAAGATGGCATATCCGCAGAAGATGCCCGCGAAGAGCAGGATCTCTGTCGAGAGGAAGAGCCACATCCCGAGTTTGGCGGCATCGAACTCTTCATCACCCGTACGCCAGTGGTGGGCGAATGGGCGATTGCGCCAATGCTTGGGGCTCTGGAGGATTCGAGCCGGGATGTTTGTGGTATCTGTATCGGTCATCATGGTCATGGTCTGCCCCTTGTCGGCGTGGTTGGTGCCGGTGGGTCTATCAATCGAATCGCTTCTTGGGATCAGTGTTGTCCGCCGTTTTCGGGGAGCGGATAGTCCTTTGGATCCCAATGCGGCGGGACGACGGTTTCGAAGTCGTATGGGCCGTGGGTGACAATCGGTTCATGGTGGAAGTTGTGCTCGATGGGTGGAGACTCGGCTTCCCATTCGAGGGTGAGTCCACCCCACGGGTTGGCCGGGGCTTTGTCGCCGGCGAGCAAGGATTGAATAAAGACGAAGAGGTGCACGAGGAATCCGGCGAACAGGATCCAAGAGCCGTAGGTCGATATCTGGTGGAGCGTCTGGAACTCATCGACATAGTTGGCATATCGACGGGGCATCCCGCGGGTGCCGAGGAAGAACTGGGTAAAGAAGGTGACATTGAACCCGATGAAGACGAGCACAGCCCCGAGCATGGCGAATCGTTCGTTGTACATCTTGCCGAACATCTTGGGCCACCAGTGGTGGATCCCGCCCATGAAGGCGATCACGGTCCCGCCCATCATGACATAGTGGAAGTGGGCGACGACATAGTACGAGTCATGGAGGTGGAGATCGGTGGTCAGGGTCGCCAGAGGAAGCCCGGTGAGCCCGCCGATCGAGAAAGTGAATAGGAACATGAGCCCGTAGAACATGGGCGTATTCACGACGATCGAACCCTTATAGAGCGTCGCGATCCAGTTGAACATCTTGATCGCGGTCGGGATGGCGACGAGGAAGGTCAGCCCGGAGAAGAGGATGGCTGCCAGTTCGCCCATCGCGGTGAAGATGTGGTGTCCCCAGACGAGGAACGAAACCCCGGCAATCCCCAGCGACGAGAACGCGATGGCGCGATACCCAAAGATGTGCTTGCGCGAATGGACCGTGAGGATCTCGGAGATGATGCCCATCGCCGGAAGGATCATCACATAGACCACCGGATGAGAATAGAACCAGAAGAAGTGCTGATAGAGCACCGGGTCGCCGCCCATTGAAGGATCAAAGATCCCGATATGCATAATGCGTTCGAAGACGAGCAACAGCAGCGTGATTCCGATCACGGGGGTGGCAAGAACCTGGATGATCGAGGTCGCGTAGATCGCCCAGATCATTAGCGGCATATCGAACCACCCCATGCCCGGGGCACGGAGCTTGTGCACGGTGACGACAAAGTTGAGCCCTGTGAGGATCGAGGAGAACCCGAGAACGAAAGCAGCCGTCACCATCAGCACCACCCGCCAATGGTCGGCGTCGGTGGTTGTTGAATAGGGCGTGTAGAAGGTCCACCCCGTATCGACCCCGCCGAGCAGGATGGACATGATGCCGAAGAGACTCCCGAAGACATAGATGTACCAGCTCAATAGATTGAGCCTTGGGAAAGCCACATCTTTGGCCCCGAGCATGATCGGGAGAAAGAAGTTGCCCAGCGATGCGGGGATCGATGGGACGATGAACATGAAGACCATCACGGCCCCGTGGAGGGTGAAGGCCCGGTTGTAGATCTGGACATCGCTCAGATCGCCGGTGATCCCGCCGAGGAGTTCCTTGAGTTTTTCACCGGAGGTGACGGTCTCGAGTTCGCCGGCAGCATTGAGCACTTCTTGGGTGCGGATAGGCTCGAGGAGGTCGTAGCGGACCGCCATCGCGGCCATGCCGCCGATGAAGAACATCGTCAGGACCGCGAAGAGGTACATCACTCCGATCTTCTTGTGATCGACAGTGGTCCCCCACTGCCAGATGTGGGCGATGATCCCGGGGGGGCCGCTGAGGTAGGACCCCTCATCGTGATGTCCTGCGTGTGCATCAAGCGTACTCATGATTCACTCCCGGCTGATTCTTCTGCCTGGCTATCTAGTTGGTCTGGTGTTGCATCGTGCTCGCCTGCATTTGGATCGCGGTCCGAGAGCGATTTGATAAACGCGATGACATTATTGATGTCCTCATCAGAGAGGATCCCCTGATAGCTCGTCATCGCCGGGGCGAAGCCCTTGACGACCTTCGCGTTGGGGTCGAGGATTGATTCGCGGTAGTAGTTGTCGTCGCGGAGGACCTTTGAGCCATTCGACAGCACGGCTTCGTACCCGAACCCGAACTCACCGGCGTCGTTCTTGAAAGAGTTCCAAGCCGGTCCGACGAGGCGTGTGCCGTCGATCTGGTGGCAGCTCTTGCAGATCGTGTTCCAGATCTTGTGCCCGGCATCGATGGGGTCAAGTTTTACACCCCATTCCGCCATCTTCTGGTCGTAGACCTCTCTAGGAACGACACGGAGCGTGGCGGCCATACGGGAGTGGTCGTCGCCGCAGTATTCGGCGCAGAAGATCCACATATCGCGTCCGGGCATGACCTCGCCGGTGATCTGATGGACATAGGAATCATTGGAGGTAAGCGTCGGCGTGTGGAACCCGTATCCCGTGTACCGGTTGGGGACGACATCCATCTTGGTCCGAAACTCCGGTATCCAGAACGCGTGGAGCACATCTGCGGACTGCATCTGAAGTTTGACATCGGTGTCTTCTGGGATGTAGAAGATCGGGTACTCGAGCCCTTGGATGGGTCCGGCTCCCTCTACGATTACCTTCGAGAGTGCTTGTTTCTCTGGCGAGGTCGCCCCGTTGGGGTAGGTCGCGACCCATGCCCATTTCATGCCTCGGATACGGAGTTCCATCGCGCTGTTTGGAGAGACGATCTTATACGAGTATCCCCAGAACCCGTAGACGAACATGACGAGCATGCTCGACGAGGGGACGACCGTCCAGAATATTTCGAGGAGAGTGTTATGGTGCGGGCTTGGCTGGGCCGGGACACCGGGTCGTCGGCGGTACTTGATGACGAAGTACACCATCAACCCCATGAGCAGGACGAAGAAGAAGATCGAGAACCAGGTGATCATCAGAAACAGCCCGTCGGACCATGCCGCGGCATGGGACGCGGGCATCTTGTCGCCGAAGATCAGGCGTTGGAGGAGAACCGGTTCTGTGCTTGCAAGCGTTGGCATCGTCATGACACATGCCCTGTATGTGCTCCGGCGAAGTTGCCAGAGGAGGTTTTCGATGAATGTGAATCGTGATTGTTCGTGGTGCTTTGCTCGCCCTCTTGAGCCAAGCCGGCGAGGTACTTGCGTTTGCGGACCCGCTCACCCATAAACAAGAAGGTGAGTCCGATGATGATGAGCGCGAGAGTAAGCAGAGCGCCGAGTTTCATCACCTGCATCGCCTGGATCGAGTATGCCCCGGCATTCGGGTCGTATTGATAACAGAAATGAAGCAGGCGATCACCGAGGCTCGCAGCGATCTTGCCCTCGGAGGCATCAAGGAGCGAGAGCTTGAGTTCTTGAGGCGGGTAATCAAAGCCGTACATGTATCGCGTGACCTTACCCTCCGGTGAGAGGATCATCAGCGAGATCGGATGGGAGTACTGCCCCTTGGTGGTCGGGTTGTAGTTGAACCCGATCGAGTTGACAAGGCGTCTGATATTGACCTCGTCGCCCGTGTGGAACGCGATCCCGTCGTTTGCTCCTTCGGAACCCTTGTTGTAGCCCCCGAGGAACTTGGTGCGTTCGCCGAGCGCCATTGATGTGGTCTCGGTGGAATCGAAGCTCACGACCAGAAGCCGGAAGTCTTCGCCGGCGGTGTAGTTGAGTTTGTTGAGCGAGTCGGTGAGCTGCGAGAGCACCACCGGGCAGACCACCGGGCACTCGTAGTAGACCATGACGAGGATGAGCGGTGTGTCGCCGTCGAAGTAGTTCCCGAGCTTGACCTCTTCACCCTTTGAGTTGGTGAAGACGACATCGAGCGGGACATGGTTGCCGAGTTGCTCGGTGACCTCGACGCCGTTGAGTTCTTTGACCTCGGATCGATCGAGCAGTCGCTGGGCCTGAGTCATCGGCGCGAACGACATCATGCTCGCGATGGCGAGGAGCAGTCTCAAGAGGTTGGTACGGTTCGTCGTGTTCATGTGGTGGTTTAGCGTGCTCGGTTAGTTCTGTGCGTACTCGGCGATGACCTTATCGATCGCCCCGGAGACGGGCTCTTCGAGGGCGGCGAGCTTCTCGCTCTTATATTCCCAGAACAAGGCGGCGGCCTCGGTGTTCTCGTTGATCTGGGACTCGTAGTTGCTCATGTAGCTGCGGAAGTAAACCACGAGCACGATAATCACGAAGAGGACGCCGAGCGTCATCGCGATAAAGGTGAGCCCGAGCGCCTTGGCGCTCGCTTGGGCAGCATGTTCTTCTTGGGGTGCACCCTCGGCTGCGGTGTGTTGGTGCCATTGATCGTGTCCATCAGCGCTCATCGCTGTACCCTCCGGGGTTGGTCGGGCGGAGCGGGCTCCGCGGCGACGGTGTTTTGTGTAATCGATTACACGGGCAATCGGGTTGCTCGAGACTCTTGGGAGCCAACGGGCTCGGTTCGTTTAGACAAAGTTCTTGTGCTTCATGCACTCGTGGAGCATCGGGTCCTTGAGCGGGAGCAACGGGCTCTTGGCGACCTTGAGGGCGACGAGCCCGGCAAAGATCCCAAGCACCCCGACGACTCCAGCGACATCGAGCCAGATCTCGTTGAGTCCTGCCCCTGCGGGTTCCATCACCGATGAGTTGACATCAACCATCGGGCGGATGATCCATGCCATGTCCATCACGGTCATCAGGATCATGTAGGACCCCATCAGGCACAGGAGCGTTGCTTTTCGTTTGGTGTTCCGCCAGATCAGCAGCGCGAATGGGACAAGGAAGTGGCCGATGGTCATCACGACAAAGAGCCATTGGTACCCGTGCTGTTGTCGAGCGGTATACCACATGGTCTCTTCCGGGATATTCGAGTACCAGATCAGGAAATACTGCGAGAACCCGATGTAGGCCCAGAAGACAGTAAATGCGAAGACCAGCTTGCCCAGATCGTGGAAGTGCTCATCGGTGACGAGCCCATCGAGCTTGCCCGCCCGGCGGAGCAGTGTCGCGACGACCGCGACAGCCGACACCGATGCGAGCCCGCACGAGGCGAAGTAGTACACGCCCCACATCGTCGAGAAGAAGCGGTAGTCCATCGACATCAGGAAGTCGAAGGCTGCGAAGGCGGTCGTGAGCGCGAAGATGGGGATCGCAACACCCGAGAGTTTGCGGGCCAGACGACCGAGGTACCGATCGCCGGTCTCATCGGCTTTGCGTGACCAGCCGAGGAGGAGTTGGGAGATCAGGATCCAGGCACCCGCGTAGATCGCGAGCCGAAAGACGAAGAAGTTGGCGTTGAGGTATGGTTCTTTGGATTCGAGGAGGTGGTTGTACTCCTCGGAGTGCCCGAGCCAGGTGAGCAAGACGCCGCCACGAACAATCTCGATGCCGGCGACGATCGCCATCATGAGCACCGGGAACCAGATGAGCGAGGCGATGTTCTCGAACTGTCGGCGGAGTGTGATGGGCCAGCTCGCATTGAGCGAATGGAAGACCATCACCCAGAACATCGCACCGAGCGAGATTGCCAGAGCGGTGAAGACTCCGATCTCGAAAGCGCCAAGAGCATGACGGAGATTGACCGAGAAGGCACCGATGATGGTCACCACGAGCCCGACAAGCCCGAGCCCAAAGAGCGGCATGGCGACCTTGCGGACGCTCGATGGCGAGATGGTCGTGTTCTCTTCGCTCATCCGTGGATCACGGGCGATCCGGTCGAGGCGTGCCTGCCAGTCGGCATCCTGGAGCCCGGTGATATCCGGTGCGGGTTTGTTCGCGAGGATCTGGGTCATCCTTCACCCCCGTTCTCTGTGGTGGCGATCGGTTGTTCGATCGATGAGTCTTGCTGTGTATCTTGTGCCTGTCCGACCCGTCTGCCCTTGGCATCGAAGGCGGTCTGGAGCGTGCGGAGATAGGCAACGATCCCCCATGCGTCCTGCTCGTCTACAGCGTGTCCAAAGGAGGGCATGCGATTTGTGCCATCGGGCGACCAGAGCCCCTGGCGGATGATGCTGAAAATATATCCGTCGGTGCCGAAGTCGCCAGCGCGATCGCGGTACTTGGCGTCGAGGAGGTTGACCGGACGGACATTCATCAATCGACCGACGGTGCCGGATTCGCCGCCCATCGCGTCGTACCCGTGGCAGGCTGTGCAGTAGATATTGAATCGCTCTTGGCCGCGGAGGATGAGCTCTTTGGTGACCTCGACGGGCATCCGGGCGACAAACTGATCCGTGGTCCCGCTGACGAGCCCGAAGTAGTAGGTTTCGTCGGCTCTGAGTTTATCGTCGCGGTCCTTGGCGAACATCGTGGCCCAAGCTGCATCATCGTCACTCACCATCGCGCTGGCACCGAAGGCAACGGTGCCCTCGACTGGCAGACGCTGTGCATGCCCGTCTTCGTAGAACTTCGAGCCGCTCTGCGCTTTGAGCTTGGGCTGGTCGTCCATGTCGGGGAAGAACTGACGAGGGGGCGAATCGGAGCGATCGCCCCGGCACCCGCCCATGGTGGCCCCGAGCGGGATGCTCAGCGCCACAAGCCCGAGCGCATAGCCCAGCGCCTTGCGCGTCTTCGACTTGGTTGTGTTGCCTGTCTGGATCATGCTGAATCCTGTCGGTCTGGATATGTCAATCACGAGCGATGCTCGTTGGGGTTTTGTGTACGGCTCGGGTTGCTCAGCTCTCGTCCTCGACGAGCGTGATGTCTGTGCCGCCCACCTCTTCGAGGAGTTTCTTTGTTTTGATTGGGTCGAAGTTGGGATCGCTCGCCTCGATGGCGATGAAGAACCGGTCGTTGCTCACACGATGGAATCGCTCGTTGCTAAAGAGCGGGTGATGGAATCTGGGGAGCCCGTTGAGCGCCAGCATCCCAAAGATACACATAAACGCGGTGGCGAGGATCGAGAGCTCGAACATCACGGGCATGAACGGCTGCCACGCGAAGAGGGGCTTGCCCTGGAGAACAACCGGATAGAGCATGTCGATCCCCCACTGCAGCGAGATCGCAATTAACAGCCCAGAGAGCGCTGCTCCAGCAGCCAAGAGCGGGAGCTTTGTGGTCTTGATCCCCATCGCTTCTTCCATGTCATGGATCGGGAACGGGGTGTGGACATCCCACTTGGTATACCCGGCGTCGCGGACCTTCATCGCGGCCTTGAAGACCTTGGGTGTCTCGCTGAACTCGGCGATCATGCCGTAGACCGCATTGCCGGATTCGGTGACGAACTTGGGTGCTGGTTTTTGCATCAGCATCGGGAAGTAATCCGCGATCCCGGACATCAACTCAGTAATCTTTGTTTTCATGGTGCTCATGGTGTTTCTCCCCTTCTTTAGTGGTGGTCATCCGTGTGCGACTGAGGCATCACGAGTTTGACCTCGGAGAGCGCGAACATCGGGAGGAACTTGAGGAAGAGCAAGAACAGGGTCAGGAAGATCCCGAGCGAGCCCACAAAGGTTAAAATATCGACCCAAGTCGGATAGAACATGCCCCACTCGCCGGGGAGGAAAGCACGGTGGATCGAGGTGACGATAATCACGAATCGCTCGAACCACATGCCGACGGTCACCGCCGAGGCGACGATCCATATGACGAGCGGGTTCTGACGCATCTTGCGGAACCAGAATACCTGTGGGAAACCGACATTACAAATAATCATGGTCCAATAGGCCCACCAGTATGGGGCTTTGGCAGGGTTCACACGGTTGTTGGCAAATGCTGCAAACTCAAACTCGTTGGCCCCATACCACGCAATGAAAAACTCCATCGAATAGGCGAAGCCGACCATCGTGCCCGTGAGCAGCAAGATCTTGGCCATGTTCTCGAGGTGACGAAGCGTGAGGATGTCAGAGAAGTTGGGCAGGAACAAACGCAGCGGGATCATGAGCCAGAGCACCATCGCGAATCCACCGAAGACCGCACCGGCGACGAAGTATGGCGGGAAGATCGTCGTGTGCCACCCCGGGATCACCGAGGTCGCAAAGTCGAACGAAACGATCGAGTGGACCGAGAGCACCAGAGGCGTCGAGATGCCCGCGAGCATGAGATAGGCCTTTTCGTATCGGTGCCAGTGACGCGACGAGAACCGCCACCCGACCGAGAGGATGCCGTAGACGAGTACTCGGATCTGATCCGGGCGAGGCATGAAGTGGAGCGCGAGCCCATCACCGATCGGGGTCGGGAGCTTGAATCCGCGAGAGACGCCCTTGTGCAGGCGAAGTGCCGCCCGATCTCGTAGGGTTGCGATATCAGGGATCATGCCCATGTACCAGAAAAGCAGTGAGACCGTCGCATAGGTCGAAACAGCGAACACATCCCAGAGCAGCGGCGAGCGGAAGTTGGGCCAGATTCCATTGGAGTTGGGCACCGGTGCGAGGAACCACGCAAACCAAACACGACCGACATGGATGCCCGGGAAGATCCCGGCGCAGATGACGGCGAAGATGGTCATCGCCTCGGCGGCACGGTTGACCGCGGTCCGCCAGTTCTGCTTGAGCAGGCACAGAATCGCGGAGATCAGTGTCCCGGCGTGACCGATACCGATCCAGAACACGAAGTTGGTGATGTCCCACGCCCAGTCAACCTGGTTGTTGAGCCCCCAGACCCCGACGCCGGTGATCAGCAGATAGAGGATCATCCCGGTGCCGATGGCGGCGACCGTTGAGGTGATGGTAAAGGCGGTGAGCCAGATCTTTGGCATCGGTGCTTCGGTATACCCGCAGACGGTGTTGGTGATGTCGTCGAACGATCGCTCGCCGAGCACCAACGGGGCCCGCAGCCCGGGGTCTTCGACAAGCGTGCCATCGTCGTGTGTGCCTGGAATAATCGGCTGCTGGCGCGGCACGGGCTGGACCGTGGCTACGCCGGCGGCTTGGTAAGTGGTCTCTTGGTCAGGATGCATATCACTCATTGCTGTATCTGCTCCGCTGGATTAAGCGTGAATCCCACTCAGAACCTTGAGGCTGAGCGAATATCCCTGATCGAAGTATTGCTTGGCGCGATCGATGTAGGCCGCCGACGAGTGCTCTTCGCCGTGCCCATCGCTTGGGTCTGATTGATGTTCGCCCTCGAAACTATTCTCGTGCCCACCACCTTCGAGGCTGCCCCCATGAACCAGCGGATCGTGCTCGATCGGGCGGATGTGTGGGTTGGGGTTGCGGACCCGCATCATGTAGGTGGTGCGAGGACGGGTATTGAGGTAGCCGAGCAACAGATAGCTCCGCCCAGACTCTTTTTCCTTGGCGACCCGTGATTCGGGATCGAGGATGTCGCCGAAACTGATGGCATCACTTGGGCACGCCTGCTGGCACGCGACATTGAAGAACCCATCGGGGATCGGTCCGACCTGCTTCTCGTCGTTCCAGATACCCTTGATCTTGACTTCCTGACGGGCCTGATGGATCCGCTGGATGCAGAACGAACATTTTTCCATCACACCACGCGAGCGGACCGTGACATCCGGGTTGAACTGCATCTTCGAGATCTCGTCGAGTTTCTTGCGAAGACGAGGTGGGATAAAGTTCTGGTTGAATGTCCGATCCTTGGCGATGGTCTCCTCGAACTTGTCGGCGGCCATCTGTGTCGTGTACTTCGGGTTGAGCCCGCCGTTGAACTTGGCGACACCGTAGTCGAAGAAGTTGAATCGACGAACCTTGTACGGGCAGTTGTTGGCACAATAGCGGGTGCCGATGCACCGGTTATACGCCATGTCGTTGGTTCCCTCGTCGCCGTGGACGGTCGCGGTCACCGGGCACACCGTCTCGCACGGGGCGTTCTCGCAGTGGACGCAGGCGACGGGCTGGACCATGATCTCTTCGGGGTTATTGAGGTCATCGCCGACGAAGTAGCGGTCCATACGGATCCACTGCATCTCGCGTCCCTTGGCGACCTCGCTCTTGCCCACGATCGGGATGTTGTTCTCGCTCTGGCAGGCGATCGTGCAGACATTGCACCCCATACACGCGTTCATATCGATCGACATGCCCCACTGCGGGCCCTGGGTGTAGCGCGGGGGCACATCGCGATCGAGCGCCCGGTTGTAATGCAAATTTTCCGGATCCGGGTCGCGATCCGAATCATTGAGCGGGTTCTTGTAGATGCTGACATTCGGGGGGGTATGTGCAAGCTCGCCCAACCGCTCGGCGGCGTTGAGGGTGGAGCTATCCGCTCGGTAGATCACATCGGGGACATCGACCGTCTCGTCGCCGTACTTATCCCACCAGGTTTTATCCATCGCCCGAACGAGCGAGTGACGCCCTTCGAGCGACCAATGGTTCTGGGTGGACGAGATGGTGTAGGTCCCGCTGGCCTTGGTGATCTTGGCGCCGCGGGTGACCATCTCTCCAGATGCGGGCTTGATCGCGTAGGTATTATGCCCGACCTTGTAGCCCACCTTACCGACGATTTCGCGTCCATACCCGAGTTTGACGCCCAGCGTGTTGTCGGCCATGCCGGGGAGAATCCACGCTGCGCCGGTCATCGTCTGCCCGTCGAGCGTGACGGTGATGAGCTGCGCCTGAGGCATCTGCTGCTTGGTGTAGGGATCAAACTCGTCCTGCCACGAATGCTCGGGCAAGACCCCGAGCGCCTTGGCGGTGTTGGGGCTCATCAGGATCGGGTTGTCCCAGACAACCGAAGGTCCGAACTCGGGGAGTTCCTGGAGCCACCCGTTATTGGCGCATTGCCCATTGTTATAGTTGGATGTGTAGAACAATACATCCATCGAGCCCTGCCCCGGCGCTTTGTTCACACCCTTGCGGGCGGCGGCTATAAGCACAGTGCTGATCTTAATATCGCCGGCAACTTGATTCGGATTGCCTGTTTTGACCCCGTCGTGGAGTGCTCGACGCCAAGAGCGATCGAAGCCCTCAGAGCTCACCGCCCCATTGCCCATCAAGGCCCAGGTCTGCTGGACGAGTGCGTATCCGTCGCTCTCCCCGTCATGCCCGCCGGCGAGCATCGAGAGGAACTCGATATCGGAATGAGCAGGCTCGTAGAGCGGTGCGATCATGGGTTGGACGATCGAGACCGAGCCGTCGGTTCCCTGAGCATCGCCCCATGATTCGAGGTAGTGCGTCCCATTGAGCGACCAGGTCGATGCGATCTCGGTCTCGGACATCCCGACGCAGAGCGTGATGGTGGTCTTTGCTTTGGCAAAGGCATCAGCAAACCCGAGCGCCCCAGGCGCGTCGTAGACCGGGTTGGCGTCGATCGTCACGAGTGTGCCGATCTGGCCCGCGTTGAGCTTGGTTGTCAGTGAGGCCATTTCGTCGATGGCATTGCCCGACAACGATGCGTCCATCGGGTGGACGGCGACCATCTTGTCCATCGAGCCCAGCGCCGCGTTGATCGCCATGCACAGGGCCCAATCCTCGGACGAGAGGTCGTCGCCGGGGATAATCACGGATCGTTGATTGTGGTCGGCAAGGTCCTTGGCGATCTCGGCGATGTCTTCGTGACTCACACCCGAGACACTCGCATCGGGCAATCCTGAAGCATTGGTGCCGGTGAGCGAGAAAACCGCCTTGGCAAGGGCAAGGGTGAAGTTGTGCATCTCGGAGGGTGAGACGCGGAACCGGTGATCGGCGAGCGAGCCCGCGGCGGTTGGCTTGGCTTCGATCGCGTAGAGGCGTGACATCTGATCGCCGGCCTTGAGCACCTTGCGGGTCGAGGCGAGCGTGCGTGCGTTCTTGAGTGACTCTGGGCCGCTGGTCATCAGCTCTGAACCGATCGAGACCATGCACATCGCGTCGGTCAGGTCGTAGCTGATTGATCTTGGTGATCCGAAGGCGATCGCCGAGCCGTCGATTGGACCGCGCGACTCTGCCGGGTTCCACATGACAAAGGTTGCTTGTGACCAGCGGGCCTTGATCGCGTTGATCAATCGCTGGCGCGTTGGGCCGGATTTCTTCTCGATGATGAACGCGAGCCCCTGCCCGTTGTTGGCATCGAACTTGGCGAAGTGGGTTCCTTGCCAGTCGCGAAAATCGTCCCAGGTCGCGTCGAGCTTGCCTCGCGTTGGGTTGTTGTACACCGGGAACTTGAGCCGGTCGGGATCGTAGAGCCCGAGCACGCTTGCCTGGGCATAGGTGCTGGTTTTACCCTGATTGTTCGGGTGGAGCGGGTTGCCCTCGACCTTGGTCGGACGCCCGGTCTGGGTCTCGATAAGGAGCCCCTCGACGCCGCCGCCGGGCAGAGCCAGCGCGGTAGTATAAAAGAGTGCGTTGCCCGGGATGATGTCCTCGGGCACATTCTTCGAGTACGGGAGGATTTTACGATCAGGACGCCGACACCCGGGGATGGTCGAGGCGCCGGCGATGGCAAACCCCGCACCCATGATCTTGACAAAGTTTCGGCGGGTCGATTCGCCGAGCATTGAAGCCCCTCGTGGGAACTCTCGTTCGACAAAGTCCTTGAACGCGCTGGTGCCGGCGTACTCATCGAGTGAACGCCAGTACTTCTTCCCGCTCACCGTGCCGAGACCAGCTCTTCGCTCTACATCGCTCGTGCTCTCGGTCGTTTCCTTCGTCGAAGGACATTGGTCGAGGTTGCTCATGGTATCGTCTCTTCGATCACCCGCGTGGGCGGGCGCGTGTCGTGTTCTTCATACTTACTTAGTAGTGGCAGGCCGCGCAATACTGAGGCGGATTACGCAGGAGCGTGGCGGTCAACTGCTCCGGGGTCTTCCCCTCGTGGATGCGTTCTTCGGTGGGCTTGGAGAACCATTCATTCTCTACCCAATACAAATCCGTGATCTTGTCCTTAGGGACCAGGTTGTCCGTCGGGTTGCGGTGACAATCGAGGCACCACCCCATCGAGAGCGACTTGGCCTGAGCGACGACGGGCATGGCTTGGATCTGGCCGTGACACGAGAAACAACTCACACCCGCATTGAGGTGGGCATCGTGCGGGAAGTTGGCATAGTCGGGGACGACATGGACATTGCGCCATTCGATGGGCATGTCTGCTTCATACGCATCCCGGATGAACTGCACCTTCTCGTCGGTCGCCGAGGCGAGTTCAACATTGAGCTTGTTCTCTGCATGGCACCCGATACAGGTCTCGACCGCCGGGACATTGGCGTGCCAAGATTCTTCGATCTTGGTATGGCAATACCGACAATCGAGTCCAAGCTTGCCCGCGTGGATCTGGTGATTGAATCCAGACCCGGGCTGGGTAGGCATATACCCTACCTCGAAGAACTTGGGCGTTGCGTAGTACCAGAACCCGGCGATAATCAGAAGAACCCCGCCGTTAACGACGAAGAAGAGCATCGTCGGCACCGAGTTCATCCACTTGGGAAAGATGGGTTTCAAAGCGAATACTCCACCAAGATGTGAAGGAATCAATTGACCAAAACAGCGCGGATCTCCGCAGAGCCACGCGACAAGTTGGCAAGCGTAGCATCCTTCTGTACAGGATGTTGTGCTGCCCAGCCGAAATTTTGTTTGTTTTCGGATACACTACCCACGACAAGAACGACCAGACCGGAATGCGCAACTGCGACTCAGTATCATTTAACCACACCGAAAGCCCAACCCATGACCAATCAAGAACTTCCAAATAACGGATCATCTGATGCGATTTATAAAAATCTCATGGAGCCAGCGATCACGATCGGGTTTGGCTCGGCGGTGCTGACTTGGGTATTCGCATGGCTCTTGCACATGCCGGGAGTCCATGTGGGTTCAACGATCGCGATCCCGATCCTGATGGCCCCGCTGCTCGTGCTCTCGCTGGTT
>Ga0316206_1000892_pt1 | contig 32369 bp, 21 predicted proteins | sample 6monthpyrite_MG_FD_204942 | JGI IMG/M metagenome (GOLD analysis project Ga0316206, IMG submission 204942) | Microbial mat bacterial communities from mineral coupon in-situ incubated in ocean water Damariscotta River, Maine, United States -... | ecosystem: Environmental > Aquatic > Marine >... | reverse complement strand
AGGAAGGTTCATTTTTTCACCAGAGAACACGCTCTTGGTAAGATTCTTCTTCGGTTCGGTGGGAGGGGCTCCAATAAAATCAATTATCTCATCGAGCACAGACTGAGGCTCTTGACCAATCCGGTCGTAAACGACAGCTTTGAATCGTCCATTGGCGGTCATTGATTGCCAATGCCGAATCGAGTTGACATAATCGGTATATTTCATATAGGGACCGAGTGGCGTCTTGCCCGAAAGCAACTCGTCGAGATCCAACCGGAGCGTACCCGACTTGGCATGCATTCTCATATGAGACCAGACCCGGTCAACCGGATCACGGACGAGGACGATCACGCGCATGAGCGGATTGATGCTCAAAGCATGACGCACGCCGCGGGTGGGCATGCTCATATAACATGGACATATCTCGCCGCAGATGTCGTCGTCTGAGGCGTAGTCAAATATTTTTCGATACCATTCATCGTTGACATAATCTGTTTCCAAGTGATCGAGTTGGTCGAGGATCATGTCGCCAAGCTTCGATCTATTCTTCTTGGCCGCGTGATATGATCGGATGTGCGTGATCTGCTCGGCTCTATGCTTAGGGCCAAATCGTTTGGCATCTTTGGTGTGCAGCTCCGAAAAATAGTGGAGCTCTTTAATTGTCGGAAGGAAAATGCCTGGCACCCACCGTAATACATCATAAAGCCATGTTGTTGCCGCTTTTTGAGCGCCTACACAGAGAAAATCAGGATAACTGGTCATTCGGGCTCCGATCCAATCAAGCGATAACACATCATCATATCACTGAATTACAGAGGATGACCCCACCATATCCCACTTTGCACGCAAAAATCATCAGCACGCTCGAATGAATCCGGGACTCACGGCGAAGGACTGGGGCCGTCGGCCTTGAGATACATCCTTACGCCTGGATCTTTGAGGGCTTCATCAAATTCCTTGAGAGTGTCTTCAATCTTCTTGATGATTGCAGCGTAGTAGAGTTCGGTGTGGAAGAAGTACCTCGCGACATCGGCATCGATGACCGAAATCTTGTCATCACCCATGACCGGTGTATGGAGGATCTTGCCGATCGAGAAGTTGTCAAAGGTGAGTGAGCCCTCACCGCCGTTGAGCAAGATGATTTTTTTGAGCATCATAGCCCGCTGGAGCCGGACGATGTCCGCTGGTGACTGGATCAGGATGGTGTATCGTCCGATCCCGTCTGAGGTTGGTTGATTCATATCCCAGAGGAGCTGCTGCCAGGTATCGCGGTTGGGGCAATCGATGAGCGAGAACTCTGGGATCGGTTCGGTCGCCAGATCCTGCGGATCGATTGAATCTCGCGAGTAGTTATAGGTCATCGCGATCGCTTTGCCAGGATTTTGTTCAAAGAAACTCTCAGCATTAATCCCGTCGCCGAGCTGAGAGAGTGCGAAGTTAAGGAATCGAACATTGTACCCTTCGTACTCCTTCGCCTCGAAATAGATGATGCGATCAGGATTGATTCGATCGTCAACCCCTGTTCGTTTGATCACTTCATAGATCATCCGCTCAATGAGGATTTCTTCACCCGGAACGGTATCGCGTGTGAACTCGTTGAAGGGCGATTGTTGTGCAAACTCATAGTTGCCCTTTATGAGTTCCTTGGCCAACTCTCGATAGATCATCAACCGTTTGTTCTCGGCCAAGAATTTGAGATCAAATATATCCTCCGCGCGAATCCGGAACGCATCTCTGAAGAGTTGGTTGCCCGTGGAATCAAAGATGTCGTCGTCCTTGGGCAGGGCGCGTGTGACGACGCTATCCTCCGGCAGCACATATGGTGTAAGCACGATGATGACCTCTCGCTTTGCCGTCGAGGTCCGCTCAGAGCGGAACGCCGGGCCAATGAACGGGAGATCGCCGAGCAGAGGCACCTTGTCTTGGACGACCGTGCGATCTCTGCTGACCAAGCCGCCGATGATGAACGGCGTGGTGTTGTCGATCCGGGCATAGGTTTGTACGCGTCGGGTAGAGATCGTTGGCGCAGAGGCGAGCAGATCCCCAGATGTTGACCGGATCTCGAGATCCCGACCGGGCACCTGTGCAGAGACGACGGTGTCGATGAGCATGCTTACTTCATCTCCGGATTCTGAAATACGGGGTCTGATATTGAGCAGAATTCCTGTGGGGATATATTTGAAGTTGAACGCGACTTTGTTGGAGTTGTTGAGCACACCCTCTTGGCTCGTCGCGATCGGGATATCTTCGCCGACACGGATTGTTGCCTGCCGATTGTTCATGGTGAGCACGCTGGGTCGTGAGAGGATCTCGGCTTTGCCATCAGAGACAAGCGCACGGATCGACACGCCCCAATCCTGAATGACATCACGAGAATCAAGACTCGAGAATGTGACGGTGTCGGTGATGCCGGTCGGATCAAGCGAGCCAAGAAGGAAATCGATCGAGCCTTCCTTGAACTCCCACTCAATACCAAGTTCATCGAGCCCGGCCTCGCTGATCTCGAGCACCATGCCCTCAATAAATACGAGTCGAGCCGGGCGATCAGCATATTCATCGAGTAGTGAGCGAACAAGGCTGAACTGCTCGGGGTGGGCCGGGTGGAAGATCACCATGAGTTGGGAAGTTGGACCCGCGTTGACCTCTGCTGAAAGCGGCTGCGCATTGGTAGGGGTGGTTGTCTGGCCGAATGAGCCAGTTGCCATATTGTTCCCACCGAGCAGTGCGATCTGGGCGTCGGTCGGTTTGGGCATCTTAGTGACCAGCGGGAGTTGGTCGTATTCGAGCGTCTTGGGCACCCCTTCGATCGCGGGTATCGTGTTGATGCCAAACCCCTTGAGTGCATTGAGGGCACCGTCTGAATCAACATAGCTGAGCTGAATGATCTTTCGTTCGACATCGGTTGGGGAGAGCGCCGATCTCATCTGTTGGACCTGTGCAAGCGAGCCATCAACCTGAGCCTGAATCCCGTCGAGGTCTGCATTGATCGCTACTGCCCCATCAGGGTTTACCACGACTCCCTGAGCCCAGAGTTGAGGCAACTGAGACGAATAACTCACGAATCCCAATCGCAAGTATGAGACGCTCCCAGTGGGATCGACGCGCGTCAGGACCGGACCTGCAGAGACACCATCTGGAGTTGGACCGATCAGATCCACTTGGTCAGGAGTTGCAGCGGCATATCCATTTTCAGTCTGGAACCGGAGTGAGATGGATGAGATCAGATCGTGGATCTCCGGCAAGCTCATTTTTTGAAGCGAGATCAGTTTGCCGCCTGCGGGAGGGATTGTGATTGGTTCGATCGTTTCGCTCGAGCCCTGACGAGGCGAGTTGAGTTGTTCCGAGGTTTGTTGAGCAAGATCAGCGTCTCTGATCTGCTGATTCTCTGCGATCTGTGTCTCGATCGATTCGAGCATACTCGGAGAGATGGAGGGGGGCTTGAGGTCCTCTAGGGCTTGGGCGATTCGTTCGAGCCCATTATCGCCGCTCTCGGTGACCATCGTACCACCTGAGATTCGGGGAGATTCAATCTGGACCGCGCGAGATTGATCGACTGTACGCACACACCCCCCATACCCCATTACACAAACCGCGAGAGTGGAAACAAGCAGCGGCGTATAGCAATTTATTGATCCCGCGTCTGTTCGTTTATCATTGTGCTGTTGACGGATTCGTCTCGCGTGCTCATTGCCCATTAGGTGTCTTCTTTCGTCCATTTCGATCGATTCTGGCCGGTATGCCCATTGTCGTGGTCGGCGGTATCCTTCGCCTTGGGTTCATCCATCTCGATAGGTCGAGTTTCAATATACCCGGCGGCGGGGCTTTGGTGGGCGGATGGAAGCGAGATATCTTGATTCTCTTGGTTTCCAGAGGGCTCCCGACTCGATTCGTCATCCCCAGAACCATCGTTGGCGAAAACTTCTTCCTTGGACGGGAGGTCTCCCCAGAGCATCGATGATGCATTCGAGCCATATTCCCTCTTCATGTAGGTCTCGGGAGGACCGTCAAAGCACACCTCGCCCTCACGGATGCAAATCACGCGATCAACCAAGCTCAATAGATATGCCTCATGAGTGACCATCACGATTGTTTTGTCGGCCATTTTCATAGAGATTGTTTCCATAATCTCTCGTGATGATTCTCGATCGATCGAAGCGGTTGCCTCATCGAAAATCAGAATTGGTGCGTCTTTGAGGAGCGCGCGAGCAAGTGTGATGCGTTGCTTTTCGCCGCGAGAGAGTTCAACTCCGTAATCAGCAAGTCGGGTCTCATATCCCTTGGGCAATCGTGCGATTACTTCATCGGCGCCCGTGAGTTTGCAGGCCCGCACGACATCATCGCGTTTGGCATCGACTCGTGCATAGCGGAGATTCTCATAGATCGTCGCGTTGAAAAGGAAGACCTCTTGGAATGCGATCCCGATCGCGGCTCGGATGGTTGACAACGGAAGATCCGCAGCATCGGAATCTCCGATCATGATCTTGCCCGATGAAGGCATAATAAATCGAGGAAGAAGATTGATCGCTGTGCTCTTGCCCGAACCACTCGGCCCGGTGATCGCGACCCGCTCGCCGGCGTGAACTGTAAAGCTGATGTCCTTGAGCACTTCGGTTGAATTGTCATACGCGAAGCAAACATGCTCAAACTCGATGTCTCCTCGGATCTGTGTCTTCTCTTTACCCGCTTTCAAGCTGTGCATAACCCCCTTGTCATGGATCGGCTCATCAAGCATATCGAACACTCGGCTGACGCTCGCCGTCGCCTTTGAGGAATGCCCGACACCGGAGATGATCTCAAGCACAGAAGGGTAGAGCATCATCACATACCCGAAGAACATGATGAACTCGCCGCCCTTCATATAGCCCTTTATGACCTCGAATGCCCCATAGGCCAAGAGCAGGATGGTCCCGAGCCCGACGAGCAGATCCGCGGTTACCTTCTGAGCGAAATGATACCGCTGAGATCGGATCTGGCTCTTGCGGCTCTCGTCGATCGCTTCATGGAAGGTGGCGCTCTCTCGAGCTTCGGCGGAGAAGCCCTTGACGACCTCTACGCCGAGAAACTTCTCGACGATGCTCCCATAAGCGAGCGAGAGATTCTCTTGGGCCTCGCTATGGCTGAGTTTGATGGGGGCACGGAAGAAGCGGTAGGTTATGAACTGTAATGGCAGGATGATAATCGATGCCAAAGCAAGTTTGATGTTGATTACAGAGATCACGACAATCAGGATCTGAAACTTGAGCAGGTTGAGCAGTAGCAGTGGGAACTTGTCTTGGATAAAAGTCTGAATCTTGTAGGTGTCATCCATCACGCGGGCGCCGACACGCCCGGGCTGATTCGATCGATAAAACCGCATGCTGAGTTGCTGGAGGTGGTCGAAGAGCTGCTTGCGGAGCGAGAAGCAGATGTCCTCGCTGGTCCGCAGTGCGAGCATCCGACTCGAATAGAACAGCATATTCCGTAAGATATAACTCAAAAAAAGCCCGATGAGGATTACTCCGAGGAGTTTCCATTGGCCGCCGAATGAGTTTGAGAGATCTGACTGTGTGAATACATCGTCGATGAGAAGTTTGATTGCAAACGGTGGTGTGAGGTCTGTCACTACCAGCAAGATGAGCAAACCAACGACCCAGAGCATTCGCGAGGCATACGGTCGCATAAGCCCAACAAGCGAACCGCTTTGCGCTCCATTGGTGGAGACTGACGAAAAGTTTGTATCCTCCAAACCGCCCATTGAACTCCTTTATGTTCAGCCTTTGTGTTCAGATTGTCAGGATTTCCGTGGGGTCTATTCTGGAATCAGTTTGCCCCATTGTGTGTAGCTCTCGCAGACGCACAAAGTTCCATTCTAGACGATTTATCGACCAATTGCACACCCAAACTTGCATATGCCCGATGAACAAACTCCGATTAAACTACTCTGGACAGAAAAACACCCCCGCACTTGCGGGGGTGTCCTGATTCAAATGAACCGAGTTGATCAGATCGGATTGACGACCGGGTCATTGTCGGAACCAAAGTCGGTCCCACCTGGACGCGGGCGTCCGCCGGCGAATGGGTCTTGATCTCGATCACAGAACCCCGGGATCCACAGTGCACGGTATGCGAAGAGGTCGTTGAAGTCGATGTCGCCATCGCCGTCGATGTCAGCCAACGCATTGTTGCTGATGTACCAACTCACATAAATCTGAAGATCCGCGACATCAATGATCCCGTTGCCGTCGAGGTCACCCGGACAACTTGTTGTCGCGGGGGGGCAACCAACAAAGATTGGCTCGCCGGTCTCGGTGCCATAGATTTTGACACGGAATCCTTCGATGGTTTTTTGTGATCTATAGTTGCTTCCCGGTACTCCAATTTCGCCAAGGTCCGTGAACATGTCGGCCCCTGGATCTGGCATTGGACCGGTCCCGGCAGGAACACCTTGAGGCGTCACCGCATCTGGCCCGTAATCGGTGACCCGTACGGTCCACACACCACCTGCATACTCGCCCCAGTGCTTCCAGGTTAGGAATGGATGCTGATAGAACGCGTAGTTCGTATTGCCGACATTGCCGGAGTTAAAGTTGAGATCTCGTTCATCGTCATTTGGGTTGTCAGCTTGGGCCGTTCCTGCAAAGTTTCTGGTGTTGGGCATGCTCAATATCGAACGCGTCCCGGTTGGGCTGATAAGTTCAATAAAGAGGTCATTGCTGCCATCACCAGAAATTGTGAGTTCCAAGATCACCGATTCGATGGAGATATTCTGACGGACACAGAAGTTGAAAAAGGTTGCTACACCGGGGATCAGATCCGAAAACCCGGATTGACCGGTTGAACCGTCAGCGTCCTGCGTGGTATTGAATGTGGCATCTTCGATCACGGCTGGAACGCGGAAGTCCTCTGTCGTATCTGAGCCATCGTTGACATCACCGACGACCCCAGAGTCGAGCAGGAACAGGCGAGGAGTGCCGCCCCATGTGCTCGCCTTGGTAACGGCGAGTTCAGCATTGACAACACCAAAGCCGTATTGGTCTGAGTGGCGAATGGCCTGTTTAATTACTCCGGCGCCCGTATAAAGCCCGCTGTTGACACCCCAGAATCCCATCGGGGTCGCATTGGGATCGTCAGGGAAATAGTACGGACGCGTGACATCAAAGTCGGGCCACTTGATGCTCGACGCCCGGGGATCTTCTTGGATGGTCTCAAAGAAGATATGCTGAATATCACGGATGGAGAGGCGGGGATTCGCCTCGAGCATCAATGCAATGATGCCCGCTGTGATCGATGTACCGGTTCCGTTTGCATTGAATACATCGGTCCCATCTAATGGAATGAGCCCGGAATCACCTGCAGCGCCAGGCGAAGTCGTTGACGCACCACGCCCAGATGTTGCCTGTGAGCCTGACCAGAGTTCGTTTGATGATCCGCCGTAGACCGATGCAAAGACACTGGTGCCCATCCCGGAGAGCGAATCGTAATACCCATCTTCAGAAACCGTGTTCATCACGATTGACCGCCGATCAACCGCTGGCGGGTAGAAACTAACCTGGCCGCCGACATAGTACGGATGTGGATGCGGTGGTGGTGGATCTGGTGGTGGAGGGGTTTGGAGGAATCCGTTGGTTAATCCGTCGGCAACAATATTGTGATTCGCTTGGAGTTCATCCGTTGGCGAGAACACGGCTCCAGCGGGCGGGAAGTTGTATGGATCCGGGAGGAGATTGAATCCGACACCTGTGCCGAAGATATTGACGACACCCTTGCCACCCCGCCCGAAGCGGATCGAGTTTTCGAGTGAGCCGGTCACATAATCAAGGGCGTTCCCGTTGTTGTATGCTCCACCAGGGAAATCGAACTCCACCGATGTCTGGAATACCTTGATCGCCAGGTCATTGTTTTTCCAGTCGTAGGCCTCGAACTCGAGGAGCGGCGTGGGCCCCCAGTTCATGGTCGCGACGGTTGAACCGGGCGCGATCCCTTGGCCGGCGATCCCGTTGCCCCGCTCTGCGCCGATGAGTCCGACATAGCCCGTGAGCACACGGTTATCAGCGAGCAGGTTCGGATCAAATGGTTGTGTGAGTGCGGGGCTGTAGTTCGCGATGAGATCGAAGTGGTCCGTATCAACATGCTCGTTGAGGTTCAACGCGCTCACGCCAACAGCCACACCAGTCCCAAGAATCCCCATCGTGTCAAAGATCGTCGGGGTAATGTTATTGTCGCGGTCTGCATTGACCGTGTTGACCAGATGCCACTGGGCACCGCTGAGCGTGTCTGGATCGCCAGAGCCTCCGAGCAGTGGATCGTCTATTGATATCGGTTCAATCCCGATCGCGGCATTCGTTTGAACCGTGTTGGCTCGTTGCTGGACCATCTGCCGCAGGAGCGCGTCCCGGTTGTCACGGGCGGGTGCTTGGTCAAGCATGACCGATTCGACAGCCGAGTCACCGCTGATCATTGATCGAACCTTGATCGCAGTAGAGACATCCGTCGTCCGAACCACGAAGAGTGTTTGATCGGCATTGAGTGCTCTGCCGAGTTCAACGCCGGGGAATCTTTTGGCGATCCCGCCGATGAGCTGTTCAAGCAATGAACGATCATTCGTGCGGACGATCAGGTTGTCCGAGACAACATATTCCACAGGCCCGGATTGAGTCTGAACCATTGCTCTGCTGAGTTTGGCGTTGGGACTCATGAGTTGAAGCGATGACTGAGCACGCTTCACCATATGCTCATTCACGGCTGGTTTTTCAGCTGCCGACGAGATCCCGACCAACAGACCAACACAGGTCGTGAGGGCGATCGCAGACACCCGATTGAGTGGGGTGTATCGAGTTGCTTGGTGCATTTCTAGTCCGAGTTCCATAATTTACTTCTCCTGGAGAGTGGGAGGCCCGTCTCGCATGCTCGTGGTCATGAACACCATCATAGAGGATATGATCTCGATTCGCATGGAAGAAAAGGGACTTCTTGGAGATTCAGTCGCCTTTTTTTGCAATTGATCGGGTTCAATAGCGAGTGGATGGGTCGGTTCATCCGTTCGCAACGCTGGATAGTAATAACTACGCATCAGATCCCGCACGGTTGCGAGAAATCTATTCACAGAATGCTCTGGAATTGACCCTTATTCCTTCGGCGAGGTCATCTCCATCGGATCAAGAAGGGCGTTGAGTTTTTCCGGATCAAGTAGTCCTTGTTCAAGAGCCAACTCGCGGACCGTTTTACCCTCTGCGTACGCCTGGTAGGCGAGCTTTGCAGATGCGTCGTAACCGATGACAGGGACAAGGCTTGTGCACATTGCCAAGCTCCCTTCGATGAGGTCGGCGCAGCGATCGCGATCAGGCTCAAGTTCCTGTAAGAGCTTCTCGTTAAAGGCATTACATGAACCAGCAAGGATTTTGATTGAGTCAAGCACATTGGCACCCATCATCGGCATCGCCACATTAAGATCAAGCAGCGAGCCCACACCACCAAAGCCACCCGTCGTCACCGCGGCGTCGTTGCCGATGACCTGACAAGCCGCCATGACAACCGCTTCGCAGAGTACCGGATTCACTTTCCCGGGCATGATGCTCGATCCGGGCTGAACCGAGGGGAGCTTGAGTTCACCAATCCCGCATCGTGGCCCGGACCCGAGCCAACGGATGTCGTTGGCGATCTTGGACAAACTCACCGCGATGGTTTTGCACAATCCTGAGACCTCGACAATCCCGTCCTTGGCGTGCTGGGCCTCGAAGTGATTGCTTGCTTCGCGGAAAGCGATACCGGTAGAATCTGTCAAGTTGGCGCAGACGAGCGCGGAAAAACGGGGATGTGTATTGATCCCGGTCCCGACCGCGGTGCCCCCGATGGCGAGTTCGCCGAGGGTATGGAGCGCACGGTGGAGCCGTTCCTCGGCATGGTGCATCTGCGAGGCGTACCCGCTGAACTCTTGTCCGAGCCGGATCGGGGTGGCGTCCTGGAGATGTGTGCGCCCGATTTTGACTACATCGTCCCACGCGCTTGCCTTCGCATCGAGCTCATTGGCGAGTGCTGTGACCGCTGGGAGCAACGATTCCTTGATCGCGACCGCCGCCGCGATGTGCATCGCGGTGGGGAAGGTGTCGTTGGATGACTGCCCCATATTCACATGATCGTTGGGATGAACGGCGTTGTCCCCCTTGAGATATTCGGGATCCTTGCTTGAGCCCACCGCCACGCCGTTGGCAATGCAGATGAGATTGGAGACGACCTCGTTGGTGTTCATATTGGTCGATGTGCCGCTGCCTGTCTGGAAGATGTCGATCGGGAAGTGGCGTGCGATCCCACCCCGGTCGCTGAGCCCGCCCTGAATCTGATCGCATGCGTCAATAATCGCGTCCGCCTTGGGCTTAGAGAGCTTGCCCAACTCCAGATTTGCACGCGCGGCAGCAGCTTTGAGGAGTGCGAAGGCATGAATCATCGGCTCTGGGACAGGAACGCCCGAGATCGGGAAGTTGAGCACCGCCCGCTGGGTCGACGCGCCGTAGAGCACATCAGCCGGCACCGGCATCTCTCCCATGGAGTCTTTCTCGATTCGTGTTGTTGATCCCGTCGTTTCGAGGGTTGATGACACCTGAGCCTCCTTATATTTGTCGATTGGTTCGTGTACGATTCATCATAGAACCAAGCGAGAGCCAACGGCGGGCAACCGGATGGATTTCCACCCGTACAGTCTGTTATACACGCGAAGGGACACAGCCGCTATGACTCGATCTGTAATCAAGGCCCAAATCATTGAGCCATCTCTTTGGGTATTGACCTTGTTTGTTCTCTGTTTCACCACCGGGCGCGGGTATGCCCAAAACGCGGCGGACCCCGAAGCCAAACCACCGCTCGCAAAGAATCCGTATGTCAAGTATTCTGATCCTTGGCGATGGGATATCCGGTCTCAGATTTTTCTGCGTACCGGTGTGACTTATTTTAATACCTCCGAGCCAACGAGGAACACCGAGCAGGAACAAGCCTCGACAGTCCGTTGGCCATTTGGTGATCTGGAGGTGATCTTTCCAGTTGCTCGGGAAGGCGGGTTCTATTGGTCACCCGATCTCAAGGTCTCCGCAGAAATGCGCGTGGGCGATCTCAAGATCGACACCAAACCAAAACGGCTCTACACAAAGGGCACTAAAGCCGAATATACAAGTTGGAGCACCGAGAATACAGAGGTTGTTGTCCGTCAGATTCACCTGACACACATCTCCCATGTAGTGGTTGCTGACATCGAGTTCGATCAGGTACTCGCCCGTGATCTGGCGTGGCCGGACAAGTGGAACGATGAAGCCAACGGGTTCCTGAGCCCGGTTGTAGACTCAGTCGGCTTTGATATCGCTCCCGATGCGGAGGACACCATCAAGACACTGCTTGATTTCTGGACCGACAATCACGACCCCAAAGAAATGAACGAGATCGATCTCGTCAAATACCTCACCGGCAAGGTCATCGAGCATGTCCAGATCCGCACACCGCCCACCGAACGATCGACCCGCAGCGGCAACCGGATCGGCGCTGCATCATTTGTCAGCTCTGGCGCGATGTCTGGCTTTGTGGTCCGCTCCGGTGATATCGTCGCCCGCAACCCAATCGGCTCGAAGCATGATCTGGCGACATTGCTCTGCTCGGTTCTCCGAAGCGCTGGTATACCTGCCCGTACGCTGATCTGCTTCAACATGCGTGAGACAGACATCATCGAACAGATGGTGAGCATGGTCGAGTTTGCGATGTATGACCCCAAACGCGATCAGACCTATTGGATCCCGATCGATGTCGATCGATTTCGGCTCAACGGCAGGCGATCGGCACAATATCTTCAGCCTTGGTACTTTTTGGGCAGGAACGATGAACTCAATGACTTTGTGCCGATCTCGTACTATTTCCATCCGCCCGCAAGCTACATCGCTTTCGATCTTCCCGCGCTCTACGGAGTGCGATCATCTTCGGATCTGCCTGAATATGTAATCCAGTCCGTACTGATCGATCCGCAAGTCTCGACTTCATCGGGCAGGTCGAACACGCCATAGCATTGTCAGATCTGTGAGTTTGGGTTATACCCGAGCGGGGTTCTTGTGGCATGTTTCTTGGATCGGTACGACAACATTGAGCACGCGTTCGAGAACCCCCCCGAGTGAGCCCATTGCATCGACCTCATGGATCAGAGAACTCGGATAGTGTTCGAGAACCGGTCTGGTTTCTCGCTCATAAATTTCGAGTCGGTTGCGGATGACATCCTCTTTCGCATCGTCAACCCGTTTTTGCTGGATCGCCCGTTGTTGGAGGCGGGCGATCATGTCTTCCGGATTTTCGGCGGCCAGATGCACAACCCCGAGCACATTGATGTACTTCTCCATCAATGAAGTCTGGGTTACGGTGCGGGGGATCCCATCGAGGATCAACAGATCAGAATGCGGCTTGAAATGCCCCAAGATCGACTGTGCATGGATATAGGTGTGCCAGAGCTCGATCGTGACCTTGTCAGGGACAAGTTTGCCGCAGGAAGAGTACTCAAAGAATGTCTGCCCGAGCTCGGATTCTTTATCGAGCGATCGGAACATGTCGCCGGTGGACATGTGGAAATATCCTGGTATGTTTCCGAGGAGTTCGCCCTGAGTGCCTTTGCCCGCACCGGGTGCCCCAAAGAGCAGCACTGTCTGATACCGATCTGCCATCGCAGGCTCCTGTTTCGGTTCTCACCGCTCGCATCGATCGGCCCGGCGTGTCCCGCCGTCCGGTAAGCCGATCCCGCTTGCGAGGGTCCCGATGATAGGTCGGTCATCCTGTATGCACGCTTCAACCGATGCACTTTCAACCAAGAAAGAAAAACGGGCGTGACACGCATGTCACGCCCGAAAACTACGAAATTACTTGCCCAATCTGCATGATCGGTCAACCCGGTTTAGGCGCCGGATTCGATCACTTCTTCCTGGAGATTCCGCGGCATCGCACGATATTCCTTGAACTCCATCGAGTTGGCCGCACGCCCCTGCGAAAGACCGCGGAGCACGGTTGTGTACCCGAACATCTCGCTGAGCGGGACATCGGCGGTGATCTCCTTGACCATGCCCTTATCCTCTGTGTCAAGGATCATCCCTCTGCGTGAGGAAAGATCGCCAGTCACATTTCCGAGGTAATCCTCGGGTGTGACGATGACCACTTTCATGATGGGTTCAAGCAGAATACTCCCCGCTTGCGAGACCGCCTCTCGGAGTGCCAACCGCCCGGCCTGCTCGAAGGCGATTTGTGACGAGTCCACATCATGCGACTTTCCGTCGGTGAGTGTCACCTTGATGTTGATCAGCGGGAATGGTGCCGAGACACCGCTCTTGGCGGTGTTGCGGACACCGACCTCGACCGATGGGATGAACTCCTTGGGGATCGAGCCACCAACGATGCCATTGACGAATGCGACATTGTCCTTGAAGTCCAACCCTTCGGCCTCGGCCTGCTCAGCAGAGCAAGGCTCGATATTGACTGTGCAATCACCGAACTGACCACGACCGCCGGACTGCTTTTTGAACAACCCTCTGCAGCCCTTGGCCGAGCCCTTGATCGCCTCGCGATAGGATACCCTCGGGCGCCCCACCTCGACACCGATCTTCATATCACGCACGAGCTTATTCTTGATGATGTCAAGATGTAACTCGCCCATGCCCGCGATGATGGTTTGCCCGGTTTCTTCGTTGAACTCAGAGCGGAAGGATGGATCCTCGCGTCGGATGGTGACGAGCGCTTCGGAGAGTTTTCGCTTGTCGTCGGCGGTCTTGGGCTCGATCGACATCGAGATGACGGGCTCTGGGAACTCCATCCGCTCGAGGATAATCGGATCTTCACCCGAGCAAAGCGTATCGCCCGTGATTGAGTTCTTGATCCCGACGACGGCGACGATATTGCCCGCGCCGACCTCGTCGAGCGCCATGCGGTCCTTGGCGTGCATCTCGAAGATACGCGACGCGATCTCGCGTTTGTTGTTCGACGGGTTGAGCACGCGTGTGCCCTTGATGAGCTTGCCCGAGTAGATGCGGACATAGGTCAGATCGCCGTGGGTATCCGAAACCACCTTGAAGACCAGCCCACTAAACGGGGCCTCCTCGGTATGCGGCCTGGTGAGTTCGATCGTCTTATCTTTGGGGTCGGTGCCGATCATGTCGGGCACTTCCTGTGGATTCGGAAGGTACTCAATGGTGGCGTCGATGAGCGCCTGAACCCCGATATTCTTGAGGGCCGAGCCGCAGAAGATGGGATTGCACTCGAGGGCGATGGTGCCCTTGCGGACAGCTTTCTTGATCTGCTCAACGGTGATTGAACTTTCGTCTTCGAGGTACTGCTCCATCAGATCATCATCAAGAGCCGCAGCGTTCTCGATGAGATCGGCTCGCCATTTCTTGGCGTTTTCGAGCAGATCATCTGGGATGTCCTGCTCGGTGACGATCGCGCCCATTGATGCTTCATCAAAGTGGTACGCCTTCATCTTGAGCAGGTCGATGATCCCGACGAGTTCATTGCCCGAGCCCCAGGGGAGCTGCATCGCGATGGCGTTGGCACCGAGGCGCTTCTTGATGGTCTCAAAGGAATACTCGAAGTCTGCGCCGAGCTTGTCCATCTTATTGACCATGCACATACGGGGGACATTGTACCGATCGGCCTGACGCCAGACGGTCTCGGACTGGGCTTCGACGCCCTCCTTGCCATCGAACACCGCGACCGCACCATCGAGCACACGCAGCGAACGCTCGACCTCAATCGTGAAGTCCACATGGCCCGGGGTGTCAATCAGGTTGATCTTGTACTCTTTGCCTTCGTGCGTCCACGGGCAGGTTGTGGCTGCCGACTGGATGGTGATCCCGCGCTCCTGTTCTTCCTGGAGGAAGTCCATGGTGGCGGTGCCCTCATGGACTTCACCGAGCTTGTAGTTTTTGCCGGTGTAGTACAGGATGCGTTCGGTGACAGTGGTCTTGCCCGCGTCGATATGAGCACAGATGCCGATATTGCGGATGTTTGAAAGGTCGGTGGCCATCGCCTTGTTCCTCTTTGTGGTGTTTGGGCACACCCTTGTGCCCGCTCAATACTTGGTGTTCGATGATTGATGGTTCATCTTTGCGGTGGGGGAACAATCCCCGCCCGGCGATGAACCGAATGTTTCATTTCGTATATGCAGTGTTGCCGGCAGAGCTCGCCGAGTGCAATCAATGGATGAGCAGTGTGAGTGCTGTCTCTTAAAGATGCCCGGCCGGTTCTGGGTCGGATGAGTCTTCCATTTGAATGCACTCCTCGTCGTTCTGTGTCGGATGGACAACATCTCGACAATATGCTCAATACCTTGACTACAAAGGATTTGATAAATCGTGAAAATCTATTGCCCGGTATCTTCGGCAAACAGACACGATTCGTTTGAATCCTAGCCCTGCAATGGCCCAAATCAAGCAAATACACCCGCCAGAGCATATTCTCGGACCTTGTTTTGTCGCGTTCACGATGTCCAATCACTCGACGATTGACCGAACACGGGCCAGATCAGATTCGCTGAGTCCCCGGAGTGGATCGAGTCGGCTCTCCTGATGAAGGATCAGCGATCGTTTTGCCCAAATCGTTGCCTGCTCCGGCTCATCGAGGAGGAGGGCTACATCCATCAGCTTGAGGGCGAGTTGGGGGTTGTGGGGGGTTCTCAGCGCGGCCAAGTTGAAGTTATTCTGAGCGCTGCCGAGCCATTGGCGAACCGCTGGATCATCGGGGAACTGCTGGGCCCGCGCAAAGTAGAGATTCCCGAGCCAAAGATATCCCCCAGATCCTGTCGAATCCTCGACACCCGATTCGATCAATGCGATCGCCTGATCCCAGAGCATCGCCGCGTCGATTTGATGACCTTGCATGCTCAGCACCGATGCCCGCCAGAGGATCTGCTGAGAAGCCGCGATCCGGGTCTGCATATGGGTCGGGCGGATTTCCACAGCCTCGAGCAGGTGCTCGGTGGCCATATCCCGTTCTTCGAACTCGATCTGGTTAAGTTCATTGAGGATCGAGTCAATCGAATCGTTCACATTTCGACCGAGTAGCGTACCGAGTTCGTCCGCGATCTGGGCACGGTGTTCGCTCGGGATGGTGGCATATTCAATTTCATTGAGCTGCTGTCTGAGTCGGGCGACCTGAATCGCTGGCTCTGCGGCGATCCGGAGCTGGGCCTCCCAACTGGCAACGCGTGCCAGCCGCATCGCAAAGATGCCACCGCAGAGAAGCAACGCGACCGTGACGACGAGTGGCATCAGGTCTCGGAGTGCACTTTGATCCCGTCGGCTTGGAGAGACCGTGCACGCGCTCCCGATCATCAGCGCCCAGAGCATCCCAGAGACAAACCAGCTCGCGGTGACCTCGATCATCGAATGGATCGCCAACACCGAAGCACCCGCGAATATCGCCCACCGCAAGGCGTGGGATTGATCGCTGCTGCGAACAATCACAACAGCCACGCCCATCCACAACCCGATTGAAAGGAGCTGGACCACCATCAGGTTGATATCCATCGCCTGGGCAGCAAATCGGATCGATGCAACCGATGCTGCAGCGATGATCAGCAGCGTGAGCTGAGTCAACCGCTGCTTCGTGATTACGGATTCAAGAGCGACATGATCGACTCTTGGTTTGATCCGTGCGAGCACCGAGAGCAGAACCAATACAAGGGCAATCCCACCGACCCCAAGCGTCGCGATGAGATCGAAGGGGATGCTGTGGGCGCTGGCGACATCTTCAGGGCTCAGGGCGGGCTTATAAAACGCATAGTTCTCTTGGAATGCGCCGGGTCCTACCCCAATGAGCAGGTGATCGAACCACATCCGTACCGACCCGAGCATGTACTGGGATCGAAAGAGGAGGCTCAACTCACCGAGTCGATCGCCAAGAATGCCCCGTGCAACCACGCCAAGGACGACCACGCCGCACAGCAAGATAATGGCTTTGCCGTCGAACTTCCTGCGGGGAAAGAGCCCTGCTGCGATCACGAGTCCGAGACCGAGCACGAAGGCTCCGATCCCGCCTTTGGCGCCGCTCATCAAGAGCCCACCGAGCCCGGCGAGGCCCGCGAGGAACGCGATGATCCAGAGCCGATCCGATTGTCGTCTCAACCAACCGAACACCATGAGCCCCGCGGCTCCCGCCCCGGCAAAGCTCGCGAAGACATTCGTGAGCCCGAACCACGCGATCGGTTCGGGCTGGTTGAGCCGGCGTTCATACGCCAAAGCCTCGAACGAGCCCGGGGTCCACCCACGGGCTGACAGGAATGAATCGCGTGTCTGCTCATAGTTGGCGATGGTCTGCGGGTGGACCACAAAGACCTCGTAGCTGCCCATGGCGACGAGCAGTACCACAAAGCCGAGGGTGATCGCGATGATGAGCTTCTGAGCATCAACGAGTTTGTGCGCATACGACGCGACATAGAGCACCGAGACGATGGCGAGGAGATTGGAGCCCGCGAGGAAGGACTCGAAGTTGATGAGCCCATGATAGCCGATGATGCCGACCCCAATGACCATCATCGCAGCGCTCGGTTTGGCGATCCGATCGCCGCGGATGAAGAATCCGATGAGGGTGAGCGAGGAACACATGACAACCGCCAGATTGAGCACCAACGCCTTGGTGGGGGTCATCCCAACCACCGGGGGCGAAAACACAAACGGGTCTGTCTGCCACCAAGGGAACGCGTCATGCTCGACCATTGCCCGGACCAGCACCAATACCGTCATCAGCACCAAGCCGACCAATACCAACCCGGTCCCGAGTTTGCTCAGCTCACGCTCCATGGCGCCCCTTGCTCGGGGATCGGTACTCGAAGATCGCGATCGCACCGATCAGCGTGACGACCTGCACCCCAAGCACAATGGCTTCCCAAGGCGCTGCCCGCGCCAAAAGCAACCCCGAGATCCCCGTGGCGAGGGTGAGGGCGTAGATTACCAGGATGGTGGCCCGGTTCGAGAGCCCGCGTTGATTGATGCGGTGGGAGAAGTGCTGAAGATCGCCGACGAAGGGGCTTTTGCCCTGCGAGAGTCGGATAAGAGTCACCGAGACAAAGTCATAGAGCGGGATCGCCAAGATCACGACGGGCATTAAGACCGCATACCACGCCCCGGCAGACGGGGCCGCGTCCGAAACGGGCACATAGGTCGTCCGTACGGTCAAAAACGCGAGCAGGAGCCCAATGACCAGCGACCCGCCGTCGCCCATGAAGATCTTGGCAGGCGGGAAGTTGAAGACCAGAAATCCGAGCGTCGAGCCAACGAGCAACGCCAAGATCGCCCCGACGAACCACTGTCCATTGAGCATCGCCGCCACGAGAAAAAGTCCCCCCGCGATGGCCGCGATCCCGCCCGAGAGCCCGTCCATATTGTCAATGAAGTTCATCGCATTGGTAATCGCGGCAAACCAAACGATGGTGACAAGGATGCTCAACCACGGGCCTCCGACAGAGCCATCGAGAAGGGTCAGCAGGCGGGTATCAAAGAAGATGGCAAAGACCGCGCCGGGGATGAGCATGATGACAAGCTTGACCCACGGGCCCACCGGCTTGCGATCATCGATGACCCCGAGGACATGGAGCCCGAACAGGGATCCGATGAGGGTCCACCCGAGTGCGAGTTGGGAGCGTAGACCGGGAAGATGTTCCTTGATAGGATCAAAGAGCATCGGTAGAGTGTCGGGGTCCAGTCCCGAGAACACCCCGACGGCGACAATCATCGGCAGCAGGATCCCCATCACGATAGCGATCCCGCCGGTGTTGGGGATCAGGCGGGTATCGGCTTTGATCTGTCCCTCGATCGGGGAGGTGTCGAGCGTCCCGATCCGTCGGCTCAGACGAAGGATGATCCAAGTCGCCGGGAGCGAGATGGCAAACGAGACACTGATCAGGATGAGAATCAAGGAGACCACGGTATCGAGTGTAGCGAGTTATACCCGTTGTTTCTGATCTGCAGCGGTGATCTGGCGCGGCGGATCGCGTCTGAGCACCCGCGTGCGGAGACGCATCATGGATGCCGAGAACAGATAGATGAGCACAAAGATAAGCTCTGAGCCAAGGATCATCCAGATCAGGCGTTGTGGATATGGACCGAGTTGGTCAACAACCGAGGTCGTCGTGTAATCCCCCGCGCCGAGGTAAGAATAGTTAGTGTTGAGCATCCAGTTGAGCCCGATGGTCAGCAGAGCGTAGATCAATCCCCAGAACATGGCAAAGTAGAGATCTCGGCGCTTGGGGCGATACCCGAGCACAGCCAGGTCATAGATCACCGCGCCGATGATCTGCGTGTGATTGATCCAATAGATCCAGAATCCCCACGCGCCGAGCCCATAGGTAATCATCGGGGAGAAGAAGGCCTGGGTGCTGAGCCCAAGCCCCCAGAACAAGAGCAGTGCCCGCATCTTCGGGTTCAATGAATACATCGACCAAGCCGCGATCCAGACCATCCACCTGCACAAATGAAGTGGAAGTGAATCTTGGATGTCCCATTGCCCGGGCATGAACCTGCGGATAAAGAAAAATCCCTGAGAGATGATGATCGACCATGCGAGGATTCGGCGGAATGTCTGCTCTTTGTGCGTCGCGTGAGCAAGGTCGTACTTGAGCAACGAGCGTCCTGTGACACAAAACACAAAGAAAGAAACCGCGGAGATCGCCAAAATCAGATAGTGAAAGGTTGTAAACGAGTGGAATTCGTGGACCCAGTTGTAGTCGTTCGGGTTTGATGGAAGGGGGGCACTCATCCGTGGCACAGGGTATCACGCATGGGCGTGCTCGTGGCGGAGTTGGCCGCAGGCGGCGGCGATATCGCGTCCTCGGCTGGCGCGGATGTGGCAGTTGACGCCCTGCTCACGGAGAATGCGCTGAAAATGGTGGACATCGTCGCCGGTGGGGCGCTCGAAGGGGAGCCCCTTGACCTCGTTATAACGGATCAGATTCACATTGGCTCGCATTTTTTTCACGATCTCAGCAAGCTCTCTGGCGTGCTCGGGGAAATCGTTGACCCCGCCGAGGAGGATGTACTCGAGGGTGATCTCGCGTCCGGTTTTGTTGAACCACCCTGAGCAAGCACCAACGAGCTGATCGATCGTGGTGAACTGAGCCCATGGGATAAGCTCTTTTCGGAGCGCGTCGTTGGGTGCATGGAGTGAGAGTGCGAGGGTGACGGGGAGATCGAGCTCGGTGGCGAGTTTTTCGATGGCTTTGTGCATCCCGACGGTCGAAACGGTGATTTTGCGGGCGCTAACGCCCATCGCCCACGGGGCGGCGAGCGTCTTGACAGCATGGATCACCGCGCCGAAGTTGGCGAGTGGCTCGCCCATGCCCATAAACACCACATTGGAGATGCGATCAACGCCCTCGAGCTGGTTGAGCCTCCAGACCTGCTCGACGATCCGCCCGGCGGAGAGATTGCCGTCGAGCCCACCGATCCCAGTGGCGCAGAAAGTGCATCCGACGGGGCACCCGATCTGGGACGAGATGCACGCGGTGCGTCGATCAGTGTCGCTCGCGGGGATCATGACGCATTCGGTCTGACGGGTGGTATTGGAGTAGGGCATTTCTTGGCCGACGATCGGGAGCCGATTGGCATGCTCGATCCCGGCTTCACCTGCGCCGATCCTATTTGTGTCGATATCGTCGGGCCATTCGATCAAGAGCTTCTGGGTGGCGTCTGTGGCGAGTTGATGGGCGACGGTGGGGCCGCTGAGGAAGGTCATGTGCTCGGCGAGGATTCTTCGGTCAAGATTCGAGAGGTTGCTCATCTGGCCCGGATCGACTACGCCCTTTTCGTAGACCCATTCGAGGATCTGCTTGGCCCGAAACTTGGGCATTTTGTGAGTGATGCACCATTCCTGGAGCGTCTGAGGCGTAAAAGAGAAGATGTGATCGGTGGGGTGATTCACGGTGCTTCGATTTCCGGGGAGATGGTGAGCGCTACGGCCACTTGACCATAGTCCTCTCTGGTGATGGTGGGTGGCTCGACCTTGACGCGTCGATCTTTGTGGTCGAAGCCTTGCTCATCCATCAGGCGTTTGAGGGTGAGCGGAAGCCCAAACTCGATGGATTCTTCGTAGATATCGGCGAGGTGGAGCGTCGCGTCGTGGTGCTCGACGAAATATCGACAGATCTCAGAGACGAGATCCTCTGGAGCCGAGGCACCCGCGGTCAGCAAGATGCGTTCGGTACCGTTGGGGTACCACGCTTGGTCGAGCCCGTGGACATCATCGAGAAGATACCCCGGAGTGCCAATGTTCTGGGCGATCTCCGTAAGCCGGACGGAGTTGGATGAGTTCTTCGATCCAACTACGATCACCAGATCGCACTCTTTCGATATCAATCGGACCGCAGCTTGGCGGTTGGTGGTTGCGTAGCAAATGTCTTCGGTGGGTGGCTCTTTAATATTGGGGAATGCTTCTTTGAGGGCCTTGATGATGGTGCCGGCATCGTCGACCGAGAGGGTGGTCTGGGTGAGGTAGACGAGTTTGTTTGGATCTTTAATATTGAGTTTCGGGATGTCGGCGGGGGATTCGACGACCTGGGTTTGGTTTGGGGCTTCGCCAAAGGTGCCGACGATCTCTTGGTGGTCTTTGTGCCCGATGAGCAGGATCTGGTACCCCTGATGTGCATAGCGGATGGCTCTTGAGTGGACTTTGGTGACGAGTGGGCAGGTCGCGTCGATGGCTTGGAGGTTGCGGCGCGCAGCATGCGCTCGGATGGCGGGGGAGATGCCGTGGGCTGAGAAAACCACGATATTGCCCTCCGGCACCTCGTCGAGATCGTCAACAAAGATTACTCCACGACCAACAAATCGATCGACAATGTGACGGTTGTGGACAATTTCATGAAAGACATAGAGCGTCTGACCGGGGAGAATATCGAGGATCTGATCGACGACATCGATCGCCATGCGGACACCCGCACAGAACCCTCTTGGATTGGCCAGAATAATCTGCATCGAATCTTGATCTCCACGGTACATCTACGCTCAGGCTCAATCCTAGCCTGTAATCCTGTTGAACCGCTCGCCAAGAAGGCAAGAGCGGGCCTAAACTCCCGACTGGGCCCACAGATGATTGGCCCACTGAGGATACGCGTATGAACCCCAATCGAAGGCCAAGCCCAACAACACTTCGATTAATGTCTGCCTTACTCCTTGCCGGAATGATGGCTGTCGGTGCCCTTGCGACTCAGCCAGAAACCTCAAAATCAACTTCATCCAATAGTCAAGACCAGACGCTGACTGAACGCATTGCTGCAGCCGAAACCACCATGAGGCGGTTCGGGATCGATCAGGCACCTAAAAAGGCACCTGGCACCTTTCGGCTCACGACCTACAACATCGAGAACCTCTTTGACGATGTCGACGACCCGACGCTCACCGGAAGAAACGAAGATATCAACAACACGAAGCCCAAGCACCAACTCATCGCTGTTGCACGGGCGATCCATAAGATTGACTCTGATGTGCTCTGCGTCGAAGAGATCGAATCGCTTGATGCTTTGATTGCGTTCCGAGATGAGTATCTCTCGGATATGGGGTATGACTATGTGGTCTCGCTTGATGCGGGGAACTCGCGTGGGATCGAGAATGCGGTGCTCTCGCGGTTCAAGCTGTCGAATCCGCGGCTCTGGATCGGGAAAGAACTTGGAGGGGTGCATCCAGAGAAGTACGGATCAAAGAAGAACTTTTACGCCGGCGAGCCGATCGCGTTTCGGCGGTCACCGCTCAAGATAGATATAGAGATCCCTGAATCTGGGGATAAGACAGCGTGGACATTGACACTCTTGGTCGTCCATCACAAGTCTGGCCGGTACAGCCAATACTGGCGAGAGGCCGAGGCTCGGATGATTGTCAAACTTGCTCACGAGGTCGAAATAGACCATCCAGGGCGTCCAATCGTAATTTTAGGCGATTTTAATGCCCAGCCGAAAGATGGGAGCGTGCAGATCTATCTCAAAGACGGGTTTGTGGATCTCTTTGCGAAGAGCAAATGGTCAGGATCAGAGCTGATTACACACGAGTCAAACCGGCGAATTGACCTGATGCTTGCAAATGTTGCCGCGAGCGAGTATATTGACGAAGATACGGGTTTTGTGCTCGGCACGGCCGCGAGGCCGGCGGGCGTTGATTGGAAAATGATGGATACCTTTGAGGGGTACGCCTCGGATCATTATCCGGTGAGTGTGGATATCCAGCGGTGAGACACGAAGTCCTGCCAGTAGTGATCGTACAAAGCTGGCACAAAGCCATTGCAGGAAGCGAATAGATGGAAAAAATTAAGCCATGGCAAATCATCTTGATAGTCGTAGCGATAGCGGTACTCGGTTTCTCCGTATGGAGGCAGCTGTCAAAGCAAAGAATTGAACTGCCAAACTCTGTCGTCGTTGTTGATGTGACTACAGGTGATCTATACCGTATGAAACTAGGAAAACGCAATGGCGCATATTTCCCGGAACGAAATCCTGAAACAGGCAAGCATACTTTAATGCCTATCGAAAAAGACGATAATGGTGATTGGTATATTGTTCCGCATGCAATGCCAGTCCTTGAAGATGTAGATGATGAGATAAATGTTGTGTCTGAGTCTTCAGGCAAAGTGACAATCGATTCAGAAAAAATCTTGGGTACCCTATCCGCTGGCGGATAACTCTAATGAGGCAAACTCCATGCAGGCAAACAAAATTATAAGAAACAATGTTGCTCGACGAGCATTTACACTGATTGAACTGCTTGTCGTTATCGCGATTATCGCTTTGCTGATTGGGCTCTTGTTGCCCGCTCTTGGACAGGCCCGTGCGACTGCTCAGCAACTTGTCTGCAGTTCTACAATGAGGGGGTTGAGTCAACTACAGGTTGAGTATTCTCTCGACAACAGCGATTGGTTCGCCGGTCCAAACACGAGTGGGCTGAAGTATGGGGTTATTCCGCTCAATGGGCGCCCACGCCATTCCACTGACGAACTGTACTTGCCAGGAAGCCCGTCCTCGTTGACAATGCGCACCGATTGGATCTCTCCTGTATTAGGCGAAGCTGTTGGACTTGCCACAACAAGACCAGACAAACTTGCTAGCATTTTTAATGACTGGGGTTGCGCATCCGCCAATGAGTTTAGCGTCCCATATCAGGTACAGAGCTACACGGATTCCGAACAGTTTATTCGTATTAGTGAAGGTGAAGGATTCAAGCAAATTAGTTATCTTGCGCCTACATCTATGATATTCAGGTCTGGAATATCTCGGCCATCAGTTGTAGTTCCTGGAGTTAGTGTTACCCAGTACCATATCGATGCAGTCCAGAATTGGTCGATCCCATTGGTGGTCGAGGCTCCTGTGTCTTATAGAAATAAAGTGACAAGCGTGGGTATCTCACCGTCATCTAAAGTGATGTTCGCAGATGGAACACGATATGCGACTGAATCTATCGGATTGGACTTTGACGGGTCAGCAAGCGCCGGATGGGGTGGAAGCTTTGCCGATTCAAATCCAATTGTTCAGAGTTCTACAGCCTATGGGAGAGAGCCGTTTGCGAGTGATGTCAGTGCTCCGACGAATCAACTCCTCTCCTTTCGTCATCGAGAGGGTATGAATATCGCTTATTTTGATGGACATGTGGCCTACAAAAGTCAGAAGGATGCCTATACGGATCCAAATCCTTGGTATCCATCTGGATCAATTTGGACCGGGACTCAAGCTACACCAGAATCTATCGTTTTCATGAGAGAACAACAGGGCAACCGCAGCGTGGGGAAAATCAACTAGTTCTCCAACTCATTGCTGTGATGTTTACACAAAACAACCCCCACATGGTGGGGGTTTTTCTGTGGGCAAAATCGAGCATTTGCCAGTAAATCTGGCAAAAGAGCCCCTATTTTGGTTTAATTGTTCCCCGCCCAATCTCTGCAAAGTCTCCAAATTCACGGCCATGGCAAGAAATATTCGATTCTGCCCCATATTTCGGGATAATTCGTTCGTGAAAATCCTCCGTACCCTCTATACTTGGAGTGTCGAGCGATGTATGCGTTTTGGGTGTATCCCATAGCGGTCGTTGTTTGATTGACAGATTTTTACGAGAGAAGAGAACAGTTAACAGGAGAGAGGATCTCATGAAGAACACAATTGCAATCCTGACCATTGCCGGGGTAGCTGCTGGTGTACAAGCCAGCGGAAGCCAGGTCATCGCGTTTACCAGCTTCGAGAACGCATTCGTTGGGGATCAGTATGTTGATACCGGCGATGCGAGCGTCGATCACGATTATGTGAACAATGCTGGCCAGTCCGATGTCGACTTCCTCGCCGATGGCGTGGAGATCGGTTTCGACTCTGAGTATTTCAACACCCGTAATGATGTAGGCGCAACCGATGGCGACTTTATCGGAGCCACCAACTTCACCGGCACGGTCGGTGCATTCACCGACGGCGTTCAGGGCTTTGAGCTTCAAGATACCGACGGCACCATGCGGACGACCTTTGACACCGTCAACTCACCACTCGGTCCAAACTCGCGCATCGAGTTCGAGTGGAACCTGATGATGGATTTCTATGTCCAGGAAACCGGTTGGGAATCTGACGACCAGATCCACATCTGGGTTGATGCCGATGGTACACAGATTGATATCCTCAACACCGCGGGTCAGGATATCGATGACCTCGGGATCGAGGGCGCGTGGCAGATGGCGACCGTCAACCTGACCGGTTTCACTTCGGTGACGCTCATTGTTGAGCTTGAGTCAAACTCCGGTTCGGAGTCGCTCTATCTCGACAACATCGTCTTCAAGACCGGCGTTCCAACGCCCGGTTCATTGGCACTTCTCGGGCTCGGCGGCTTGGCCGTGACCCGTCGTCGTCGCTAAATCCTGAAGATAAAACTGTTCACTCAGCCCGCTGCCCTGATCGGCAGCGGGTTTTTTCTGCGCTATCCTTTGGAAGTCCATCAATCGAGGAGATCCATATGAACACGAACGAAGCGCTGAGTTGGCTTGAATCACACGAATCAGATTCGATTAACCGATTGATGGAATGGCTCGCGATCCCGTCGGTAGGGACGGATCCCAAGCACGATGGGGATACCGCCCGGGCCGGTCAGTGGGCGGCCGATCATCTCGAGGCGTCGGGCTTTGATGTCGAGCTGTGCCCAACCGGGACGGAAACAAGCCCCGGGCACCCGATCGTTCTGGCGAGTTCTGCGGGGAGCGATGACTATAGCGGGCCGCATGTATTGTTTTATGGGCATTACGATGTCCAGCCAGCGGACCCGATTGAGTTGTGGGAGTCTGATCCATTCACGCCGATCATCAAAGCCGCGGAGGGCGATATCGGCGAGCGGATTGTGGCGCGGGGTTCGTGCGATGACAAGGGACAGGTGATGATGTTTCTCGAAGCGATGCGCGCGTGGTTCGAGACGAGCGGGGTGCCCGGCGGTGGGGTTCGGTTCACGGTCATGCTCGAAGGCGAGGAGGAATCAGGATCGGTGAATCTTGATCGATTCGTACGAGACAACGCGGATCGGCTCGGGAAGACGGATGTCTGTCTGATTTCCGATACCGGGATGCTCGGGCGGGGCAAGCCCGCGATCACCTATGGGGTGCGTGGATTGGCGTATACAGAGATCACACTGACCGGACCGGATCAGGATCTGCACTCGGGGCTCTGGGGTGGGAAGGTGCCCAACCCGATCAACGAGCTGGTGAAAGTGCTCTCAGGGCTTTGGGACGAAGATCGGCGTGTGACGATTCCGGGGTTTTATGATGGGGTCCACGAGGTGACAGACGCCGAGAGGGCCGCTTGGAAGAACCTTGAAGTTGACGAGACGGGGGCGCTCCGCGGGATCGGGTTTGGTCCTGATGCGAGCGTGGGCGAGAAGGGGTATTCATTTATAGAGCGGGAATGGGCTCGCCCGACGGCAGATATCAATGGGATCATCGGTGGATACACCGGACCGGGTGCTAAAACGGTCATCCCATCCAAGGCGAGTGCCAAGGTCTCGTTCCGGCTTGTGGACGACCAGGAATCGGAGAAGATCACCCAATCCTTCTTCTGCTGGCTCGATCAACGGACGCCTGTGGGGTGTTCATGGTCATTCGAGGATCATGGCGGCGGGGCACCTGCGACCTGCGCAACGGAGTCCGAGCCATTACGGGCAGCAGGACGAGCGATCGAGGATGCGTGCGGAACCCCACCAGCGATGATCAAATCTGGAGGCTCGATCCCGGTGGCGGGGCTGCTCAAGGACACGCTTGGTCTCGAGACCGTGTTTATGGGGTTTGGGCTCGAGGATGATCGTGTGCACTCGCCCAACGAGAAGTTCGAGCTTGATTGTTTGCAGATGGGTGCTCGTTCCCATGTCGCATTGGTCGAGCAGCTCAAGCGAATTGGACAGCCGGTGGGCTAATCAGGCCGCCTGAGCCACTGGAAGCTTCTCTTCGACTTCGACGGGCAGAGATTGCGCATCGGATGTAGGGGTTGGATTGTCTTGGTCGCTCTTGACCGTTTGTTCATCGGGAAGGATTTCGACTTCGCCCTCTCCGGGGATCTGGCCGTCGATGCGGGCGAGGTAGAGCGCATGCTGATAGTGGAGTTCTTTGACACGATTGCGCAGATCGTGGAGTTGTGTCTCGTGTGCGATCACATTGGCAAAGACACTGAGCATTGCCAATATGGTGATCCCTCCGGCGGCGAGGAGCACGAGTTGCATACCCATGGTGAGTGTGGTCATGGAGAAGATGATCGTCACGATTATGAAGAAACTTTGGATAGATGCACCAGATCAGGTGATTGGCAGTAGAATAGACGCAGATTATGCCCAGCGGTGACACATGGCAGTATTCGGAGGCGAGCAGTATCGTGATTGAGCAGTGTCGGTCCATGAGGTCTTTTTTCTATTGTGTACTCGTCTCTCTCCTAGGGCTCTGGGCTCTTGATGCTTCTGCTCAAGAGGGCACGGATTTTCAAGGAGAAGTCCAGCTGAGCATCGCGAGCTTTGGTGTTGGGGGGCTTGCTCGCGAGGGGGATTGGGCCGGTATTCAGGTTCAGCTTCTTGATCTGGGGACATCTGGGCGCGACATCGTGCTCCGGATGTCGATCCGGGACGAGGACGGGGACCAGACTCAGTATGATCGGGTGGTGACCGCCAATCCGGGCGCACTCCAGAGTTTCTGGCTCTACTGCTGGATCCCGTATCGTGGTGCAAACTTGGAGTATGAACTCAAGGCGTATGAAGCGATCGACACCGGGAATACAGATGTTGGAGAGTTTGGGTTCCGTGCTGGACGCCTGATTGGGCGGCTGCCGGTTTACAATCCACAAGTTCAAGAATCGACCGTCGGATTGGCTGGCGTCATCGGGAATAACCAGTTGAGTCTGGATCAGTACGGATTCACGCTCAACGGTCGCCCGGCGATGCTCTTCGGGCATGAGTTGCTGCGAACCTCGGCGGGGCTTGGTATTGACAATCTTCCCGATCGGTGGCAGGGGCTTGTGAGCCTTGATTCGATCGTGTGGGCAAATGCAGGGACCGCGGTGACGGCACCGGGTCGTCTCTCACCGGAGAAGGCGAGGGCGATCAGCACTTGGGTTGAGCGAGGCGGGCACCTTGTGATTGTGCTGCCTTCGAGCGGCGATCCGTGGTACATTGGGTCGCATCCTTTGCGTTCTCTGCTGCCCACGGTTTCTGTGCCTCAGCGCAATGAGGGGGTCGATCTCGATGAGTACCGTTCGCTTTTGACCGAATCGACCAAGCCCACACTCCCGGATAACGCGGTTGTGTATACATTTGAGCCACTTGCAGGACAGAGCGAAGAGCTTGCGATCCCGATACTCAACGGGCCAGATGGCAAGTGTGTGGTTATCCGTCGGCTGGTCGGATCCGGGATGGTGACGGTGATCGGATTGCCGTTGAATAATGGACAGCTTCGACGGGTGGGGCTGCCAGAGCCGGAGGCATTTTGGCATCGGGTGCTCGGGCTTCGGGGCAATATCCTTCGTCTCGACCAGATGAGCGATCAGCAGAAAACGGACACGGGCAACCGTGAGATCCGGATCTTTGATGATGGCATATCGGGTTCGATCGCCAAGACCGGGCGTGCGGTACAGGGTGTGCTCTTTGGTATTATCGTGTTTGTGCTCTACTGGATAGTTGCCGGCCCCGGGGGGTATGCATTACTCAAGGCCCGCAAGAAGAAACAGCACGCGTGGATGGCCTTTATTGTGACCACGGGCGCATTTACCGCGGTGGCATGGCTTGGTGCCACTGCGATGCGACCCAAATCGACCAATATCCTTCACCTAAGTTTGCTTGAACAGGTCTATGGGCAAGATACACAGCGTGCACGCACCTGGATGAGTGTGATGCTTCCGAGCTATGGGAGTGCGGTGGTCTCAGTGCGCCCGCCGAGCGAGTCTTCGTCCATCCCATTTGACGAATCGAGCGATCTGCTGAGCCCGTGGACTTCACCCGAGTCGTTGACCTCATTGACGAAGGGATTCCCGGATAACTCGGGATACCGGGTTGAGTCGAAGAATCCCAGCGCGATCCGTGTGCCCACAAGGGCGACGGTCAAATCGTTTCAGGTGCAATGGTCGGGGGAGTCGCGATGGGCGATGCCTCGGCCGGTTGGCGTTCCCGGTGCACTCGAAGAGCCAGTATTGAGCATCGATGGCACGGTTGTGATCGGGAAGCTTGCTCATGATTTGCCGGTTTCCTTGAAGCATGTCCGTATCTTTGTGATCTCCGGCGAGATCCCGATCCGCCAGCCCGGGGTCTCGCTCTCGCGGATGATGATCGCGCGGACATCGGTGTATGCGCCGAACTTTGGAGACCTTGGTTGGGCACCGGGGCAAGAGATCGACATGGAGCTGCTGACCCGATTGAGCACAACCCAGCGGGAGTCGATCCAGAACAACTATTTCGCGACGGCTCTTCGCTATGGTGTCAATCAATCAGGGCTCGGGCAGCAGACGGGGAATCTGATTGATCGATTGATGGCGGGGCGGTTTCTGTCCCAGCTTGAGCCGCCACGGTATGGTGCCAAGTCGAACGATGTGGTTGGGAATCGTTTAGCGCTTCGTAGAGCGCTCCATGGGTGGGATCTGGGGCGGTGGTTCACTGAGCCGACGCTGATTATTATGGGTGTGATTGATATCCCCAAGAACGAAGCCGATCCTGATGGATTACCGATCCCGCTCTGGGTCGATGACCGCCAGGTGCCTGCTTCTGGAAAAACGCTGGTGACCTGGATCTATCCGTTCGGAGCGAACCCGCCGAGATATCTCGGTGGGTCGCAACCTGCGGGAGAGACGGCAACCGATGGTGTCCCCAATGCGAATACTGCTGATGAGTAGTTGGAAAGTGAGTGTTTCATGGCGATGATCGAGACCATCAACCTGACGAAACGATACGGAGACCTTGTGGCGCTCAATGCGCTCAATCTCAAGATCAACGAGGGCGATTGCTTTGGGTTTATTGGGCCCAATGGTGCGGGGAAAACGACGACGATCAAAGTGCTTGCGACATTGCTCAAGCCTTCGTCTGGGCAGGCCCAAGTGGCGGGGATGACGATCGGGTATCAGAATCGGCAGATCCGACCTTTGATTGGGTATGTGCCCGACTTTATGGGCGCATATCAGGACATGGTGGTGCATGAATATCTCGAGTTCTTCGCCGCGGCATACAACATCAACGGGCAGCAGCGCAAGAAGGTGGTCAACGATGTGCTGGAGTTGACCGATCTGACCTATAAGCAGACGGCGGAGGTCAACTCGCTCTCGCGGGGGATGCAGCAGCGGCTGAGCATCGCGCGGGTGTTGCTGCATGATCCCAAGGTGCTATTGATGGACGAGCCGGCGTCGGGTTTAGACCCTCGCGCGAGAATCGAGATTCGTGAGCTGCTCAAAGAGCTCAAGAAGATGGGCAAGACGATTCTGATTTCGAGCCATATTTTGCATGAGCTGGCGGAGCTGTGCAATACGGTGGGGATTATCGAGAAGGGCGAGTTGTTGTTTAGTGGGTCGGTCGATGAGATTCTCAAACGCGCCAAGGTCGGGCATGTGGTGCATATCGGAGTGGCCGAGCGGATCGAGGCGGCGACAAAGGTGCTCGAAACGATGCCGGGCGTTGAGAAGGTCGGGATCGTCCAAGGCGACGGCACCGCACTCGGCGGCGGGGCTGGGCAGATCATCCACGCCCACTACAACGATCGCAACGGCGGCAACTTCACAGATATCCCCAATGTGCTCATCAACAACGGGTTCCGCGTGACGCATTTCCAAGAAGAGCCGGTGAACTTGGAGACGGCGTTTATGCGGTTGACGAAGGGGTTGGTGCAATAGAGATATTGGGTGGCCCGATGGAGTCGAAGACTCCTTCGGGAATTACTGAACACACACCCATAAGAACCGAAGACGATTCCGTCGGGGCACCCGGCCTCGACCTCATTCGAATTCTCTTGGGTTCGGATTTCCCGGATTCCCTTTTCGGACAGTGCTTGGTGCCGACAACGAACTATCGCTATCAGGTTCCGTCACCTCGTGCATACTGAGACGGAGAGCGTGTGTGGCGACCCCAACAACTAGGCCTGTTGTGAGGAGCCCGGCGAAGCCGATCACGACACTGATAGCGCGGCCAACACCCGTGACTGGCTGGATATCTCCATAGCCGATTGTCAACGCGGTGATGAGGGAAAAGTAGGCAGAATCTACCAACTCAATTCCTTCAACCCACGAAAAGACAATAGCCCCCGCGGCAACCACTCCAATCAAAGTGATCAAGACCCCTCGGACATGCTGGAGGCAGGCCCATGCATTTCGCAGATAGTTCATTTGGTGCTCCAACTCGATCAAGCAGGGAATCCTATAAGGGTAGATATTTGGGACGCGCTATCTTCGATGCCGTGTCCAGATACTAAACCAAAGCCCGCTTGGTCTGATTGTCATTGGTCCATATCCATGCCTTCGGGCATGTCCGGGGCATCATTGATCGGCGTGTCTCCACCCTTCTTCATTGTACCTCTCATCTCCATGTGCATGACACCTTGGTCGTCTGTGTGTGTGATCATGAATAGGCGTTGCGCAATCAATATAACCGCGAACCCAATCAAGGCCACGACAACAACCAAGGGGTCATCGGCGAGCCTTAACCGGATGAACGCGCCGAGAATCACAACATCCAGCAGGATGGCGCAGATCGGAATGAGTGGCTTTGCTTTCGCATCCTTGAGAAGGTGACGAAGAAGGCCCCAATGGATGGCGATGTCCATGACCAGATAGAAAATGGCACCGATCGACGCAATTCGAGTCAAATCGAAGAGCACTGTCAAGGTAATCGCGAATACGACGGTCAGAATCAGAGCCGGATTGCTAACGCCTCGATACAGCCTGGGCAACTGCTTCATGTTGCTGAGCATCG
>Ga0316206_1000891_pt1 | contig 32371 bp, 35 predicted proteins | sample 6monthpyrite_MG_FD_204942 | JGI IMG/M metagenome (GOLD analysis project Ga0316206, IMG submission 204942) | Microbial mat bacterial communities from mineral coupon in-situ incubated in ocean water Damariscotta River, Maine, United States -... | ecosystem: Environmental > Aquatic > Marine >... | reverse complement strand
CCCTGTTCAGAAAAATATTCCAGCGCATGCTCAGGATTAGAAAACACACGACAACCAAAAGGTGAATTCTCACAAAAACGAAGCATCAATTCACCGGCCTTTACATCGTCGTCTATAAACAATAATAGTGGATGCGCATTCATGTTGTTTTTTCCTTTTCTGTTGTTATTGTTTTTTCTTTATTCGGCTGTGGAATTTTGATCGTAGCCGTCACTCCACCGTCAGTATTATTTTCTATGATCAACTGGCCTTCATGATGCTGCACTATACCCAGACTGATTGAAAGCCCAAGACCACTGCCTTCACCGACTGCTTTGGTGGTAAAAAACGGGTCGAAAATACGCGTCATATCTTCATCAGCAATTCCACCACCATGATCTTCAATATGAATCAGAATGTTTCCCGACTGACGTACCAGACTAACGATAATGTCTGAATCTTTTTGACTTGCCTGCACAGCATTTAATAATAAATTTACCAGCACTTGCTGCAATTGCCCTCTGTCACCCGTCATGCTGATCTCATTATCAGCTATGACATGTACAACAATATGTTTTGAACGTGCCGCTTGCTGTATTAACTGTGTTGTTTCTTCCAGCCATTCCAGCGCATTAAAATAACTGTATTGCGTCGGTAATTGTCTGGCAAAATTCAATATTCCTTTTACAATGCCACTGGCACGCAATATTTCTTCTCGTAAAGAATCAAGATCACCCTCCATATGTGCGGAATGCACAGACAAGTCACGCTTCAATAGCTTGATTAATGAAAGCATATTATTTAACGGGTTGTTAATCTCATGGCCAATGCCTGCTGCCATTTCACCAATACTGGCCAGCTTGGCAGTCTGTAACATCATGCGATACGCATGATCACGTTCAAGCTGCGCATGCTCCAGCGTATCTGCCATATAATTAAAAGATGTCTCCATTTGCTGCAGCTCGATGACACCACCCACCTTAACCCGCGTCTGATGCGCTCCATCTGCATAGCGCTTGAGCGACTTTGCCAGGGCTGTTACGGGGCGAACTATTTTTTTTGCCCCATAGTTAGCCAGCAATATACTTAGTAACACTGCAATCACAACGAGTAGCAAAATTGCCTTTCTTATCTGGTCAAATGGCGCAAACAGATTTTTTTTATCAACGCGTGCACTTAATGCCCAACTGGCAAGTTGTTTGGGGTAGGGCAGGTATTCTGTGTAGAAGGTAATAGAATTACTTTTATCATTGTGCAATTCGCCATCAGGTTTACTGCGAACACGAGACAGAAGCTGTATGTCTGCGGAATCTCTCAGGTAAATAGCATTCACGCCCGTTTGATTGAGCCTCAGCTCAGGTTTATCATTATATAATTGCAGGCCATCCCGATTTGAGCGGTCAGCATTTAATTCTGCCAACATCAGCGTTCCATTATGTATTCTCGGGACAACGTCCAGAATTTTATCAATCTGATCACCACTAAAACTTACCATTAAATAGCCTATGGTTTGATCTTCAAACCGCAACGGGTAAACAGCATCATGCATAGTAGGTCCACGGGTGCCATCGGTGACATCCCAGCGACTTTTTGGTAATACAATAAAACTGAGCTCGGAAGGCGTTAGTTGTTGTAACTGCTTTACAAAAACAGGGTCTTCAATTTCATCTTCTGCATACGGCGTGCTTTCAATGCCGTCTCCGCGCCCGACAATGCCTTGCCCGAATTTCACTTTTATCAGCGTGTTACCCTCTGCATCCAGCACCCGAATTGAACGAAATCCGGGTACAACTCCCTGAAATCCTGCCAGGAACTTTTCCAGTTGTTCGGATCGCTGAAAATAGCGCGGATGTAAATCACCACGAGTGACGCTCTTTAATATAGGCAGGTACTGTTGCATCGTATCACTGCGCGACAATGACAGGATCATTTGTCGCTCATAGTAAAGACGACGATCTATCTCTGAGACAATATTATTCAGGCTGGCGTTCAGTTCACGACTGACGTCTTTGAGGTACTGCTGTTCACTATAGGTAATGGCCACCAGCGCCAGAACCGCCATTGGCAACACAGATGCCAGTACCACCCATAGAAAAATATTAGTCTTTAGACGCAATTTGCAACCTTGTAACACTTTGTCTGATCTGTTGCAGTAAACATGCCATCTTCCCCCAACCTTGCCTAAACAACCAGGTTAACGGTAGAATCCGGCTATTAGTGATTATCATAAGCGACTGGACATTATTTTAAAATGAATACCTGCTGGGCCAAATATGCACTGTTAATTGTTGTCATGGTACTGGGCAGTTTATCCATGCTGTCTGCCTGTGGGAAAAAAGGCAATCTCACGCTGCCTGATGCACAAAACCAGAGTCAGAAGCTAAAAAACTGACATGGATTATTTTTACTATAATAATAATCGGCTTATGGCTGAAAATGCAGATGTTACACAACTGACCTCGGAATATGGCAGCCCGTGTTACATCTATTCCCGTGCGACCATAGAACGTCACTGGAATGCCTTTGATCAGGCGTTTGGCAACCATCCACATCTGGTGTGTTATGCGGTCAAGGCTAACTCTAATCTGGCTGTGCTCAACATAATGGCCAGAATGGGATCGGGCTTTGATATTGTCTCCGCTGGCGAGCTTGAACGAGTATTAAGAGCGGGGGGGCAGGCAGATAAAATCGTTTTCTCCGGTGTCGGCAAAACAAAAGCTGAAATGCAGCATGCACTAAAGGCGGGGATTCGCTGCTTTAATGTCGAGTCCGAATCAGAATTAGCGCGGCTCAGTGCTGTTGCAACTGAAATGGATACAACGGCTCCGGTCTCTATCAGAGTAAATCCTAATGTTGACGCAGGGACACATCCATACATTTCTACCGGCCTGAAAGAAAATAAATTCGGTATTGATATTACTCGCGCGGTTGACATATATCATTATGCAAAAAGTCTGCCTGGCATTTCAATTCAAGGCGTTGACTGTCACATCGGCTCACAATTAACCGACACCGCACCTTTTATAGATGCGCTCGGACTGGTACTGAAACTGATTGATAAGCTGGCAAAAGACAATATACAGATTCATCACCTTGACATCGGCGGTGGCCTCGGGATTTGTTATCAGGATGAAACACCACCGGAACCATCTGATTATGCACGCGCTGTGCTTGCTGCTGTCGGTGATCGTGATATCGAAATCTTGATTGAACCGGGGCGTGCTATCGTTGGCAATGCCGGCATACTGGTTACCCGCATCGAATATCTGAAACTGACCGAAGAAAAAAATTTCGCCATTGTTGATGCTGCAATGAACGACTTACTCAGACCTGCGCTGTATTCCGCCTGGCAGGAAATTATCCCTGTTGAATTACATCCTGAACACAATAGCGCACAATATGATGTTGTCGGCCCGATTTGTGAAACCGGCGATTTTCTCGGAAAAGACCGCACTCTGGCTATCGCCGAAGGAGAATTACTGGCCGTTCGTTCATCCGGCGCATATGGTTTTGGCATGAGCTCAAACTATAACTCCCGTCCACGGGTAGCCGAGATTATGGTTGATGGTGACCAGGCCACCCTGATCAGGAAACGTGAAGATATCGATGACCTGATATCAGGTGAATGTATCTTGCCGGCATGAAGGCGGCCTATGTAGCTCCGTCAGAAGAGGCTATTCGTAAACTTCTGAAATCCATTAAACATATCGCCATCATTGGCCTTTCACCCAAAGCCAAAAGACCCAGTTTTAAAGTCGCCAGTGCATTGCAGCAGTTTGGCTATCATATTATCCCGGTTCGCCCTGCCATTAACGAAGTACTGGGTGAAACAGCTTACGCAGACTTGTCGTCCGTAACGGAAAAAATTGACCTGGTCGATGTATTTCGCGCACCGGAATATGTCAGTGCAATTGTTGACGACTGTATTCGCCTGAAAATAACGGCGCTGTGGTTGCAAGATGGTGTTATCGATGATACTGCTGCTGCAAGAGCTCAGGCCGCCGGGATATTTGTTGTGATGGACCGCTGCATCTACCGTGACTACCATAACCTGGTAAAATAATACCTCATCAGGCCTGACACCAAGCTCAACCAGGGCTGCAGCTTACAGATACATCTTCCTGCTCTGACTGGATAGATTCAACTGTTTGATGGATAATCAAAACATGTTGCTTGATTTCACAAAAATGCATGGCCTGGGTAATGACTTTGTCGTGATTGATGCCATTAACCAAACCGTCAATCTGGACACAGAACAGTTTCGTTTTCTGGCTAACCGTCGTTTTGGCATTGGCTGTGACCAGATTTTACTGGTTGAATCCCCTGACTCAGATCAGGTTGATTTTCGCTACCGTATTTTTAATGCAGATGGTGGTGAGGTTGAACAGTGTGGTAATGGTGCCCGTTGCTTTGCACTGTTCGTGCGGAACAAAGGCTTAACCCGAAAAAATCAGATTGTTGTTCAAACCAACTCGGGTATTATAACGCTGTCTTGTGAACCCGATAATCAGGTTACCGTCAATATGGGTATTCCTCATTTTGATCCTGCTGAAATACCGTTTCAGGCAGAACATACTGCCAGTGAATACGGGCTTGATATCAATCATCAAACATATCAGATGGGTGTACTTTCCATTGGAAACCCTCATGCGGTTTTACGCATAGAGGATATTAATAGCGCCCCGGTGACTACTCTGGGCCCTGAAATAGAACACCACCCCCGCTTTCCCAACCGCGTCAATGCAGGCTTCATGCAAATTGTCAGTGCCGATGAAATTAACCTGCGTGTCTGGGAAAGAGGCAGCGGTGAAACACTTGCTTGTGGCACCGGTGCCTGTGCTGCTGTCGTCTCCGGCATTCAACGGGCTTGGCTTAACAGTCGTGTTGTGGTAAACCTGTCTGGTGGGCAATTGATAATTGAATGGTCAGGGGGTAGCAACCCCGTCATGATGACCGGTCCGGCTGAAAGCGTTTTTGAAGGAACTATCCAGTTATGACTCTAACTAATAAAACAGAATATGCATCACCTACGTTATCCGAGCAGGCTGTCATCGAATATCTGGAACAAAATCCTGAGTTTTTCAAACAACATGAAACACTCCTGCTCAAGCTGGATATAGAACACCATACCGGTGATGCCGCATCCATATTGCAATTTCAGATTAATCGCTTTCGTGATCAAAACAGCGAACTGCACCATAAACTCAAGGAATTGATCGACGTTGCGCGTGAAAATGATCGTCTCAATGAGCGCATGCATCATCTGACATTATCACTTATAGATACCACCACTGCCGATGAGGCCATACTACTACTGGAAAAACTGTTCACTCGTGAATTTCATGCGCAATGGGTCAAGGTTTATTTGTTTGAGTCTGGCTACACGCAGGCCATCAGCCTGAGTGATAGTCTCATTGAACGAAATGAACGTGTTGAACGCCTGTTTGAGAATTTTTTCAAAGCAGGGCGACCCTTATGCGGTCGCCTTAAACAGGAACAACTCGAGTTCCTGTTCAGTGACAATGCCAATCTTATTAAATCATCCGTACTTTTGCCGCTCGATCAGCATGGAAAGCTTGGGATGATAGCGATTGGCAGTAACGATCAGGCTCGTTTTCATTCAGGCATGGGCACAATATATCTGAATCAGATGGCTGAGGTCATTACTCATACTTTCAAACGTTTTATCCGGGGAGCCTCTGATTAACCATAATGACTGAATGCCCACTTGATACCCATCTTTTCATTGAGCATATCCAGTATGAAAAACGCCTGTCACCCCTGACTTGCAAACATTATCAGCGCGACCTTAATCTTTTTATCGACTATTGCCTGCAGCACAACATTCAGGACTGGCCCCGGATCGACAGCTTTCTGGTACGAGACTTTATCAGCCTGCATCATCGCCGTGGTCTTGCAGCCAGTAGCTTACGCCGCCTTCTCTCAAGTATTCGCAGTCTGTTTAACTTTCTTATCCGCGAAAAAAAACTGCAACATAATCCTGCCGCCAGTATAAAGGCACCAAAAAAATCACGTCCATTACCGAAAACACTGGATGTAGACCAGGTCAGCCAATTGTTTAATTTTACTCCGCGAAATGATATCGAAATAAGGGACCGTGCCATTATGGAGCTGATCTATTCTTCAGGCCTGCGCATCTCGGAACTGGTCTCTGTCAATCAGAACGACGTTGATCTGCAGGATGGAACCGTCTGCATTACCGGCAAAGGCAACAAGACCCGCATTGTACCCATCGGGAAAATGGCCAGAAATGCTATACAAGCATGGCTGGACAAACGCGACCTGATCATCAATGAAAATGAAACTGCATTATTTGTTACCCCTAAAGGTACACGTCTCAGCGCGCGAACCATTCAACATCGCATGGCTCAATGGGGTGTTCGCCAGGGACTGGACAGCCGCCTTCATCCACACAAATTGCGCCACTCCTTTGCTTCTCACATTCTGGAATCCAGTAGCGACCTGCGTGCAGTACAGGAATTGCTGGGCCATGCAGATATCAGCACAACGCAGATCTATACCCACCTTGATTTTCAGCACCTGGCACAGGTTTATGACAAGGCTCATCCAAGAGCAAAGAAAAAAAATTAATTCCGTCATACCTACGAAGACGGTAGCGCAAACCCTGGCTGTGTGGTGAAACAACAGATTTTATGTAGGAGCGGATGAATCCGCTCCTACATGAGTCGTTAATTAATCATTAAGGTCATTTGTCATATTCCGGATACCCGCCTTCGCGGATATGACGGGCTGGTTTTCCGGTTCCCATGCTGCAATTATTGCCAGACTAAAGTATAAGGACAGAATTTAGCCGCTATAAAACCGTAAATACCGCTTCAGCCGTGTCACAATCGATGACAACCTGCATATCACAATAATTCTGCTGTGCTTCTGCCTCAAACCCACAACTACCCCCACCCGCGGTTTCTGTAAAAAACACACCCATTACAATGTACAGGGAAGCCTGATCACTACTCTGCTTTGTAATGCTGATTGTGATCTCACTGAAATCAATCCAGCCACCTTGACTGACTGACTGTAAAGGCAATACACCTGCCTCCAGCGCACGTAATTCCTGAAGCAGTGCCTGACTAAATTGCACAGTGCCCCAGTCAACCAGACTTTGATTCAGCTTCGGCATTAATAGCGACGCTTTACCCGGTACATCTCCAGCTCTTTTAATAACCATGCCCGGGTTTGCTGTTGCTTAAAGCCCGGACATTTAACCGTATAAAATTTTCCACTCATCGTGCTTTTGCTGGCCGATAAACGAATAAAATCTTCTGTCGAATGAATTTCTTTGCGGAAATGATTATATTTACGTTGAATGTGATTCACCGCATCTACCGTCTTATGCTTCGAGCTATTACGATTCATCATACATGCCGAGTTTTTAACAAAATCCAGTAAATGCTGAATTTCATGCTGTTTATTGGGTGCCACGTCTGCAAATAATGTCGAAGCACTCAGAATCATCCCGGCCATCCATAAATGTTTAATCTTATCTCCAGAAATACACATTAAATCTTGCCTGCTTGTTGTGCGATAAATGCAGTTTTTGCTGACATCTCCAGCGAACAGGTCCACTTATAGGCTAAATTGCAACTCTCGGCCTGTGTATAGACACCGTGCCCGCGAACGATTGCTATTTTATGCTGCGACAATGCTTTTGCAACCTGCGCAGGTGCCTCACTCACATAGTCACCATATTCAATATTTAATACCGGAACCTTCGGGAAATAATACTGCCCTTCAAAATCAGGTGGCACAAAACACTGCCCATCCATCGTTAATGCCACACTGTGAGGGCCGTGACTATGTAATACACAGACAGCCTGTGAGTTCTGCTGATAAACCTGAATATGCAATGGCGCATCCAGCGAAGCCCCGTCACCCACTGCTCCATCAATGTGACAGGCGACCAGATCATCGACCTGCAACGTATCAGCACAACACCCTGTTGGCGTTACCCAGATGGTATCGTCATTACGCACCGATGCATTGCCACTATGCGAATCATTCAGCCCGTATTGACGCAACCAGCGGTAATACTGAACAAGTTCCTGTTTACAATCCATAACGCGACCCGTGGTTTTCATCAACACTATCATAATGATTGAAAAAGCACTTGTCGCCCCCATATATTCAGATTGCACCGGATAAAAGGGCTTTTTCCTTACAAACTGGTGTAATTAGACCCCGGGTTTTCGTGTATAATCACGCCCTTTCGATGATTGAGGATAAAACATTGGAACAATTTCGCGGCACCACCATTCTTTCAATACGACGAAATGGCAAGGTTGTCATTGGTGGTGATGGCCAGGTTAGCCTGGGTAATACGGTCATGAAAGGTAACGCCCGTAAAGTTCGTCGGCTTTACCATGACAAAGTGATCGCAGGCTTTGCCGGAGGTACGGCTGATGCCTTTACCCTGTTTGAACGTTTTGAAGGCAAGCTTGAGCAACACGGTGGTAATTTAACGCGTGCAGCCGTCGAAATGGCCAAAGACTGGCGCACAGACCGGGTTTTACGTCGTCTTGAAGCCTTACTGGCTGTCGCCGATCAGGAAGCATCACTCATTATTTCCGGTAATGGCGATGTCATCGAGCCTGAAGACAGCCTGATGGCGATTGGCTCCGGTGGCCCTTTTGCACAATCAGCTGCCCGCGCCCTGTTAGACAACACTGAGCTTGATGCGCGCACGATCGTAGAAAAAGGCCTTCATATCGCCGGAGATATCTGTATTTACACCAATCATAACCACACGATTGAAGAACTTGATTACAAATAAGCATTAAACATGTGGCCTGATGTGCCTGGAGTAATATAAATGTCTGAAATGACACCCCGAGAAATTGTACAGGAACTGGACAAGCATATCGTTGGTCAACACGATGCCAAGCGCGCCGTGTCGATCGCATTACGTAACCGCTGGCGTCGTATGAATGTAGAAAAAGCCCTGCGAGCCGAGATCACCCCTAAAAATATCCTGATGATTGGCCCGACCGGTGTTGGCAAAACAGAAATAGCCCGACGGCTGGCCAAACTGGCAAACGCACCTTTTATAAAAATTGAGGCAACCAAATTTACCGAAGTAGGGTATGTTGGACGAGATGTTGAGTCGATAATACGCGATCTTGTAGACTATTCCATTAAAATGACGCGTGAAACAGAAATGAATAAAGTTCGTCACCGGGCGGAAGACGCGGCTGAGGACAGAATTCTGGATGTACTGCTGCCGATGCCAGAAACCTCCTTTGGCTTCAGCGAGCAGGAAGCAGCGCCTGCCGATAGTGAAACACGCCAGAAATTACGTAAAAAACTGCGTCAGGGTGAGCTGGATGATCGCGAGATAGAAATAGAAGTCACACAGACTGCTATCGGCGTTGAAATAATGGCGCCCCCAGGCATGGAAGACATGACCAATCAACTTCAGGGCCTGTTCCAGAATATGGGTAACAATAAAACCAGCACACGTAAACTAAAAGTGTCTGATGCACGCAAGGTGCTGGTTGATGAAGAAGCGGCCAAAATGGTCAACGAAGATGAGCTCAAGCTCAATGCTGTTGAGCACGTCGAGCAAAATGGTATTGTCTTTCTGGATGAAATCGATAAGGTTGCCAAGCGCGCCGATGCCGGTGGCGGCCCGGATGTTTCTCGCGAAGGCGTGCAGCGTGACCTGTTACCACTGGTTGAAGGCTGCACCATCAGTACCAAATATGGCATGGTTAAAACAGACCACATTCTGTTTATTGCTTCTGGTGCTTTTCATCTGAGCAAACCTTCTGACCTGATCCCGGAACTACAAGGCCGCCTGCCTATCCGCGTTGAATTACAGGCATTAAGCGTTGAGGATTTTATCTGTATTCTGACAGAACCTGACGCATCACTGACAGAACAGTACACAGCACTTTTGAAAACCGAGGGTGTTCAGCTTGAATTCAATGATGATGCGATAAGACGCCTTGCTGAAATTGCATGGCAAGTCAATGAAAATACAGAAAATATAGGTGCAAGGCGCCTGCATACCGTTGTTGAGCGCCTGCTGGAAACCATTTCATTTGAAGCACCTGATCACAATGGCGAAACACTGATCATCGACCAGGACTATGTTGACAAATACCTGAGCGAACTGTCTCAGGATCAAGACCTGAGTCGCTACATTCTTTAGGAATCCAGGAGCAATATCATGAGTAAAACACCCAGGCCGGTTGAAATTAATCTGCACCAGAAATCAAACATGCTGGAAATCGGCTTTGATGATGGCAATAAATTTGAATACAGTTGCGAATACCTGCGCTGTTTTTCGCCCTCTGCTGAAGTGCAGGGACATGGACCGGGCGAAGAAGTACTGCAGTCAGGCAAGGAAAGTGTTGGTATCACCAAAATTGATCAGGTTGGAAACTATGCCATCTGTCCACACTTTGACGATGGACACCACTCAGGCATCTTTTCATGGGAAACGCTGTACAATCTGGGCAAAAACAAAGATAGTAACTGGGCTAACTACCTTAAACGTCTGGATGAAGCCGGCCTGTCACGCGAAGACGTTTCGCGCCCAGCCTGATTTTCTTTTCCCGAATAACCTTTCTGATGCATTGATAACCCGGCAGCTTTAATCGCTGCCGGAGTTGCATCGCTCACGTCTGTATTTTGCGGCCCGCATGCTTTAAAATGATCTCATCAATTTAAATGGCCAGCATCTTATGCAAAACAAGCAGAATCAAGACGATACCACACACTTCGGTTTTGAAAATGTCAAAGTTGGAGAAAAAGCGGGCAAAGTTGCCGAAGTTTTCCATTCTGTGGCTGATCAGTATGACCTGATGAATGACGTCATGTCATTTGGCATACATCGTTTGTGGAAACGTTTCACGATTGAACTCAGCGGTGTTCGTAACGGACAAACAGTCCTTGATATTGCGGGGGGTACCGGTGACCTCACTGCAAAATTTGCTTCTCTGGTCGGGCCACAAGGACAGGTTATTCTGTCTGACATCAATGCATCCATGCTGGGTAATGGTCGCTCACGCCTGATTGATAAAGGTGTAATGGGAAATGTTGAATATGTACAGGCTGATGCACAATACCTGCCTTTTCCCGATAATAGTTTTGACTGCATTACCATTGCTTTCGGTTTGCGTAATGTCACCGACAAAGATCTGGCATTACGCTCCATGTATCGGGTATTAAAACCGGGCGGCAAACTACTGGTACTCGAATTTTCTAAACCCGTTACACCTGGCCTCAAGCCACTCTATGATTTTTATTCCTTCAAACTATTACCCAAGCTTGGCAAACTGATTGCGAATGATGAGGACAGCTACCGCTACCTGGCAGAATCTATCCGCATGCATCCGGATCAACACACACTAAAGGATATGATGCAGCAAGCAGGCTTTGAAGACTGCAGCTATCACAACCTGACAGGTGGCATAGTTGCATTACACCGTGGTTATAAATTCTGAAACAGAATATGAATTTTCCCGTCACTTTAACCGCAGCCCTGGAAACAGCTTTCAACCGCTATGTTGAACTTGATCCCATTGGCAAGACACAGCTTGCAAAAATGGATGGTAAAATTATTGCCATTGATTTACTGGGTCTCGACATGAGTCTTTATTTTTTACCTACTAGCAGCCACGTTCATATCATGTCACAATTTGAAGGCAATGCAGATACGCGTGTTCGCGGCGCACCATTCTCACTTCTGCGCATGAGCCTGGGTAACCAGAGTGAACAACAACTGTTCTCGGGTGACGTTGAAATTACAGGGGACATTGAAACTGGCCAGCAGTTTAATCGAATACTTAAGCAACTGGACATCGACTGGGAAGAACATCTTTCACACATCACCGGTGATGTCATCGCACATCAGCTCGGGCGTGGTTTTCGATCACTACTCAGCTGGGGGCAGCAAGCCAGCGACAGTTTGTATAAAGACGCGGGTGAATATATGGCTGAAGAATCAAATGCTGTCGCCAGCACTTATGAACTGGAACACTTCAGCCAACAAGTCGCCAGTATACAAAATGATGTCGAACGCATTCAGGCACGGTTAACTCGCCTGCAACAATTCACCATGGAAACACGCTCGTGATCAAACCTTCACAAATGCTTCGCCTGTTACATATTAACCGTATACTGGTTAAACATGGGCTGGACGAAGTTATTTTTGCAGCACATTTATTTCGCCCGGTTCGTTTTCTGTTTTACCTTGCGCCCTGGAACTGGGTACGCTTCAAACGTGGCCCACGCGCTAAACGCATTCGCCTGACACTAGAAGAACTGGGCCCTATTTTTATAAAGTTTGGCCAAATACTATCAACACGACGCGACCTGTTAGCAGATGACATTGCCGAAGAGCTGTCAAAACTTCAAGACAGGGTTGCTGCATTTCCCGGAGACCAGGCACGTCAGATTATTGAAAAAGCCTACAGTAAACCCATCGATGAATGCTTTGCAGAATTTGACGAAATGCCTCTGGCTTCTGCCTCAATTGCACAGGTTCATACTGCAACCCTGCATGAAGGCGACAAGGTTGTTATAAAAGTACTGCGGCCCAATATCGAAAAAATTATTCGGCGTGACCTAAGCCTTATGTATCTTATTGCTGGGTTGGCAGAAAAATACTGGGCTGATGGTAAACGTTTACATCCTCTTGAAATTGTCGCCGAATTTGAAAAAGTTATTTTTGACGAACTGGATCTGGTTAGAGAAGCTGCCAATGCCACGCAACTAGGGCGTGATTTTGAAAACTCCGACATGTTGTATGTACCCCGTGTCTACTGGCCTTATGCCAAACGAAATGTCATGGTGATGGAACGTATTTATGGTACACCTATTGGTGAAATCGATAAAATAAAAGCCATGGGTATCGATATGAAAACGCTGGCAGAGCAGGGCGTTGAAATATTCTACACTCAGGTTTTCTCACATAATTTTTTTCACGCTGACATGCACCCCGGCAATATTTTTGTTTCTGATCAGGGTCAGTATATTGCCGTAGACTTTGGTATTATCGGCACACTAACACCCGATGATCAGCGCTATCTTGCTGAAAACCTATTAGCTTTCTTCAACCGTGATTATCGACGTGTTGCCGAACTACATCTGGACTCTGGCTGGGTGCCTTCCTCCACACGCGTTGATGAATTCGAATCTGCTATTCGAGCCGTTTGCGAACCTAACTTCAATCGTCCACTCAAGGATATTTCTTTCGGTCAGGTCTTGCTACGTCTTTTCCAGACTGCACGGCGTTTCAATATGGAAGTTCAGCCTCAACTGGTGTTATTACAAAAAACACTACTCAATATTGAGGGGTTAGGCAGACAACTATACCCGGACCTGGATCTGTGGACGACTGCAAAACCATTCCTTGAGCGCTGGATGAAAGATCAGATTGGCCCAACAGCCTTCATAAAAAGAATGCGTGCCAATCTTCCAGCCTGGTCAGAAAAAATGCCAGAAATACCTGCACTAATGCACGATTATTTGCGTAAGGCTGTAGATGGAAAACTTGAAATAAACTATCAATCTGATCAACTGGAAAAAATTCGCAACGATATTAACAAAGGCAACAAACGTATTATCAGTGCCATTGGTGGTGCCGCCTTTATCATCAGTGCAGCCATTTCTCTGGGCATGTATAACTATTCACCTGAAACCATTTTTGGCCTGCCCGTCAGCGTAACTGTTTTTGGTCTTATCGGTGTTATTCTGCTTTATACCGCATTTTCCAGCAACAAGGATTAATAATAATTCCAGGCAAATAGTATTATGGGACGATACCGAGCTCCACAAAAACCTGGTTCACCCTATATAACTCCTGAAGGTCATGCGACGCTGGCAAGAGAACTTGACTACCTTTGGCGTGTTAAGCGCCCCGAAGTAACTCGCAAGGTTTCGGAAGCTGCCGCTCAGGGTGATCGTTCTGAAAATGCTGACTATATTTATGGTAAAAAACAACTTCATGAAATAGACCGGCGGGTGCGTTTTCTGCGTAAACGCCTTGAAGTACTAACAATTGTTCACCAGACACCGGATGATATCCAGCGAATATATTTTGGCGCATGGGTAGAACTGGAAGACTCTGATGCAAAAGTCCACCAATACCGTATTGTGGGACCGGATGAATTTGATTCATCTAAAGGCTGGATAAGCCTGGATTCTCCACTCGCACTGGCATTAATGCGAAAAACCATTGATGATAATTTTACCATCGAGCTGCCCAAAGGTACCGAGCGTTACACCATTCTCAATGTACAGTACTATCCGTTCGAATAAATGGCTAGCTAGCTTAAGTTACTGTAAATATACAAAAAATCTCATATTCAATGCTAAATGCCACTTACCTTATAAAATATGTCTTAACTATTTTGTGATTTTGCCGAAAACAAATAATACGACGGCTTGTCTAATATGGCATTTAAGCCCCTAATTTAACTATTAATTATTTAGAAGAAGAATCAAGAGAACCATGTCAGAAACTCAAATTACTATTGATGATCATTACGCAGAGCATCTGGCTGAAGTCGATGAAACTAATGAGGTTATCTCAAGTGATGACATTGTTAATGAAACCGGCATTTTGTTGTGCAAGAAAGGCATGCGCATCAATAAAAAAACTGCTGAACGTCTGATTCAACACAAGCTGACCAGGCCCATAGAAGAGAGTATCAAACTCTCTGACAGCATCGATAATATCTTTCTCTATAACATGCTGCTTTCTTTATTAGACAAGCACGCTGACCTTAAATGTATTCATGATCAACTTAAGTTTTCAGACACCTGCAAAGCTGTCTTCACCCTGACAAAATTACCCCCGATAGTGATTCAAAAACTGACCGTCATGCAGGTGCAAATGCCGGAACAAATTGACAAGGCTGTATTCTGCGCCTGGTTATCTGTCCTGATTACCATGCAAATGGGTTACAACAAAGCCATTCTTGCGGAAGCCTATCTTGCAGGCCTGTTACACGACATCGGCTTCATACACCTTTCTCCTGATATATTCAGGAGAAAGGGTGCTCTTAGTGCAGAAGACTGGCGCGCCATACAAAGCCACGTTGTCATTGGCAAACTGATGCTTGAGAAACACAGCGCTATTCCACAAGATGTTGTTACAGCGGTACTTGAACACCATGAACGCTGTGATGGTAGTGGTTACCCTGTTTCCAGAAATGACTCGACCCTGGGTACACTCGGTCAGGTGGTCGGCCTCGCTGACAGTGTTTATTCAATTCGGATTCAACAATTCGAGAAGCATGGACGCAACATGTCTGATCTTCTGCCATATTTGCAACTCAACGCTCATACTTATTTCTACGATGTATATAAAACCTTAAATTCCATTTTAAAACAATCAGGATTAAAGCCCGCTTTGCCAGATGCACGTGATGTTAGCGACTGGGCAGGGCACCTGCTAGTCCGTGGTGAAGCTTTAAGTGTTGCTGTTGAAAGCCTGGATAAAAATAATGTACTCGGCCTGACAAATGAATTACCCGGCAATAAAGGTCAGTCTTTATACAAAGTAACACACAATGTTATTAAAATGATGAATCAATCGGGTCTGGTTCGAGATGAAATGAATCAGTGGCTTTCACAACTTAAAAGCAAACCCGATGCTGAGGCTATTGCAGAACTGAATGAAATAGAACTGATGATGAATGAAATACATTGGCAATTAAATAATGCCTGCCGTACCTGTAACGGTTATCTTGATCACGCAACTGCACCCGCCAAAACCATGTTCAGCTTGCGTGAATCATACAACAACCTGATTCTGTGCCTGGGTGATCTGGAAGATAAAACATAACGACTACCTTATCAACTATTGCAGCATTGCCGCTAACTAAATATACATTCTCTTAACTCTCAATAATAAGTTTCATTGACGACATAATAAATAACTCACGCATTTTCCACATCCTCACCTGCCCGTCAAGCTGCTTATTTTGCAAGACCATCGTGCATCTCGCATCATTAACTTCATTCATTCAACTATAAACCTATGAATTATAGTATGTAATTACGCTGGCATGTTTTCTGCTCTAACTTTGTTACGCCAACCTCAAGGAGAAAATTATGAAAACCACACTCAGGTTACTTGCCAGCCTTATATATTTCACAGTAATTATTCAACTACCTGCGAACGCGAATATTCCAGATGTCATCGCGCAGCAATTCAAACCTGTCACCATCAGCCAGCATCGTATTATTATTAAAGCGCCTGATATTGCTGAAAATGGCAGTAGTGTGAATGTCAGCATCAGTAAAATTATCGGCATTCCTCCAGGTGCATATATTACAGAGTTATATCTTTTTGATAGCTTCAGAAAAAAACCGCTGGCAACATTCAAACTCTCTGAAAATACGCTCGTTACAGACTTGCGAACCCGGATAAAAATGCAAAAGACCGGGCATGTTTATGCAATTGCCAGACTTAGTAATGGTTTAATTATTTCCGGTTCAAAACAGGTGAAAATTACCATTGGTGGTTGTGGCGGCTATGCCAACCCTTATTATTATAACCCCCCTTTTCGAACTCAACGACATAACGCTTATTCACCAAACCAGCATGAAAAATATAAACATCTTAAAGAGAACCGAATCCAGTCCACTCTTGATAACCCTGTCTCTACATTCAGTATTGATGTTGATACCTCCAGCTACTCCAATGTAAGACGGTTTCTGTTAAAACAAGGTCGCTTACCGATTGCAGACGCTGTTCGCACAGAAGAACTCATTAATTATTTTAACTACCATTATCCCGTGCCATCCAGTCATGACGTCCCTTTTTCGATTACCACAGAAATAGGCCCTAATCCCTGGAACAACCGCACAAGGCTCTTACACATTGGCCTGCAGGGTTATACCGTACCAAAAAAGGAACTCCCACCAGCTAATCTTGTGTTTTTAATTGATGTTTCGGGTTCTATGTCATCACCTTCCAAACTGGGGCTGTTAAAAACATCTCTCGTATTATTAACCAACCAGCTCACTAAACGTGATTCAGTTTCCATTGTTGTTTATGCCGGTGCCAGCGGTGTTGTACTCAAGCCTACCTCTGGCGATCAGAAGTCTCTCATTACCAGCGCCCTGAATCGTTTAAGGGCAGGGGGTTCAACTAATGGGGGCGCAGGTATAAAACTGGCCTTTGCCATGGCACGACAGGCTTTTGTAAAAAATGGTATTAACCGTGTCATCATAGCAACCGATGGTGATTTTAATGTAGGCACTACAAACCATAGGCAACTTATTAATCTGGTTAAGCAGGAAAGTAAAAATGGAATAGGCCTGACAACATTAGGTTTCGGCATGGGAAATTATAACGACCACCTGATGGAACAGCTTGCTGACAATGGAAATGGCAATAGTGCATATATTGATAATTTGAATGAAGCAAAGAAAGTCCTTATTGACCAAATGAGTGCTACTTTGCATACCATTGCCAATGATGTGAAGATTCAGGTTCAGTTTAATCCTGATGTTGTTAGTGAATATCGTTTGATTGGGTATGAAAATCGTCAACTACAACGTGATGATTTTAGCAATGATCAGGTAGATGCCGGAGATATAGGGGCAGGCCATACAGTGACTGCCATTTATGAGGTTACATTTAAAGGCCACAAGGGAGCGAGGCTGGATAACTTCCGTTATCGGAAACATCAGAACACTAACATGACGGGTACTTATTTAAACGAAGTCGCTTTGATCCGCCTGCGTTACAAGAAGCCTGGAGACACAAACAGCAAATTAGTTGAGAAGGTAATTTCACGTAAAGAAATAATTAATGAAATGGCAAAAACCAGTATTAATTTTCGTTTTTCTGCAGCCGTTGCTGCATTTGCACAACGCTTGCGTAACGGAAAATATAACAACTCAATAAGTTACAATGATATTCTTGAGCTTGCTAAAAAATCTACAGGGCCAGATGCATTTGGCTACAGACGTGAGTTTCTTGATCTTGTTAGTCTGACTTCAAATCTGATGCCTGCAAAACCCTTTAACAGTAAAAAATAAACCAGGACTTAACCTCGAGCCACAAAATAATAATTAACTATTATTTTTACGGCTTGAGGTTAAGGCGTTTCACTATGGACTTTTTAAACTGGCTTACTGAACTTATAGACAATCACGCTGGTTAATATCAACAAAAATGATATCCAGGCTATTAAAAATAATATATAGGATTGTCTGGCTTTTTTCTTTTCCAGCCAGGTACGGGGCCTGACACCCTTTAGCAGAAACACAATATTTGCAGAAAGATTGACACATACAACATTAACGGCCAGTAATAAAAACGACCCTGTAGCAAGCTCATATTTTCCTGCACCCAGCATTATACCTGCTGTTGCAGTCGGCGGTAGCAATGCAACAGCAACCATTACACCTACAAGCACAGATGATAGTCCGGTTGTTAATGAAAGTGCAGCGGCAAATCCGGACGCGAGTGCAAGAACGACTCCATCAAGGCCAACGTAGGTACGTGACATCAGTTCTGCGCTATTCAATGAGCCAGTCCAGTACATGCCTAGCAAGATACTTAAAGTAAACGCCAGCCCAACTCCGGCCATATTAGACTTTAACGCACTCCACATCAGTATCCTGTCGCCTAATGCTGTACTCAGTGCTAATGCTATATTTGGTCCCAACAGGGGAGCGATTACCATAGCACCGATCACTACAGCAACGTTATTCGCAATCAGGCCTATTGCAACAACAATTGTGGAGAGCAGCACAAGCAGTAGAAAATTACCGTCCAGCTTGGCTCCCTGTTCTATTTTGTTATATAGCTCTTCTCTTGTTATCGTCGTTGAAGATTTTTGTTTTTCTTCCTTGTCTTTCTGAGGGTAGGGCCAAACGGCCTCAGTTTCAAAAATAATGATGCGAGATACTTCACTGGCTGACAGCACTCCCTGTAAATTATCCATAACTCGTTGTCGTTGCTCTGGCTGCACCAGTATACGCATGCTCATACGTCCATCCTCATCCGTAGCGCCATGCCAGAATTCAATTAGCTCGAACTGCTGCGCAATACTTTTTACAGTATCCAGATGGCCTGCTTCGGTAACGACTTCTATTACTTTCAATTTACTTTCTCATTATTATCGTTTTAAAGCCGTCTCTACTTCATTTCGAAGAGCTGATGATGTCAGCACTTCGATCAGGTATAAGACAAAATCAATCGCAGTACCGGGTCCACGAGACGTTATTATATTACCGTCCTGCACAATAGCTTTTTCAGTTATTTGAATACCTGGAATATCAAACTGATCCAGTGCTCCCGGATAGCAGGTTACAGTTTTATTATCCAGCAAGCCGATGTTAGCCAGTACTTTTGGGGCTGCACAAATAGCCGCTATATAGCCACCGCTTTGAGCGATGTCTTTCAACTGTTGCTGTAAACGTTTATCTTCCATTAGATGGTCAGCACCCGGAAGTCCACCTGGCAACACAATCATATCGTATTCGTGTTTAATCGCATCATCCAATGAAGTATCGGGTACGATAATGGTACCTCGTGCACACTTGACTGCTCCCGAAACCAGCCCTGCAGAAATGACATTAATACCTGCACGAACCAGTAAATCCAGTATGGTTATGGCCTCAAGTTCTTCGCAGCCTTCCGCAATGGGGACAATGACGCTTGCCATGTTTTCTGCCTCATACTTTTAAGCTTGAGTAGTTCAGATAAGGGTACCAATCTGACGCCCATTCTGTCTAATTGGGGTAACATCTCCTTTAGCACTTTAATCGTGTTTGGATATGGATGTCCAATCGCCAGTGCCGTGCCGGATTTATACGCACGAGAGATTAATCGCAAAAATTGTTTTCGTACAGCATGAATCTCAGGGTCATGGTCCAGGAAAATATCACGCTGCATGCTTGGCACACCTTCCTGCACTGCAACTCGCATAGCAACGCTGGCATTGGTTGTACGACTGTCTACAAAAAACAGTTTTCCATTACGCTTCATTTCACGCATTAACCAAACCATGTGCCCGGGATGTCTTGTTAACAGGCTGCCCATATGATTATTAATACCACTGACGTGTGGAACAGACGCAAGATCTCTTTGCATCGTCCAGAGAAACTCACGCTTGGTCATATCAAGAGATAATCCACCAGGCCCCATTGGATTTCGATTTACAGCTTCCATCGGAATATGTAGCAGGATTTCCTTGTTGTAGCTATGTGCCAGTTTTGCCAGCCGAACTGTCGCATTATTCATGGGTAAAAACGAACAGGCTATTGCACCAGGAAGCCGAACGACCTGTTCATGTCTTGGATTATTACTTCCCAGGTCGTCGATAATGATACTGATTACCGGTGATTGCTTATTAGCTGCATACGTACCTTGTGCGTATAACAGGAAACAAAACAGCAGGCCAGAAAGTCCTGCTGTTTTATAATCATTCAACATACTGGATTACCTGGTATGTTGTTTGGCGATTGACAGGCCTTTGAGTAAATTAAGTGCCTCAAATAACTGATAGTCTCTCTGTGCAAGATTTTCTGATTTATTTTTGCCTTTCTTGTTTTTTGATTTTACATTTTCTTTCTTTTTATCACCATTACTCAAATGACGTGCCAGATCTTTTTCTTTCAGTGACAATGCATTTTTCTTGTTATTCAGAGATAATTTTGCTTTCTGCACTTCAATATCCGGCGTAATTCCCTTTGCCTGAATAGAACGTCCACTGGGTGTGAAATAACGCGCCGTTGTTAACTTGACTGCACTGCCGCCGCGAGCTGGCATAATCGTCTGCACCGAGCCCTTGCCAAAACTTCTTGTGCCCATAATAATGGCACGATGATGATCCTGTAATGCGCCGGAAACGATCTCTGAAGCTGAGGCTGAGCCACCATTAATAAGAACAACCATAGGTGCGCCATCAATGACATCGCCAGGTTTTGCACTAAAACGAAGACGTGAATCCTGCACCCTGCCTTCTGTATACACGACCAGACCTTTATTCAAAAAAGCATCGGAAACATCAACAGACGCACCCAGCACCCCACCGGGATTATTACGTAAATCAAGCACCAGTCCTTTCAGTTTTCCACCATTGGCTTTTTTTAATTTACTGATTTCTTTTACCAGAGACTCAGCTGTGTGCGTTTGAAACTGACTGATACGAACGTAACCAAAACCATTGCCGAGGTCTTTGCTTTTAACACTGCGAACCGTAATCACTGCTCGTGTAATTGAAATTTTAAGCGGCTTTGGTTCACCCTCACGAACGATTGTCAACGTCAGAACAGAACCTGGTTTACCACGCATGACTTTAACAGCATCGCTGAGCGTCATGCCCTTAACTGGCTTATCATCCAGTTTAACAATCAGGTCACCTGACTGAACACCTGCTCGTTGTGCCGGTGTATCATCAATGGGAGATATAACCTTGACAAAACCTGACTCCATGCCAACTTCAATGCCCAGACCTCCAAACTCACCACTGGTTCCAATCTGCAGGTCTTTGAACTCTTCAGCATTCAGGTAACTGGAATGGGGATCCAGCCCGGTCAGCATTCCACGAATTGCATTTTCCAGCAAAGTCTTGTCGTCTACTTCCTCCACGTAATCATTTTTTATTCGGGCATAGGCATCCGTAAAGGCGCGTAGTGCTTCGAGTGGAATCGCATTCGTCTTGTTCTGCTTGGTGGCAAATGCGCCCTGACCAACTGACAATAAAATGCCTAATACCACACCGGTTGTTAGTATGATGAGATGTTGTGACCTTACTTTCATTCTTTACTCCTGTCGTTGCATCCTGCCGCGACCATTAGGTTTATTGATTACTTCACTGAAAATAGCATATCTTGTGTAATTCTGGAATGTTTTCACTGATTACTGCCAGAATATCAGTAAATTAGTTACTTTAGACCAACAATATCACTGCGAGTTCGCTTGCACCATTTAGCCGGATTCACCGGTTTTCCTTTAAATCTTAATTCAAAATACAGATTACTCTGACTTTGCCCTCCGCTATTGCCGACACTGGCGATAGTTTCACCTTCTTCGACCCATTCACCAATTTCCTTGAACAGGCTCTGATTATGTCCATAGAGGCTCATATAGCCATCTCCATGGTCAATAATCATGATTAAACCGTAGCCTCGGAGCCAGTCTGCAAATGCAACACGTCCCCGTGCAACCGCATGAACATCATTGCCGATACCTGCTTGTATTACAACACCTTTCCAAAGCAGCTTTCCGATAGTGCGGCGACTGCCAAACCTGGATTTTATTCTTCCTGCGGTCGGCCAGTTAAGCTGACCCCGGCGACTTGCAAAAGGCTTCTCCTGTAAGCCTTTATCGGGAATATCGGCCATAACCCGGCCAACGGCATTTAATATCCGCTGTAATTCCTGCTCATTTTGCAGCATCTGAGCCAGCTTCCTGCCTTTACTTTTAATCTCGCGCTTGAGCGCGCGCAGTATTCTTTTACGAGTCTTGCGTTTTTCTACAAGTGCCAGCTTCTTTACAGACTGATCACTGCGAAGAGTCTCAAGCACTCGTTTTTCCTCAGTAATCTCAGTTTCTACTGCTTGCAGCCGGTGAAGTTCCTGTATGACATCCTTTATTTGCCGGGTGCGCGATCGATTCAGGTAGTCAAAATACACCAACGCTCTGGCCAGTGTTGAAGGGTCACCCTGATTCAGGACTATTTTCAGTTGCTCCTGTCGCCCCATCACATAGCTGGCACGTACCTGACTGCCTAACATGGCGCGATGCTTCCCCAGGCTGGCTTTTAAACGGGAACGTTCCTTATATAAAGTACCAAGTTTTTGGTGCTGGCGGCGTATTTGCCGACGGATTCGTCTTAACTTGCGATTTATACGGCTTATTGATTTTTCTGTCTGCCGCAATTCATTTTTAACCAGAACTTTTTTGTTTTGAATAGACTCAAGTTTCTTACGTAACTGGTGTATCCGTTGCTGTAGCTGCTTTAACTCGGTTGCTCGCAGTTCGTCCTGATCTCCCTGCGCCAGGACTGGCTGTAGAAGGAACAGACTGAATAACAGGATAAATATGACTCGTCGCTGGATCAGGTCAATACCTTTTCCTGTCGACAAGCTCATTCCTCAATGAACTCCATCAGGCTATGCCCTGTCATTTCGGATGGTTTTTCAATACCCATACAGTAAATCATGCTGGGTACAACATCGGCAAGCGATCCTGAGCTGGCCATTTGCGCCTCTCGGCCTACATAAATAAAAGGTACCAGATTAGTTGTATGCGCGGTATGTGGCTGTCCGGTTACCTCATCCCTCATCATTTCTGCATTTCCATGATCTGCTGTAATAATCATTTCACCGCCCACATGCTGCATCGCTTCATTCACCCGGCCCAGGCAAACATCAATTGCCTCGATTGCCTTTACTGCAGCATGGTAATTTCCGGAGTGACCCACCATGTCCGGGTTAGCATAATTACAAATAATCACGTCATATTCACCCGAATGAATGGCATCAACCAGTTTATCCGTTAACTCCGGCGCATTCATCTCCGGTTGCAAGTCATACGTGGCTACCTGTGGGGAATTGATCAATATGCGATCTTCACCTTCATAAGGCTGTTCAACTCCACCATTAAAGAAGAAGGTAACGTGAGCATATTTTTCCGTTTCTGCAATGCGTAATTGCCTCATTCCTATACTGGAAAGATATTCACCAAAGACATGTCGCATCCTGTCCGGGGGAAACGCCACCGGATTTTTAAATTCCGCATTATATTCTGTCAGACTGGCAAATGTACCCAACTTCGGTGCTGTGCCCGTCTCAAAACAATCGAAATCTTCTTCTATAAAGGGTCGGGTAATCTGCCTGGCGCGGTCAGAACGGTAATTCATAAATATGATGGCATCACCATCTTCAACGCAAACAGGTTGTCCTCCCGCAGGAACAATACTGGTCGCCTGCACAAATTCATCCGTTTCTTTACGCTGATAGGCCATCTCCAGACCTTCATCTGCAGTAACCGCAGAAAATTCAGCTTTTCCATGAGAAATCAGGTCATAGGCAAGTTTAATACGAGGCCAGCGGTGATCCCTGTCCATCGCAAAGTAACGACCAATCAACGAAGCAAAACAACTATGACCTAACTCATCAAAGACGTCTTGCATACGTTTAATAGAGGCTTTAGCGCTTTTCGGGGCTGTATCACGCCCATCCAGAAACGCATGCACGTAAACCCTGGAAACGCCACGCTCGACTGCCAGCTTTACCATCGCGTGTATTTGCTCTTCATGACTATGCACGCCACCCGGAGAAAGTAACCCCAGGATATGCACGGCTTTATTGTTCTCTATGGCAACATCTACTGCATCGGTCAAGGTTCGATTAGTGAAGAAAGAACCCGTACGAATAGCGCGGCTTACGCGCGTAAACTCCTGATATACAACACGACCCGAGCCTAAATTCAGGTGGCCCACTTCAGAATTACCCATTTGATCAGCCGGCAAGCCAACTGCAGCGCCGGATGTGCGAATCAAAGTGTGAGGGTTTCGTTCCCACAGCCTGTCCCAGTTTGGTGTATTAGCTGCAAGTATCGAATTATACTCAACTTTTTCACTATATCCCCAACCGTCGAGTATAAGCAGGGCCATTGGTCTTGGTCTGATTGACATTGTATTTAAATCTATCTCGCAAATTGATACTTTCATTTAAGGTTAGACAAAGTCTAACCTTTTTTAATAAAACCACAAAGCCCATAAAACTGGACGGGTTATTAATTCTCATCTATATACAAACAAGTGTTTCATGGACTCCATAAACACTGTATTATTGTATAATGTTCCACTTATAAAGGGCAGTATTAAATTTATATTATGAGCACTGTATTTAGCAATAATTCAAATCAGCCCCCTGGCGGTAACGTTAATATGATTGACAGTCATGAACCGTTAATCACCCAGGATGAAGATATAGATCGTGCATCACGTTCTCTTAAAGCCATGTCTCACCCGCTTCGCCTTAAAATCCTATGTACGTTAGGTGATCGTGAGGTAAGTGTACAGGATATCGTGGAAAACGTCGGTACTTCGCAGAGCAACATCTCACAACATCTTGCCATTTTGAGAGACAAGGGTATTCTTGCTTCACGCAAGGATGCTAACCGGGTATATTACCGCGTTGGTGATCATCGTACCTTGAAACTCATTGGCATGATGAGAGAAGTTTTCTGTAGCCACGGCTTATAAAGTTCACGCCCGGGATTAATCGTATTAACGACCCTGGCAAACGGCAGATGCTACCGCATATGCTATAGACACTCTTAACTAAAAAATAAAATAACTATGGAACAATACACTCAATTTGTGGGCAACCACCTTTTACTTTCAATGTCTTTCTTTGGCTTGCTGGCTTACTGGATTTCAGGTGAAATTCGTGCCCGCACCAGTGGTATTGGATCATTGTCGCCTATGGATGCGACTCAACTCATGAATCATGAAAATGCTGTCATCGTCGACGTTCGTGACGATAAGGAAATTTCTGAAGGAAAAATACTTAATTCGATCCACATACCTGTTTCAGATTTATCCAACCAACTTAAAAAACTGGAAAAATATAAACAGAAACCAATCATTATTGCATGTCGCTCTGGTCATCGTTCTAACAGTGCATGTAATACTTTACGTAAAAATGGCTTTGAAAAAGTCTTTAACTTACGCGGTGGCATTATCGCCTGGAAAAAAGACAGCCTGCCACTGGTTAAATAATATAACTATTATCGAGTAACTCAATCATGACAGAACAACAACAGGAATTCGGCATTCATTCAATCTATCTTAAAGATGTTTCTTTTGAAGCACCGAATTCACCTGAAATTTTTAAAACACAATTTCAACCTGAAATTGAAATGAACCTGAACATAGACACAAAAAATATCGAAGAAAACGTATTCGAAGTTATACTTGCTGTCACCGTCACGGCCAAGGTTGATGACAAATCTGCTTTTCTGGCAGAACTGCAACAAGCAGGCGTTTTTACAATAAGCGGCTTTGATGAGGCCAGCCTTGGTCCAATGCTGGGTATATACTGCCCCAATGTTCTGTTCCCTTATGCACGTGAATCCATTGCTAACCTGGTCACAAAAGGCGGCTTCCCTCAATTATTACTTGAACCTGTTAATTTTGAGGCATTGTATGCTCAACATCTTCAGGAACAAACCGGTTCTGTACAATAAAAACGATCTGACATGACAGATAAGGAAGCCCTTCCACTTGCAGTAATCGGTGCTGGCTCATGGGGTACGGCGCTTGCAATCCTGCTGTCACATAACGGCAAACATGTACAACTATGGGGCCACTTGCAAGAACACATGCAGGCCTTGTGCGACACTCACCGCAATGAACACTTTCTTCCGGGTATAGATTTTCCTGAAAAACTACAGCCTTGTATGGAAATGCAACAGGCACTGCAAGATGTTAATGATATACTCATTGTTGTGCCCAGCCATGCCTTTGGCTCTGTGCTAAAATTAATAAAACCCTACTTGCACAACAACAGCCGCATTGCCTGGGCAACCAAGGGACTCGAAGATGGAACAGCTAAACTGTTGCATGAAAATGCTGAAGAAATCCTCGGTAACCATATTCCTTTTGCTGTGATATCCGGCCCTACATTTGCACGTGAAGTTGCAATGGGGTTACCAACAGCGATCACCGTTGCTTCTAAAGATGCAAATTTTGCCAGTGATCTGGCTACTGATATGTGTAACAACAGTTTTAGAGCCTATACCAGCAAAGATATTACAGGTGTAGAACTCGGTGGCGCAGTGAAAAATGTGCTTGCCATCGCCGCCGGAATTGCCGATGGACTTGGTTTTGGTGCCAATACACGTGCAGCCCTGATAACACGAGGTCTTGCAGAAATTATGCGCCTTGGTACATGCATGGGCGGTGATGCTGAAACCTTTATGGGGCTGACCGGCATGGGGGATCTGGTGCTTACCTGTACCGATAACCAGTCGCGCAACAGACGCTTTGGCATTGCTCTGGCAGAAGGCATGACACAACAACAGGCACGTGAAGCAATTGGTCAGGTAGTTGAAGGTATTCAAACCTCACGTGAAGTTCGCCGTCTGGCTCAACGCATGAATGTTGAGATGCCCATCACCGAACAGGTTTACAAGGTACTCTATGAAAATATTAAACCGCGTGATGCTGTGCAAGCCCTGTTTGCACGTGATTTAAAAGCCGAATTCGAAAGATAGATTTTAGCTGTTTATATTAAATAATCACGCCTGTCCCGGTTCGGTAAAGGGCGTAATTTTTGAGCCCCAACTCCGCTCATAAAAAGGTTTTGTTTCGTTTAGAAAATATTCTGCAATACCATCATCTTCTTTATCTATCACAATAAAATCCACAACTTCATCTTCATCGGTGGTATCCCAGGCAACTGTTCCGGCTTCACGTATAACAGCATCAAAATCGCCATCACCCTGCAAACCAATAATCAGATTTGGCTGCTCATCCTGTGTCGTATCATGTATCAAACCCAGATAAGCTGCTTTAACGACATCATGCTTACTAAATAATGTTGTTAACGAATCAACCAGATGTACCGGGTACTGCTCTGGCTGCCCCATCATCACTTCTGTTTCTTTTTCAATTGTCCTGACTTCAGACTGTGTTCCCAACTGGTCATCCAGCAACAACGCAACCTCATCAGGTAAAAACTCTTTTCCAAACTCTGAATGAGGATTCATGATCAAATGCGCGCCCTGTGTCATTTCAAACAAAGCCCGCGCGGGTAGTTCAAGGTAATTAACATCCTCTTCAATAGACGCCTGCAAGGTATCAAATGAGGAGAAAAAAGGAATGACCGAACCACCATCCTCTTTTTCCCAGTTTACCAGTGAAAGCGAGCTGCCTTCTTCAAGGTATTTCTCGCCCATTGCTTCATCGTCAGTGCTGCCTAATACAAATACCGGAGAATCCAGCAGCACTCTATAAAATTCAGGGCGATGCGCAGGCTCTTTAGCTGCCAGCCTTAACAGTCTTTCCAGCTGATTTTCAGGTTCATCAATTACTTTCATGTAATTACTCAATAATTATAAACAACATATCGAATACAGATTAGCAACACTATACCAGATATCTGACCAAATCAGTTATTATCCAGAGCACCTTTAAAACTGTTCTGACGCCATGCTTCAAATAAAATAACAGATACCGCATTTGATAAATTCAGACTACGACTATCAGGCAACATTGGAATACGTATATTCGCTTCTGTGGGTAAACTCTCTCTCACTGAATCTGGCAAGCCACGAGTTTCTGGCCCAAATAATAAATAATCACCCGTCTGGTAACTGACCGTATCGTAATTTGTGATCGCTTTGGTTGTACAGGCAAAAATACGCTCTGGCTTTACCATTGCCAGAAAATCAGCGTAATTCGCATATAATTTAATCTGTGCAAATTCATGATAATCCAGCCCCGCTCGCCGTAAGCGCTTATCATCCAGCTCAAATCCCAGCGGTTGAATCAAATGCAACTGACTACCCGAATTTGCGCATAAACGAATTATATTACCGGTATTAGGCGGTATTTCTGGCTCAAACAGAATGATATTAAACATGTTTCTTCTTCAATGGCTCAATGGAACGGGATATGCGAAAATACCCGTAACGTAATGATAGGTGATTAACCGGTAATGGAAAAGCTAAAACCCTTACAAACTGAATTTTGTGGCCTTCAATTCTCCACTCCGCAGGTATTACTATCTGGCTGTGTCGGGTTTGGTGAAGAATACACCCGGATCTCCGGTTTCAGTAATCACGATGTAGGTGCAATTTGCCTGAAAGGTACCACAGGTGAAGCCCGGCTGGGTAATGCGCCGCACCGTGTATATGAAACGCCCTCGGGAATGCTCAATGCGATTGGCCTGCAAAATCCAGGGGTAACTCATGTTGTCAAAGAAATATTACCATCGCTGGATTTTTCTGAAACACGATTTATTGCTAATGTTTCAGGTTCAAGCATTGAAGAATATCATGAGGTCACCCGACAGTTTGATGATTCACCCATTGATGCCATCGAAATAAATATTTCTTGCCCGAACGTGAAAGAAGGTGGCATGGCGTTTGGCAATGACCCGGAAATGTCTGCACGTGTAGTCGAAGCTTGTCGTAAAGCGACCAACAAACCTCTAATCACCAAACTTTCACCAAACCAGACTGATATTGCACATAATGCCAGGCTTTGTATCGAAGCAGGCAGCGATGCTTTTGCAGTGATCAATACGCTCATGGGCATGGCCATTAATATTGAAGAACGTGAACCTGTCATTGGCAACAACCAGGGGGGGCTATCCGGGCCAGCTATTAAACCGGTTGCTTTGCTGAAAGTTCATCAGGTTTATCAGGTTTGTCGCGAACATAATATTCCGATAATAGGGCAGGGCGGCATCACTACCGCTGAAGATGCACTTGAATTTCTGATCGCTGGTGCAACAGCTGTTGGTATTGGTACAGCACTTTTTTATGACCCGTTAATCTGCCATAAAATTAATCAGGGCATCCTGGATTATCTCAAACGTCATGAGCTGACAAAAGTTGCTCAATTGGTAGGATCACTAAAAATGAATAATAAGGTTTGTGGTTGTTAGTCATTACAAGTTACTGCAATAATATTTTTTTGTGGGAGCGAATTTATTCGCGAACTCTTTCATCGCGAATAAATTCGCTCCCACAATCTAGCCTACCTGTGTGGATATAATAATATCTAGCCTGCTGTGATTTCTATTTAACTTTTACAGCCTATGGCAAAAACCTGAACTACAATCCCAGCTCTTTGATCTTGCGTGTTAACGTATTTCTGCCCCAGCCCAACAGTTGAGCTGCCACTTGTTTTTTACCCCCGGTATATTTTAATGCTGACTCTATTAATATTTTCTCAAAAGCAGGTGTTGCTGTTCCTAGAATATCAGTTTCACCATTGCCCAGACATTTTTCAGCCCAGGCACGTAATGCTGACTCCCAGTTTTCATTCCCGATTATTTCATTCATGCTTTGTTCTTCAAGCATTTCAGGGGGAAGATCTTCCATATGAATTTCACGGCCTGAGGCCATCACGGTTAACCAGCGACAGCTGTTTTCTAATTGCCTTACATTCCCTGGCCAGACCAGTGTCTGGATATATTTGACGACTTCAGGAGTGAGTGTTTTCGGTTCTACGTTCAGTTCCACGGCTATCTTTTTCAAAAATAAATTACTCAGTAACGGGATATCCTCCCGGCGATCTTTTAATGCCGGAATATGTATTCTAATAACATTCAATCGATGAAACAGGTCTTCACGAAAATCGCCTTGCTTAACACGCTGCTCAAGATTCTGATGTGTAGCCGCAATGATCCTGACATCTACGCGCACCGGCGTATGACCACCCACTCGGTAAAATTCTCCATCCGCGAGCACGCGTAAAAGTCGAGTTTGCAATTCGGCAGGCATGTCACCAATTTCATCCAGAAATAATGTTCCTCCGTCTGCCTGCTCAAAACGACCTTTACGCGCTGACTGTGCTCCTGTAAATGCACCTTTCTCGTGTCCAAATAATTCTGACTCCAGCAAATCCCGTGGAATAGCAGCCGTATTTATTGCAATAAACGGCTGTTTTGCTCTTGGGCTATGTCGATGTAGCGCCTGGGCTACCAGCTCTTTACCTGTACCTGACTCCCCATTGATCAGGACATTTATATTTGAACTGGAAAGCCTGCCAATCGCCCGAAATACTTCCTGCATTGCAGGTGCTTTACCAATAATTTCTTCACTGACTTCTATATCAACTGATTGTGATGATTCGGCCTGCTCCTCAAAATGCTGTACGCCTCTCCTGATAAGATTAACGGCGTCATCAATATCAAACGGTTTTGGTAAATATTCAAATGCCCCCCCTTTATAGGCTGACAAAGCACTGTCCAGGTCAGAATGAGCAGTCATTATGATCACAGGAATCTCAGGGTACTTATCAGTTATCTGTTGCAGCAATGCAATACCATCTATACCCGGCATGCGTACATCACTAATAATGACCTTGGGCGTTTCCGACTCCAGAAGCTCCATCACGCCACTTCCGTCTGAAAAACTATTTACATTCAAGCCTGCTTTATCCAGTGCTTTTTCAAGCACCCAGCGTATTGAACGATCATCGTCAATAATCCATATCTGATCACTCACTGCCATATTCTGTCTCCAATGGTAATAATATTCTGAACACGGTACGGCCCGGTTCACTGGTACATTCAATTAATCCGTGATGACGATTAATGAGTGACTGTGCAATTGAAAGCCCTAATCCGGTACCTTCTGCACGGCCAGTAATCATCGGTAAAAAAATCTGATCCAGCATCTCTGGCTTAATACCCTGACCGTTATCAATAATCTCTATAACAACAACCAACTTGTATCGATGATGGCCAATCGTAAACTGTCGTTTACTCCGTGTACGAATGGTCAATTCACCTGTATCGCCCAAAGCCTGCACTGCATTTCTCATCAGGTTCAAACAAGCCTGAATTAACTGATCGGGGTCAGCATATAATTCCGGGATACTCGGATCATAATCTCGACTTATCCTGATTCCTTCTGGTACATCAATACTAACAAGACTGTATACGTGTTCCAGAATCTGGTGAATGTTTATTAATGACCGCTCAGGTAAAGCCGTTGGCCCCAGCATCCTATCTACCAATGCTTGCAATCTGTCTGCTTCACCAATAATAATTTGTGTATATTCTTTTAATTCATCCGTCTCAAATTCTCTTTCCAATAACTGTGCCGCACCCCGCAAACCTCCTAACGGGTTTTTAATTTCATGTGCTAATCCTCGTACCAGCGCACGTGCAGCATGACTTTGCGATATCAGGCTTTCTTCCTTACTGATTTGTAACTGCCGTTCCATGTATTGCAACTCAACCAGTAACCCAGGAGGAGTCGTCGGCTCATACAGCGGCGTCAGGTTGCAGTCTACGGTTAACATTCGGCCTGCATATAGCTCAATCTGAACCTCACGTTGTGTAAACGGGTGGCCTTCATTAATGGTTTCTTTCATCCTTTCACTCAGGTCACTATTTTCTTTCACCAGAGAAGGCCATGATCTGCCTATGGCTTTACTTCGACTTATTTCAAACAGCATTTCACATGCAGGATTAATATATTCAACTTCCAGCTCACGGTTTAAAACCATGATCGATGTACTCATGTTCTCAATAACCCTTTTCTGGATCATGTCCGTATTGCTTTGCTTTTTTAGTGTCGCCATAAATATCTTCTTGCAAAAACCAATCCAGATTTTGCATCTTGTTTAATAAAAAATGTGCATGCAATATGAATTGCTATAATAATCATTATAAACAG
>Ga0316206_1000890_pt1 | contig 32384 bp, 26 predicted proteins | sample 6monthpyrite_MG_FD_204942 | JGI IMG/M metagenome (GOLD analysis project Ga0316206, IMG submission 204942) | Microbial mat bacterial communities from mineral coupon in-situ incubated in ocean water Damariscotta River, Maine, United States -... | ecosystem: Environmental > Aquatic > Marine >... | reverse complement strand
TTCTTTTTATAACGAAGCTGATAATTTTCTCTATGAAGCTAAACATAAAGGTAGAAATCAAATCTATTCAAATGTAAATACTTAGTACAGTAGCAGCTGAACAATAAGAGCGTACACAGGTAACCGTGTAAACCTCAATATTTAAGATATTGATACACATCAACTGTGCTATACTTAAAATATCTTTTTTTAGTACGGGGTTTTTTTCATGCCAATGATTAAATATGTTTATGCTGTTTTGACTGTCATCGCTCTTTCTGTGGGTGTGTACGCACCTTTTTATTATTTTCTAAGCCAACAAAAAAATGAAAAACTAGACCTTCACTTTACTGATAAGATCAATCATGCTTCTATACAGTTCAACGCTGTCAATAGTGCATATGCCTTACTTGCCAACATTGTTTTTGACAATATCATCAATAAACCTGAGATTGTCTCCCTTGTCAAACAGGCCAATGGCGCTTCTGCTGAAGAACAGGCTCTTTTGCGTCAAGAGCTGTATAATAAACTATTGCCTCTTTATAAAAATCTTGATAAATATAATGTCCGCCAGCTACATTTTCATCTCAAAAACAGTATCAGCTTTTTACGGTTTCACCGACCTGAGAAGTACGGGGACTCTTTGGAGGTTGTGCGCTATTCAATTGACAAAGTAAACCGTACGGGACGGCCAAGTTTTGGCTTTGAAGAGGGACGTATCTTTAACGGGTTCAGAAATGTCTTTCCTCTCTTTCTAGACAAAAAATTTGGAGGTACGGTTGAGCTATCTTACTCCTTTAATGCAATTAAGACAGAAGGGTTAAAACTGCGTTCTGCTTATTACAGTTTTATCATCCGTAAAGACATTGTCTCTAACAAGGTGTGGAAAAGTGAGATAAGTCATTATGTCCCAAGCTCAATCTCTCCTGCTTATTTACAAGAGAAGAGCACTATGACGGATGAGACTCAAGGTAATCTGACTAAAGACCTTATAGAGCAGATAAACACCAACATTTCCCAAGAAGCTGATAAGGGCTTACTCACAGAAGGAAAGTTCATTCTTCATACTAAGATTAACAATGCGACGTATATTGCTATGTTCGTTCCTATTTATAATGTTGAAAATAAACAAGTTGCTTATTATGTCTCTTACGAAAAAGACCCAACCGTCAGTCTGATAGAGAAAACCTTCATCGTAGAGACCTTGATGGCACTTATCGGTGCTCTTGTCTTTTCTTTGATGCTCGTCTTATACCTGATGTCTAAAAGAAGAGCGGCAAGAGCCTTAGAACTTCTCGCGACAACTGATCCACTGACGAAGATCGCCAATAGAAACAAACTCAATATAATCTTAGAGAAATCCATCCATCTTGCACTTCGATATAAACTGCCGCTAAGCGTCATCTTCTTTGACATCGATCATTTTAAACAGATTAATGACGCGCAAGGACATGATGCCGGGGATACTGTCCTCACCACTATCAGTACATTGATTAGTAATCAAATACGATCCTCGGACCTTTTAGCACGTTGGGGAGGCGAAGAGTTTATTATTATTTTACCCGAAACCGAACATCATGATGCAAAGAAACTGGCAGAAAAGTTCAGACGACTTATACAAGACTATAAATTCTTGCCAAATGTAGACGTTACCTGCAGTTTCGGTATCACCCAACTACGCGCTGATGACAATGAGGCTTCATTGCTTAAGCGCGTGGATGATGCCTTATATTCTGCTAAAAAGAATGGAAGAAACAAGGTTATAGAGATCTCGTAAGGGGAGTTGTTTTCCTACACCTGCCATACACAAGTGCTGGAAAGATGTTAAAGGGGTGTGTTTAAAAACGGTATATCAATGTCCGCCATTCTCTTTATATTCATCCTTGAACTTGTCACGCACTGTTTTAAACTTATCCAAATTCTCAAAAAACAGGTCAATCAGCTTCGCATCAAAATGCTTGCCTCTTTCCTTTTTAAAGAGTTCAAAGATACGTTCGTCGTCCCAGGCTTTTTTATACACTCTATCTGATCCAAGTGCATCAAAGACATCAGCAACAGCTGTAATACGACCGTATATATGGATATCTTCGCCTTTTAGTCCACGTGGGTAGCCTGAGCCATCATATTTTTCATGATGCTCATGTGAGACATGTGCCGCCGCTTGATAAATAGGGCCAGAGAGGTTAATAAACATATCATAACCCATCTTGGCGTGTGCATTCATTATCTCACGCTCTTCATCATTAAAATGTCCCGGTTTATTTAAAATTGCATCAGGAATACCGACCTTTCCAATATCGTGTAAAGGAGAGGCCTGACGTAAAGTCTCTGCTTCTTCTTCATCCAGGCCGTAAGCAAGCGCAAGAATATGAGAGTATTCAGCTACGCGGATGACATGATTAGCTGTTTCTTTAGAGCGTGTTTCACCAATCACACCCATCTGAAAAACAGCTTCTCGTTGATTATCAATTATCTCTTTATTCAGCGTCTTCACTTCTTCAAGTTTGTCCTGGAGTGTGTCATACTCTTTTTGTTGACGCTCATCACTACGCTGCATGATCTTGTCTTTACGCCTGATGTCTTTTTCTATCTTTTCAACCGTATTGGTAAATGATGTTTTCAGTGTCTCAAGTTCAGAGATCAATTTATCTTCATACGGCATCTTTTTGTCCTCTGTCCAACGCGCGCTTAGTTCTTGGCTACGAGGTTGAAGTTTAACTCTGCAAAATCTTCTTTAAAGTCTTCCCCCGCCTCTAAAGCGGATTCGTTCTCTTCGTCATAGATCCAGTTTATCTCTATATCATAATCGCTGCTTGCCTCTTCGACAAGGTCAAAAAAATCAAAAAATAGCTTAGAAGACGACGAATTAAAATAGATGATTTCCAAGTTTATAACGGTTTTTTCTTTTGGAGTGTTATCAAAATATTTTGCTATCCAACTCATCACCGGTTTATAAAATTCAAAAGTGTTTTCGGGGTAAGACTTACCACTCATACTGATAATCCCATCCGTTGCGTTCATACTAATCTCAGGTGTATATTTTGTTAGCTCTATCTTTAAGTTTTCCACTGTCTTTCCTTATTTCAAAACTGCTTTTAAAGTGAAACGGTAAACATCATCTACCTTTTCAAAAGAGTATACCATTTTTTCACATTTCCTAGCAATTTCAATAAAGCCTATCCCCGCACCTTTTTCATGTTTTTCTTTTCCTAGTTTGCGCATATCTCTATAATATTGGCGTAACTCTTCTTGGTCAATTGAAAGGATTTTATCCAGTTTGCTCTGTATGGCTTCCTTGTCTTTGGCATTAACAAGATTGCGGCTGAGGACATAATACTTATCATCCTTATCATGGCCGACAAGAATCATGCCCTTTCCGTCATAACGGGAGTTTAATACCTTTTGAGTCTTGGAATAATTCATCATATTTTGACAAAGCTCTATAAATATAGTCAGTATATTCGTACTCGTCGTCATGTTGAGCACACCCGCTTCAGACTCTTTTTCCAAGGCTTCTGTCATCGCGACGATAAGAGCCTGCGTTAAAAAACCATCATAGGCCAAGAAAATAATTCCATCATCTTTTAGTTCAGCATCCAGTTCTTTTATATTCATAATTCAATCCCTACTATTGTGATATCGTCATTGGTCTCATACGTTCCTTGATAGATACCTAAATGCTCAAGAAGCTGTTCGTGTATGTGCGACATCGATGCATCCTTATTCTCAGTCAAGAGTGCCGTAAATCGTTTTTTACCCAAAGGAAACCCTTTGGTGCCACCATTTTGATCAAGATAACCATCCGTTGTTATAAAAAACCTCATGCCCTCTTCTATCGTAAATTCATGATCTGTAAAATCATAATCCGGTTGTGAAGTACGATACCCTATAGACTCCCTGTCTCCCTTATAAACGTGTAAAGTGTCATTTTGCTGAATATATAAGGCTATCTCAGCTCCAGCATAACGGGCGATCTTTTCCTTCTTATTAATATACAAGATACCTGCATCAAAACCTGCATTTGACTTTGCATCTTTGTTATTTTGCTGGAGGATATGTTTCACACTTCGACTGAAGACCTGCAAAAGTTTCGCCGGTGAGACAACCTCACCTGTACGCTGGATCTGTCCAATCATATTACGTTCAATCGCCTTTACTAAAATTGTCACAAAGGCACCCGGCACCCCATGTCCGGTGCAGTCAACGACCATCACAATAGATTCACCTTCATTGCGAAGCTGTTCTACAAAATAGATATCTCCCCCGACAATATCACGTGGTTTCCATATTCTAAAACTCTCTTTAAAATTCTTCTCAAACACTTCTTCCGAAGGGATAATAGAACTCTGTATCATAGATGAAAACTCAATGGATTTTTTGACAAAATCATTGGCTTCTTGAAGTTTTTCTTCTGCTTCTTTTCTACGTCCTATCTCTTTTCTCATCTGTCTGTTCCAATACCAAAACAGACTAAGCAAAATAAACGCAGCAATCAGGATCTGCCAGACCAGCGTATAATCGATCTTTTCTATATATTTCTGAAGGATCCATTTTTTTAGTATATCTTGCTTTTTTCCCTCATCAAGTGTCGCCATAGTCTTGTTCAATATACTTATAAGAGGTGCTAATTCAGCTTGAACTCCATACCCTATAGAGGTCGAGAATTCCGTCTTCCCTACAATACGAAGTGAGCCAAAGCCTCCCTTCGTAATGTGATATGACCCCAAAGCCATAATACATAAAAGAGCATCAACCTCACCTTCTGAAACGGCTTTTAAACCTTCTGTAATATTTCCCACCTCGACAAAATTTATGTCGGGATATGCCTTATATATCTTAGGCAGATATCCGTAATCTTTGATCACAGCGATCTTTTTATCTTCTATCTGAGAAATAGAATCAACATATTTTGCATCTTCAGTCATAACAATGACAATATGGTTTTCAAAATAAGGGTTTGTAAACGTCAAAAAGTCGCGCATATCAGAATCAGTTGTTTCTGATATCATATCTATCTTTTTAGCCTTCATAAGGGCAATACTCTCATCCCAATTCTTGGTTTGTACCTTCTCAAAAAACAGACCTGTGGCATTTTCGATCTCTCTCAGATAGTCAGCGACAATACCAACATATTCTCCATCCGCATTAAACCCTTCAATCGGCATCCAATTTGGATCTCCTACAAAGCTTATTTTTGGATGTTTCTGTATCCATTCTTGTTCAGCTACACTTAGTTTTGTGATCATATTCTCCAGATGCAGGTTTTTGTAGATCTGGGCTATTCGCTTGTATTCGGACGCAGAGACATCTGCGAATTTGTCCAGATCCGGTACATAAGAGATATCAATTTTTTTAAGGTCTTTAGCATCAAAACAGACCTTTATATCGCCAACATACAGAGTATTTCCATTTTCTTGATAATAACTCTGTTTTTCTATGATGCCATCTTGCAACTCACCCCATGAAAATTCTTTAACCCGCTGAAACTTCTCACCTTTTTCTTCAAGCTTCAATACACTCGTATTCATACTTCTTGAGATAAGGTCTATACCCTTGATAATGGCAATATCCTCAAAGTGTGCTAATATTTTTTCCAGTTCATCTATTTTATTTTCAAAAATATATTTTGAACTGATTGCCGACATAAGATTAACGAGATCAAGCTGTTTTTGGATGTTTACACTCAAGAACACCCTGACTATCTCTTCATATTCCCCACTGCTTTTGATCATCTTTAGACCGCCATTAAACCTATCCCTAAGACTTTGATCTCTAAAAGAGACTTTGACCCATGTCGGCCCCGAGAATAGAGAATGTATCTCATACGGCTGTTCTGCATTGAACTTCTCTTTATACTGATTCACATACCATTTAAAGATGTTTTTGTCCACAAGAATCACATCTGCCTTATGGGTGAAAAATTCTTTATGCTGTTGACTTTGATCAAAAACTTCTTTATACGAAAGAGGTCTGTCTTTAGGATTGAAATCTTTTTTAAATTTTTCCCCAAGCATAGTGTAGGCCTTACTCCACGCCACAACCTTGTACTGTTTAAGGTCGTGTATATCATCTAATTTAATCCCGTCTGATTTGCGCGTGATCGCCACATTTTCATACGCTAAAAAATCATCTGAATAATACAAACCGTCATTTTCATCTTCCAAGACTCCCACAGAAAAATCTATCTCATCATTATCAAGGAGTACAACCTGTCCTCTTTCTACAGGCATCTGACGCACTTCTTCCAAGGTTAGGCCGACATTTTTAAAGGCGCGACGAACCAAAGCTTCTTCCATCCCTTTGCTGCTGCTTCTATCATACATATAAGGAGGCCGTCCAAAACCAAAGGCACCACGAAGACCATATTTTTCCTTCTGTTTCCCCGTATATTTGTCAAATATCTCAGCCTTTTTTTGACGAGTGATCTGCCTTAGCGATTTGGAGATGATGGAAGCCAAAAGCGGATAATCCTTACGTACAGCCATATGCAGATCCAAGGGATCTCTTTCAGCAATGATTGTATTTGCCTTGATATTGGTAATAAAATATTTTTCTTGAAGATGATTGGTCGAAGGAAGATCGCCGACAAAACCATCTACTTCTGCGGAAGCAAGTGCTTGAATACAGTCAAAAAGATTTTTCTTTATGACCAACTTTATCTGGGGATGCTTGTTTTGTAGCCAGGCAACCACAGCGTACCCTTCAACTACTGCAATCCGCTTTCCGTACATTTGAGATGAAGCTGTTACCTTGGCTACATCTTTTTGCGTAAACAGATATTCGGAGAGTTTTAGATAAGGATCACTAAAATTAAGATATTCACTTCTTTCTTTAGAGTAGTAAACAGCGGGTACAAAATCGATCTTTTTTGCTTTAATCTTGTTGATCACGCTGTTCCATTCTTGATCGGGGTGCAAAGAAAATGTCACACCGCTAATACGTGATATCTCTTTTAGGTAATCTTGTGAAATCCCCTGATGCTCACCCTTTTCATTTATATAGTCAAAAGGAACCCAGTCGGGATCAGCGCCATAGCTTACCTTAGGATGGTGTTTTATCCAGGCCTTCTCATCTGCAGTAAATATCTCAGCAGCTGGAAGAGCAGTCGATATAAGACTAAACAGCAGTAAAACCCTCAATAAAACCCGCACAGTGAACCTTTGTCATTATCTTTTACTTATAGTATCATATTTTTATTGTGAGCTTTTGATGTTTGCTAATTTTTAATTTTATGAAAACAGTCGTCCTTTCTAAAGTGCTTTTTATCTCTTATATCATATTATGCAGATAATAAATCTATGTGAAGAAGTTTAACATGCAAAATTTTTCAACAAATGATCCCAGTAACCTAAAAAAAGAGAACTACTTTTTATCCCAGCCCCATCAGCCATTTTTCCTAGCAGGCATCATCTGGGCTGTAATTTCCATGCTCATCTTTATGGTTTCACACAAATTGATGATGAAGGGGGACGCCCATACGGTTGTAAGCCCTTCTGTGCTACATGCGTATTCTTTGATATTTATCGTCTTTACGCAGTTTTTTATCGGATTTTTGTACACAACATTTTCTAGATTCTGCCAAAGTGAACCAGTAAAAAAACCTTATTATATCCGTACATTTTTTCTTTTTCAGCTGGGTTCATTGATGGTCAGTATAGGATTTTTTATCTCGCAGCCGTTCATGCTCAGCGGAATGGCTGTTCTTTTTCTTGCCCAAGCAGTTTTCTTATATATGATGCAGCGTATCTTTACCTCTGCACAGGCAGAACTGAAAGATGACCCTTTTTGGATCTTGACTTCGCTCTACATCGGTACAGCTGCTCATGCGGTGTGGATCCTTGAGATTCTTTTAGCTTGGGAAGTCTTTGCCATTCCTTTTGCCTTCAATCTCTATCTTGTCTTTATGACCTTTACCATTGCACAAAGAATGGTGCCTTTTTTCTCCCATTCTATGATGCCAAAACGTCCGAAATTTGTTGCTATCGTCTTTAGCGGTTTTATTTTTAAAAGTCTAGCCTCTATCTACCACCTTCCTTTGATTGAATCGGGAATATCCTTAGCCTTGGGAATCTATGTACTCACTGAGATCATCCGGTGGAAACTCTCTTACAAACAAGCCCCTAATATCTTAAAGATCCTTCACGTTGCGCTGTACTGGATGCCCATCGCGCTTATCATTGGCGCGATTTTTCAATTGGGTGAGCTCTTTTTACACACCGGATTTATGTTTGTGGACCGACATCTTTTAGCCCTTGGTTTTCTAACTACCATCATCATCGGTTTTGGGACCCGTGTAACCTTGGGTCATTCAGGACAGCCTCCACACGCTGACAGTCTGACGCTAAAGCTTTTTTACCTTACTCAAATCGTGGTCGGTTTCAGACTTCTATATTCGATTGTCTTTGGTTTTGACCTTGGGATGTTCTGGCTTTTTGACATTTCTTTGACCCTGTGGCTTATACTCTTCATCTTCTGGGGATGGAAGTTTGGACCGGTACTTATCCACGGTAAACAGGAAGTGCAAAACTGATTTTTGTATAGCCGGTCTTCTCCCCTCTCTACGCTATAAATACATATGAAAACTAGCCGTGGAAATTTTTACGATAGTGAAAAAGTTTCAGGCGAAGCCGCACCACCTTTAGATACAATTAGATTATGATAAATGAACACTTAGTGCTTGGTAGCACAAACACCCTTCGCGTTGATCGTATTACAGACCCTGGTATCTTTTTGATGGCAGACGATGGGAAAGATGTACTTCTTCCTAACCAATACATCACTGAGGAGATGAAAGTCGATGATGAGTTAAAGGTCTTTGTCTATAATGACTCAGAAGACCGTATCGTCGCAACCACGGAAAAACCGATCGCCATGATCAATGAATATGGCTTTTTCAGAGTCGTTGATGTCACCAACTTCGGCGCCTTTGTAAACTGGGGACTTCAAAAAGACCTTTTTGTCCCAAAGACGCATCAAAAAAGTGATTTTAAAGTCGGTGAGAAACGTATCTTATACGTCAATTATGATGAAAAAACACATAGACTTATCGGCTCGGAGCGTCTTACACAACACCTTCGTTTTCATAAGCAGGTCCTAAAACCAAATAATGAGGTCTCTATTCTTGTTATGGCAAAAACGCCTATGGGTTACAAATGTATTGTCAACAACATATATGAGGGAATGATCTATCATACGGAGATCTTCGAGCATATAGATGTTGGTGACACAAAAAAAGCTTACCTGAAAGTCGGACGTCCTGACGGTAAACTCGATCTTTCTCTGCAAAGGATCGGCGATAAAAGCTCTGATGTCGGTCAGGAAAAAGTCCTTAAGATGCTAGAGCAAAACAAGGGAAAACTTCCTTATAACTACAAAAGCGATCCCGAAGATATCAAGAATATCTTCGGTCTAAGTAAAAAAGTCTACAAGCGCACCTTAACGGCGCTTGTTGATGCAGACAAGATCGAAGTAAAAGATACTGGCATCTATTTAAAATAAGTATCTTGCTCTAAAAGGTTCACTGTCTTCTTTGCTAAAGAAGGAAAGGTCGTCAGCTTTCCTCCGTATATATTTAGCACTCTACTCTTACCCAAATAGTGCAGGTCAAGCTTATATTCTCTGGACATCTGACTTGGGTCTTTTTGGCTTTTTATGATGGGCCGTGTTCCGATGTAGACCTCTTTAATATCGTTTCGTCTGAGTGCTGTTCTTAGGTAATTATTGCTTTCATTTAAAAGATACTCTACATCTTCGTTATTAACCCTTATCTGATCAACTTCTTTGTCTTCACTGCGCTCTGTTGTCCCTATTATCGTTGTATCTGCTTCAGGGATAATAAAAAATATACGTTTACTTGAAGTCTCCAAGAACAGAGGTTCGGGAACAAGGACCTTGTCGATAACAAGATGAATACCACTGAGTTTTTCTACAGTGTAAGACGATGGCAGGTCAAACTGGGCATTGACCTCATCTATCCATGCCCCTGTTGCATTGATCAGGGTATTTGTTTGGCAAGACCCCTGAGATGTTTCTATGCTTATGCATTCATCCTCGACTTTAAGTTCTTTCAATACTGTCTTTTCCAGTATCTCCACGCCCTTTACTTGAGCTTCTTTAGCTATCTGATGTGTCAGTGCATCATCATCTGTCTTTCCGTCATAATATCTATACACAGCCATGAGATCATCTTCCTTAACCGCATGAAACTTCCTTAAGAACTCCTCTTTAGTGACTTTGTCAGCCTTGTGTCCGTGTTGAGCGAAAAAAGAGTAAAACCATAACCCCAGACCTATCATCCATGCCGGACGTTTAGAGTTTTTATACAGAGGAAGATAAAAAGGGCGAAGTTTAACAAGATCAGGGTAATTGTCTAAAAGATATTTCTGATCATGCAGAGCCTCTTTGACGAGAGAAAACTCATAAGTCTCAAGATAGCGAAGCCCTCCGTGAATAAGGCGTGATGAATTTGACGATGCGCCCGCTGCGATATGGTTTTTTTCTATAACCAACACACTTTTTCCTCTCTCAGCCAGAGCCTTCGCAATCGCCACCCCGTTAATACCCGCTCCGATAACAACCACATCATATTGAGTTTGCATCATAACTCCTGTATAATCATTGTAACGAATTATGAGGATAAAAAACAGTGAAGATAATTGCCCACAGAGGTTTTAGCTCACACTACCCCGAGAACACCCTTCTTGCCTTTGAAAAAGCGCTTGAGCTTGGCGTAGATGGTATAGAGACTGATCTTAGACTGAGCCGTGATGAAAAGGCCATTATCTTTCATGATGCCAATCTCAAACGATTGACAGGTCTGGATACAACCCCCGAATCGCTCTCACTGGCTGAGCTACAAGCACTGAGTCTCAAAGAAAAACAGCATATCCCTGCTCTGGAAGAACTACTCCAACTCACGGACTCAAGCGCCATCCTCATCCTGGAGATAAAATATAACCCCGCTACCTATAAAAGACTCTGTGAGGTCATCGAAGAGACTATCAAAGACAAGCTAGACTGGATCGAGGTCTCCTGCTTTGAGGACATAGTGTTAGAATATATCTATCGTCTCAATCCTCACATAAAACTCCATAAACTTATCAACAAGGCTTCTACACTAAAGGATACAGAATTTGAAAAACGGTATGATTATGTCAATTATTTTGATATCGATATCTCTTTGAAAAAGACTGTACTCGAAGCAGGCCTCCTTCAAAGGTATAAGGTCATCTTTTGGACGGTTGACAAAGAAGATATCAGCCAAGAAAAAGAAGCAGGACTCTACGGCATTATGAAAAACAATCCTTCAGTATGATACGACGGCAATTTAGGTCTTTTTATTGCCGGCATATGATCCATGACATAGAAAGACTGATAGCATACTTCTCTGTTTTTGGCGGCTTGGGATGGAACATCGACATCGATGCCCCCCTTGAAGAGCTGATACAGACAGAGATCTTGGACAACTTCGGACTTTTACATAATCAGATTGTAGAACGTGTGACAGATGAGCCTGCCTACACAAAACTTCTTATCAATCTGGCACGCGGAGACCGACGTATCTTCTCAGCTTTTAATAAGAGCGGAATGAGCAATCTTTATGGCGGTCTAAGTCTCAAACATCTGCAAAACACAGGTGTACTTGAGGCAGAATATTCCAGAGAAGAACCCCCGATAAAAGATGGACAAAAACTTAAACGTGAGGTTGCACGCCACCGTATCTCCCACAAGATGCGTTTCACCTCACCCTTTTTACGATTTTGGTTTTATTTTATCGCCCCCATGCGCCATTACATAGAGCAGGGAAACTACGACAAGGTCATAGAGAACTTTCAAAAACATCATCAGGCTTTCATCGGATACACCTTTGAAGAGCTCAGTAATGAAATGATGAAGAAAAAACTTTCATATCTCCAACTTATTGACAGTGGATCGTACTGGGACAGGCATGTTGAGATAGACTTGATGGCAACAACACTCGAAGGCAAGCTTGTTCTTGGCGAATGCAAATGGAAAAATCATAAGATGAATAAAAAAGAGCTCAATAAACTCTTAGAAAAGTGTGACAAAGTTGACTTTAAACCCGATATTCTCATTCTTTTTTCCAAGCGAGGCTTTTCAAAAGAACTACTAAGTCAAAAAAGCAAGACCCTTCAGCTTTATTCTTGTGAGGACTTCGAGGACTTACTGGACAATGTCTCACAGGCAGACTTAATCCAGGGATTTGACACGCCCTGAACCTTGAAGATCTTTTGATGCATATCACACTCTTTTGCATCAACCGTATCTTCTTTGTCCCATCTTTGATAACGTTCTAAGGCTGCAGCACTCAATCCTAATGCATACCTTTGGTTCATGTACAAGTAGACTCTTGCTATGTTCCCGCGTATATGCACAGGAGGTTCTACTGACAGGTATGGTGTGCCCTCGACAATAGGCATAATATTGAAAATATCTCTTTCATAGAGCTTGTACAAGGCATCTACCTTACGGCAACAGCGTGCTCCAGAGTACAGTACGTCATTTGACTGTTTACATATCTTTTCGTTAAAACACGCTCTGTTCTTGCCCATCAACTCTTCCGGGACTATACGAACAAAGATAACGGAAGCGTTATGGTCTTTTTTCAGATAAAGCTTGCTCAGACAGGTTGTCGGATCATACATATACTCTTCATTGCTAAAGGCTGTCCTGACATAATCCAAGTCCATCTGTTTAAAGATCTTTTTAGCATGCGAAAAACTTTTAGGTTTGTCATATCCCCCGGCAAGAAGCGTAAGGGCAGAAATAATAGTAAGAAATAATAGTCTGTATAAATTCATGTCTGATTATAACCAATTAGACATGAAAAATCTTTTATCTAAAAGATTAAGAAACGATACGAAGGGCTTGATAAGCTTCTTGAAGCAATTGAAATTTTTGGGTGTATCGATCAACCGTATCCGGGTTTTCACAATGCACCTTATCAGGATGGTACACTTTGACAAGTTTTTTATAACTTCGACGCAGTGCATCCTGACTCGATCCAACAGGACATTCCAGCACCGTATAATAATGCAGCATTTCATCGATCTCATCATCAGTATGGTCTTCATACTCAAATTGGCCAAGGTCAGAATAAAGATTTTGCATAAAATAAGCATCATACGTATAGTGAATCTGATAGTGAAGGATATGACGCTTGTTTAACGCCCTTTCAAGCCTGCTTTTTGCTTTGTTGTCAGGTAATTCCAAGAAGAGGTTCATCATGCCCTCTTGCGTGATGTACAGATCAAGCTGAGACTTTAAATAAGACATCACCCAACGGTTTGGATGATCCAGCTTAAGATGGACCTCACTGGAGCTTCGCGCCTGTAAACGGACTTCAATCCGCTCAGGATGCTCCTGCTCTTGAAGTTCAATCTTGATAGGATACTTCATATACCGCATAACAGAACGAAGATAAAAACCGTTATCAGTTTCCTGATCTTTTGTATAGTGGGCACATAAGGCGTAAATAAACTCCTCTTTTACCTTCCATAAAGTCGTGTTGGCAAAGACCAAAACAGACTTGGGCAAAAAAAGCATATCCTGAGAGTGGCTGTTTAAAAACTCATCCATCCATTGGGACTTAAGAATCTCAAACCCTGTACGAACAATTATCATGTTGTTCTGTAATACAATTTCCATAGGCCCTCCTTATTTGCTCCTAACTAGCAAAAAAAGTTCCACCTTAGACTAAAGTGACTTTGGCTCTACCAATGTTGTGTAACACTCCGGTCGTCTGTCGTGAAAAAGTGCCCAATATTCTCTTTGTTTTTTGTTTTCCTCAAAATCATATTCTGCATAAAGTATCTCTTCTTTGTCCCGTGAAGCTTCACAGATCTTGGCTCCGGTATAATCTGTCATAAAAGAAGACCCATAAAAGGTCAAGGAACATGAAACCCCTTCTTCTATTCCAATACGATTGGCTGCTATTACGGGAATGGTATTTGCCGCAGCATGACCTATTTGCACCCTTTGCCAATGATCTTTGGAATCAACCTCTATCTCCGGTTCAGACCCGATGGCAGTCGGATAGAATATCAGTTCTGCTCCCATTAAAGCTAAGGAGCGCGCGGTCTCGGGAAACCATTGATCCCAGCATATCCCTGCCCCGATCCGTCCATAGGCAGTATCCCACACCTTAAATCCTGTTTCCCCAGGTGTAAAATAGAACTTCTCTTCATATCCGGGACCGCTGGGGATATGAGTTTTGCGGTAATTGTCCAAGATGCTTCCATCTGTGTCAATCACGACGAGAGAGTTATAAAACTTCTCACTGCTTTTCTCAAAATAACTTACCAACAAGACCACGCCAAGCTCTTTTGAAAGTGCCGAGAAATGTTTTAAAAGTGGGTTCTCTTTGAAAGGCTCTGCCCAGGAAAAGTATACTTCATCCATATCCTTGCAAAAATAAAGACCTTCAAAAAGTTCAGGAAGTAATATAATATTAGCCCCCGATGAAGCAGCTTCTCTTACCAAAGACTCTGCCCTCAACCGGTTATCTTGCTTATCACTACTCATCTTCATCTGTATGGCAGAAACTTTTATCATTAGACACCCTTTAATTTACTCATAAAATTATACCAAAGCCTCTTTATTATGCATATTCTGTAATTTTCCGGCGACCTTGTGTAAGATATCACGAGGTGTGCGCTCACTCAATTTTGCCACTTCGACAATAAGCCCCGCCAAAATATCATGGGCTTCCAAAGAACCGTCAATACCAATAAAATGCATCTGTTCCTGATTGTCCGTATAACAAAAAATTTCTTGTCTCATAGTGTCTCCTTTTGTGTTTACAAAAGAATAGTAAAAATAAATGTGGGGTAAATGGGGTTCTGAAAGACCTTAGCTATAAGTAATTATATAGATTTCAAGTTGCCGTGTAGAAAACTTCAATCTTGAACTACGTCCCACCAACTTCTATGCATACTTAAATAAGGAATAAGTTTTTTAGGTATATTTTGATAATTCTTTCCTAATTTATACGCCAATAACTTTGACCCGTTTCTTATAAAACTCAACGGGATCAGATGGATCTTTTTGATGGATATAAGATACTTAAATTCTTCTTTGACATATCTTCTCCCATCTCCTGCTGCACTCCCAAACTCTTTTTGCAACTCTGGCTTTAGCGCATGAAACACGCCGATATCAAAATAGCGTTTAAACTCTTCTACAATGCTATAGTCATGTGAATGATAAACTTTAGACTCAGCCACATAACATATCTTACTTCCTGCTCTTAATAAACTAGCCGCTGCAAACATATCTTCACTCAATATCAAACGATCTTGAAAATACCCTATGTCTCTCAATGTAGATTTTCGGTAGGCACAGAAGGAGTTAGAAACAAAAGCAGCTCTAAGCCCATAATATGCTTTATGAGCATAGACTCTTTCGTTTGAGTGTTCAGGGTAATTAAACATTCTCAAGAATCTACCAAAAGGGCCAGTATGTTCATAAGCCACTTGACGACCATAGCAGACTGAGACTTGCTCCTCATCAAATGGTTTGATTAAAGTTTCAATAGAGGTATTGTCAAAAGGCAAGGCGTCTTGCGTCAAGAACACCACTATGTCTCCTGATGCAATTTTTGACATTTCAGTTCTTGTTCCACCATGATCAAATTCATCCTTTGATATGACAATTACCCTATCCGCAAAATTCTTAGCAATATCAGCGCTATTGTCAGATGAAGATGAGTCAACGATAATAAGCTCAAAATCCACTGTCTGTTTTCTAAGATTACTCAAGAGCATAGGTAAATATACTGAAGCATTGTATGTAGGAATAATAATTGTGACATTTTTCATTACTTTTTTCAGAACAATCTACCTTTAAATTTATCAGTTTGTTTATTTAAGCTCGCAATCAATTTGTCTAAATAAAGCTCACTATTTAATGTTGGAATAATCACACTTACCTTCAATTACAATACCTGCTTTATATTTATTTTTTTCATTGATCATAAAAAGTTGTTGGGTAGTGACCTCTGATCTAATAAGGGCAAGAAGGCCATTAGAGAAACCCCTGTAATGAAAAGTGATGTTTTTTTACATATTGATACGGTCTCATTAGTTTGAAGATGGAACTGACTTTCATTATAAACCTTTTGTAAAAAAACTCATATCAGAGCTCATTACAGATAACGAACAACCGCGACGAAAAAAAGAACAAAGACTAAATTCCATAATTCTTCCATATATAAATTTGTGCATTTAATCTCTCTTTACTAAATATTGGACCAGAAATTACAATATTAAGATTTTTATACAATTCTTCATCTTTTTTATTTTTCCATTCAATTTTTACATTTTTATTATTCTGTATGATAAAATATTCTTCTGGTATTTGATGTTTAAAGTGACCAGTTCTTTTATTGTCAATTACAGGTGTTCTGGCAATATATGCATCTGTTAGCCCAACTAAATCAATTAGTTTAGTTCTACTAATCCAATAGCCCCATTGACCATTCATCCCAATAATAGTAGCTTGTTCTTGAATATTTAATGTTTGCCCATTAACACCCCAAGGATGTTGCGTATAATTGTTATAAGGATTTAGATTTAATGCCAAATGACTTTTATAAAAGTTTCTTTCGTTTTCTAGACCATGAGTTTTGTATACAAAGTTTTCATGAAACCCTACATTGTAACTTAAAAAACTGGTAATACCTAAAATTGTCAAGCCAATAAGTTTTACTTTAATATTTAAAAATGCAAAAAGCACTAATGACATGATTAAAATTGAAATAAAAAATCTACCTCTCATAAAATCACCACCTGTAAACATAATTACATAAATTATTTGTAATACAATACCAGTAGTCACTAATAAAATAAATTGTCTATTTTCTAATGTACTAAATGATTTAATAAGTTTATAAATACTAACAGACAAAACCAAAAATAAAAAAATAAAGAATAAAAAATCGGCTTGTAAAGAATCTACAAAATAACTAAAACCCGACTCTAAATTTTCAGATAAACTTCTGGCCCCTATTTTTGCATATTTTGTATTTGGAAATAAAAAGCCATAATAGATTAAAGAAAACACATGCCAAGAGACTAAAGGCAGCATACCAATTAATAGGAACTTGTAATTTTTTAAAAATAAATAAACTATTAGAGGAGACATAATAAATAATTGGTCTAGTCTATTTGTTAATAACAACCCAATCATTATGGCAATAATAAAAATATTAAATGCTTCACCCTTATTAATATTTTCATAATGAACAAAGAAGTAATAAAAGGTACTAACCAATAAAAAATTCGTCAAAGAGTTTTCAAGTCCAGATGTAGAAAACTGCAAAAATATATCGGAATTAAACAATAAAATAAACGCAACAATAAGTGCACTAACACTACTAGTAACTTGAAATAACTTTTTAAGATATAACAACATCAATGTCGTAAATAATACCCCCAATGTTATACTAAGAAAATACAAATTTGTATCAAAAAAAGCAAATACTGAAAGTATTAAAAACCATAATGGATGAGTATATGATTGAACCCTCTCCCCAATATTATATACTAATCCATCTCCATTAATAAAATTAAGTACTGATCTAAAGGTTATAAAAGCATCATCAGTAACCCACCCGTATAAATAAACTCTCACAACGATCAATACAAGTAAAAGTGTTGCAATATATATAAGTAATTTATTTTTTACAATTAAATTTTCTTTGAGGTTCATTTATACACCTTTCCAATTATTTGCTCTTTGTTCTTCAATATACTCTTTTACAGTTCTGGTTGGGCTCCATCCTAGAGCTGTTGTCTTAGCCGTAACAACTTCGGCAACCATTCTATTGCCTTTTCTCTCTGGTAGCATATTTATCTTTGCATCGAACATTTTAGCAATATCGAGTACAGTATAAGCTTCTGCACTCCCAATACCGTATTCATCCCCTTGACCTTTTTCAGCAATAAGGATAAGTGCATCTACTGTATCGTCAATATGGGTAAAATTTCTCTGCTGAGTTCCAGGAGAAACTACAGTTAGAACTTCTCTATTTAACATTTTTTCCTTAAACAGAGCAATTAATGTGGCGTATTTTCCTGTTTGAATTTCTCTTCTTCCGTAAACATTATAAAAATATGTAATTGCATACTCAATGCCATACCAATCTGCATAATTTTGTACTAGTTGGGTGTTCGTTGACTTACTCCAAGCATACGGACTTTGGTTACTACCTATTCCCCCATCAGCAAACTTTGTACTACTCCCAGAATAAATGAGCTTTGCACCTGTTTTTCTTACAAACTGAAGTACCCCAAAAATGCCATCCTTGTTAAATCGCCACACCTTCTCTATATCGTCAAAACTTTGTTCAACTCTAGAATACTCACCTAAATGAAATATAATATCAGGAGTAAAATCTATAAGTGTATCTATATCAGCCGTTGAACCCTTGATGTAAGTAACATTTTCAACATGGTTCTTTTCACTTCCGGTAAAGTAATTATCTAAGGAATAAACATCATTGTTCACGTCACTTGCTAATCTTTCACAAAGGTTGCTTCCAATAAAACCAGCACCACCCGTAACCAATATTTTCTTTTTCATCATTGATTCCTATATATCACTACTAAAAATATCTCTAGTGTAAACTTTTTCTTTAACATCTAAAATATTATCACTCAGTCTATTTGCGACAATTACATCACTATGCTTTTTGAATTCATCTATATCTCTGACAACCTTTAAGCCTTCAAACTCATCTGCGTCTAGTACAGGCTCATAAATCACTACAGTAATTCCAGCTATTTGAAGTCTTTCAATAATTCCCTGAACAGCAGAACTTCTAAAGTTATCACTTCCTGTTTTCATAATAAGTCTATAAATACCAACAACTTTTGGATCTTTAGCCAATATTTGTTTGGCAATAAAATCTTTTCTAGTTGCATTAGAATCTACAATTGCACCAATAAGATCACTTTTTACATCTCTAAAATTTGCTCTTAACTGTTTAGTGTCTTTTGGAAAACAGTACCCACCATAACCAAAACTAGGGTTATTATAATGTGTACCAATTCTAGGGTCAAGACCCACACCATCAATAATGTCTTTTGTATTTAAATTATACTCTTGAGTGTAAGAGTCAAGTTCATTAAAGTAAGCCACCCTCATTGCTAAATAGGTATTTGAAAAAAGTTTAATAGCTTCTGCTTCTGTTGGGTCTGTGTAAAGTACTGATACATTTTTCTTTATAGCACCTCTCTCTAAAAGACCAGCAAACACCATAGCTCTATCTGACTTTTCGCCAACTATAATTCTACTTGGATGTAAATTATCATGGAGAGCTTGTCCTTCTCTTAAAAACTCAGGTGAAAAGATAATATTTTCTGTTTTAAACTTTTCTCTTACACTTTTCACATAGCCAACTGGGATTGTTGACTTGATGACCATTGTTGTTTCTGGATTTATTTCTAACACATCAGCTATAACATACTCAATTGATTTAGTATCAAAAAAATTCTTCTCTTCATCATAATCAGTTGGTGTAGAAATAATGACATAATCAGCACCTACATAAGCCTCTTTTTTATCAAGCGTTGCCCTGAAATTAAGATCACCTTTCAAAAGGTATTCTTGAATTTCTTTGTCTTCTATAGGAGATATCTTTTGGTTTAACATTTCAACTTTTTCAGGAATAATATCTAGTGCTACAACTTCATTATTTTGTGCCAGTAATATTCCATTACTCAGTCCTACATACCCTGTTCCCGCTATTGCTATTTTATAACTCAAAAGTCTATTCCTTTATGTACTCTATTATTTTATTACGTATGTTTTCATTATTTAGATATATTTCCTCAGGATTTATTACCCCTCTTTTTTTCATAGCAGACATTTCCCAATATAAAATCCAGAACACCCTGTCATTATTTTGAAAATTAAATGATTCAAGAATTTTAACAGTCGATTCAATAAGATTCTCTGATTCTAAATTTGGAACCAATTTCGTTGAAAACCTATCTAAATTTGCAGCTATTATCCAACAAATCTCAAATAGCATCCATCTTCTATTACTTGAAATTGTATTGGAATTATGTACGCGATAACTAAGAAGTGCCTCTTTTAGATTGTAACAGTTAAACTCTGAGCAAACTCTAAGTAAAAAATCCCAATCATGTGCAAAACGCAAATTCCTCATTCCACCCACTTGCTCATAGACTTCACGCTTAAATATCATATTACTGGTAGTTGAAACAAAGTTTGACATTAAAGCATTTAGTGCATAATCGTCTGTACCTGCAAAAGTTAAATCTTTATCTTTGATTTCCCATGGCTCCATATTCTCCCACGCTTTTTTCGTTCCAATCTTTTTACTATCAGAATCGACAATATCAATCCAAGTTGAGATAAAATCAATGCTTGAATTTTGCGAGAATGCTTGAAGAAATTTTTCAAGCCTATTCGGATGATATTCATCATCTGAATTAAGGATTGTAAGATATTCACCTTCAGCCAAAGACAACCCTCTATTGATTGCATTATGTGCACCCGCATTTTCCTGCATAATATGTCTGATTCTTTTATCCAAATATGAAGCGATAATGTCATTTGAAGAATCTTTTGAACCATCGTCAATAATAATTAATTCCCAGTCCTTATATGTCTGCATAAGAACACTCTCAATGCAACGTTGAATATATTTTTCGTGATTATAACTCGGTATGACAATACTTATCAATCTTAATTCCTCTTATAATATTTATTGATGAGCTTTTCCAAATAAAACTCATCAAAATTTATTTGTAGCTTTGCATATAGCTCTTTTACTTCATTAGTTAACAAAACATCAAATTCAACTTCATTACTTACAAAATATTGTTTACGAGATTGAATATCTAAAATGGATTCAAATATAGTTACTATTTCATCAATGTCATAGTTTGTAGGAGCTATAAGGTTGATTGTTTTATTATAAAATAAATGGTACTTATTGGCATAATTGACAACTTTGATAACATCTTCAATATCGATTAAATTTCTTTTAGCTCCCTTGTAAATTGGTAAAAACTCGTTATCAATTAGCGTGTTTGCAATAAAGTTTGTTAAAGTGTTTGGGTTATATGACTTTCCTACAGCCTGAGGTAGGCGATAAATAGTAAATTTTTTAAATAAACTTTGAACCATTTGTTCAATCTCAATTTTGTGTCTATAATATTGTTTCTTACTATAGTTTTCAAAATTTACAAAATAACTACTGAAATAAATTAATTTTTTATTTGTCGGAGTCAATGAAAGGAGCATTTTTTTTTCTCTGTCAAATTCTTGGGTATTCTGTTCATTTGAATTTGAAACCCCACTGCAAAAAAATATCACACCATCTTGGTCAATTTCTGTGAGCTCATTTGCAATCATCCCCCGTCCAATAATCATTTCTGATGTCCCTTTCTTTGTTCAATAGCAGCTTCAAAACATTCTATATATTGTAAAGCAATATTCTCGGCGCTAAATCTTTTTGCAATTTCGTTTTTATTGTTTTCTGCATTTTCTTTATAAAAACCATAATTATCAATAAATTCATTAAATACAGACAGATATTCATTAGTATCTCCAATAGTTTTAAATGTGATTCCGTTGATATATGTATTAAAAATAAGTTTGGTATCTCCAACATCAGTCGAAATCCCCGGAGTCCCAACAGATAATGCTTCTAATAATGCTATAGATAACCCTTCAAATAATGACGTGAATACAATTGCCTCTGCTATCATACTAAGTTCAAAAGTGTTTTCAATATAGTCAAACTTGACAATATGGTTTGATAACCCATGTTTTTCAATATACTTTATGATTTTATTGTTCAATTCACCATTACCCACCATGACAAACTTATAGCTTGTACCATGTATATCTACTATAGATCTTATGACTTTCAAAAAATCCAGGGGGGCTTTTTGCTCTGTTAATCTACCAATAAAAACAAAGTATTTTTCTTCAGTATTTAGGTTGAATTTATTATAAATTTCTTCTTTAGGTGTTGTAATCGCTCTTGTTCTTTTTTCAGTTGACATTACCGAATAAATTAAATCTATATTTTTTATATCGATATCAACAGAAGTAACAAAAACATCCTTAATTTTTGAATTTATAGCGATAAAGCGATCGAAAGAGAGAAGACCATTATTTTTTCCTTTATATAGTTGCACCCACCCTACTTCTGTATCATATACTTGTTGATCCACAATTGCTGCACTACTGAATAAGTTTCTTATATTCATTGTATTCCCCGCTAACCACGGAGAACCGTTACATACCCAAATGAGTTGCGGATTATACATTTTGTCTAACACTTCAAGAAAATTCAATATTAGAGCATGTGATGACAGTTCCGTCAGGTCATAAAGTCCTATACACTCATTTAAAAACTGATGGTGTAAACTACCATGCGATTCATCTAACCTCTCAAATGTTATAGAAACAAAGTCATATTTATTTTTTAATTGATTAATAATTTCTACTGTGTTTCTTTCTACCCCTCCAACTGCTAAAAATATTGGAAAGACAAAAATAACTGGCCGGCTATTTTCTTTATTTAATGAGACAATGTTTTTATTAATATTCGATACACTGAACGATTCTTTCCCATAATAGCCATAATCATCAAAGAAATCTAATTTATCATAAAACAGTGTCTGAAAAGGTATTTTATCAGCTTCAAAGTGTTCGAAAATTCTTATAATTTTCCCTTTTTCCATGTTTTTAATATCAATATATTTTTGCTCGAAAGTGTGTTTTTGATTGCTAATACAACTGTTGTTTATTGTATTTACAATACCAATATTAGGCAAGTCAAATAGACCAAAAGATAAAAAAACAAAGTCAATATCAAAATGGGTTTGCAAAAATAAGAGTATTTGGTCCATGTTATTCTTATTTATATAAAAACCTTTTTCAGGTCTATAGATAAGTCCATTTGTAGCTATCTCCGACTTTAAACTAAATTGCAAAACCTCTGCAAAACTTTCATATCGATTTACTAACTCATTAAGGTGTTCTAAATCAATTGCTTCTAGAGTTAATACTTGTTTTGATTTAGATTGTTTACTAGTCAGTGAAATAATTCTTTCATAATTTGGAATTTCACAAAGTGCATTCAGATCACTTAAAGATTGACGAAATTTATTGGAAAAGAACTCATTTAAAAATACTTTATTTAGATAATGATTAGTTATATTGATGCTTTGTTGACAAACACCTTTTTCATATGCAAAGCGAAATAATTTGATGTAAATAACAGATAAATCATCTGATAGATTGCTTTCTTTAGTAATAAAGTTATCTTCAATATATTGACAAAATAAAATAATTTGATCATATAGATTGTCCTTCTCACCATCATCATGATCTAAATATTGAGACCATTTCAAAGTAATGTCATTAATATTTAAAATTGGTTCAATCTCCTCATGAAGTTTTTTAAAAACAAGTGCCATTTCGCCGGCTGTTTCTTGACGATTGCAAAATTTATCCACATCCGTATAAGCATGTAAGTGGTTTCCTCTTGCCTCAGGGTAATAGTAAACTTTCATTCCTTTTTTAGCTAAACGATACCCTAGTTCAATATCTTCAAAATTAACCTTATAAAATGATTCATCAAAGATAATTTCTTCAGATAGTAAAAATTCACGATCAATACTAATATTACAGGTATAAAAATGTCTAAAGTCTGTATAAGAATTTTTAGGCAGATACTCAAATGAAAACTGTTCACAACCTCGTAATGTTATATGATCCATCAGATGGTTAACTTTTAAATCTGGATGCCACTTACATTCACCTAAAATAGCATCTGTAATTTCTAGTTCTTGCAATTTTTCATAATGCTGATTTAAAATATTTTTATTTGGGAATATATCATCCCCAATAATAAAAAGTTTTTCACCTTGAGCTTCATATATTGCAGCATTTCTCGCTTTAGCAGCACCACCATGTTCATTGGCCAAAACTTTGATAGGTAATCCATGAACATTTTTTAAAATATCTACACTACCATCACTTGACCCATCGTCTGAAAATATAATCTCATAAGTGTACTTAGTTACCTTATTAACTTCTTTCCAGCTTTCAATCAAATCTTCAAGCATATGTGATCTATTATAAGTTGGGATAATTACACTAATATCATACTTATGTTTTAATTTTTTTGTTTCTTTCCACTTCTTTTTTACTGGTTTCAATAACATCAAATCGAGCACTGGGCTATCATTTCTATATTTTAAATGTTGTTTAATTTTGTTTACTGTTGCTGTAACCCCAATCGTCTGTACTGAATTTACAACTTGTCGTATTTTGCTCATATATACTCTTGCTTTTCCCATGCTTCCTGTCCTATTAATCTATGTTTTTTAATTTTGGTATCACATCTTTTATTAATCTCTTTAAACGGTTTTTCAACCTTAATGATTGTGCAATATCATATAATGTCTTTATTTCTTGGTCTTTCTCTCTTATCTCTTGCTTTACTACATCTAGTTCTTGGTCTTTCTCTCTTATCTCTTGCTTTACTACATCTAGTTCTTGATCTTTCTCTCTTATCTCTTGCTTTACTAGATCTAGTTCTTGATCTTTCTCTATATTTGTATTAAAAAGCATCGTTATACATTCAGAAATTGCTTCTTGCCCAATTTGTAAAAATTGACATTTAAGTACAAGTTGGGTTACTCCCTTTAATTCTTCTTTCGTTATGTCATCAAAGTGGATTTGGGGATCGTCAAAATGGAAGAAATACTGACTATTGTGTATAAAACAAGCATTAGTGTGCATTCTATCAAGTAGATCAATTTCACTTGTTTTCTTCAGAAGTGATATTTTTTTTATTTCTATTACACAACTATTATTAAGAGGATCAAGCCGTAAGTTGTTCATATTCGGTTGATCAAAAATATCAAACACTAGTTCTTTGTCACCATTCGTTTCTACCACAGGAAGTTTAAGTGAATTTTCTTCCGATATACCTTCTCCTAGGTCTAGGAAGAGTTGTGCTTCCAATAATGATTGTGCCTTTGCAATAGGTCTTATAGCATCAATTTTTTGCTGAAGTTGTTTCGTACTCTGAGCATGCAAGATTGCAGTAGAAAGACTACCATACTTCTCTTGATTACGGACAAACTGATTACGCACAACAGCATCATAACGCATATATTTGCTTCTTGCACTTATAATTGAATTGTTATCTTGTCCTTCTCTTCGAATATGATAATTCACCAAAAACTCAGGTATTACACCAATGTCAAACGCTGAAATAAAACGAAGATTGAATTCCCAATCTTCGAATACAGGTAAGGCTTCATTGTGCCTACCAATAGTTTCTATAACCTCTTTTTCATATAAAAAAGAGTGTATAGTAAACTGATTATCTTGGGCTAAATCAGTTATGGTAATGTTTTCTAGTGTTAACGGCAAGGGAGATGAACTTATAAAACGTATTTGATTGTTTTCAATTTTCTCATAAATATTTTGTGTATGGCATATGACCCCACGCTCGCTGGGAAGTTTTTCATTTTCCATATAATGGACTTGCTTTTCAATACAACTCCTGTCTAGAGTGTCATCATCATCCAACAATTTAATGTAGTAGCCGTGCGCATTCACTAACCCTGTATTAGCTGCAGCAGCAGCTCCCATTGTTGCTAAATCTGTTTTATTTGTAAGGATTATCTCGATACCATCATACTGTTCGGCATACTGCAGCTTTAACTCTTCTAATAGAGTATCGATACTCTCGCCATTGTCATTGACGATGATCCACTCTATGGGACGGTAGGATTGTTCGACTACTGTTTTAAAAACTCTCGGAATAAATAAAGGTCTATTTTTTGTTCGCGTGATAAGTGAGACTAATTTATTCATTGCCTAGTCCATGTTAATTTTTTTAATTTTCGCAATATTTTCGTGTATCTCCAACTTCTGCTTGCATACGTTAAGGTCAATGCATCGTTTAACTCTTTAAGTTTGTGTTCCTGATCACCTAATTCGGCTTCAAGATTTCGGACATCTTGATCTTTTTGATTGAGATCATGTTTGAGTTGTCCATATTGAAGTTGTAAATATTGTTCAGATCGTTTATAGGCTGCTATTTCCAATGTAAAATCATTAAGTCCAACCCAAGGGAAAGAAGTACCTCTTGCTTTGACAATACCTTCGGCATAGCTCCACGCAAAATCACTAATTCTCACTCTCTCATGAGTAGAAATATCATATTTAATCTCTGCAAAAAAAACGATATTGTCAAGATCAGATCTGTTAACTATCTGTTCCATTCTATCCTTGTTTTTAAAAAATGAAATGTTATATAAAGCTATAGTTCCAAATTCATCTGATGAGATGAGTATAGGAGTCTCGCCTGATTGAAGCGCGATATTAAGATACTTACTATCAAGATAATTATTAATCTGTAAAATAACATCTATTTCAATAACAACACTGTTTTCATCAAAGTAAAAATACAGATCAGGTGTACCTTCAAATGTCCTAATGGACTTGAGTGCATCCTGTTGCTGTACAGCTGTATAAAGTTCGGGATGATTCATCACAATTTTGCTGTAGAGATAGCTATGTTTTACTAAAGCATCAGTATACATACTCTCTTGTTTAACACGGTAATAAAAAAGTACTTCGGAAATGTGATAAAATTTGAAGCCATTTTTAATGGCATTTACCCAAAACTCCCAGTCTTCATATCCACCGTGCATATTTGCTTTGTAACCGCCTGTCTTTTCCCATACATCTTTTTTGTACAAAGCAGTTGCTCCAGTAACATTGACATATTGGAGAAAATACAGTTCAACCTTATCTCCGGTTTTTTGAATACTTGTATCTTCGCCAAACCGTTGATAATCTGTATAAACAATATCAATATCATGCTCAGTAATTGCAGTCATGCCTTTACTGAGCATCGCAGGATGTAATTTATCATCAGCATCCAGTAAAAAAAGGTAATCCGATGAAGCTGCTCTTACACCACTGTTTCTTGCTTCAGAAAGCCCTTTGTTGATCTGATTAATAAGATGTATATTTTTATCAGGATGATCCCTAGATATTTCCTTGACAATTTTTTCTGACTCATCTGTGCTTCCATCATTAACGATTATAATTTCGATATTGGGGTAAGTTTGTTCCAATACACTTTCGATTGTTTCTTTAATATATGCTGCTTGGTTGTAGCAAGGGATAACAACAGAAACTTTATTCTCTATAACTTTTGTGATTTGTTCAATCATGTGATCTCATGGCGGTGTTCTATATTTGATTTGAATAGCATTAATTCACTTTTAATATTTGCTTGATTTTTCGTAGTTGTTCAAGTTCTACTTTTGTTTGCTTAAGGCAGACTTCAAGAGCATCACGACCGATATGAGTATACTGTATGACTATCATAAACTTTTTTGCGTCCGAAAAAACATTTTTATTGATGGACGAAAAATTCATAATCGGATCAATTGTTTCAAAAAGGTATCTTTTTCCATGATGACTACAGTCATTTGCACTTACAAGAGAGATCAAGTTCAGTTCAGAATCATCTGTACCAATAAGTTTTAGCTCATTGATCTCTATTACGCAACTTTCATTAAGAGGATCAAGTCTGAGATTATTAATGTTTTGTCTATCAGTAAGTTCAAAAATAAACGTTTGAGCTTCCCTGCTTAGTCTTACAGGAAGTTTGATGGAATTCTCTTCATTGACACCGGTGCCTTGATCCAAAAAGAGTTGGATAAATAAATTGGTTTGATCGACTGGTATATCTTGGTCGATGTTTATTCCAATTCCACTGATGCGTTCTAGCAAAAATTCAGATGCAAAACGATTTTGATCCCATCTTATTAGACAATGTTCTTTGAACTCAATAATTTCATTATTATCAATAAAATTATTAGCTTGTATTTGATTACGTAAAGAATAATGCTTTGATAAGAATTTTATTGGATAAACTTTTTGACCAGAAAAACCGGTACTATTCATGTTACTATCTACAAAATTAATATCTTTTTCATATTTCCAGCATTTTATTTGATGAAAATATTCTGTTTCTCGTCCAAATTCAAAACTTAAAAGGTGGTTTTCATAGTTTGAGAACACTTGATTATTATGTTTTGTAAATCTAAAGTCGATCACAGTAAAATCGATTGCATTGTAACTTAGTGAATCTACAAAGCTAATCATATCTTGAAGTGATATGTTAAAAAATGGACTATATCTTAATTCATCAGAATCACAATGCATAAACCATTCATAACGATCTGAAAACTCATGCGAGACTCTTTCTGTATTTTTAAGGAGGCTATCAAATCCATCATTGCCAAAATTATTTTCTGACTGTCGGATATAAACTCTATCATTAGAAGCAAAAGTATTATTCATCATTTCAAAAGTTCCATCATTTGAGTGATTGTCTATTACACAAATATCTATTCCTTGATTTAATAGATGATTCATTGTTTCTACTAGAATATCCTTTTCATTATAGCAATGTATAATCGCCAATACAGTTTTCTTTGCGGATGGTATATATAAGACTTCAAAACCGCATAATGCTAAAATTGTAGATTTTTGTTTATGGAAATCTGTATTTTCTGTATACCCGATATAAAAATCTTTAAAGCCATTTCCACGTAGTAATTCATGAAACTCTTGAATACTCCACTCGCGTACATGCGCAAGATTTGATGGCGGACCATAGTCAGAAAACCCTCGTACAATGTTTCGCTCAGGGGTAGATATTATCAAGTATGGAACAATTTTTGACCATTTTTGCAGGCCATCAATAAAATTTTGTGGCTCAATTATATGCTCTATAACATCTGATGCTATCACCACCGAATTAGCTAATATTTCTATATCAATGTCAGGTAAGCCATCATTAAAATTGAAACTAATATGCTGAAACTTATTACTCACAAAAGATGAATTACTCCCAAAGTCAACAGTTATAATATCAAATTCAGAAAAATATTTAATAAGTTTTTCACCATTACCGGAACCTAGGTCAATAATATACTTTTTATTTCCTTTAGCTGCTAAATATGCAGCAAGTTGATATACATAATGCTGATATTCGATTCCTGCTGGTATGTCTTGATAGTAATCCGGGCTGAGATTTTCTACATAGTTGTCTTTAATAAAATATTTATTCGTCATCAGTTTTCTCCATTAATCGAAATATTTGAATCAACAATTAAGTAACCGTTTTGTTTTTTTCTAGAAATAAATTCAAATTGGGTTAAAATAACGTGTAATAATTCCTCATTCGATCCTATTGTGCCATCATCAATTCCAATTTTAATAATATAAGTTCCAGATTGAAGATTAGGCATTTGAAAAGTTATATCAATAATAAATTCAGAGTTTTCATTTATAGTTTCAAATTGAATTACCAAGTTTTCTGAGTTAAAATGAATAATGGACTCATCTAAATAATTATAAATCCCAAATCCAATTAAAGGATGAGAAATTGTTCGAGCAGAAAAAAACTTCGTAATAAGTTTGCACTGTCCTATATCATCAAATGTATTCGTTTTTATATTTTTAGAATTTAAAAGTTTGTACCCAATAACTTTAATTGTTGCGTCATCATAAAGTTTTTCTATGTCTGTTGGGGCACCAAACTCATCATCATGCTCCATACTACTTTCATTGTTTTCATTCAAAGCTTCTCTTGAAGATGAGTTTTGGTCATATGTGTATAAACTTGTAACTTTTAACACATCTCCTAGCTCTTTAATCTCTCCATTATTTATCCAAATAGCATATGTGCATATCGAATTAATCTGTGCTGTGGAATGACTTACAAAGAAAATTGTAACTCCTTTCTCTTGCATACTCTTTATTCGAGCTAAACATTTGTTTTGAAACTTAGAATCACCAACACTTAAGGCCTCGTCTACAATCAAAATATCCGGATCAACATTGATCGCCACCGCAAACGCAAGTCGTGCAAACATCCCACTACTATACGTCTTTACACTCTGATAAACGAAATCACCAATGTCGGCGAAGGCAAGAATTTCATCTATCTTTACCTCCATTTCTACTCTCGTATAGCCCATAAGAGAGCCCTGGAAGTAGATATTCTCAATACCTGTATAATCAGAGTTAAACCCTGCTCCTAATTCAAGTAAAGAGGCAATACGACCCGTGACATTCACGCTCCCATTTGTAGGAGTGAGTACCCCTGTAATAATCTTAAGAAGGGTACTCTTACCAGCACCATTTTTACCGATGATTCCAACTGTTTCACCTTTTTTAATCTCAAAACTTACATTCTTTAGAGCATAAAACTCTTTGTGATACTGTTTTTTAAGTGGGTGGAGTGATTCTTTTAGCCTATCAACAGGTTTATCATAAAGTTTGTAAATCTTAGTCAAGTGTTTGACCGAAATAACCGCCTTTGACATTATAGTACATCTGCAAAATGGGGGCGAAGCTTACGAAATATAATCGCGCCAAAAATAAATAATATTGCTGCAATAATCCAAAACTGTAAAAGTTCCATAGGCTTTTCCCAAAACCAAACGTGATTAATCAAAGCGTCACGATAGCCTTGCGTTATATAATAGGCCGGATTAGATTTAAAAATCCATTGATATGTTTCGGGAACCATTGTCAGCATCCAAAAAATAGGAGTGAGCCAGAATCCAAACTGGATGCCCATTGCAATCAATTGCCCTATATCGCGAAAAAATATTATAACTGAGCTAGTGATCCATGAAATCCCCAAGAGTAAAATAATCGATGCAAAGAGATAATAAGCAATCTGAAGCCAATAAATACTCGGCAAAAAACCATAATAGAAATACATTCCCATCATAAAAATAATAAAAAAGATATGAACCATCAGAGCTGAAGTAATTTTCACAATAGGAAGAAGGCTGACCCTAAAGACAATCTTTTTAACTAAAAATCCATTTTCAAGGATGGAGTTGGTCGCTGAACCCAATGCTTCAGCAAGAAAAAACCACGGGATCATTCCTGCAATAAGCCAAAGAATAAAAGGTGTGTCTTGTACCGGTGCAGATTTAAATCCTACCTGAAAGACAAACCAAAAAATTAAAATAGTCACGACAGGTTGAATAAATGCCCAGAGAACTCCAAGGTAGTTATTTAAGTATCTTGATTTAAAGTCATTTTTAATTAAATCGATCAAAAGACGACGATTACGTACCACATCTCTCATGAATCTATAAAAATTCACAACATAAGCAGGACGTACCAACAATTTTATCATTTAGTATGTTTTCCTAATTACCAACCAATCGTTTTGCAATTCCGGTATCAAATTTTTATTATCTTTTAAGATAGTTTCTTTCTCCTAAAATTATTTTAGGGGGGGGGTGTTAGTTGGATTAATAATCCATCACATATAACAAAAAAGTATCATTATATACAAATCTCGCTTAATATATGATGATTATAAGTGAGAGTCCTAATATTCATAATTAATAAGCTGGCTATCTCCATTACTTGACTATATCATTCTAAAAAGTCAATCTGCGTTAATTTCCAAGAACATCATGTAATTACTTATTCTCATAAGAATTAAGATCAACACTTTTTCGTCTATACAAAAAACTGTATCTCAGGATGAAAAAAAATTAAAGCAATTTTACGTATTAAGTGGTGTCAGCGATGGGATTCTAACCCATGACCTCCGGATTAGGAATCCGATGCTCTATACAGCTGAGCTACGCCGACAAAGAAGAATCGATATATAACGTGAATGAAGTCCGATATCTTAGCCAATTAACATTTTATTTACATAAAGTAACTGTATAATATTTACATGAAAAATATTTTTATTACACTCACAATACTTTTAGTACCCTTGTATGCCCAAACTATAAAAGCAGGTTATGATGTCAGCTTTGGCATCATTGGCGAGATCGGGAAATCTGAGATCACCTACAAAGAGCAAGATAATAGCTACACTATTGTTGTTGAGGCATGGACAACAGGGATGGCTTCCGTCTTGTCACGAAACCGTCAAGAAAAGTACATTTCCCAAGGCAAAATCATAAATGGTGTACTTCGGCCTGACGTATTCGTAAAATATAAACACACAGATATTGCTACCTACAGTAATGTCTTTGTATTCGATCATGTCCAAAGTCAGGTATTAATCATCAAAAATAAAGAGTATAAGACTAGCAGTACAGACTTTGATGTAAGTACCATGAAAAATATTAAGGTCATCACACCTAAGTTCGAAACCTATAAAGAGCCTTTTAATTTTTACACCGATAATGATATTCTCTCCTTGTTTTTTAATACACAAAAGATCTTGCCCTCATTCAAAGAAGGCGAGAGTAAAAAACTAGCTGCCATTGGTTCAAAAACAGCTAACTGCGTCGTTGACATTG
>Ga0316206_1000889_pt1 | contig 32431 bp, 34 predicted proteins | sample 6monthpyrite_MG_FD_204942 | JGI IMG/M metagenome (GOLD analysis project Ga0316206, IMG submission 204942) | Microbial mat bacterial communities from mineral coupon in-situ incubated in ocean water Damariscotta River, Maine, United States -... | ecosystem: Environmental > Aquatic > Marine >... | reverse complement strand
CAGAAGTGTTTTCCCCAATATCTATAGTCCCAATTGGTTAGAACTGTCTCGCAATGATCACACGCTTGCTCTTTCAAATGAAGTCCCTTATCTCTTCCATTTTTGCCAGAACTTCTTCCTTGCTCTTAGGCTGAATAGTATGACGGGTGCCCATCCGTTTAGGATATCTTCTGCTTCGATCTTCAAGACAATGCAAAATCTCATTAATGAAGTCTGTTCGAAACGGAACTTCTCCACAAAACATTTGTTGGGATACATCTGAACTTTTCAATATGTATACCATTTCTTCGATAGGAAGCTGTAAAAAGGATATGACTTGCTTTATGACAATGCTTCGCGTTTCTACACTTAATGAGTCGAAGTATTCTCCCTTTATGTAGGCTGTCGAGCTTTCAATATCAGATATCCCTATCTTCTCTAAAACACTTTTTTGATGGCTTTCAAAGTGATGAAGCCTACGAAAGAACAATACGAACATTCTTAAGGTTGTAAAAAAATCTGGTACAGTTTGCACCTTTAAATTGAATGGATGCCCAATAGTCGATCCTTCATAAAGGAGTTTATTTATTTGCTTTTGAGCCTTGACCATTTCCACATCAGCTGTCGAAGTACTTGCTTTCTTTAAATCAAACCCACAATGAACACACAGGGTAAAATCAACATGTTGATAGTCAATTTTATTAGGCAGAAATACACCGTTACAACTGGGGCAGTGTAGCAATAGATGACACTTGTGCCTTGAGCAAACTGTATTCCATGATAATCGCCATTGCTTTCTAAGGTAGGGTACCGGGTCAGATAAGCACTCTGGGCAGAAATGTATACCATTTGTTTTAACACTACCCCTTTCCCCTGTAGGCACCACCCATTTCCACTTGCTTTTGATATTTAAAGTGTCAAGACCTTCAATTCTACAAATATCAGGCTCTAGCGTCATGCCTTTAATTTCTTCTAATGATAAAGAAGTGATTTTACTGAGTTCATAAGCTTTTTCAGTGGGAATGGATCTGTCAATGTCTCTTGTCCAGATTCTCCACTCAGGCCATATTCCATCTGCCCAACTACTGGGATCGCTCCCGTTGGCAATAGCATTTCTTATTATCCATGAACTAATGGCTTCGTCTGAAAAAGGCTTAAGTTCAATCGGAATCAAAAATTACTTCTCTGGCCGTTCTGGTATCAGTAGGCTTCAGTTTCTTAAAATGTTGAATAATCTCTACTGTGATTTCTTCAATATCTTTTTCAATAGCATAAGAGGCACATGCAATCAAAAGCCGATGCAAATCACCCAAATTTCCTCCGGATATCATATGCAGTAAAGGTGCTTTCTCTTTGGATGCAAGATGAGATGGTTTCTTTAAAGGCAAACGTTTCTCAAAAGCCTGAAGTAACCCTCTAAAGTTCTTATTCATTTCCCATTTTGAAAGCTTTATCACATCAAATCGACTTGCATGTTGAGGATCGCTCGCTAATATCATAGAGGCATCTTGTGTCCCAATGCCTACTATCGGGATCATCAATTCATTGCTCAAGTTTTTGATCGTGTCCATCATGATTCTTTGCTTGACAGCTGTCCCTCTTAACAGATTATGTATTTCATCAAGTATTAGTATTTTAACATTACACTCCCGCATCAAATGAAGTACTTGGTGCCTTAATTTAGCCCTTGTATCAGTCGGTCTGAATGGTGTCCAAAATTTCTCCAGTATAGCTATGTAAAGATCTTTGTCATCACTATTTTGTACATTAGCAAGAAGGACAGGTTTCTGCACCTTTGTCATACCGATGTCGTCTTCTAAATTACTATCTTGGTGCATATAAGAAAACTGCGTGGCCAATGAAGTCTTACCCATATGCGGCTCGCCTATTATAAGAAGGTTTTGCATGCGTGGTTTTTTTGGACGGTTCATAAGCTGTCCCATTAATTGTATTATCTCTGTTGTCTTCGGGTAACCAATCCAAAATGGCTCATGCATTGCTTGCAGCTTATCTTCTTTGCTTAGACTCATCAGCCTTTGAAAGTCATCATGAATATGTGGATATTTAGATTCCATACTACCTCGCTCCTAATCAAACTCTGGGATGTCATCATCCCAGAGACTCTCATCTGCAACACTATTTTTATATGATTGCTTTTCTGTATTGCTTGTTGCAGGTTTATCATCTTGCCTTAGCTTTTGCATATTTACTTTCTGAAGCTGCCGTCTTGCTTTCTTTGTCTTCTTTGAAGCGTCCAAAACTTGCTGATGAAGTTCATCATAAGCTGCAAGAATTTCATGATGTGTATTAGTGGTGCTGCCTCTTTCTTTGAGACGTTCCTTAATCTTATTGTATTCCCATAAACTCATGTTTGGAAGTGATTGATCAGCTAATAATACTTTGTAATATGCTTGTGTTACTACATCATAAAACCAAAGGTAACTTATATCCCGGGGATCTCTTCTGAAAATATGTTTTTCTTTTCTCTTGGTATCATTATCTACTCTGTTTATAAGATGTCTCAAAACGTGATCATAATAATTCAAACCGTCAATATTAACTCCGTTCTTTTGGATGGTTCTCGTAAACATTGGTAAAAAATCTATCATAATAGTTTGTGAATCGCTTGGCTTTGGAGGGTACCCTATACCATCTTGATTAATTCCTCCAAAGATCCCCTCTTTCCATTTATATTCAGGTGAAACGCCTAAAGTTCCATGCTTACGTTTATGATAAACTTTAGTGATAAACGTAACTACCCATTTATCAAATTCTGAAAAAGTCATACAGGCATGTCCATCAGAGTCATATGTCTGCCTCTCTCGAATATTAGAGAACGTTGTCCCAGGAATCGAGTGAACCGTCTTCATAACCGTTCCAATAAGTCTTTCAATGTGTCCACCGTATCCCGTCTTACGAATTGGTCTATAATGAATATGCATTCCATACACAGCACACGATTTTTGGATTGTATCTGATTGGAAGTCAGCTCCATTGTCTGCATGTATTGTATGAGCAAATCCCCAAACATTCCATTCGGCATCAATACCCTTTTGAAATAACCATGCATCTTTTGGGCAAACAGCATTCGCAATACACATGGCATCAGACGTGATACTTGGGGCGTCCAAGGAAATATAATACCCGGTAATCATTCTGCTGTAAATATCGATCATTAAAGTTATCCAGGGACGACCTATCGTCTGCCGCGTTTCATCGTCTACTAAGATAATATCAGCTTGAGTATGATCAATTTGGACTACTTGCAAAGGGTAATCAGCTTTATATTTTCCGGCAGCAGGACCAAACTTTGTTTCTGCAATAGATTTATTGCCTTGTCTTTTTAATCGTTCATATTCGGTAATTTTACTGATTCGTCTCCTGATAGTATTTGCGCTGGGAGGTGTTATATTTTCCTTGTGGCATTCAAAAAGGACTCTGTTGATCACAAACTGCACTGTGGGCTTTTGCCGAGTCAAAAAATGTTCTTGAATCATCTTTTGGATTATAGATTCAGCACGATTTTCAATTCTTGTTTCGCCTTCTTTTCTGCCTTCTTTTCTTGGAATAAGCCCAGTAAGGGTCCCTGTCGATTTATAATGCTTTAACCAGCGATAAAGTGTCGTTACATGGACTCCAAGAGTTTTCGCATGTTCTTCTTTTTCAGCTCGTGTGGCCCCATCGAGCAAAGGCTTTATTGCAAGGAACTTTTTCTCCATTATTTTCCAGTTCTCATCTGATATATCAGTTAAATCCCTATGAATAAACCCATTGTCAATACTGTCACTACCTTCAACCGGTTTAAGAGTATTTATCAATAGCCTCTTGGCCTGGTTTGTCTCAATATCTATTCCAATGACTTCATGAAAATCAATGATCTGTGAAACTTTATATATTCTGGAATTCGATTCGACATAGCCATTAGTGACTATCCCTATCGCACTTCTGTCTAGGACGTGTTTTGTATCAGGCGATTGCATTTAAAATTCCTTCTTCATATGATTCATCAACATTAAGCCAAATTGTAGATAGTCTGGTTAAAGGCTGTCCTATGTCACATCCTATTTTTTTCCTACCAATTAAATTCCATACATGACCCAAGCCAATACCAAGCTGCACCTCTGTGACATATAAATATGCCAATAGATGATCTATTGCGGTGTGCCCAACAACTTTTAAATGTTCTAAAATTCTTTCTTCTTCATTTATGTCATATACTAAGTTCTTGTAGCGGTTGAGTAATTCTATGTTACGTAAATCATTTCCTCGTATTCGATTCTCATCATAAATTTTAAATATAAAGTCATTTTCCTGTGCATACCGCGCTGCCATTTTATATCTTTCTCGGAATTCGGGCCAGTGCTTCTTCAGTTTTTCATTCGGTTTAACTTCTATCAACAATGGCTTCTGAGATAACGTTGACATTCCTTCTGAAGGAAGAGCTCTGAAGTACACTAAAAAATCAGGGGTGTATCTTCTATTTTTCCCATTTCGATCAATATATTCCAGAGTAAAAGGCTGCGAAATCACATCCGATACAGAGTCATTGAAATCTAATATGCTCAGGAGGTCTTTCTCTAAAAGAGATTCGAATGGTATGCCTTTACCCCCTCGAAAAGAGAACACACCAGATACACTCCCGTAGGTATAGCCAATTTTTCTTTTTTTTGTAGATAGCTTCATCATATATCCTCAGTAAGGTTGTCGTATAGTTTATTGTAAAATAACAAGGTTGTAGTGCTGTTAATGGAAATTAATCGCATAGTCATTGACAAATATTCACTTGAAATTCCTTAACTTGACATATATTGTAGCACAGTTCTAGGGAACTTACAGAGGCTCAAGCAGTTCACGTATTGGGGAGATTGGTCTGGCACATGGGGGTATTTTATTTTTTGATGAACTCCCAAATTTTTCTAAAAATGTATTAGAAGCCCTTAGAGAGCCTCTTGAAGATGGACGGATTATGATATCCAGGGTAAATACGAAGATTGAGTATCCTACCGATATCATGTTCATCTCCGCCATGAATCCTTGTCCATGTGGTAATTTATTGCACGTGCAGAAATCTTGCAGGTGTACTGACCTTGAGGTACAACGTTATAAAAACCGTCTTTCTGAACCTTTTTTAGACCGCATAGATATTAGTATACAGATGCAGAATGTCTGCAGTGATGATAAGGCAAGCCTAAGTTCAAAGCAGATGCATGAATCAGTTTTTTCTGCCCTCAAAATACGAGAAAACCGTAAACAAATACTGCCTAACGGAAAATTATCAGACGAAGATATTCAGGTCTTTTGTAAGATTACTGAAGAGCTGCAAGAGGTGATGCGACGAGCAAGTGAAAGTTTTGGGTTGAGTTTCAGATCTGTTAATAAGGCTTTAAAAGTAGCAAGAACTATTGCTGACATAGAAGCATCTGAAAATATTGAAAAAACACATCTGCTAGAGGCTCTTTCTTATCGTAGAAGATAACCTAGTATTTTACTCGCATCTCTTGTTCTATTTCAAGTTTTTTATTGACCATACTTACACTCTGTTCATACGCGCGTGCAAGTTTATGATAATAAGTCTGGGCAGATTGTCTGTCATAAGATTTTATGACCTCTTTATATTGTTGTGTAAATTCCAGAATAAGGTCAGTCGTTTGAAAATATATCTTTTTATTTCTGCAAATAGCTAAGACGATGTCAAATCCCATTTTTAGATCTTCTGCCAGACTTTCAATCTTAAACTCATCCGTATGAATAAACCGCTCAAGGATAGCACCCATCCCTGCATCAGACACGGGATACTGTTTGTTATGATTATAGATATAAGACAAGACCTCTTTTTTTGACCACGTCGAGACAATACGACGCATCTCACTGACCTTTCTTTCTCGGTCGCGTTTATATTCATACTGAGTTTTTTGAACATCGGATAAATCAAGCATAAACTAACTATATCACTTTAAAAATAATGTATAGTTAAAAAGCAAAATCTATTTTTTTAGAAGGACAAGATCTTTGGTAATCACACTACCAAAGATTATAAAAAAGCTTAAAAGGTAGCCACTACCCATTGTGTAATAACGAAACCGCCCACAACCAACCAGATGAACATACCACTTGCCGTATAAACAGGAGCAAGTCCCAATCCTTTAAACTTGGCAAAACGTGTTCCCATACCAAGAGCTGTCATTGCCATAGTCAGTAAGAAAGTATCGATGATGTTGATATCTGTAATCACTGCTTTAATCATAATAGCCATATCTTCAGGTGCGGTTGCCGTATAATTATGAATCAGCGAATTAACCCCTGCCATACCAACAAAATATACTGCGAACCAAGGTATAACCAACTGAAGCTTTCCACCTGACTTTCCTTCTTTTTTAGCTAAAAACGAAAGAACAAGTCCTAGGACAATCAACATTGGAGCAATCATAATAACTCTAGTCATCTTAACAATCACCGCTGTATTTGCCATTGATTCAGAAGCTCCTGGAACAGAAGCCGGAACAGCCACAACCTGAGCTACCTCATGAATCGTTCCTCCCACATACATACCGAAAGTAGATGGACTCATATGAAAAAAACCTGTTGCCGGTTCAATAATTGCCGCATACAGTACAGGGTATAAAAACATTGAGATCGTTCCAAAAAGAACAACCATAGAAACAGCAATTGCTGTCTTATGCTCTTCAGCTTTTAAAACAGGTTCTGTTGCCAAAACAGCAGCTGCCCCACATACAGAAGCTCCTGAAGCTGTCAAGATAGAAGTATCTCTGTCCATGCCAAAAACCTTTGTACCTAAAAAGATACCTACCAACATCGTCGAAGACAGAACAAGTAAAGAGACCATAAACCCTTCAATACCCACCTCAGCTATTTGTTGAAAAGTGATACGAAAACCGTAAAAGACAATGGCAAAACGTAAAATCTTTTTACCTGAGAAAACGATTCCGCTTTCCCATTCTGATGGGAACTTATTGTGTAAGGTGTTCGCATAAAAGATACCAATAACGATACCCACAACCAAGGGAGAAATCCCTAATTTTGCTATAGGAGCTAATTCAGCAATATAAGTTGCTGCCGCAGCTACTAGTGCAACAAAAACGATACCGCTTATTGTTCCTTTGCGTTTTTCTTTTGAGAAAGCCATTTAAAATTCCTAATAATTTTATATTTTTTGGATTATATAACATTCCATTATATAAGTAAAATAAATTATTATTGTTTTTATCTTCAAAAAAACTGATTCAAGGAATTAAGAGAAAGGTCTGTTATAATTCTACTAATATAAAAGCCACAGGAAGCACCCTATGCAAAACCTATTTTACGAGGTTGACACTCTTGATAAGCGTTGTTATGAAGAATATCATCTAAGTGAAGATGTCTTAATGGAACATGCTGCTTATGCAATGGCTCAGTATATCCAACAACACTACTCTCATGCTAAATCTGTTTTGATTGTTTGTGGCTCGGGAAATAATGGAGCTGATGGTATTGCTCTTTCTCGTTTACTGCATAAGAGTTTTGATATCAAGCTTTACCTTCATAAAGAGCCTTCTACTGAGATAGGAAAGCTACAACTTAAAAGGGTGAAAGCTCTTGGTGTCGCAACAATGGATTCCTTAGAAGATGCAGATATCATCGTAGATGCACTTTTTGGCTCAGGCTTGAATAGAGAGATGGATCAAGGAAGTTCTTCTGTTCTTGAGCAACTCAATCTTTTTAATGGTGTAAAAATAGCCTGTGATATGCCCTCTGGACTAAATAAAGACGGGCATCTTTACAAACATGCCTTTATGGCAGATACCACCTTAACCATGGGCGCTTTAAAACGTGGACTTTACTCTGACAAGGCAAAAGAAAATACCGGTGATATCATCCAGTGTGACTTGGGTCTTCATAGAGCTCTTTATGAAAAACCTTCCAACTGGAAACTCTTAGACACCTCTGACCTTAGACCTCCTTTTCGAGATAAAAAAAATACGCACAAAGGAAGCTTCGGTCATCTAAGTCTTTTGCATGGCCAAAAAGAAGGTGCTGCTATTATCTCTGCCTTGTCAGCCTTGTCATATGGAGCAGGACTGGTCACGCTTGTGGGTGAAAAGATAACGTCCCTGCCTTATTCCCTGATGCAAGAAGAAGAGCTTCCGTCCAACACAACTGCCATTGCCTGTGGAATGGGTTTAGGAAAAGACTTTCAAAGAGACAGACTCTCTAAGGTTTTTGCTCATGACATTCCTTGTGTTTTGGATGCGGATATCTTTTATCATTCTATAGCTTATGATCTTTTTCATAGAGAACTTATCATCACCCCTCATCCTAAAGAATTTGTACATATTCTTCGCACTACTAAACTTGCAGACATTTCCGTCCAAGAGCTTCAAGACAAGCGCTTTTATTACGCAGAGCTATTTTGTAAGACCTATCCCAACCTAACCCTCGTGTTAAAAGGCGCAAATACCATCATTGGCAAGAACACCAGTTTTTTCATCAATCCACACGGGAGTTCACGTTTGGCCAAGGGAGGAAGCGGGGATGTTTTATCTGGGCTTTGCGGGGCCTTGCTCGCTCAAGGCTACTCGCCTTTAGAATCTGCCGTACAAGCCTCTTTGGCGCAAACACTTTCAGCTGAGGCAAGTGGAAAGAACTCTTATGCACTTAGCCCTGAAGACATTATTAAAGGTTTATCACACTTATCATGAAAAAAATTCTCATTCTATTTAGTGGCACAGGTACTAATATGCAACGTATCATTCAAGAGGTTGCTAAGCACAAAAACATAGAAGTATGTGCCACCCTTACCAACAAAGACGATGCAAAAGGCATTCAAAAAGTTCAAGCACATAATATCCCCGTGCATATCATCAAACATCAAGACTATGATTCTCGCGAAGCCTTTGATAGAGAGCTTGTTAATAAAATAGACTACTATCAACCTGACCTTGTTGTACTTGCAGGTTTTATGAGAATTTTAACACCTGTGTTTACTCAAAATGTTAAAGCCATCAACCTTCATCCTTCCATGCTTCCTCTTTTTAAGGGGGCTAAGGCAATAGAGCAGAGCTTTGAAAACCCTGACAAATCTGCAGGTGTCTCCGTGCACTGGGTTAGTGAAGAGCTTGATGGCGGTTCCATTATCTCGCAAAAAGAACTTAAACGTATAGATAATGAAGAGTTTGAGTCTTTTAAAAACCGTATCCACTTACTTGAATATGAGCTTTTACCGCAAACAGTAATAAATTTACTTCAATAAGTTATCAGATACTCTGTGTTATAAAGCATCTAAATTACGTCCAATGAGCCAAGCCCATTGGACTACGCTGACGCTATGTTTCGTTCAGCACTCAGCTCGCGCACAGATCAACCGTGCCTTGACACAACTATAAATAGGAAGAAATAAAATGGATAACATCTTAAAAATCGGAAAATATGAACTAGGTTCAAGACTTATCGTTGGAAGCGGTAAATACGACAGCTTTGAGACAACAAAGGCTGCTACACTGGCTTCAGGATCTGAACTTATTACTGTTGCAGTACGTCGTTTAAATATTACTGATCCAAACAAAGAAAACCTTCGTGATACTTTTAAAGGGACAAACGTTAAGTTTCTTCCAAACTCTGCTGGTTGTACGACAGCTGAAGAAGCTATCACGCTTTTTCGTCTAACAAGAGAAGCGACAGGTATTGACCTTATCAAACTTGAGGTCATCGGTGATACTCAAAAAACTCTTTACCCTGATGTTCTTGAGACTATCGAAGCATGTAAGGTCTTGGCAAAAGATGGTTTTACTATCATGGCCTACACTTCTGATGATCCTATCATGGCTAAACGTTTAGAAGATGCAGGTGCTCACGCAGTTATGCCTCTTGCTGCGCCTATTGGTTCAGGTCTTGGTGTTCAAAACCCATACAACATTGTATTTGTTCGTGAAGCTATCTCTGTTCCAGTTATCGTTGATGCAGGGATCGGTTGTGCTTCAGACGCAGCTTATGCGATGGAGCTTGGAGCGGAAGGTGTTTTAACCAATACGGCTATCGCTCAGGCACAAAACCCGATGATTATGGCTGAGGCTATGAAACATGCTATCCAGGCCGGTCGCATGTCTTACCTAGCAGGTAGAATTCCTAAGCGTCCTTATGCGACTGCATCTTCACCAGTAGATGGAATGATCCAATTCTAATTACTTAGGTACTGTTTTTACAGTACCTACTCTTCTTTCACAAAACCTCTAAAACACATTTAAAAGATTTAACATAACTATACTCAATGCCGGTGGTACTATAAATCGTAAGAAAAAATACCACAGAGCAAAGCCCCTGTCTGTCATAGATGTACTTAAGGCTGAACGTACTTGTTCGCGGGGCATAACAAAACCAACAAAGACAGCCATAATAAGGCCCCCTAGCGGTAAAAGAACAGATGCAGTGATAAAGTCTATCCAGTCAAACAGGTTACGAGAACCAAAGGTCAGTACTGATGAATACGCATCTGTGTTAGCCAAGAGGGCAAAAACACCTATGATATAGAAAAAGCCTCCTGCTAAATAAGCCGCCTTAAGACGTGAGTACTTATACCTATCAATAAGATATTGCACCATTGGCTCTAGTAGAGAAACAGCCGATGTCAGACCAGCAAAGGCAAGTCCTACAAAAAACACCAGGGCTAAAAATGAACCTATCGCACCCATCTCATAAAAAACAGCCGGTAAGGAGATGAAAACAAGGCCTGGTCCTTTTGAAGGCTCGGCTCCGTATTGAAATAAAAAGGTAAATAAGATAAGGCCCGCTACTATGGCAATACCCGTATCCAGACCAACAATAATGAGGGAGGTACGTGTCAGGTTTACACTCTTGGGCAAAGACGCCGAATACGTCAAAATAGACGCCATCCCCAAAGAGAGCGTAAAGAAAGCATGGCCAACAGCTGTTACTAAAGCCTCAGAGTCAATCTTTGACCAATCAGCTACAAACATAAACTCCCAGGCCCTTGCAAACCCCTCTAAATTAAGTGCATAAACAAACATACCAAAAAGCATTGCTACAAGTGTTGGCATTAAAATATAGTTTAGCTTTTCAATACCACTTTTAATCCCTTTAACCACAACTGTAGTAATGCTTAAAAAGGCCAGCGTATGATAAAACAGCTGTGTGCCTATGTCGGCTTTTAAGAGTTGAGTAAAACTTGCTTCTGCTTCTTGAACTGAAACGGGTAAGGCAATAAGAGCAACCCCTATATAATGAAATATCCATCCGATAACAACCGAGTAAAAAGTCAATATCAAGATACCTGTAAACCCCATAAAACCCGCGAACTTCCAACCGTTTTTATGTCTAGGCGAGAGCTTTTCAAAAGAGCCTACCGCGTCAAGTCGTCCTGTATACCCTATAAGCATCTCTGCTATCATCACTGAAAAGCCTATGACTAGTACCGTCACAAGGTAAACAAGGACAAAGGCACCCCCGCCATTTTCTCCTGCAATATAAGGAAACTTCCATATATTTCCCAAACCGACAGCCGATCCTGCTGCTGCCAAAATAAAACCCAACCGTGAAAAACGTGCTATCTTCATCTATAAATTTCTCCAAAACAAACTAAAAATAATGTTTGATTATACTCAGTTGATGTTAAATAAAATTGATTAAGAATGTATTTATCTATTTCTTCAAAAAGCTATTGACATTAAAGACCCTTTTGTATATAATTTCGCCTCATCAATTTATTGTTGAAATGTGTCGGGGCGTAGCTCAGTATGGTTAGAGTACCTGGTTTGGGACCAGGGGGTCGAAGGTTCGAGTCCTTTCGCCCCGACCACTTTTAATTCGTTTTTTAGAAAAATGATTCTTTTCAAAATTTTTGACTTTTATTCACATGGTGGGATTAGCTCAGTTGGTTAGAGCACTGGTTTGTGGTGCCGGGGGTCGCGGGTTCGAATCCCGTATCCCACCCCATTTATATATTTTAAAAATCTTGAAAATCGATTTACTTAAAAGCTTTTCTTAGAGTTTTTTGATAAGTCACTTTTTAAAACGCGCCCGTGGCTCAACTGGATAGAGTAACGGACTTCGAATCCGTTGGTTACAGGTTCGAATCCTGTCGGGCGCACCATTAAGGTCCCCGACTTTAAATGTGCGCTCTTAGCTCAGCTGGATAGAGCAACGCCCTTCTAAGGCGTAGGCCAAAGGTTCGAATCCTTTAGGGCGTACCACTTATTAATGTTATGAAATCTGCTTTATTTATGCGGATGTGGTGAAATTGGTATACACGCTAGACTTAGGATCTAGTGCCGCAAGGCGTGGAGGTTCAAGTCCTCTCATCCGCACCATTTCATAAAGTAGATTTCATAACATTAGTATTTTAACTTCTTAACAATCACATGCGGATGTGGTGAAATTGGTATACACGCTAGACTTAGGATCTAGTGCCGCAAGGCGTGGAGGTTCAAGTCCTCTCATCCGCACCATCTACAAACTTTTTTAATCCTCAACATTTAAACATTCTCAATCCTAACCTTATTAGAAATTTCCTATGTTATAATCCTCATCTATTAATCTATACACTATAAGGAAATCCATGAAGCAATATAAAGAAGAGATTCAAGAACTAAAAAATGCAAACTGTGCTGAAGACGATGTTTTTTTTCAAGCCATGGAAGAAGTACTACTTTCTATCGCCCCACTTATAAAATCTGATCCTAAATATAAAAAATATGCTGTACTCAAACGACTTACCGCTCCAGACAGAATCATAAAATTTAAGGTGACATGGTTTGATGACAATCAAAACATTCAAGTCAATACAGGCTATCGTGTGCAGTTTAACAATGCTTTAGGCCCTTATAAAGGGGGACTTCGTTTTCATCCAAGTGTCAATGAGGGTATCTTGAAATTTCTTGGTTTTGAGCAAATCTTGAAAAACTCTCTCACAGGTCTTCCTATCGGCGGAGCAAAAGGAGGAAGTGACTTTGATCCTAAGGGAAAAAGTGATTTTGAAGTTATGAAGTTTTGTTCTGCCTTTATGACTGAGCTTCATAAATATATCGGTCCGCGTATGGATGTTCCTGCCGGGGACATTGGTGTAGGCGGTCGTGAGATTGGATATCTTTTTGGTGAATATAAAAAAATAACCTCCAGTTTTGAAGGGGTATTAACAGGTAAACCTTTCTTTTTTGGTGGCTCACTTATGCGTCCTGAAGCAACGGGTTATGGCGTAATATACTTTACAGAGACTATGCTTGAACTTGAAAATTCCGAGCCTTTAAAAGATAAGATCTGTACCGTGAGTGGCGCGGGGAATGTTGCTTTGCATGCTATAGAAAAACTTCAACACTTGGGTGCGATTCCTGTGTCCTGTACAGACTCTAAAGGAACGATTCATGATCCAAGAGGTGTTGACCTGGCTCTTTTAAAAGAGTTGAAACTTGAGAAACGTGTCTCTTTGGAAGAGTATCTTAAGACCCATCCTGAAGCAAAGTACATTAGTGTTTCTGATTACCCTAAGGATGGACATGCCGTTTGGGAAATACCATGTTATGCTGCCTTTCCTTGCGCAACACAAAATGAGCTCACTGAGGTGGATGCAAAAACACTTATAAAAAATGGATGTAAAAGTGTCAGCGAGGGCGCCAATATGCCTTCAACCACTGAGGCTGTCAATGCTTTTTTAGACGCTAAGATCTGTTTTGCTCCTGCCAAGGCAGCCAATGCTGGCGGGGTTGCGGTAAGCGAGTTCGAGATGAGTCAAAATGCTTCTATGCAAAGATGGAGTTTTGAAAAAGTAGATAATAAACTCAAAGAGACTATGCAGCAGATCTGTAAGCGTGTTGCTCTAACGGCAAAAGATTATGGGGTGGAAGGAAATTATGTTGATGGTGCCAATATCGCAGGCTTTAAAAAAGTAGCTGACGCAATGATAGCTGAGGGGATTTAGCCCTTCACTTATGATAACATCACACATAACGTTTAAACTCTTAAAACACTCCCTACTTTTATCTCTTATACTCATCAGCATAACAGGATGTACTATCATCCGTATGACAAAAGAGGGTGTTGAAAAAATCAAGACGACCAGTACTCACGGATATCAAAATAGTATTGAACCTGATGAGATCCGTAATGTTAAAGACTATATTGCCAATGAAAATGACTTTGTCATCATTGCTGAAAATCCCTATAAAACCGTTTATAAGACACGTAATGAGAGTAATATGGGCAGACTCTCCATCTTAGATGATCTTATGGACTACTGCACAGATATCCAAGGAGAGGTCCAGTTTGGAAAACAGTTCCTTGCTTCCATAAAAAGAGAATACAGTTCCATGGAGTTTGAATTTTCAAGTATCAAAAGTGACTATAAGAAGTATAAGCTTCATGGATATACAGGGTGGATGAAGTGTGTTAACTCAGATGATAATTTTGAAGTCCTTCGCAAGGTACGTACAAAATACTTTACTGTCTTACATGAAAAGAAACAGCTTCAAGGCTACGCATTACGATGGTATATTGATTATTATGATATTGAAGACACTGATATTGCAAGCCTCAACATTGGTCCCTGGTCGTATCTGTCTCTTATGCAGTTTGGCGGTATTTGCGAGTACAATAATGGAAAAGCTTACCTCTCAAATCGCTACACAAAAAATAAAAGAGTGACTTTGAATGAATATCTGATTCAACAACTCAATCCCCTCACTGATAACAAGCCTTATCTAATGGCAACAGGAAGCTTTGAATGCGAACAGAGTAATGAAGGAAAAACAGACTTTATATTAGAGCTTAGCTACTCTAAAAAGTACAGAAATATTCTTTATACCAAAGTCCAATAGCCCCTGTCTGAGACGTAAAAAGACCCTAAGTATTTAGACGAAGGATATATCCCTTGCCTTGAACTGTATCTATAATTCCTGTTCCAATACGTTTACGAAGGCGAAGAACAAGATTACGCAAAGCATGACCATTGTCTTCAACCCCGCCCCAGATCACAGACTCTAGATAGTCATGCGTTAGCGGACGGTTGATATTTGTCATAAAAGTATGCATAAGGTTTGACTCTTTTTGACTTAGATGAACCTCTTTATTATCAATATATAAGACCCTGCCGGAAACATCATACTTGACATTATCACTTAAGTCTAGAAGTTTTTCATTCATAAGCTTGGAAACCTTGAGCTCTAACTCTCTTAGATCAAATGGTTTCTTCAAATACTCATCACATCCTACTTCATACGCATCCATAATCGTCTCAATATCACTGTAACCACTGACCATAATGATAGGAACTTGAGGATACTTTGTACGAAGTTCTTTTACTAAAGATATACCGTCTGATTCAGGAAGGTTTATATCTATGATATATAAATCATAAACTGTCTTCGCAACCCCTTCTAAAGTGCTTGCTACATCAATATAGTCGTCACATATCCAAGCTTTTTTTTCAAAAAAATTATGCATTAAGGTTAAAAAAACCGTATCATCTTCTACAAGTGCACATCGTCTGATACCAGATCCTTTTCATAAGAAATATTCTAATTTCTCAATATTATTGGTTAATTTTATCATAAAACTTTATTCATTGATAGAGTCTTGTTCATTTGAAAGTTAAAAGAAGAAATAAATAGGTGTCGGATGGGGGGATCCAACACCTTAACATGTAAAAAAGTAAATAAATAATACATACAGGACTAAAAATTGGGGGAAAAATCAGAACCTGTTTCCATCCTTATCATGCATAAGTTGGATGTCAAAATTTTAATATAACATAGTTAACAAAGTGTAAATCATATAAACAGTCTTTAAGATTAAACTTCTTACAAAAGTCTGTTGGCTTTGAAAGAAAAAGTGTATAATCTTTATAACTTAGTTCATGGTTTGAAACTACCTTGAGATTTTGGACTACACACAACATTATATGCCTGAGTTTCTAGCAAAAAAAATCCACAGAAGAAATGGAAAAATGATCTCTTTTAAAGCCCTGAGTAAAAACCCCTTCAAAAGTTTTTTAATCTTCTCCTCTATCACCATTTCGGTAATGGCTATCTTTTTGATCTCTTCAATATCTCAAGGTCTTATTGGAATGTATTCTAAGATGCTCAAAACAGATGGAGATATCATCATTACACAAAAAGATATAGCGGATACCTTTTTTTCTAACGTCGATATCTCATTGATGGCAACTATCAATAAACTTGAGTATGTCAACTCAAGCTACGCCATGATTGTTGGAGCCTCACCTGTAGGTCATCTCCCTGTTGCCGGCATATATGGAGTGAGCCAAAACCATCTGTCACACTACAAACTCTCTAAAGGCAGATATCCAAAAGATGGTGAAGTCCTTTTAGGAAAGACCTTGGCTAAACAGTTCAAAGGAAGATCGGTCAAGGTAGGAAATAAACGGTTTAGAATTTCTGGTATTTATACCAGTGATATAGGCTTTGAAGATGGTGGTGTTGTTATGAATATAAGCGATGCAGGTAAACTTTTTTCTCGTTCAGCCTCGTATATACTCGTCTCATCAAAAGATCCTTCTTATACAGACCTCCTAGTAGAAAAAATATCAACCCTAGATGAAGATATCGAAGTTAAAACGACCTCCTCCTTTATCCAAGAGTACAACCAATTTAAGATTATAGAAAACTCTTCTTTTGTTATTTCAACCCTTGCCTTTGCAATGGGGCTTATGGGAATAGCTTCTGTTATGAGTATGATTGTAAATTCACGAAAGGAGGAGTTTGGGATTATGCGAGCACTTGGAAAAAGTCGTCTTTTCATCATCAAAAACCTATTTATTGAAACCCTGATCATGAGTTTTTCTGCCTATCTTTTTGCCTTGATTCTAAGCCTAGGGGTCTTAGCCATGCTTCCTCATATACAAATGCTTCAAGGATATGTAAATGGTTCTTTATCTTTTGAAACGGCTACATATGTTTTAGTGTCTACCCTATTTATGGCGTTTCTTGGCTCTTTAATCCCTGCATGGATAGCTTCAAAAACAGATCCTATCCTTCTTATCAACCAAGGATGTTCATGATAAAAGTATCTCATCTCTCTCACTTTTATGGCAAAGAACAGGTCTTATATGATCTCTCATTTGAGATAAAAAAAGGTGAGTTTGTCTTTTTATCAGGTGAAAGCGGAAGTGGAAAGTCTACCCTGCTTTCTATCTTATCCACTCTCTTAAAACCCTCGCAAGGAGAACTTCTTTTGGAGGGAAGCAAGCTTGAAAACATCTCAAATATAGACAGCTATCGTCAAGAGAACATTGGTTTTGTCTTTCAGTTCCATTATCTTATCAACTACCTCAACGTGTATGAAAATATTGAGCTGGCCGCAATGAAAAATAAAAAGAAAAACATCAAACTCCTGCTTGAAGAGCTTGGTATTTTAGAGCTTAGTAAGCGTTATCCCAATGAGATCTCAGGCGGACAAAGACAACGCGTCGCCTTAGCTCGCGCACTTATTAATGAACCTAGCATTATCTTTGCTGATGAGCCAACAGGAAGTTTAGATTCTAAAAACAGTACCTTGGTTTATGAGCTTCTAGCCAAGACCGTTAAAAATGGAACGACCCTTATCATTGCCTCACATGATATGCAGATACAAGACTACGCAACACAAACACTTAGGATGCTTGATGGCAAACTTCACTAAACTTGTTCAGTTCTATCCTATTAATCGCTTCATTTCAGATAACTTAGAAGTACATCCCGGTAGTCACCATGACCGACATAAGTATAGGTTTAGACTAAGATGATACTGTCCATTAAAAAAAGGTCCTCAATACTTCAATTTCTTGCCTTATCCCTGCTTCTTGGTTTCGAATTATCCTATTACCTTTTAATCATACAAACAGGTATTGCCCAACACTACCATTCTGATCTTATAAAACTTTCACCTCTGTTTCTTGGTGGTATCACAGGAACGATCTTAAGTGCTCATACTTGGGGGAAAATCACAAACCCTATACACAAGATTATTTTTGCGCTTAGCCTCCAACTTGGGCTCTCACTTTTGTATCCAGACTTCTCACCCTATAGCTTATGCCTCTTAGGTATCTCAGTAGGGATGATGGCACCTCTTAGTATCTATCTTTTTAAGGCTCATCAACGAAAAGAACTTTTTCTTGCCCTTGCCCTTGCTTATAGCGTAGGAACCTATGGCTTTAATTCCTTAGTGGATTCACGAGAGTGGATGGCTCTTAGTTTTACTCTGCTTGCCCTTATCTCTGCTTTTGTGCTTAGAGACTACAAGGTCAAACAAGACAAACATATTAGATCTACCTCATTTGCCGCATACCTGCCTTTAATGTTATGGGTCTTAGTTGATTCAAACCTTTTTGAAACCCTCTGTAGACATGAGAGTATCAATATATGGGCACACCATACCTACCTTATCATTGCTTTTCATATTTTAGGCCTAATCTCCGCCTTTTTATTAAAAACAAGCACCTTAAAACATCATCTTATTATTTTTCTTCTTTTTATCTTATCTTATGTCCTATCCTATATAGAACACTCTGTCTTCTTGGCAATAATCTATCCCTTTGCAATATCATATTATAATGTTATAGTCTTCTTGACCTTAAGTAAAGAGATGAATCTGTACAAACTAGCCTATATGATGGTATTTATAGGATGGGTAGCCTCAGGACTTGGTTTGGCTTTGGCCTTATCAAGAGTCTTACATTAAACACACCCCACTTAGGTTAGACAATGGGGTATCAGCATTTAATGCCAAAAAGGATTTCTTATGAACAAACTACTATTAGTCTTACTACTGTCCCTTCCTCTTTTAGCAGGAGACCTACAATTAAAAGAAGGCTTTGTTGCCGCACATACAGAAATAGTAATGGACAGAACTATCGACCCGCTCAACACCTCTTTACAAGCAAGTCTAAGTATCAATGATAATGACATCTTGAGTCTGAAAGGTAAGTTTTGGATAGAGATGAAGTCCTTTTCTAGTGATAATGAAGACAGAGATGAGTATATGCATGAGGCTAATGAGATTGAAAAGTATCCGCTGTCTACCTATACCCTGTCAAAGGTGACTAAGGTAGAAGGCGATAACATCTACGAGATCGAAGGAAACCTGAACTTCTTTGGACATGATAAACCGTTTACAGCCAAAGCAGAGATCATTCAAGATACCAAAATGATTACAATCAGTGCTACCTCTATGATCTTAGTAAGTGACTATGGTCTTGAAATGCCTTGTATGCTGTTCTTATGTGTTCGTGATCAAGTTGACCTTTTTGTAAAAGCTGTGCTTCTTAAGTAGTGAAGTTCTTTCTTTTATTCTCTTTAACTCTGAGTCTATTTGCCAGAAATGAAATGGACTTGAAAAAGGAAGAACTTCCCGATTTAGAAGCTAAACTTTATAAGTACATACAACAGAGCCAGATAAGAGAGCATTCCATCCCTCGCTATATTGGGACCTGGCCAAGCTATCCTAAATATACAGGTGTACGAAAAGAGATACCCGAGTCAAACTCGTTTATGACCCTGCAAACACTTATCCTACTTGCCCAAGTCAACAAAGACTATTTCCTTCCTGATATCCAAGAAGTAAATCATCTTGCTAACACCCAAATGCTCAATTATGTTAGTGATGCCAAGAAAACAAATGAACCCTCAGGAACCATCTCTTTTTGGCCACTTATTCAAGATGATGAAGGGAATTGGATACGTAGTTTCGACACGCAGTGGTATAACACCTCTATGCGTATCTTAAATGTCGGAAATGACTTTGACACCTCATCTCAAGCCTTTTCATGGTTTTATATAAGTGAACAAGAACCAGATTTTTTAGAGAACTTTGCTAACAGCGTTTCTTTGTATATAGATGTAAACCGTTCTTCTGAGCATCCTCTTAACTTACAATGGAAAGAAAAAGACAGTTCTGCCTTTATGACTTGGGCTGAAGAAGAGGCTCCGAAAAAAAGTCCTAACCGTATTATGGACTTGGTTAATGATGTGGACTGCGTGGTCAACCTCAATATCTTAACGGCCCTGTCTTTATATGAGAACACTCTCAATGAGCTTCCCCAAAAAACACAAATGGCCAAGATACAAAGTTGTGAACTAGTCCATGATGTAATACGTTATCAAAAAGAAGACAGATGTGCTACCTGGTATACACGTCCCTCACACTTCTATCTTGCCTTTGCTAAAGCATATAAGGCTGACACCTATTGTTTGGGTGAAGATTTCACTATGGTATTGAAACGTTCTAAAAAGCGGGCTAAATACCTCCTAGAGCATGCAAAGATGAATGCCCATACAGAAATGGCTGAATATCTGATCATCTTAAAGACACTCAAGACACCTTCTTGTCGAAGCCTCTTATATAAGGCACTCTTGACCTCCCTAGAAAGAGAGTTAGAAAAAGGGCTCACCATACGCTCTGATTACGCCTATCTTCCTTCTAAACACTCTTTATTTGGAGGAGAGGCCTTTGGACTTTTTCATTTTAACTGGTACGGAAGAGCTAACGCAACGGCTCTTGCTCTAAGAGCACTCAGCATGAAGTAAGCAAAAAAATTCATCTATTTTTAAAAACCTAAAACCTATACTAAAGCATAGAGGTTTATATGAGCATAGCTATTTATATCTTACTTATTCTATTTGCCTACCTTTTAGATTCTGTCTCAGCGGCAACCATCACTTGTCGTATCATGGGTCTTCCTGATCCAAGGGCTCAGGGCTCAAACAATCCAGGCGCAACAAATGTCCTAAAGATCGGTGGGAAAAAGGCAGCAGTTTTTACACTTTATAGTAAAACTTTTTAAACTTTCATCTTTAGGTGCCTTTATGACAGCCCTTGTAACACCTGCATAGTTTTACTTTTTAGATGGTTCCATATACTTTACAGCTCTGTCTGTCATCTTATCTACCAACATAAATCAAACATCATTAAGATAATTCAAGGAACAGAAGACTAACTACTCTGTCACCATTCTATCAAGCGTTGAGAAAAGTTCTTTACTTGCACTTTCCATCTCTTCAAAGTTTCTTACCAAGATCTCAGGATTATGTCCTTCGAGGGTAGTTTTTGCCTTAACAAAGACCATATTGTCCGCCAGTTTATCATGTATTTTTTTATGTGGAACAGACATCTGTTTAAATGAATTTGTATGAGAAAAACGTTTGGCTCCATCAGATTCTGTCCATTGACCTAGTCTACACTCTTTAGCATCTGAAAGTTCTTTTTGACACTGTTCTACAAGTACTGCTGAATAAGCAGCTGATTTTAAAATGATATGATCAATCTTTGTCAAGGTCACAAAAAGACGGTTTTGAATCAGGTTTGCCGAACTTGCCGAAGTCTGTGCTGTCTCATAAAAATGGATGAAAGCCTCTTCAAAACTGTTGATCTCATCACTTGAACTGGCTGCAAGTTCAGATACATGCTCTGAATTGCTTTGAATATCACTTGATTCTTGCTGCAGTGTTGAAATAGTGATCTCTATCTCCTGGGTCGCTTTTTGCGTACGCTCAGCAAGTTTTCTTACCTCATCAGCGACAACAGCAAATCCACGTCCATGCTCCCCTGCTCTAGCTGCTTCTATCGCCGCATTTAGTGCCAATAGATTAGTCTGATCAGCAATATCCTTAATCAACCCAACGATCTCTGAAATCTCTTGCGATCTTGCATGTAAACTCGTTACACCTTCATGAGAAGCATCAATCAACTCCGTAAGTTTAGAAAGTTTTGTACTGACAGAATACACACTGTCTCTGCTTTTAGAAGCCTCATCTGCTGTTACTTGGGCACTATGAACGATGCTTTCTGACTCTTTCTCAGCCCCTTCAACATCATTTTGAATAAGCGCAAGTCCTCCGCTTAAACCTCCCCCTAATCCATTAAACTTCTCAGCCAAGCTACCACGGATTTTCGTCTTGTGACCTAGCGAAATCGCTTCAAGAGAGTTGTTCAACTGAATACAGGTTTCTCTAAACATACCGTGCAGACCGCTAGGGAAGGTTTTTCTGTAAGTCTTGCCATCAGAAGCCATTGCAATAGAAGTAGAAACGTCACGCATAAAGGCTTCAAGCTGATCAAGTACATCATTTATTGCCCAAGCCAGGTCTTCTTGACCCTTATCTTGCGAATGGATATGTATGATCCTCTGTTCTAAGTCCCCCTTAGAAGTAGCATCTAAAACACGGCGAATCTCATCTCGCAGTCTAATATTTAAGCCCGAAGACTTTGAAGGAATTATAACTGTCACAAATATACTTGCAAGTGAGATTGCCAAAAGAACATACTCTGCAATAACAAGACTGTAGACCGCTACAAGTAAAAGCCCTACTAAAAGAACTAAACTCTGCTTACTCTTGAATAGCGATGATAAGTTCGTCATAACTCATTCCTTTCTCTTGTAGTACATTCGTTAAGATCTTTAATGAGGCTTCTACCCCTCCACGACGTTCAGCATCAAGCATCTGCTTGTATAAAGGCTTGATAATTCCTACTGCTGTAGGGTTAGGTTTTCGTCTCACTGAGTAGTATCCGATTATATTTCCTCTTGTATCTAAAGAAGCTGTTACATTAGCAAAGACCCAATACTCGTTCTTGTTTTTTGTTTGATTGACAACATAGGCAAAAACTTCTTCTTTGTTTTGTATACGGTCCCACAAAAGTTTAAAGACAGCCTTAGGCATATCCGGATGGCGGATAATATTATGAGGAGCCCCAATTAATTCTTCCTCAGTATATTCTGCCATATTTATAAAAATTCTATTACAGTAAGTGATCTTACCTTTTAAATCTGTTTTTGAGACAATGAAATCATTATCATTCATCATTCTTTCCATACGATATCCTTCCCAATTATTAAGATTGATTATAGCATATAGATATAGTAAATATATCTCAAATTATGGTTATTTTAATAGGTGCAATGAATTTGTCAATAAAGAAGTGGAGCGGGTGAAGGGACTCGAACCCTCGACCCTCAGCTTGGAAGGCTGACGCTCTAGCCAACTGAGCTACGCCCGCATCAGAGTGATTGTACACGATATAAGATAAATTTCTTCTAAAATGTTAGAATAAGATTATGATTAACTACGCATTCCCCCTATATAGACCACCAGCAGAAGCAAATAACATTATAATCCAAGCGACTTATGGATGCTCTTACAATCACTGTAGCTTCTGTTCCATGTATAAAAGTAAGCATTTTGAAGTTAGAGAGCTTGAAGACCTCTACAAAGAGATTGATGAATTAGCATCTTCTTATCCAAATGCTTCTCGTGTCTTTTTAGCAGATGGAGATGCATTGTGTCTTCCAACACCTCATCTAATAAGCCTTCTTCAGTATCTGAAAAAGTCTTTTCCAAGACTGGGTCGGGTGTCCGTTTATGCAACAGCACAAAATCTTTTAGAAAAGTCAGATGAAGACTTGGTTCTTTTAAAAGAAAACCTTCTTTCCCTTGTGTACTTTGGTATCGAAACGGGTAATGAACCTCTTCTTAAAAAGATCACCAAGGGTGTTAATGCCCAACAGATTGTCTCTTCTCTTAACAAGGCTTCAAAAGCAGGCATTAAAACCTCTGCAACCATTATCCTTGGTCTTGGAGGAGAAGAGTTTACACAAGAACACATCAAAGATACCGCCAATATCATCAATCAGACTCAAGTGACTTATCTGTCAACCTTGCAACTGGGATTGGATGAAGATATAAAAGAGAGCTTTTTAAAACACTTTGATGATTTTAAAGAACTTGATGATGTACAGGTCTTGGATGAGCAAAAAAGATTTCTTGAACTTTTAAACCCAAAAAATCGCGTAATCTTTCGCTCGAACCATGCCTCTAATGCTCTACATCTAGCCGGGACCTTCCCTAAAGACAAACAGAGACTTATCTTAGAAGTGAAACACGCCCTAGCCTGCGGTAAAGATGCTCTAGTCCCTGAGATGTTTCGAGGATTTTAAAAACGACCCTTTATGACACCATGGACACCAAAAGAAAACCAACTGCATCAAGCCATATAAAATATGAGTCCTCCAATAAGTACTCCGATTAGCACTTGAAAAAAGATGATCTTTTTGAAGGTGTTTTGGAAACTCAGCTTGGAGGTCTTATGTGAAAACATCTTTTGTGCAAGCAAAGCCATAGGTGTTCCGCCTAAAATAGTAAAAAGATGTAAGATTGCTTCAGGTACGCGTAACCATGAGAGTAAGGACGTAAACTTGTCATACATATAAAGTAAGAACAGCGTTATATTTACGCAGATGATATAGGCAATAAAAATATGCATCTTGAACTTTAAAACAAAAATCATCATTAAAGTACTCAAAATTAAAAGTGAAGAAAAAATAAAGTATAAATAGATAGTTCTAGACATCTCAAACCCTTACAAAGCCTTTTGACATATCAGAAGTTTTATCCTCTGTAGGTCACCTCAAGTAGATGGTAACCAAATTCTGTCTTCACTGGTCCATAAACAACACCAACATCAGCTGAGAAAACGACATCATCAAACTCTTTAACCATCTTACCCGGAGAAAATGTTCCTAGATCTCCCCCTTTTGTCTTGGAAGGACACAAAGAGTTTTCCTTTGCCAATTCAGAAAAATCCGCACCCGCATTAATCTCATCAATAAGTTCCTGACACCTCTGTTTAGTGTCAACTAATATATGTCTTGCATCAGCTACTGCCATTTCCACCCTTTCAAGCTTTCTAATATAAAAGACTACCCTTTTTCACCTATCATTCTTGTTTATTAGATACTAAGACGTTTCCAAAAGCCGCTTCGCAGCCAAAGCCATGACAAGAGTAGATAAAGTGTCCAAGAAATGACCTCAGTCAACCATATATACTCCAGTGGAAATTCTGCAATAAATGCTGCGTAATAAGCATATGCCAAGACACTCAAAGAGACAATGACTTCAGTGGCGAATGTCACAACCGTATCACCTGTTCCGGCGACAGATGATACCAGGATGTCTCCCGGCACTGCTATAAACACAGCCAAAACAATGACCATAAGTGTCGTTAGTGCACCTTCTATCATTGCCTCATCTGGAGAAAATATGGCCAAAATATATTCGGGAAAGAAGAATGCCACACCCAACATCGGTATAACCATACTGTACACCAAAATGATTGTCCTCAAAATGAGCTGTGAAAGTTCTTTCTCATCTTTTTGTCCAAGCAGATTACTGACCATAGAACAGATAGTCTCAGAAAAGGCATCTACCGGGATCAATAAAAACATATAACAACTGAAGATGATCGTGGCAATTGCCAGAGAACTTTCACCAAGCTGTTCAATGATCACAAAGAAAATGATCCAGCGCAATGACTCAACCAAGACACTTAATGAAACTGGAAATGAAAGTACTGCCAATGTCTTAATGATAACCGTATTACATCCTTCAAAAAGAAACAGTCCATACCTTTGGATGTATCTCTTCTTGAGTATATCTATCAGAAAAAAGAGAGAGACTGCGATCTCGGCAGCTAATGATGCAACCGCAGCGCCTTCTATTCCCATCTCTTTGAATCCCATATTTCCAAATATCAGAAAATAATCCAAGGATATATTAGTCACTGCCAAGACCAGTGTCGCACCTATAAATACACCCGTACGCGATATACCGACATAAAATGCACTCAAGGCAAGATTAAAAGCATGAAAGACAAGACCATAGATGGCAATATCCAGATAAAGTTCAACGGCTTCATGTATCTGGATAGATTGAAAGACCTCTACCGTGATCAACGGGACTACCCACAATATCAGCAGTATCATTATCACACTTATCCCTGCCAGGATATACAGACCTTGGTTTAAGACTCTTCCAATCTGAGAATGCTCTTCTTCACCTGCTCTGCGTCCGATCGTTATCTGTATTCCATCAACAAAACCTGCGATTAAAAAAAGAGCAAAGGCATAAATAACATCGGCCAACCCCAATGCAGCAAGTTCCGTCACTCCATAATGTCCCAAAAATACCGCATCTGTCAAACCGACAACGGTTTCACTGATACCGGCAATGATCAAGGGAAAAGAGAGCCACCATATATTTTTATACGTGGGTAAAAACCTTGTTCTACCTGTCATAATAAGCTCTTACTCCACGCATCAAGTCAAAACAAGGTCATAAGACCGACGATTTAGATGCATCACCATACATGAAAGAAGTGCCCCGCTCTTCATAAACTCACTGAGATTAAAAAATGCGACTTCAAAGCCATTACGTACAGCGATGTCTTCAAGCAAACGGTTCTTTTTACGTTCGCCTTCATAATATTTATCACTTCGCTTCATCTCATGAATATTAGAAGCATTCAAAAAAATATTTCCCATCCGAACCGAATTACAGATACCATAAAAGGCCTCATCTTCACCGATATCAATGATATTGCTCTGTGCTTCGATCTTTTTGATCTCTTCTTTGGTGTACATCTTCGTACACACCATTACATCTTCACGTGTCACCGGGAAAACAGTACAGTCCAGATGATACAGATAAGGGTCTGTTTCTTTGAGCGTGATGATCTTCATATCAAACTGCTCCTGCATCCACTCATAAGCACGTTTATCTGATCTAACCCCATACCCGCCAACATAAACATTTCCGTAAAGGTGTTTCAGTTCTGCTTCGCCTTCAAAATGATAAGGCGGTATAACTGTGTCATATCCCATATCTTTAAAAAATGACTCACCGATCTTTGTCTCAGGTACACGCACTTGCGAAGCATAGTTGGATAAGATGACCGTGTTATGATCTGGCAGATGGTCTAAAACGATACCAAGATTGGCCGTGTATACGAGGTCCTGAAGTCCCTGCAGTTGAGGGGTTGGAAGAAGATAGACTACGGACTCGGCGGCTAAAAAATTATAAAGCTGTAAAAACTGGTTTACTGCTTTTTTTATATCAATATGACGTTCATCAGAGGCAAGTTCTTCCATCCAGATATTATTCGGTGTCTCTGCCTGTAATGAAAAAGGAACATTAAGTAAATAAGCCGGACGCTCTAGCGTCGTCGGATTAAGATCGGGCAGAGCAACTGCCTCTGCTGAAAGGATGTTTTTCCTCGTGTTATACGCTAGCATCTTTCTTCCTTCTTTTCCTTTTTTATAATCTTTACAATCGCGTCGACACCTGCTTCTACATGCATTCCTACATCTAACATCGGGACAAACTCATAATCTTGAGAAAGAGGGATAATCAAATCGACCTGCGAACCGTAGCGGATCTGAGAAAACCGCTGATTTTGAGAAAAACTTCTGTTTTGCTTCAGGTTAAAGGGTGTAATACAGTCCACATCATAATCTGCTATCTGCAAAATATAATATTCTTGCTCCAGTCCTATACTAAAGACTGTGTTCAAAATCCGTTGATTGGTAAAAAGGTACTCCGCTTCTGAAGTATTTGGACTCAGGGCATCCACCAAACTTTTTTCGACATCAAGCATAGGAAGATTATAACTGCTAATTGTCTCAAGCTCCTCATATGTCAAACGACCGCTGTAAGGTATTCGGTTGACATGCACATCATAAAATGTCATAAAGATACCGATAACCAAGCTCTCTTTTGTATACTCTTTTTTTCGCATCGCATCTTGTAGTGAATAACTCTTGCCCTTGATATCAACGATTGACGCATCTGCCTGTACCACATCAGCATAAAGGATAATCCCGTCAGCAGGAGCAAAGAAAAAGGAACTGTCAGAATATACGGCACGGTTTGGATCACGAAAAAAGTACTCTTCCGACAGCCACCGCATCGGTTTGTTTCGCACCTTAGAGACATCCGTATCAATCCATTCTTTTAAAGCCTTTGCCATCTTGTCTGTCACCCTCTTCTTAGATTGTTATATCTATTCTAACACCCTTACTTTAAGAAACCCCTGAGCTTAAAATCGAATAGCAGAAAGATATAAAAAGCAATCTCAATAAACTATAACAATATGATGAAAACTTTTGAGTTTTTTCTGGGATGTTTAGAAATAAGAATTTTGTAAGTAGTGGTGGACAGCTAGGGATTCGAACCCTAGATAGGTTGCCCTATACTCGCGTTCCAGGCGAGCGCCTTCGACCACTCGGCCAGCTGTCCACATTTAAAGAGTGGTATTATAGCGTGACATCTTTAAATGAGTCTAACTGTAAAGCCCATTTTTTCCTTTAATATACTCCAATTATTAATAACTGCAAATAAATATAATTAATATTTATACTAAATAATCAATTTATTTTCAATACTCTATACTGCTTTTTCTACAATCAAGGATGATAAATGAAGATCTTCGCCGGTATGTTTTTAATCCTAGCTCTTGGCTATGGACTCTTTGCACAAGATGATAATAACAACTCTGAAAGAAACTGGGGTGAAGTTGAAGGGGTTGTTCGACTTTATCATATTTTTGATGCAGCTTACATTAAAACAGGACGAGAGACTGATTACGATATTGACGGCAGTACCACCGGTGGGCATATTCGTTATCACACACCAGAATATGCAAATATAGGTGCCTCAACGGCTGTTTATTATGCCAGGGGAACAGGGCTTAATGACAAGGGTGATCCCGATACAATCATGGGTGCAGGACGTTTTTTTACAGAGGACTATTCACCCAAGGCCGTTTGGGGTGAGATCAATTTGCATTATAAAGACAAGCAGCATTACGGTATTATCGGACGGTACAAGATTGATTCGCCTTTGACAAATGCCATTTATACCTACATGCCAAACATGTTTCAAGCTGCTCTTTATGAAAACAGTTCTCTAGACTCCACTAAAATAACCATCGCACAAATTGAAAAAATGGCCTACGGTTCGCGTACTCCTGTTGAGTTCGGTCTTATCGGAGAGGTTACACGAACAGCCGGAACTACGCAAAACGGGATAGATACGAGAGGGGAGTTTCTTGATATAGAAAAGCAGACCTTAGGTGATGCAGATGCTAAAACCAATGGTCTGACAAGCCTAGGCATAGTCAATGATTCTATCACAAACACGACAGTAAGGATTTGGGACTTTTACGCCCATGATATTTTAAACATGTTTTATCTCGATGCTGTTTACAAACAAAAGGTCAATAGTCTTCCCTTTAGTCTCTCGGCCCAATACCTTCGAAATGACAGTGTAGGAGATAATTTAGCCGCTAAATGGATGGATTCAAACAACGCGTATATGATGGGTGTAAAAGCTACTTTAAAATATAAAAAATCATTCTTTTATCTAGCCTATAACCATTCTGGAAACTCTAAGATATTAAACCCCTGGGGAGGAGACCCTGCCTATACCTCATCTTTCTTCTCTCGAAATGCCTACCGTGCCAACGTTGATGCCTATAAGATTGGGTTTAATTATGATATATTAAATAACCTAAAACTTATAACAAGTCATGCCGACTACGGAAGGTCTACCACCTTGGGTACATTTTCGCCGGCAAAACCTGTTGAGTTACCTCTTAAAAAAGCAGAGGATGATGCGAGAGAGTCTGTCTTTTTATTATCTTATGCGCCTATAGAGTCCCTTACTGTTTTAGGCGGGGTAATCTATAAAACAAGTGAATATTTTTATGCAGGCAAACAAGTTGAAGCCTTGGATGTTGATCTTGTCATTACCTATAAATTTTAAAGGAGTTTATGTGTTAAAAATACTTTTAATCGTCTGCATGTTGAGTATACTTGGATGGGCAGAAAACAGGCCTCGACTTACTATAAGTACAGGTTTTGCTTATCCTGAAAACCGTCTTATTCAAACTCTTATGAAAGAAGTATCTAGACGTTCAAATATAAATATCCAATTTGAATCACTTCCAAACAAACGTTCTCTTGTTAATGCCAATTCAGGTATAGCAGATGGCGAAGCAGCACGTGTTCTAGAAATCAGCAACTATTATCCAAACCTTATACCAATCCCTTCTCAGACTCATTCCATTGAACTGGTCGCATTAAGTAAAAACAAGATCCTTCTTTCAGGGCCTCAAGATCTTAAAAAGTACAATGTGGGTGTTATCCATGGGATGAAGATTGCTGTACTTATGGCCGAGAAAAATAAACCAATCAGCTTAGTCAAGGCTACTGACTATGAGACACTTGTTCGAATGCTTGATGCTAATAGACTTGATATTGTCATTATGAATAAAAGCAGTATTTTAGTTAATCAAGATAGATTTAAAGGGCGTAACTTATATTTACAAACACGTCCTTTAATGACACGCCCTTTATATATGCAACTTCATAAAAAGAACAAAGCTTATATTCCCAGGCTACAAAAGGCTTTAGATTCTATGCATCAAGATGGGACCTATCTGAAAATGCACAATGACTTTTACAAACCTTATCAAGATGAGCTACCCAAAACTTTACATATGATAGGTCCATAGATAACAGTTGCTATTTTACACGTAAAGTTCGTTTAATCAATATCTCTAGTGAAGCGATATCCTGTTGTAAAATTTCGGCATATTTCTTGTCTGTACTGTCTCTCTTGACAAAACTTAGCATATCTAATATCTCTTTGACATCTTCTTCATTAACCGTAGGGTCTGTCATGTATTCATTTTCATCCACACGTTCTTGCAAGTGCATATTTAACTCTTGTAGTTCGCGTTTTTGTGCTTCTGACATCTCTATTTTAGAGTACATACTTCTATATAAGGTATTTAAACTCTCTTGTAAAAGATAAAACTCATCATCTTTTCTTGTAAGATTCAACTTGAGTGGTTTATCAACCTTGTGTTTAATCATATCATCTGCATAATCAGCGATTTTGTATAAATGCCTTGTGATCATATAAGAGAAGATATACAACATAATAAAAGCAACAATAAAAGTTTTCGTCGTTTGAGAAACAGCTATCAAGTAAAAATTTTCTTTTACCATGTTACGTGCATGCGACAATCCTGCCTGTAAGGTCAATGTCCCAAGGGAATATTTTGTATAGTTATATGTATACGTTAGTTCATACGTCTTGCTAATAGAGTCTTCAGAAATATTTTCACCATATGAATATTGATCTCCCCCTTCTTCTTCTTTTATACTTGCATATGTAATTGGTTCAATCTTGAGTAAGTTTTTTAACTGGATATGAATCTGTTCATCATTCTTTTGCCATAGACTAAGGTTTAAACTTTCTATATAGGCTTGTTTCACCTGTTCAATTTCTCTCTTAATAAATTCTTTTTCATTTTTATATATGCTGTATAACTGCGCACTCGTTGCTATAATCGAAAAAAAAGTACTTACAAGTATGATGTTCCGTATTAAGCGTATACTGATAGACTGTTTGACTTTTTTCATGAATATCTTTCATTTCTAATGGTTATGTCAGCAATTATATCATGCATCACTTAAGTAAGTTTTTTATTCTTCCAGCACTTCAAACTCTTCTTTTGCCTCACCGCAATCAGGACAAACCCAATCATCAGGTAAATCTTCAAAGGCTGTTCCAGGAGGGATATCGGCTTCAGGATCGCCCAGTGCCGGATCATATATATAATCACATGCCGGACATTTATACTTTTTCATAGTTACATCCTTATATCTCTTTTTACTATTTTAAACCACTCTATATTAATTTCCACGATGACTTCACGATTAATTCTTACTATTAGAAATCTTAAAGGATAGCTCATAAAAATTCTTCCTGAGGAAGGATTATGATGAGTAAAGTGAAATCAATAGGTTTCTACTTATAAACACTCTTTGAAGATAATAAAAATAAGGATTTAGATATGAAACAGTTAATAAAAATTATTTTACTAGGTGCGCTTCTAGGAAGCCTTGGTTCATCTGTTTTAATGGCAGATATTAAAAAAGGCCAAAAACACTACCTTAAAACATTCAAGTCAAAGTTTAAAATGAACGGGGTAAGGTTTGCAACACTGCATACTCAAGATGAGTGGAGAGAGCTGTTTAAAAATGAAGGAGAGGGCTTTAAAAAAGAGTTTATTGAGTCTTATCCAAAGTCAGAAAAACTTCTTTCTAAACCAAAAGTATGGAAAAAGTTACAACACGTAAAAGACTTTGCAATCGAATATGCAAATGACTCAGGAAATGTGCCAAGCTGTGGCTAAGAAAAAACAAAATACTTAAAAAAGGATTACAAAATGAAAAAGATAATTTTAGGATTAACACTAATCTCAACAATGATGCTAGCAGCCGATGGAGCTGCTTTATATAGTAAATGTGCAGGATGTCACGGAAGCCAGGGAGAGAAAAAAGCCCTGGGTAAATCTAAGGTGATTAATGAGATGTCACAAGAAGATCTTGTGACTGCTCTAAACGGTTATAAAGACGGATCTTACGGTGGACCAATGAAAGGTCTTATGAAAGGTCAGGTCGCAAAACTAAGTGATGCAGATATTGAGGCACTTGCCTTACATATTACTACTAAATAAGGAAACAAAATGTTAAGAAGAAATTTTTTAAAAGTTGGAGCTTTAGCTGCAGCATCTGCTGTTGTTGTTCCACAACTAAGCGCAACTGACTTTAGAG
>Ga0316206_1000887_pt1 | contig 32464 bp, 29 predicted proteins | sample 6monthpyrite_MG_FD_204942 | JGI IMG/M metagenome (GOLD analysis project Ga0316206, IMG submission 204942) | Microbial mat bacterial communities from mineral coupon in-situ incubated in ocean water Damariscotta River, Maine, United States -... | ecosystem: Environmental > Aquatic > Marine >... | reverse complement strand
TCATACGCCGTTTGTTCATATTGCAATGCAGCCAGTTCAAAACTTTTAATACCTCGAAGTGCCTGCGCCAACTGCAAACGCTTATCCCAGACGTTTTCATCAGCAGGAAACGCATTTAAAAACAACCGACTCCAACGCTGAGACTCGCGAAAATAAAATTGTTTTTTCGCTTCATTCTGTCTTTTTCTATCGACCTGAATAGCTTTATTATGATCCAGACTATTTCGATTTATTTCACCTGTGACCAATTTTATTCTTGAATCGTAATAATCAGCCAACCAGATCAAACTGTCTTTTAAATCTGAAAAAGCTTTGGCTGTTTTAAAATTTGGGTACAACCCCCAATAAACATGTTTAACCGGGTAACGCAAAACAAAGTCTTTTTTTGCTGTTAATAATTCATCATCGAAACCGTATTGTTGATAAAGGTCTATCACTTTTAATAAAAATACAGGGGATTTTATATGCAGCTCATTTAACTCAACAAACAACCTGTAGGTATTCACGGCATGCGTAATTTGCTTTCTTTTTTGATAAAATTCCGCCAATGATACAAACACATAGTATTCATATTTACGTTTTTGATTTTTTGAAAAATAATTACGCGCACTGAGCGGACCTGCCTGGGCATCAAAACTAAGTGTAATTGCCAGCATTATATCCTCTATAAAACCTTTTTCTGCCGGCCCCATATTCTTGAAAACCAAATCGCCATCACGGGAATGAACATCAAGCAAATGCATAAATGAGTTAAGGGCCCGATCATAGTGCGTTTGTTGAAACTGCGCCCAACCCTGCTGGTACACCGCCTGCTCATAGTGAATTGAGTTTCTAAAGGCGATCACCTGCTTATAGGCCTGCTCAGATTTCAAAAACTGGTGCTGAGAAAATAATATATTACCCCGGCGAAACTGCACTTCATCTGAATACATAATACCTGGATAGATCGCCAGTATCTGATCCAGTGATTTTAATGCTGCATTGCTTTCATCTACATCTTCATAAACGCTGGACAACTCAAATAACAACTTATCATGTGACTGTAATGGATAACTTTCCATTAATGCTTCAAACAATGAGACAATTGAATTTGCCGGTACTTTTTCAGCCTGTTTAGTTTTATGTTGTAAAGCTGCAAGCCGCTGCTCACCTTCACGGCGCATTGCATTATCTGGCAATGTTTTTATTAACCGTAAAAAACCACTCGAATCAACATATACTATTTTCTGTTGCGCTTTAGTTTTTGAATTATTTTTTTCCTGGTCCGGGTAACTACTCTGGGAACTATTCACATTAGAAGAATTGCGCTCACGAACATTACTATTACAGGACATCAGCACCGAGCTGATAAGAATAAAAACCAGTACGTTAAATTTCATATTTTGATTTCATATTTAATGTTTCGCAATTTCATTTTTGTTCAGAATTTATCTGAATGGCTCAGGTGTAGATGCACACAAAGTCCGCCTAGCGTCGGCGACTCTAACAGCTCTATCTGCATATAATGAAGCTCGGCGACGCGTCTGACAATCGACAGACCAATACCGCTACCGGATTGCATATTGCCATCTACTTTTCTAAAGCGGCGCAGCACATCACTTCTTTGTTCAGTGGGAATACCCGGGCCACTATCGTGTAACCAGATATCGACATCACCCGCATTTTTTCTTAACTCAAGCATAATCTCGCCAGCCTGCGGTGTATATGTCACCGCATTGCTCAGCAGATTTCGCAACATTGCTTCCAGCGGATAAACATAACCCTGAATAAAAACATTTTCATCACCCTGCAAACTGATGGTCTGATTTTTATCATTCGCAAGCGGGTAAATTTCTGCAACCTGGTTAACACAAATTTCATGCAAGTTAAGCCGTGCAATTTTTTGCGTTGCTCTAATGGCCTGCGGATCAAGGCGCGCCAGGCCTAACAGCTGGTCAACCAGATGACTCGCTCGTTCAACCCCCTGACTAATGGCCAAAAGCGCGGCCTGTTTATCCGCATCATTATCACTGGACTGTATTAACTGTAAGTGAACTTTAAGCGCCGCCAGTGGCGTACGTAATTCATGTGCTGCATCTGAAGTAAACTGACGCTCTTTATCAAACGATAAACGTAGCGATTCAAATAAATGGTTAAGCTCATCAACCAGTGGCTGTATTTCCGCGGGAATACGTTCAAACTCTAATGCATGTAACTGCTCACTTTCACGCACAGCTATATCACTGGCTATCTGTTCTAACGGCAGCAACCCCTGGCCGACAAAATACCACACTAATCCACCCAGCATTGGCAGTAATAAAAGAAATGGCCAGGTCATCTGGCGGGTAATTTTATTCACCAGATCATTACGCACATCTTCACGCTCTGCGGTAATTATTTGAAACTCGTGGTGTGTATCCCATAACGAAAAGGTTCGCCAGTTTTCGCCGTTAAAAACCTGATTAGCATAGCCACTTTCTAATGGACTCATGGGTTGTAATGGCGCATTAGCTGAACGAATTAACATATTGCCATAGGTATCCCAGACCTGATGCGCAATTTTCAGCTCATATAAATGCCCCTGTTGATAAATTTGCTGCTCGATATTTTTTTTATCAAACACCTTCAAACTATTTTCCTTAACCTCACTGGAAAATTCCTTGATGTGCCCAAGATTAACTTCTGCAATTACCAGACCCAGAATTAAACGCGCCGAACGGGATAACTGTGCATCAAATAATTCTTCCACTTCATGTATACTTGCCCGATAACCGCCCCAGATAGTGGTGCCACCAACAATAACCATGGTGAATAAAATTGATATTAATAGAAAATTACGTAGTGAATATTTCATTCTGATATTAGTTTTTTATCACTTTATAAATAATAACAATGCTTTCTGACCTTTGAAAAGGAAGAGCCGGAATTTAAGGTAACATTTAATATTTATTAACACATTGCACGCTGTTCATATAAGCTCTCTTCAGCCTGGTTTATCAATGGTATACCCCACCCCGCGTATGGTACGAATTAAATCATTACCCAGTTTTTTTCTTAAGTGATGAATATGCACTTCCACCGCATTGCTGCCCACATCATCATCCATACTGTATAGACTTTCTTCCATTCGGGTACGGGATAAAACCCGTCCGGCGTTTTCCAGTAACTCGAGCAGCACCCCATATTCACGGCGCGACAAATCAACCACTTTATCATTTTGGGTTACCGTATGCGCCGCCGGATTTAACTGTATATTTTTATACTCAATCAATGGCTCGGCACGTCCACCCATACGCCTGATAAGGGCTCGAATGCGCGCGTATACTTCATTCAGATCAAAGGGTTTGGTCAGATAATCATCTGCCCCCGCATCCAGTCCGGCAATGCGATCCTCCACTCCATCCAGCGCGGTTAAGATTAACACAGGCAACTGGCTACCCTGATTACGCAAGCTTTTTAGTACTTCTAAACCGGATATATCCGGCAGGCCCAGGTCGAGCACCATCACATCATACTCCTCATGTTTAATCGACATGAGCGCTGGCTGGCCCTGCTGAAACCAGTCGACAATATATTCCTGCTGCTTAAACCCCGCCTCAATTCCCTGCCCCAGCAACACATCATCTTCTATTAATATTATTCGCATTCTACAATCCGTTTTAATCTGTCATTCTTATTAAGCACTATTTACCCGATACCTTTGCAATGCCGGCTTAAGCTTTTCTTAAGATTCTTTAAATATAGTCTGTAATATGGAATTAATAGCTTTAAACTCATCTGCTCAAAACATCAACAAAACAATGCTTGCGGCGCTGTTTATTTTATTGCTGTTGCTCAGCAAAACGGCCCGTTCAGACTATCCCATCGCACCACAATTCAAGCTGCCCACACAAGATACCCCGATTCAGCTTTCCAGACTACAGGGAAAGCTGGTGTATGTGGATTTCTGGGCATCCTGGTGCCGGCCATGCAAAAATTCATTTCCATGGATGATTAGCATGAAAGAAAAATTTAAAGACATGCCTTTCGAAATTGTGGCCATTAATCTGGATAAAGATAAAGCCCTTGCGGAGGAATTTATTAAATCCCTGGCCATCAACTTCCCCGTCGCCTTCGACCCCACAGCTAAAATTGCTGAACAATATGGCGTAGAAGGCATGCCGAGCAGTTATCTGGTGGATTCAGACGGTCGCCTGCGTATTCGTTATACCGGCTTCTGGAATAAGAGCAAGGACGAAAAAGAACAGACCATAAAGCAATTATTACAACAAATGCAAAACGCACCAAACACAACCGTTTCAGTTGAGGAATAATTTAATGTTTCGAATTTTATTAATAACCAGCTTGCTGAGCTTAAGCGCTTGCGCATCAGTACAGCCCTGGGAAAAAGACCTGCTGGCCAAGCCATCAATGGCATTGGTGGCAGACGAGAATGAGATTTTTCTGGATGAGCATATTTACTTCAGTAAAGAAGCCTCAACCGGTGGACAGGGCGTAGGTGGAGGCGGATGCGGATGCAATTAAAAAACACACAGTACGCTGAAGTAAATACTCAGACAAACAAAACAGATAACGATAATAAGTTATCAATCAAAAGTAAATTAACCATGGCAACCTGTGCATTATTACAGGCAAGCGCACCCGCGGCGCAAGCAGAAACTGGTGAGTGGGATATTGATACTGCGTTTCTTTATTATTCTGAAGATGCCAGGATCAGCGTATTTGAACCGGTTATCAGTGCTGAAAAAGAAATCGATGATGATGAGTTTGTTAAATTTAAACTGGTATACGATGCCCTGACAGGTTCAACACCCTATGGAGCTGCGCCGTCTTCAGTCGAGCAGACTATTACAAACCCGTCCGGTAACTCTACTTACAGTGTAGCGCCCGGCGAGCTTCCACTAAATAGCTCATTCAGAGACACTCGAGTTGCATTTAGTGGTGACTGGACTATTCCACTTGATCGCCTTAAACGAATTACTGTGGGGGCAAATTTATCTACAGAATATGATTTTAACTCTATCGGGGCCAGTGCAAATTATGCACAGGATAGCAGCGACAGAAATCAAACTTACAGCGTGGGTCTAGGCATTAGTTCAGACACCTGGGACCCTGTCGGTGGTAAAAACACAGAATTTGCTTATATGATTGACCCTGACGGAAGCACCCCGCAACCGAAAGGCGGTACCGATACAAAATCCAATTTTGATGTCATGTTTGGACTGACTCAGGTCATTAACCGGTCAACGATTATGCAGTTCAATCTTGGTCATAGCACATCCAGTGGCTACTTAACTGACCCGTATCGATATATTTCAATTATTGGAACAGATGGTTTACCACTGAGCGGTGTAGACCTGGTCAATGCAGGTGGAGCTGATGCCTTCCCATATGTCTATGAAAAACGCCCGGACTCCAGAGCAAGAAATACTTTCTTCTGGCGTACTGCGCATCACTTCACTGAAGATGTAGTCAATGTTTCATATCGCTACTTTACCGATGACTGGGGAATAGACTCTCATACTCTAGATTTCAGATATCGCTTTGAACTGGGTGGCGGACACTACCTGCAACCTCACCTGCGTTATTACACACAGTCTGAAGCTGACTTTTATACCAACAGCTTAACCGTTGCGGAAGCTAATAATGTAGAGTTTGCCAGTGCGGATTATCGCCTCAGAGAACTGGTTACCACCACACTTGGCTTAAAGTATGGTGTCGGTATCGGTAAGAACAGTGAGTTTACGGTGCGAGCTGAACTGATGAACCAGACATACACTGTAACTGACCCGAATCTGGATGCTAATAATCTGGAACTGGCGCCAGACCTGGATGCGGTTATTGTACAATTTGGTTACAATTTTTTCTGGTAATGTCTAAACCTGACCATAAGCTGGATAAGAACGTCTTATTCCGCTTATAGTCAATTACTTAAATAAGACATAATATACTGATACAAAATTGAGTACGCACTACACTTCCTGTATATATCCTCGATAACAAATAATTTCATTTTATCAGGATATCTTGCCTGCTTAAGATACATAGCCAGTTGATTTTACAGCGATTTATGACTGGCCACCCGGGCAATAACAAGTTCCATTCTGTATCTTTGATGAGCACCTGTATTTCAACTATATAGATTTGTTTAGGTTGCTTTTCTCCCTGAAGTTCACCCACAATAAAAAAAACTCATACTGCCCCTAAGGATATGAATTAGCTAATCTTCCAATCCCCTTTATGATGTTCCAACACCTATTATTCATTAGCCTGTGTGATTAGACATTAAATTACTGCAACATGATTAATATCAATCAGTTACATTAATAAACCCGCTAATCTGCCGGCAGATTTAAAACACTATAAAAACACCTGCGCCAGAATATGGCCCAGACCGAGGAGAACACAATGATTAAGCCACATGGTTCTAACGAACTGAACCCACTATTTGTCTATGATACGGCGGAAAATGAAGCCCTGCAAAAAGAAGCTGAAGGTTTGGCTTCTATTGTTGTCAGCTCAGCATCCGCTGCAAACGCGGTGATGATGGGCGCGGGTTACTTTAACCCGCTAACTGGTTACATGTCGAAAGCCGATGCGTTATCAGTGGCTAAAGAAATGAAAACCACCGCCGGTTTGTTCTTTCCAACACCCGTGCTAAATCTGGTTGAAGACGCGGGCAGTATTAAAGCCGGTGATCGAATTGCACTGAAAGATCCCAATGTTGAAGGCAATCCTGTTTTAGCCGTCATGGACGTTGAAGCCGTTGAAGAATTTTCAGATGCGGACATGGCGATGATGAGCGAAAAAGTTTACGCACCGGCCGCCGGTGAAGCTCACCCCGGTGTTGAAGCGTTTAATTCACAGGGTAAAGTTTGCCTTTCCGGCCCGATTAAAGTTTTAAACTTCTCTTACTTCATCACTGAATTCCCTGACACCTTCCGCACCGCGGTTGAAATTCGTAACGAAATTGCCGAGCGCGGCTGGAAAAAAGTGGTGGCCTTCCAGACCCGTAACCCAATGCATTTAGCACACGAAGAATTATGTCATATGGCAATGGATCGTCTGGGTTGTGATGGCCTGGTCATTCACATGCTGTTAGGTAAGTTAAAGCCGGGGGATATTCCTGCACCGGTTCGTGATGCGGCCATTCGTAAAATGGTTGAACTGTATTTCCCAGAAAACAGTGCAATGGTTACCGGCTATGGATTCGACATGTTATATGCGGGCCCACGCGAAGCTGTACTACACGCCTTGTTCCGTCAGAACATGGGGGCAACTCACTTTATTATTGGACGCGACCACGCGGGTGTTGGCGATCACTACGGCGCATTTGATGCGCAGACCATTTTCAAAAATGAAGTACCTGCGGGCGCATTAGACATTGAAATTTTTGAAGCCGACCACACTGCCTACTCCAAGAAATTAGATAAAGTCGTCATGATGTGTGAAGCACCGGATCATGAAAAAGATGACTTCGTATTATTATCTGGCACCAAGGTACGTGAAATGTTAGGCCAGGGCATCGCCCCACCGAAAGAATTCTCACGACCTGAAGTGGCCGATATTTTGATTAGTTACTATCAGGAATTAGACAGCAAAAAATAAGCTGTCTACACAATAACTAATAAAAAAAGCCCTGAATTTCAGGGCTTTTTTTTGGGCTATTTCCACTGTGATTTTTACACAATTTATTTCCCAATTCTACAACACATCCTGCACCTGTATTTTTCAATTGTGATAAAAATGTGATAATTAGGCGACCTTCATGTGACTTTTACTGGTTAATCTTTACTTCGCTTCAGGTTTTTTAATGAAACTGAAGCACCCACCATTAACTGATAAAAATCACAGGAGTTTCACCCATGAAATTATTACCTCTCTCACTATCGGTAACACTGGCAATGGCATCAACATTAGCTGCAAGTAATGTCATGGCCCATAGCAATGAATTAAACACCTACCATGTCACCATTACCAACACGACCGCAAATCATGTTATCACTCCACCGGCTGTTATTGCTCACAATAAAAACTTTAAGCTTTTCAAGGTCACAGAAGCAGCCTCCCCTGGTCTGGTGATTATGGCGGAAAGCGGTAATGTAAGCCCTTTATTAGAAGCGCTTGCGGGTGACAGTAATGTCGCTGCTACCATGACAACGCTCGATCAGGCACCGCCGGTTATTTTACCCGGTACGTCTATTACCGTAGAAATTAAAGCTCCAAACAAAACCTACTTTACGGTTGCCGGCATGTTAGCGACCAGCAATGATGCATTTACTTCTGCCACCTTAAAAGCACCTAAGAAAAATCGCTACGCAAATGCAATGGCGATGACCTATGATGCGGGATCAGAAGACAATAATGAACTGTGTATCGATATTCCAGGGCCACCCTGCGGCGGCACCAATGCAACCATTGAAGGTGATGGCGAAGGATTTGTAACCATTCACAATGGCGTACATGGTATAGGCGATTTAGTACCCGCAGATCTGGACTGGCGCGGACCCACTGCAATGGTGCGCATTCATAATGCGGGTAAATAATTTTTAAACTATTGGTATGTTAATTACAAATAAGCAGAGACATGACAATAGCAAACACCGTATTCGTCATCTCCGAATACCTGTGTCGAAGATCCAGTGGCTTCAAGCGTTGCAAAGTCACTGGGTTCCCGACACAAGTATTCGGGAATTACGAGAACCTGGAGTTAACGGGACAACATTGTTAATGCTTAATAATTTTATGCGGCAGTACTACCCTCGATCCGCGTTTTTCAAAGGAGTGGTTTTGAATAAAATAATTTGAGTATTGTTAAGTTAATAACTCATAAACCAGCACTAATGTCGCCGTTAAACCCACCGACCAAACCGAAGTTTTTAAATACGGTACTTCAAAATAATACAACGGCGCATAAATTAATCGCGCCCAGAAATAGACCGCCGCAGCCATAGCGGTTATTTCATTACCTGCGCCACTTACATGCACTGCAATCGCCGCAGGTGCAAATAATGCAATACCTTCAAAAGCGTTCATGTGTGCACGATAGGCACGATGCGCCCAGGCATCATCAAACGGATTATCACCGGGCAAGGGCGTTTTAAACACCTGTAATAAACCGCCCAATTTTATTGTCCGATAAGTCGCATACGGGATAACCATCACCGCGGTTAACACAATATTCCAGCCTAGCCAGTAAAGCTCACTCGATAAGGTTTGATCCATAATATTTCTCCTGTGGTTTGTTAAACTTTAACTTTTTGCAGACTTTTCCAGCCCAGTACATATTCATCTTGTAACCAGTTTCGATTGTTTTTATTCACAAATGAAATACAACGTTGTTGATACGGTGCCTGATATTTATTCGCATAATTTTGTTCATGCACACAAATGAACCCTGAACTTTTTTCTACATTCACAATGACTGACACATGCCCTGTGCCTAAAAATTCAGCGCCATAAATTAGCAGATCGCCAGGAACCGGCAATGCAGACACACCATTTTCAATATTAATCACCGGGTATTTCTGCTGACCGCTGGTATCGGTGTAGTAATGAATTTTGTCCCAGATTTCCGCGGCAATTTTCACATCGTCGTAAACCATTCCCCGGTGCAGATGCAGCCAGCGCCGTGAAAACTCCACACACTGTTTTTTAATACCGAAACGTCCCGTTATCATTTTTTCAGCCGTTTTCATAATCTTGGCTGTGCGCTCCACGCGACTCACAATTGACATGCAAAAGATTAAGCTATATAAATATGCATGTATATTTCGATAAATGCAGAACTGGAATGCAAATATGCAACCTATAGATTGGGATAATATGCGTTACTTTTTGCAGGTGGTGCGCAGCGGCTCGGTTAAACAGGCCGCCACACAACTGCGGGTAAATCAAACCACCGTGTCCCGGCGTATCAACGCGCTTGAGCAGCAGTTAGATAGCCGGCTATTTGAACGCAGTGCCAATGCCTGGATGATTACGCCGATGGGTGAACATCTAATTGAATATGCTGAACAGATGGCGGAGGAAATACACAGTATTGAACGTCATGCATTGGCAGAAAGTCAGGAGCTGAGTGGTCGCCTGCGTTTCACCGTCGGGGATATTTGCACGCAACAGTTGGCCATGCCTGTCATTGAATCCTTTATCAAACAGTACCCGGATGTGGATCTGGAAATAATAGCCTCCAAAGATGATTTGAATTTAACCGCCCGGGAAGCGGATATTGCCCTGCGTGCCACTGACCAGCCACCGCAAAATCTGGTGGGAAAACGCATCACCCATTTAGCATTTGCGGTGTATGGCAACCGACATTTTTTTGAACGGATTAACGAAGAAAATTTTTATTCCACTACAAACTGTATCACCTGGATTGGCGACAGTCATACTCGCGCACCGTGGATTGAAAAAAGTTTAGCTGATACACCCCATGTTTATCGCACCAGTGAACTCGGCATGATGTTGCAAATGACTCGCCAGGGGTTAGGCATTGCACAACTACCCTGTGCATTATGCGATAGCGACCCTGAACTGTTTCGAATTCCGGTAAAATTTGTTGAAGCCGGCTGGGGGTTATGGGTACTCACCCATGTAGATGTGCGTACCACTGCACGGGTGCGCATATTTAAAAACTTTTTAATAACTGAACTGGAAAAACAAAAGCAGCGCCTTGAAGGCATTATTTAAAAACACAACGCCCGCCGTGGATGCTTAGATCAAGTCTGATTATTTTAGACAGGCTAAAATGGCCTATATTTTCCCCGAAGATCGTTGCAATAGAATGACCCATAGCAATACAATTATAGCACCTCACTTCGTGAAAAATACAGAGCATTTTTTCTCAGTCTAATTCTAACCATACTTAATCAGAGCATCCCTAATGCGCTGTCATATTTTTAACAAATCCGCTATTATCTATCGTCACAGTTTCAACAACCCCCAGCTGGCACATAAATGAACAAAGAAGACATGGAAAAAGTACAGATGTATTTTGATGCAGCCCTGTCTTTACCGGTGGCACAACGCCCGGTTTTTCTTGCCGAATTATGTGGAAAAGATTCTGAAATTTATTCAAAAGCCATATCCCTGCTCAATGCGAATGAACAAAGCAAAGTCTGGAATGCGGACACACCTGTTGAACCCTCTACCCAGCAATATAAAATTTTTCAGGCGGGTGACAGTATCGGCTCATACAATATTGTTGAGCAGATTGGTGTGGGTGGAATGGGAATTATCTTTAAAGCCTTCGACACTAAATTACAACGCAATGTTGCATTAAAATTTTTACCGGTAAGTTTACTCAGCGATGAAAATACCCGCCAGCGTTTTTTAAGCGAAGCCCGCTCCGCATCGCAGTTAGATCATCCCAATATTTGTGTTATCCACGATGTCAGTGAAACACCCGATGGGCAGATGTATATCACCATGCCCTGCTATGACGGTGAAACCCTGGCGAAACGTATCAGCCGTGGCCCGCTACTGCAGAAGCAGTCAGTAGAAATTGCGCTGCAAATTGCCCAGGGGCTAGCGGTTGCACATAAACATAATATTGTGCACCGGGATATCAAGCCCGCCAATATTATGCTCACTGAAAATACGGGGGTAAAAATTCTCGACTTCGGCATTGCCAAAGTGCAGGACAACAATTTAACCAGTACCGGCATGAGCGTGGGCACTTTAGCCTATATGTCGCCGGAACAGTTACGCGGCAAAAAGGTAGCGGCATGCACCGACATCTGGGCACTGGGTGTCGTGCTATTTGAAATGCTCAGTGGTAAGCAGGCGTTTCCGGCAAAAGCACTACCGGATATTTTGCAGGCCGTATTAAATCAGTCTGAAGATGAATTAAAAGATTTAAAACCCATTTTATTACCCGCAATATATGACGTGCTGATTAGCGCTTTAAAAAGAGATCAGCAACAACGCTATAAAAATATGCAGGAAATGATAGTGGCATTAAATAATGCACTTGACTCATTTTCAAAAAAGCAAAATAAACCCTCCACTGACAAACCGCTGGATTTTTCATCCGTACAAACTGTCGTCACCCCACAACATAGCACCACCGCATTTATACAAACACCCCCCGCTGATATAAACCCTGCAGATATAAACCCTGCAGATATAAACACAGTAAAGAAACCCAGTGCATATGAATGGGATGAGCAGATACTCAATAAAATTTCCAGTTTACTGATTAACACCCTGGGTCCAATCGCCCCGGTAATGGTTAAACGCATGGCGAAAAAAGCCTCTGACTTAAATGAGTTAACCGACCTGTTAATAAATGCCCTGCCAGATCAACAAAGCAAAGATAACTTTAGTCAGGAAATTGATTCACAGTTAGCCGCTCTCACCTCGCAGCCTTTACCCCGCGCACTAAAAACCGATGGTAGCCTGGCAGGTGTTGAGCTCAGCACATTGCAAGTTTCCCAGATTGAATCTGCATTAATAGAATTTCTCGGGCCTATCACTCCCGCCTTAATTAAACGCCATATGCAAAATGTTGTGTCGGTGAGTGATTTATTAGACCAGCTATCACATCATCTGGTTACTGAAAAAGATAAGAAAGTTTTTTTAGATAAAATGCATCTGTTGTTTTCGCAATAACCCAGAGCAGTAACCCAGAGCAATAACTTAGAGCTGAAAAATGATTAAATATTTATTTGTGCTTTTAAATCTGTGTATTAGTAGCGCGCTGTCTTTTGCTGCCTTCGCCAACAATACAGCCAGCGATACAACCAGCGACGCAAACAGTAACTCAACTAGCGACACTGCAAACTGGAAAGTCGTTTTTGAAGAAGACCCGGCATCCAGAAAAAAAGTCTGCCTGATGGTTTCAAGAACCAACAAAATGGCGGATGGGCAGTCAAAAACACCGGTTTATTTAATCTACAATGGTCACATTTTTTTCGCCAAAACAAAATCTAATATTGATTTAAGTTACCCGGATCTTGGCCTGCAGATTGACAAACATCAACAACATAAAATCAGTGTGCTTTACAAGGAAAGCAGTGCGGCATTTACCAGTAATACAGTCAAAATACGTGATGAATTTATTCAGGGCCTGGATGCCAGATTAACCCTGGCATTCTGGCCCAGCTGGCCCAAAACTGGCAGCTTTGATAGTCACTTTGATTTACGCGAATTCAATGAAACTTATACACGTTTTTTAAAATGCAAAAAAGAGGGTGTTATAGATTAACCATTTAAATACACAGATTCACTTCGAGACTTAGTTATACATAACATATTAATCATCTGCGAATGCCTGTAATACAGATTCAGAAAACTTAAGCACTGTAAAGCGGCTGTTGGCACTCGATTGTGACGCATAAAAGTAACAATACTAAAGGACTCAATCATGGGATTACGAACAAAATTTAATTTGATTATGCTGGCTGTATTTACACTGGGCATGGCCGGTGCGGGCTTTGCATCCTACGAAGTATTGCAACGCAATGCCCGTGATGAAATATTACATACTGCGGGAATATTATTAGAAAGTGCATTAGCGGTGCGCACCTACACGGTCAAGGAAGTCAGGCCGCTTTTATCGATGCAGATAAAACGTCAGTTTTTACCACAAACCGTTCCCGCTTATGCTGCCACAACCAATATCAATAATTTGAGAAAAAAATATCCGGAATATTCTTATAAAGAAGCCACACTAAACCCCACCAATCCCGCATCCCGGGCGACGGAATGGGAAACCAGTATTATTGAACATTTTCGCAATAACCAGCAGGAAAAAGAAGTGATTGGCGAGCGCATTAGCCCAACCGGCCCAATGCTGTACATTGCCAGACCCATAAAAATTAAAAATGAAAACTGCCTGCAGTGCCACGGTAATATCGACGATGCACCGGAAACCATGCTGGCAAGCTACGGCCGCGCCAATGGTTTTGGCTGGAAGCTCAATGAAATAGTGGGCTCACAAATTGTTAGTGTTCCCATGTCGGTGCCGCTCGCGCGCGCCGATACAACCTTTCATACATTTATGATTGCCCTGCTGATTGTATTTATATGTGTATTTATTCTGTTAAATATTTTTCTGCATTTTATTGTCATTAAACCGGTAAAAGAAATTTCACGTATTGCCCATGATGTGAGTATGGGAAAAATGGATGGCGGCGAATGCGATGATCACGGCAAAGATGAGATTGCGTCACTTGCCGGTTCATTTAATCGCATGAAACGCAGCCTGGTGAATGCGCTGGATATGCTGGGTGATTAATTATTCTTAACGCTTGATGCACTGTTAAAGACATAACAGCTGTATAGCATAGCTTTACGGACTGTTTAACTTCGGGATACTCTGATCAAGTCTGATTGTTCTAGACGGGTAAAATCACAGACCAACAGAATCAGGTTCGAGCATAACTGTAATACGATTATTCAGTTGTGCGGCCTGATTCCATTTGTCTACCGTAGTTTGTGGAATACGCTTCGGGTATTGCGAGAGCTCTATTCTTCTCGTCATACTTTGCACTTCAATTGCAATGCCCTGCTGGTTTAAGCGTTCACTATCTGATAGAAAATTAACAAAACTTAATGACTGGTGACTGGTTGATTCATCATTCGGCTGTATATAATTACCAATAAATTCACAGTTAACAATGGATAATTTATTGTCTGCCAGTTTGTAATTTCCCATCTGATCTATATTCAGACAAAAATTTCCCGCATGGGTTTGCAAAATAATACGCCCCTTGAATCTGGCTTCAACAGCTTTATTAATAAGCTCCTCGATATTGGGTAACCGTTTATCATTGAGCGCGACTTCATCATAGGGATATTCAATAATTTTATTCGATGCCCACTGTATAAATTTTTGTTGTAATTCCTGATTGCTCTGCTCCTCCACAACATTGTCAGTACCTGTATCTGTATCTGTATCTGTATCTGTATCTGTATCTGTGCCTGTACCTGTATCTGTTCTTTTAATTCCACCCGACAATAACTTTTCTTTAATTGCCAGTGGCTGCTCTATAACATCGTCAACGCTTTGAGTTTTCGGATCATCTGAATCACTTATCAGAATAATATTTAACGCGACAGATATAATTAATAAAAGGCCAAGTCCGAAAGCCAGCCACAATTTCCTGCTATTAAATAATGAAAACTCAGCGGCTTTATTTTCCTGAGACTCCGCCTGTAACTTTTCAAGTTTTTCTTCAAAATCGCTATTGAGACGGTTAAAAATTTCATTACTTGCGGATTCTATTCCCAGCCACATACTTCTGTGCAGTTCAATCGTCTGGTCGTCTATCAGGCGGTGCAGGTCTTTAATATAAAATTCAATGGTATTTTCTTTTTGAACCTCTGCGGATTTAACGTCACCTGCACTAGCTCCATTTAAATGAGTTACATTTTCAGATGCTGCATCAACTTCAAGTGTAGTCTCATGGGGAATTTCATCGATAATACCAAGCTCCTGCAAAGAGCTTTGTAATTCCACCGGTGCAATGGTTTTGCGAATAATGCCGACCGCACCCAACGCCCGTGCCTGGCTTAAATAAACATCCCCCCCCTTTGAGGTGTACATCATTATGGGAATAATGGCGGTTTGCGGATTATCTTTAATGCGCTTCACAGCTTCAAAACCATCCATACCCGGCATCATGTGGTCCATGAAAATAACATCCGGGAGATGATCCTGTAAATAACTGATGGCATCTGCGGCGGACTCGACCGTGTCGACTTCCAGCTTGAGTGTTTTCAACATGCGCTTCAGAGCGAAGCGTGCAGATTTAGAATCGTCTACAACAAGAGCTCGCTTTACCATCATCCCCCCCTTCTGTTTTATCCATTTCTGGAAATATATTTTTAATTATTATTGTGCTTTTTTCACTATTACTGAGTCGTAAACTTTTTTAAATATTAACTGAGAACCTTATATAACATTCGTCCATACAATAAGCGAAACACGAAAAAATTAAATTTCATATTCGTCATTTTCAAATACTTAACGTTATCGCAAGCCGATATATCCTGTAATTTATTATTTGTTAAAACACAGCTATCTGCTAATAATATACCTGTAATCGAGCATAAAAAAACATAAAACAAATTAACATCTATATTAATGCATCTCAAGTTAATCGTTAGGACTTAATCGTACTGAGTGTCTTTCCACTCCCGCAGTGCTGCAAACACCTGCCAGTTTTCATTTAAAGCATGACCGGCAAATTTTTCCGCGGCCTGCTTGACCTGCGGCTGCTGCAAACGCACAAAAGGGTTGGTTTTCAGCTCCAGACCGACACGGGTCGGAACCGTCGGCTGGCCTTTCTCCTGCCTGGCCATTTCAAGGTCATCCCGCGCTATGATATCGCTAGACGCGGGCTCTACCCATTTGGCAAAGCCCAGATTATCCACCGTGTACTCATGGGCACAGTACATTAATGTCTCCTGCGGCAGGGTCATTAACAGATCCAGTGAATCGGCAAACTGTTGAGGCGTGCCACTGAAAATTCGCCCGCAACCGGCTCCAAAGAGCAAATCACCACAAAACACCAACCCTTCACCATAAAATGCCAGATGATCGAGGGTGTGTCCGGGAATCGCCATCACCTCAAACTGAATATCCAGCTCAGGCAGGTTTACCACATCGCCCGCCTTTACTTTGCGAGTAAACAACTGCGCCACCGGCAGGTCAATACTCAACTTAATATCAGACGGATCACGATCTGGCCCGATCAATAAGCATCCGGGGTATTTTTTTAATAACGTTGCCACGCCACCTGTGTGGTCATAATGCTGATGGGTAATTAGAATGGCCAGTGGCTGACAATTATTTTCTTCTACATATTTAATGACCGGTGCGGCCTGCCCCGGATCAACCAGCACCAGATGTGGTGAACCGTTACGCTGTAGCGCCCAGATATAATTATCAGACAGGGCATGAATCGGGGTGATCGTTAACATAAGTATCCAGCAAGCGATGAAAAGAAGAATAGTGTATGCTGCACATTTTACCCTTAGAACGAAATAAGCGACATAATGAAAGTCATCTCTTTTAACACCAACAGCATTCGAATGCGTCAGCATCAGCTGGAAAAACTCATCAGCACCCATGCCCCGGACGTTATCGGCATACAGGAGACCAAAGCCCAGGACAGTGATTTTCCTGTACAAATGATTGAGTCACTCGGCTATCAATGTGCATTTCACGGACAAAAGACCCACTACGGCGTCGCCCTGCTGTTTAAACATTCACCACTGGAAATCAGCAAAGGTTTTGCCGGTGACATTGAGGATGCCCAACGCCGCTTTATCTCCGCCAAATTTGAAATAGAGGGTGAACTTATCACCGTGATGAATGGCTATTTCCCCCAGGGGGACAGCAATAAGCATCCAACGAAATATCCTGCAAAGAAAGCCTTTTACGAAAATTTAAACCAGCTACTCAATAGCCAGTACAACGCCGATCAAAATTTAATCGTCATGGGGGATATGAACATTGCCCCCATGGACCTGGATATCGGTATCGGTGAAGACAATGCAAAACGCTGGCTGAAAACCGGTAAGTGTAGTTTTTTACCCGAAGAAAGACAGTGGTTAAAAAACCTCACCGACTGGGGTTTGATGGACACCTATCGCCAGTTGCACCCGGCTGTAGATGATCGCTTCAGCTGGTTTGATTATCGCAGCAAAGGCTTTGATAAAGAGCCCCGCAGGGGGCTGCGTATCGACCTGATCCTGGCCACAAAAAAATTATCTGAGAAATGCAATGGTGCAGGAATAGACTATGATGTTCGCGCCATGGAAAAACCTTCGGATCACTGCCCCATTTGGGCTGAATTTAAACTATAACTATAGAGTATGCTGTAGATTCACCGCCAGGGATGCTCTGGTAAATTAAAACAATAGTGTGTCATTTATAAATGGAAAACCCCTTACAAAGCCCACGATGTCGACTTATGGGTATCGCGTTAATTGTTTTAATTAGTGTGATTCTGATGACGTTTAAAGTCATCCCCCTGTTGTTCAAACCCAACACCCTTAACCAGGTACTGGAAAGTGGTGAACTGGTGATTGTTACACGCAACAGCTCTACCACCTATTATGAAGGCCCCGCAGGAAAAACCGGCTTTGAATATGACTTAGCAAAACGCTTTGCAGATTCACTCGGCGTGAAGCTCAAAGTCATCACCAGCGATAACCTGCATGAAATTTTTGAAATACTAGATTCCGGCAAGGCGCATTTTGCCGCCGCCGGATTAACCATCACTGAATCACGCAAAGAGGTTGTACGCTTCGCCGCCAGTTATATGGAAATTACCGAGCAGCTAATTTATAACAACCAGTCTTATCGCCCGAAAAAAATGACTGATCTGGAAGATGGTATTCTTGAAGTTATCGACGGCTCCAGCCACATCGACAGCTTAAACCAGTTAAAAAATCAATACCCCGATTTAAACTGGAACGCTCAACGCAATATTGAAAGTGAACAGCTACTTTATCTGGTAGAAAATCAGTTAATTGATTTTACCGTTGCTGACTCAAATGAAGTCATGCTCAACCAGCGCTTTCTACTAGAACTGCGTGTCGCATTTAATATTTCAAAACCGAAAAAATTAGCCTGGGCTTTTCCTAAAAATATAGACTCAAGCTTATATGACAAAGCCATGAGCTTTTTCTGGCGGAATTTAAATAATGGTGGAATCACCCACTTAACTGAAAAACATTACGGCCATGTCGACAAATTTGACTATGTCGGTAACCGAATTTATAAACGCCATATTGCCACCCGCCTGAGCAACTACCTCAATATGTATAATGAAGCAGGCGATAAATTTAATATCGACTGGAAATTGTTAGCCGCAATGGGTTATCAGGAATCGCACTGGAACCCAAAGGCAGTATCTCCAACTGGGGTGCGTGGCATTATGATGTTAACCCAGCAAACCGCTGGCCAGATGGGGATTAAAAACAGACTCGATCCAAAAAGCAGCATTATGGGTGGCGCAAAATACCTTGACCAGATTCGCAAACGTTTTCCCAAAGATTTAAAAGAACCTGACCGAACCTGGTATGCCATGGCCGCATATAATGTCGGTTACTACCATGTTATTGATGCTCAAAAAATTGCTAAAAAACTGGGCAAAAACCCAAATAAATGGAGTGATTTACAAACAACCCTGCCTCTGCTGGCCAGAAAAAAATGGTACAAAAAAACCAAATACGGATATGCACGCGGCTGGGAACCAGTGAAATATGTCACCAATATCCGCCGATATTATGATTTACTTGAGTATCAATTTACACCGGATAATAAAAACAGTGATGCGGAGCATGAGGCTTTATCTATAATGCCCTCGGTTTTATAAAATCCGAGTTTGTCTTACTCTCAATCTATACCCTAAATTAAAATAATAAGCTGCAAATTTTCACTTGAGAATTTTGACTGCGGTCTGTCATTGTCTGTATATTTAAAAACATGCTCATAAATATATTAAAATTTGATGGTGATTTTATGTGCAATATCGCTGATGATCCGATTGATTTCACAATGCTTAAATCGATTCATGAAATTGGAAAAATTATGGGCATACATACTATCGCTGAATTTGTTGAAACGGAAGAAATCCTAGATAAGCTAAAAGAAATTGGTGTGGATTATGCTCAAGGTTATGCGATTTTCAGGCTCTCAGATGAAGCAGTTATTGTAAAACGTTGAATAATGAATCAGTATAAATTCACGTAAAGTGCATAACTCATAACCGCCTTAATAATAATTCACGAATTTCATCATCAGTCATTTCAATGGGATTAGTTTTCATACTGCTGCCCCGGCTATTGGCAATCACGCTATCCAGCCCGTCTTCCGTCAAGCCGAATTGACTCAATTTAGGTAACTGCATAAGCGCTGTCCACTGCTGCAATGTGTCACACAAACCTTCCCATGACTTATGATTATTTTTATGCTGCTGCTGGGTAATCTCATCACCCAAAACAACATACTTATCTAAAGCAAAATTAGTTGGATCTCGCTCTAACATTAAGCGAATATTGATATCTGTGGCATCCGCCAGCAATGTACCACAAACAACCCCGTGGGGAATGGGATAAAAAGCGCCCAGAGGCGAAGCCAAACCATGCACCGAACCCAGACCGGTTTGTGCCAGACAGATACCGGACATTAATGATGCGTAAGCCATTTTATCCTGTGCCTTACTGGTTACCTGTGGACTATTTAGTGCAATATCATACAAACTTAATAAACTGTCTCTAAGCAGGCGAATACCACTTAAAGCCAGAGCATCCGTCATTTCATTTGAACGGGTTGAAACGTAAGATTCAATTAACTGGGTCAGTGCATCCATACCATTTGCCGCAATAACATTTTTCGGGCAGGTACTTAATAACTTCGGATCAATCACTGCATATTCTGCAACCAGTCTGTCATCACGAAATGATTTTTTAAATCCGTTTTCACCCTGCACGCTAAGCACTGCATTTTTAGTTGCTTCCGATCCGGTGCCTGCAGTTGTGGGTACCGCAATAAACGGTACTGCCGGGCCTTCATATTTCAGCTCGGGCCCAACCCCTTCCAGATAATCCATAACTGAACGCTTTACATTTAATAGCCCCGCAATGGCTTTAGCAGCATCTAAAGCACTGCCGCCGCCAATGCCTAATACAACATCAAATGAATGCTCTTTATATTCATTAACAATGTCATCCACCATTTTCGGAGAAGGCTCGCCGGGAATTGCACATTTTTTGAGCTGGATAGCGTTCTGTTCAAGTGATTTTTTTAAAGCCGACCAGGCAATGGTCGATTCAAATGAGCTGGCACCAGTGACCAGTAAAACATTTTTACCATATTGCAGACAAAGTTGCGGCAACAGCTCAATGGCACCACGGTTGAATATAATACGAGGGATACGGGCGATGGAAAAGTCTAATAAGTTCATGGAGGTTATTGTAGTGTATCTTTAATTTAAAAACACAATAGTTTTGTGTTGATGCATGCATGTTATAATATGCATGCATTCCCGGAATCATGATATTACCCACAAAATTTAATATGAATATTTCAAAATTAATTTTTTCCCCCAAATCTACTGATAACACCTTTGATTCTCAGTCATTATTAAATACTTTAATTGAATCACAATTTGTTATTACCGAAGCTCAGGATACCAACCACTACTTACCCGGCGAACGCTTTTTAAGTTTAATCACTTTTTTAGGTTGCTCACCCAATGTAAATTTATTTCCGGTTGATGGTGAAAATCATTGCTTTATTTCTTTTATTGAACCTACAGAATTTCCCAGTTGCGTTGGTTATACCAAAACCGCAAATCCAAAATGTCCGAATTGTACAAAGCGTATTGCGGACTGGAAAATTTCCGACTGGCAATTACCCGGGGAAATATTACCCGGGAAACTTTGCTACTGCGATAAATGTCAGGTACAAACGCCCTATACTGAACTTAACTGGAAACACGAATGTGGCTTTGCCCGTTGCGGGTTTGTGGTGAATCATATTTATCCCCACGAAGCATTGCCAACTGACCAACTGCTGGATTTATTAAAACAGGCTGCTGGTTTTGAATGGGATTACAGTTATGCGAATAATTAATCTGGATTTTTCTGTTGCAATTTTCTAAGCTTGCAATGACAGCGCTTTCAACTGGTTAATTTTATCCCGCACCGCCGCCGCTTCTTCAAATTCCAGATCCTGTGCATGCTGAAACATTTTCTTTTCCAGCTTATCCATTTCCTTGCTGATATCTTTCACTGACATGTGTGCATATTCCGCCTGCTGTTCGGCAATCTTTAAAGTATGTTGTGCATGGCGCTGCTCATAACCAACGCCCATAACATCATGAATAGATTTTTTAATACCCTGCGGGGTAATATTATGTTCTTTGTTATGCGCCAGCTGTTTTTCCCGACGGCGATCGGTTTCATCTAATGCACGCTGCATTGAGCCGGTAATTTTATCCGCATATAAAATCGCCCGGCCATTTAAATTTCGCGCGGCACGGCCCATGGTTTGAATGAGTGAACGATCGGAGCGTAAAAAACCTTCCTTGTCCGCATCGAGTATCGCCACCAGTGACACCTCTGGTAAATCCAGGCCTTCCCTTAACAGGTTAATGCCAACTAATACATCGAACACACCCAGACGTAAATCGCGAATAATTTCCATACGTTCAACCGTATCCACATCGGAATGCAAATAACGCACCCGCGCACCGTGCTCGGTTAAATAATCCGTTAAATCTTCAGACATACGTTTAGTGAGTGTCGTGACTAGCACCCGCTCCTGTTTGGCGGCGCGGATATTAATTTCTGACAGCACATCATCAACCTGTGTTGCCACAGGACGAATTTCCACTTGCGGATCAACCAGTCCGGTTGGGCGCACCACCATTTCCGCAATCTGATCGCAATGCTCTTTTTCATAATTTCCCGGTGTTGCGGAAACAAAAATTGTTTGCGGACGCATTTTATCGAACTCATCAAAACGTAACGGGCGATTATCTAATGCGGAGGGTAAACGAAAGCCGTAGCCCACTAAATTTTCTTTGCGCGAACGGTCACCTTTATACATGGCCCCGAGTTGCGGCACGGTGACGTGACTTTCATCAATCACCAACAGTGCATTGTCCTGCAAATAATCATATAAACACGGAGGGGGTTCGCCGGGTGCGCGGCCGGATAAATAGCGCGAATAGTTTTCGATACCATTGCAGTAACCCAGCTCGCGCATCATTTCCAGATCGAACATTGTGCGTTGTTCCAGACGTTGCGCTTCCACTAATTTATTATTGTCGCGAAGATCATTCAGACGATCTTTTAGCTCATCTTTTATCTTTCCGATAGCGTCCTGAATTACATGCTTTGGCGTGACGTAATGTGACTTGGGGTAAATGGTCAGCCGCGAGACTTTGCGCAACACTTCACCGGTGAGGGGGTCAAAAAAACTCAGTTGCTCCACTTCATCATCAAACAACTCAATGCGCACGGCCTCGTATTCCGATTCTGCCGGATGCACATCGATTACTTCACCACGCACTCGATAATTCGCCCGCCCCAGTTCCATGTCGTTGCGGGTATATTGCATTTCCGCGAGGCGACGCAAAATATCTCGCTGGTTAATCATATCGCCCTTCACAATGTGCAACATCATCGAAAGATAAGATTCAGGATCGCCCAGACCATAAATAGATGACACCGTAGCGACGGTGATGGTGTCCTGTCGCTCAAGCATGGATTTGGTGGCGGACAGTCGCATCTGTTCAATATGCTCATTCACCGAGGCGTCTTTTTCGATGAAGGTATCACTGGCCACGACATAAGCCTCGGGCTGGTAATAGTCATAATAAGAAACAAAATACTCCACCGAGTTATTCGGAAACAGCTCTTTCATCTCACCGTATAACTGGGCCGCCAGGGTTTTATTGGGGGCGAGAATCATCGCCGGTCGCTGGGATTGCTGAATCACATTGGCAATGCTGAAGGTTTTACCCGAGCCGGTCACACCCAGCAATGTCTGATTTAACAGACCTTCCTCCAGACCACTCAGCAACGTTTTTATGGCTGTGGGCTGGTCACCCGCGGGGGTTTTATCGGTAATTAATTCAAATTTTTTAGACATAGTAAAAGTTAGGGACTCAACAAATCTCTAAAACAAATCCGTTTCAGAAAAAAACTTAAAAAAAACCCGCATCTCTACCATTTGGGATAGGACAAACACAGGCAACTTTGTTTATACTCACGGTATTAATAAAACATCAATCTAACAGGGTATATTGCTTTGGCTCAGGCATCCAACAGAATTCAAAAAGTTAAACCTTCACCCACGCTGGCGGTTACCGCACTGGCCCAACAATTACGCGCCGAAGGCAAAGATGTCATTGGCCTCGCCGCGGGTGAACCGGATTTCCCCACCCCGGACCACGTAAAACAGGCCGCCATTGAAGCCATCAATAATAACCAGACCAAATACACCGCGGTCGATGGTATGCCCAGCCTGAAACAGGCCATTATAAACAAATTTTCGAAAGACAACGGCTTAAACTATGCCGCGGACCAGATACTGGTGTCCTGCGGCGGCAAGCAGAGCTTCTTTAATATGGCGCAGGCGTTGCTAAACCCCGGCGATGAAGTGATTATCCCCGCGCCCTACTGGGTGTCCTATCCGGATATGGTGTTACTGGCGGATGCGGAGCCGGTGATTGTTAATGGTGATCAGTCTCAAGGCTTTAAAATCACACCTGAGCAGCTAAAAAACGCCATCACAGATAAAACCCGTCTGTTTGTTATTAACAGCCCATCAAATCCATCGGGCAAATCCTATTCTATGGCAGAGCTAAAAGCACTGGCAATGGTTTTACTCGATTACCCCGATATCATCATCGCTACCGATGATATGTATGAAAAAATTCTGTGGACGGACGAACCCTTCTGCAACATCGTCAATGCCTGCCCGGAATTATACGATCGCACCGTGGTACTCAATGGCGTCTCCAAGGCCTATGCCATGACGGGCTGGCGCATTGGCTATGCAGCGGGCCCCGCTGACTTAATCAAAAATATGAAAAAGATTCAGTCACAAAGCACCTCTAACCCCACTTCTATCTCTCAGGTAGCCGCACAGGCAGCACTGGAAGGCGATCAGTCGCGATTAGCAGAAATGAACAATGCCTTTAAAGAACGTCACGACTTTGTGCTGGCGGAGCTCAATCAAATTGACGGTGTAGAAAGCATTGCCAGCGATGGTACCTTCTATATCTTCCCGGATTTCAGTAAAGTCATGCAGAGCATGGGCATTAAAGACGATGTACAGCTGGCGGAAAAAATCCTCGCAGAAGCCGAAGTCGCACTGGTTCCCGGCTCCGCATTCGGCAGCCCGGGGCATATGCGTATCTCTTTTGCTACGGATATGGGCAGTTTGCAGAAGGCGCTGGAGAGAATTAAACGCTTTGTTGGATAATTGTTAGAAAATCAGTAAATTAGGGTTGACCGGTAAGAGGTGAATCAGTATTATAGCGCACCTCGAAACGACGTAGTTTCGGGCACTATTCCCTGATAGTTCAGTTGGCTTTATTGCGGAATAGAGCAATAAACGCTGAGGCACGATGCCGAAGCAGGTTGACCTACAGCGTAGTTAAACATCGCCAGGATGGCAGTAGTAAAAGTTACATCATTCCCTGATAGCTCAGTTGGTAGAGCAACGGACTGTTAATCCGTTTGTCCCTGGTTCGAGTCCAGGTCGGGGAGCCAAATTTCATAGCAAGTTCATTTTTGCTATATATAAAAGAACGAGTGAGGCGATTTCGCCAACTCGTTTTTTTTTGCCCATGGTTTATGTTTAAGTCATTCTTTTATCTAGTAATTTTGATGGTTCAATAGCTGTAAAATACATTAGAGTTAATATCAGGTAAATATAAAGGACAGCAAATAAAAAAAGCGGCTAAAAGCCGCCTTTTCATAATCAATACCGGTTTACTTTTAAACGTCTTTTCGCCTTGCTAAAGCGGCTAAACCAATCAATCCGGAACCGAATAACCATACTGCAGCTGGAACCGGCACAACAGTCGTTCTAACCAGGTAACTACCTACGCTTTCATTGCCTTGAAATGTCACGAAATCCCTTGACATCACATCAGCATCCCAACCAGTAGCCCCTGATTGAGTTGCGGCGACATACTCCCCCTGGTGTAAGAGAACTTGCATTTGTGCATAACATGACCGAGTGTTACAGTTTTCGGGTGCACCTAAATGGGCGGTAGCAGCCAACCTGGAATCATATTTTACAGTAATGCCATCAACACTTGTCACCGAGCCTTCGCCAATGTCAACAATCGGTAAATCACCGAAATCGCTTAGAAATGAGACGGCCCCACTGACTACTGTGTTATCAGTGTGCCAACCGCTCAGCCCATCCCAGGTTGAATATGATAAAAACAAATCTCTCACCTGTTGACGAGAAGCATATTGATACCCATACAAAGCACTGCTTTCATCTATTAACATGGCTTCTACCTGGTCTCGGCTTAAGCCAGCTGTTTCTGTTAATTCCAGCCATTCATAGTCAATTTCATTTAATGTATTAACTACAACAGCATGCGCATTACCTGATAAAACTAAAGCTGTTGCGACTAACGTTTGTTTCCATAACTTCATATATAACTTTCCTTTTCACATTTATAATTTTATTTTCCCTGGTTACTTTAACAGAAAGTATAAGATTTAACATACAGGTGATTGCAGTAAACGGTTACCAAACATTCACCTTAACTCACTAAATATCCTTGAATTCATTCTTGCAAAACTTTAGTTCTTTTCATGATTTCTTAAAGTTACCGCCACAAATCATTCATAACTACACCGTATCGTCTGCACTCAGGGATATCGTAACGCCAGAGGAAGGCCTGAACGGTCTAAATTAATTGTTGGGGAACACTAAATGAAACGCACAAAATTTATGAACACACTGTTGGCATCCGCTATGGGTGCAGCACTGATGGGGGCTGCTCACGCCAGCTCTTCAAATGAATCACCTGAAAAATGGTATGCGGATGGCGAAGCGGCTATTGAAACCGCGAAACATCTTCAGGCAAATAAACGCAAAGCAAAAAATGTGATTCTGTTTGTTGCCGATGGTATGGGTATCACCACAACCACCGCGGCGCGTATTCTTGAAGGCCAACTACGCGGTGAAAGCGGTGAAGAAAATCAGCTGAGCTTTGAAGTTATGCCTTACGTTGCACTCAGCAAAACTTATAACACCAATCAGCAAACACCAGATTCTGCCGGCACCATGACGGCCATGATGACGGGCATTAAAAGTAAAGCCGGTGTTATCTCGGTTAATCAAAATGTATTTCGCGGCGATTGTGCGAGCAGCAAAGGCACTGAACTCACGACCTTTTTAGAGCAGGCAGAAATGGCTGGCCTATCTACCGGTGTCGTGTCTACCGCACGTATAACTCATGCAACACCTGCGGCAACCTATGCCCATGTTCCCGAGCGCAACTGGGAAGATGATCACGACCTCCCCCAGGAAGCGGTTGATAATGGCTGTAAAGATATTGCCCGCCAGTTAATTGAATTTCCCTACGGTGATGGACTTGAAGTTGCTATGGGTGGTGGACGCCGGCATTTCTGGCCACGTAATAGGGCCGACCTTGAAGATGCGGGCAAAACCGGTGAGCGTGATGACCAGCGCAACCTGACTGAAGAGTGGGTTGAGAATAACGACAAGGCGGCTTTCGTATGGAACAAAGCGCAGTTTGATGCCATTGATGTTGAAAATACAGATCACTTATTAGGCCTGTTCGATCGTTCACACATGGAATATAGCGAAGACCGTAACAATGATGTGGGGGGTGAACCTTCGCTAACGGATATGACCAGCAAAGCCATTGATGTTTTGCAAAAAAATGACAAGGGATATTTTCTGATGGTTGAATCGGGACGTGTTGACCACGGTCACCATGCGGGCAATGCCTACCGCGCGTTAACCGATACCATTGAATTTTCCAATGCAGTAAGATCTGCCATGGAAAAAACCGATAGTCGCGACACACTGATTATTGTTACCGCTGACCACAGCCACGTCTTCACCATTGCGGGTTACCCGACGCGTGGCAACCCAATACTGGGTAAAGTGATTGGCAATGACAGCCGAGGCGAAGCCAAAGATAATTATTCGATGGCTGAAGATGGCATGCCATACACGACGGTCAGTTACGCAAATGGTCGCGGATATGCAGCACTGGAAACCGGGGGTGATACGCATTATGACGTGCCTGTACAGGCTGGCCGGGTTGCAGACCTGACATCGGTTGATACCGAGGACGAAGGTTTCCATCAGGAAGCATTAGTGCCCCTGAGTTCTGAAACTCACTCCGCAGAAGATGTGGCGATTTATGCCGGTGGCCCGGGTGCCTATTTAATGCACGGTGTGCAGGAGCAGAACTATATTTACCATGTGATGAATAAGGCGTCTAAAATGCAGCACCGCATGAAGCGTGATCAGCAGTCGCATAAAAAAATGCGCTGGGCCAATGAAGATGAAGACAGTACTGACGATTAGTAAAATCCTATCGAATAAATAAAAACTATAATACTGTTTAGCGAATTAAGGGGTGCTTTGGCACTCCTTTTTTTATGCCTTATTTAAACCATAAACTTTTTGATAATATAAGTTTGGTTTTATTCAAACAATTTTTTACAGCGTAGCCATGTGCGAATAAATCCACACCTATCCCTATTTATAAAACCCATAATTATAAAATCCATATTCATAAAATCAAAACCCTCCCGTAATACCTTCTACATAAATTTAAAATAGTCTGCCCCTGTTGATTCTACTTCTGTGGAATCACCACACACTGTAATTATAAAAATGGAGAACCGAACATGCGTTTAATAAAACCATTATTGATTTGCGCCATCATGTCCGCAACTGGCTTGCTAACGGTTGCACAGGCAAACAATAACAATCATTATGAAAACCACAACAATGAACAGAATATTAAACATAAAAAAATGCAGGCCCGTGTAGGGGTAAGGCCTTATTATCTGGTTGCGGATATGGATGAAAGTCCGTTAAAGAAAAAACTTGAAGCCTGCGGCAACAAACGCTTTAAAAAAACCGATTTCTCAATTGGTCACCGTGGTGCCTCCATGCAGTTTCCAGAGCATACTAAAGAATCCTATGAAGCAGCAGCGCACATGGGGGCTGGCATTGTAGAATGTGATGTCACCTTCACCGCCGATAAAGAACTGGTTTGTCGGCACTCACAATGCGACCTGCACACAACCACCAATATTCTCGCAACACCCCTGGCCAGCAAATGCTCAAAGCCGTTTACCCCGGCGGTGATTGATCCGGTTAGCGGCAAAACCATCACCCCCGCCAGCGCACAATGCTGCACTAGCGATATCAGCCTGGCAGAATTTAAAACACTCAAGGGAAAAATGGATGCATCGAATGCCAATGCTACCCAGATTGCCGACTATATAAATGCCACCGCTAACTGGCGTACGGATTTATACTCTGCAAAAGGCACCTTAATGACCCACAAAGAAAGCATTCAACTGTTTAAAAAACTCGGTGTAAAAATGACACCGGAGTTGAAATCACCCAGCGTGGAAATGCCCTATCAGGGCACTTACACACAACAGGATTATGCCCAGCAAATGATTAATGAATATCATCAGGCAGGGGTCGCTGCGGAAAATGTTTTTGCCCAGTCATTTAACCTGCCGGATATTCTTTACTGGTTAAAAAATGAACCCGCATTCGGCGAGCAAGCCGTATATCTGGATGACCGTGTTTATGAAGACCCACAATTTGAAGCAACCCAGGCCAATATGGATGAACTGGCAGCGCTCGGCGTTAACATTATTGCACCCCCCATGTGGGCACTGGTTACTTTGGACAACTACGGAAAAATTGTACCGTCTGAGTACACAGAATTTGCCAAAGGCGCCGGGCTAGATATGATTACCTGGACACTGGAACGCTCTGGCCTGTTAAAAGACGGCGGCGGCTGGTATTACCAGACAACCACAGATGCCATTAACAATGATGGCGACACCTTTGAAATGCTGGATGTTCTGGCACAGGATGTGGGTGTACTCGGTGTATTTTCAGACTGGCCCGCAACGGTTAGCTACTACGCAAACTGTGTTAAACGCGATTAAGTATTGCGCTTAATCTCACTACATCATGTTCGTTTGATATGGTGTAGTGAGAAATTAAAAATCAGGCAACCGGACAGTACATTCATGATCAGGTACTGCCCGGAGTTTCATCAGTGCATTCAAACAAATCCGGATGCACCCGATAAACCCCTTTGCTAATACGAAATAAATATTTAGTACGAGTCAGGGTTTCCCGACCCGGTTCAATGGTCGCCGCAGGTAAAAAAGAATTGATGTAGTCGGTTTTAATATCATGGAAAACCGATTTGAATTCTTTCAGGGTAAATACAATTCCCTGATCTTCAACCGAACCCAACTCACCGTTAATAACCGCTGCTATAAAACGATTTAGCAATAAAACAAAAACTACTTGGGTATAATTACAAATTCTAAAAACACCCAGGTAATCTTTTCTCCCCTAAACCTCGACCCCAAACTGCTCATTAACGAAATCATTCAGTGAAGTTATGGTAGATATAAGCGTTAATTCAGCCAAAGCGGTATTATGGACAGTTTCTCCTGAGATTACAGCCCCTTCAAATTCAATAGCACGAGTAGCACAAGCGTCTTTAACTACTGTAGTTAAAAAACCTCTTTCCATTGCGGCTCTTGCTGTCGCACTGACACACATGTGTGTCATCATACCAACAATAACTAAATGCTGGATATTTAACCCTTTCAAATAAGTTTCCAATTCTGTCTGCCAAAATGAATTGGGGTAATGCTTAGTAAAGCATATTTCCGAATTGACCGGTTTGACACTATCGTTGATTTTTTGCCCAAAACTCCCAGGCAACATGAAACCCATTTCAGGCCTGGTATTTTCTTGCTGAATATGAACAATAGGCAGTTTTTTATCTCGAAAAATATCAAGCAATTTTCTTGCTTTTTGTGCAGAGACATCTGCCCCATCTAGCGTAAGCGCTCCTTCTGGAAAGTAATCGTTTTGAATGTCAATTATAATTAATGCCGTATTTTTCATTACTATTTCTCCGTTGTGTAGATGCAATCATGATAGAGAAACAGGGTGAAAATGAATATGGCGTAAAACGACTATTTATGGTTGAATATCGCCAGCATGAAAAATAACCTTACTCTATACATACTCGAATATCCAGATGCAATGCCGTCTGCAATTACTGGAATTCAAGATATATTCACAATTGCCAATCATCAAGCTGAGAAAAGACTATTTACAGTTCGTCCTTTAACGTCAGTAATCCCGAAGACGAAAGGAGAACGAAGAGTTATATTTATTCCACCCTCTTTAGCTAATGAACTCCCATTGTTTACCGACCCAGATACACTCGCACTATTAAAGCGATGGCATAATTCTGGAGCCGTTATTGTTGCCGCTTGCACTGGTGTTTTTTGGCTCGCCAATTGCGGATTATTAGATGGAAGAAAAGCGACAACACACTGGAAATTATGCCAGCAACTAGCTGATAGCTTTCCAAACATAAAGCAAGTAAATGGAAGAGAGATGGTTATCGACCAAGGGGATATTGTAACTGCTGCCGGTCTTTATGCATTTCAAGATTTAACTTTACATATTATCGCAAGATTTTCAGGCTATAGTTTGGCAAAAAAAGTTTCTGATTTTTGTCTTCTTGATCTGAATGGTAGACTTCAAGCTTACTATCAACGATTTTATCCTGATTTTTCGCACGGCGATAAAACCATAGTTAAAGCACAACTGTATTGCGCTACACAACTGCATTCTAATATAAATGTATTGGAAATCGCGAAACATTGTCACACAAGTGAGCGGACATTACTTCGCCGCTTTAAAGACGCAACAGGTTTTACACCAAAGCAATATATTATTCAATTAAAAATAGAGAAAGCTAAGCAGTCAATGGAGCATGGGAAAACGAGTATTGAGGAAATTAGCGAAGATCTAGGCTATTCTGACACCAGTAATTTCATAAAAATCTTTAAAAAAAATACTGGAATAACACCTTCAGAATTTAGGGCAAAACAAAAAGATATACATGAGTGAAATTTGTTTTCGCGGTACGATGAAAATAAGTTAAAAAATAAATAAAATATATAAGGCACCCAGCCTAAAAAACACTGATTGGGTTTAGGTCTACATAGGCCATGCAAGTGATAAGGGCCGCTTCATCAAGTAGTGCCTGGGATTTGAACCGGCCTTCCCATAATCAGCCTGTGCAGTTGTCTTCTTTGTTGGATGCTCTGGCGATGATTTCATTTAACACACGCATAAACCAGCTGATGTCCATCAGTTGTACGCGCCATTGCGCTACGGTTTGTTTTAATGCGGCGCGTTGTGAGGCGGCGAGTGGTTTATTTTGTACGTAACTTTGTGATAGATAATTGCCTTTGAACAGTTGATGCCACTGGGTTATCACTTCATCTAGTGACCAGTTCTCTGCTGTTTCTTTATTGACATGCAAGACCAGGTGATAGTGATTGGACATAACCCCATAGGCACAGACATCCTGGACAAATACGCAGGGCAACTCAAGTATTTTATCTTCTATGAGCTGGCGTCTGTGTTCATAATTTTTTCCAGTGATATCATCAACACCACAAAGGTAGGCTGACGCACACAGCGTGTGATGCAGTGGTAGTAGGATGTGGCTTCGAGTGAAACCTGTTGCATAACAAGGTTTTGGCATTTATGGCTCCCTGTTGGATTGTGCTCCCATTAAGATGCATTAAAAACTACGCTTGATGATTTTACTTGTCAAATATAAAGTAGGTGTCTTGAATAACTGCTAGCATTTAGCAAATCACCCGCAGGCGTTTTAGTTTCGTCCAGCGATTACGCCACCAT